>Ga0315280_10011851_pt1 | contig 10647 bp, 8 predicted proteins | sample YL17G06_40_MG_FD_203697 | JGI IMG/M metagenome (GOLD analysis project Ga0315280, IMG submission 203697) | Sediment microbial communities from Yellowstone Lake, YNP, Wyoming, USA - YL17G06_40 | ecosystem: Environmental > Aquatic > Freshwater > Lake > Sediment | place: USA: Wyoming | collected... | reverse complement strand
CTCGGAAAATACATTCCTGCCTGAATTAATTTTTTGCTATCCCCTACAAAAACCATAGCGCAGCGGTTTATTTTTTCAAGATCTTATAAACTCCGGTCAGAGTAAATTTTTGCACACCATCCCCGGCTTTGAATATCCTTTAGCCTAATCTTTTACCTCTACTAAGGGCATTAAACTTCAATATTTTGTTATTAAGGTTTTATCTATGTCCGTCTTATGGCGCGTAGATAGATTCAAATATGCTTGGAAGGCAGTCACAATCCTGCATCCCCTATTGCCAAGAACCCATGAGTCAGGATGCGCTGAGGAATGAGCATGAAGGAGAGGGTTGATGAAATCGGTTCACGCCTTCGTGAGCTGAGGGAGCTGAATCGGGTATCGGCCGAGGAGATGGCGCAGCACCTCAAAGTGCCGGTGGAGACCTATAGTTGCTACGAAGAGGGACAGCTGGACATTCCCGCGAGCATTCTCATCGGCATTGCACGAAGACTCAACGTGGACACAGGCCTGCTGCTCACAGGCGAAGAATCAAAGATGAGCATTTTTACCATTACCAGAAAGGGAGAGGCCGTTGAAGTGGAGCGCAGAAAGCAATACCACTACCAGAGTCTGGCCAGAAAGTTCGCTCATAAGAAAGCGGAGCCGTTCATAATCACCATCGAGCCCAGAAAGGATAAACCAACATTCTACAGCCATCCCGGCCAAGAGTTCGAATATGTTCTCGAGGGGTCACTCAAGATAACCATCCACGAGAACGAGGTGGGTGCTGAACGAGGGCGACTCCATATTCTTCGATTCCTCGTACCAGCACGTCATGGAAGCCTTAAACGATAAGCCGGTGAAGTTGCTGGCTTTGGTCATGTAAGAGAGCAAAGAGGATTGAAAAATGTCTTCTCTATTGCCCAAGTTTGTCTCACGGACCGATTTCCGATCCTACGAGGATTTCAAAGAAAACTTAAAGATCACCGTCCCCGAGAACTTCAACTTCGCTTTTGATGTGGTGGATGCTTATGCCGCGCAAAGTCCGGATAAGCGTGCCTTAGTATGGTGCGACGATCATGGCCAAGAGAAGATCCTCAGCTTCCGGGATCTGAAGATCCTGAGCGACAAGGCCGCCAACCTCTTTCGTAAACACGGTTTGAAGAAGGGGGATACGGTCATGCTCACCCTCAAGAGCCGTTGGGAGTTCTGGGTCTGCATGGTGGGCTTGAATAAGATCGGCGCGATCTCTGTTCCTGCAACGCATATGTTCAAAGCGAAGGACTTCGTCTACCGCATCAAAAAAACCGACCTGAAGATGATCGTATGCGTCGAGGAGAACGGGGTGCCGGGGGAGTTCGATGCAGCGCATAAAGAGCTTGGCAACATTCCCTTGGTCAAGGCCCTGGCGGGAGGTAAAGAGCTGAAGCGAGAAGGCTGGATTAACTTCAACGCGGAGCTGGAAGAGGCCTCGCCGGATTTCAAAAGGCCCGCAGGAGAGGAGGACACCAGGAACGAGGATACACTTCTAGCATACTTCACCTCTGGTACGACGGGATACCCCAAGATGGTCAAGCACGATCAGACTTATCCCCTGGGACACATCCTCACCGCCAAGTACTGGCAGAATGTGGAGGACGACGGACTGCACTACACAGTGGCAGACACCGGGTGGGCGAAGTGCGCCTGGGGCAAGATCTATGGCCAATGGCTGGCTGGGTCGGCGGTCTTCGTCTACGATTATGACCGCTTCGACGCCGGCAGGATGATGGAGAAGATGGGAAGATATGGGGTCACTACCTTCTGCGCGCCTCCTACCATCTTCAGGTTCATGGTCAAGAGCGACATGTCCAAGTACGACTTCTCTCGCCTCAAGTACGCAGTCACAGCCGGAGAGCCCCTCAACCCGTCCGTTTACGAAAGATTCCTGGAGACCACCGGTCTGCGGCTGATGGAGGGCTTCGGCCAGACGGAGACGGTGGTGTGCATCGCCAACTATCCCTGGATGACGCCCAAGCCCGGGTCCATGGGCAAACCCGCTCCGGGATTCGATGTCGTCCTGGTGGACAAGAATGATAAGGTGTGCGAGGTGGGCGAGGAGGGCGAGATCGTCATCCGTACAGACAAGGGCAAGCCTATCGGACTCTTTGTCGATTATCATCTGGACCCCGATAAGACAAGGAACACCTGGCACGACGATTACTACCACACCGGCGACACCGCCTGGAAGGACGAGGACGGATACTTCTGGTTCGTGGGCCGAACGGATGATATGATCAAGAGCTCCGGCTACCGGGTGGGGCCTTTCGAGGTCGAATCTGCTCTCCTGTTGCACCCTGCCGTTCTGGAGGTGGCCATCACGGGAGTGCCTGACCCTACTCGAGGGCAAGTGGTGAAGGCCACGGTGGTCCTGACCGAGGGACACTCCCCCTCAGAGGAGCTGAAGAAGGAGCTGCAAGATCTTGTCAAGAAGGTTACTGCACCCTACAAGTACCCGCGCATTGTGGAGTTCGTGGAGGAGCTTCCCAAGACGATCAGCGGGAAGATCAGACGCGTGGAGATCAGGGATAAGGACAAGCCCTATCTGGTGATCAACTCTCTGGAGTGCAAAGCCTGCGAGAGGTGTCTTGAGGCCTGCCCCGCCAACGTCTTGAAGATGGGAGAAGAGCTCAACGAGAGAGGATACCGTTTTGTCGTCTATGTCGGCGACGGATGCATAGGCTGCGGAGCTTGCTACTATACCTGTCCGGAGCCGCTGGCCATCGATGTGCATGTGCCGCAAAAGGAGAATATAGAGGAGAGTTGAGATGGCGTCTCAGTTAGTTGCAGGAAACAGCGCTGTGATAGTTGGAGCGTTGTATGCGGGCTGCGATTGTTTCTTTGGATACCCCATCACCCCGGCCAGTGAGATCCTTCACGAAGCCTCCAGGCTCTTCCCCCAACTTGGCCGCAAGTTCGTGCAGGCGGAGTCGGAAGAGGCGGCGATCAACATGGTCTACGGAGCAGCCGCTGCCGGACACCGGGCGCTGGCCGCCTCCTCCGGTCCGGGTTTGAGTCTGAAGCAGGAGGGATTGACTTACCTGGCAGGGGCAGAGCTGCCCTGCGTCGTCATGGACATCTGCCGGGCAGGACCGGGATTGGGCAACATCGGGCCGGAACAGTCGGACTACAACCAGGCCTGCAAGGGCGGAGGGCACGGCTGCTACAACAGCATCGTGCTCGCCCCTGCCAGCGTACAGGAGATGTGCGACTTCACCATGAAGGCCTTTGATCTGGCCATCAAGTACAGAAATCCGGCCGTGGTTCTGGCGGATGGGGTTTTAGGGCATATGGTCGAGCCCCTCAAGTTCCCAGAGAAGGCCCTGCAGCCAGAGATCGACACCTCCTGGGCAGTCGCTGGCCGCGCCCAGACCAAGGGGAATCTGATAACCACCATTTATCTTGATTTTGCAGATCTGGAGATGCACAACCTCATGCTGCAGGAGAAGAGTCAAAGGATAAAACAGAATGAGACGGCCTTCGACGGCTACAGGCTGGACGATGCCGAGATTGTGCTGGTCTCCTACGGCATCAGCAGCAGAATCGCCCGCTCCGCGGTGGACGCGGCCCGAAAGGAGGGTATCAAGGCAGGGCTCTTCCGCCCCATCACCCTCTTCCCCTTCCCAGAAAAGGAGGTTCGGGCGCTGTCCCAGAAGGGCTGCAAGTTTATCTCCGTGGAGATGAGCAACGAACAGATGCGAGAGGACGTACGCCTGGCCAGCGGCGGCCAACCAGTGGAACTGGTCTGCCGCTACGGAGGAACTCTGATCCAGCTCGATCATATCACGGAGAAGATAAGGGAGGTGGCCTGAATGGCAACCAAGGAGAAGATAATTGGAGGACATCCCGGACTTTACCCGTCTTTCCCCAGAAAAGGAGGATCGGCGCCCACAGCCACCCACTACTGCCCAGGCTGCGGGCACGGAATACTGCATAAGCTCATCGGCGGGGCCATGGCCGAGCTGGGCATACAGGACCGATGTGTGTTTTTGAGCCCAGTGGGCTGTGCAGTCTTTGCCTACTATTATCTGGACTGCGGCAATGTTCAGTGCTCCCACGGCAGAGCTCCGGCTGCAGCCACAGGCATCTCCAGAGCGGAAGACGATGCCATCGTGATCTCTTATCAGGGCGACGGCGATCTGGCCTCTATCGGCCTGAACGAGACCATCCAGGCGGCAAACCGCGGCGAGAAGATGGCTGTCTTCTTCATCAACAACACTGTCTACGGCATGACCGGCGGCCAGATGGCGCCTACAACCCTGATTGGTGAGATAACGGCCACGACACCGCTGGGGCGCGACCCAAGGGAGATGAGCTATCCCATTCACGTCTGCGAGCTGCTGGACACATTGAAAGCGCCCGTCTATATCGAGCGCGTCTCTCTCTCGGACATAGAGCACATTCGCAAGGCTCGTAGAGCAGTGAAAAAAGCGCTGGAGATCCAGAAGGACAAAAAGGGCTATGCCTTTGTGGAGTTCCTGTCTCCCTGTCCAACCATCCTCCGCTTGGATGCCAAAGGAGCAGCGAAGTTCATCAATGAGCAGATGGAAAAAGAGTTTCCTCTCAAGAAGTTCAGGGACAGATCGGCTGATGCAGAGCCTATTGTCCGGCCCCCTAGCGACTTCTCCAAGGATTCCCTGGATAAGATCTTCGGGTGCGATCCCGAGGAGTGCGTGGAACTCCTGAAGGATCCTGAGTTCCAGCCCAAGAAAGTGAAGATCGCCGGATTTGGAGGGCAGGGCGTACTGAGCATGGGTCTAGCCCTGGCCCAGGCCGCCTTCGGTTGCGGGCGCTATGTATCCTGGTATCCCGACTACGGGCCGGAACAGAGGGGGGGCACCTCCAACTGCTCGGTGATCATCTCCGGAATGCCCATCGGTTCGCCAGTGGTAGATCGCCCGGATGTGCTGGTAGCATTTAACCGGCCATCTCTTGAGAAGTTCGCTTCCACGGTCAGAAAGGGCGGAGTGATCCTTTATGACTCTCTGGCAGGCTATTTTCCGGCCCCACAGGGAGTAAGGATCATCTCGGTGCCGGCCACGCAGATCGCCGCGGAGAAGGGAGCAGCGCAGGCAGCCAATACCGCTATGTTCGGGGCGCTGATGGAGGCCGGAAAGCTGGAGCTGCCACGTGATGCCTACGCCAATGCTCTGAAGGCCACCTTTGCCAAGAAGCCCAAGCTCATACCGAAGAACGTGGAGATCCTGGAAGCAGGGGCGCAGGCGGTCAGGGTGCTGGAGATGGTGGCGAGAAAGTAAGGGGCTGATGTGCTGCGGATCAATCGCTTTCACGGCATTCAGCAAATCGAAAGGACTGGATTCATGCATGACTAGGGCCTTCGCACAGGGGGCATGGTCGATGAAAAGCTTATAAAGGAGAAGGTTAGACTGAACCTACTTAGGCAAATGACGAAAAGTCTATCGCCAAATGTGGAAAATAACGGAGGCCTATAATTGAGAAAGAGATACGCGATTCTTCCCATATTGCTTGTATTCCTCTTCATCGCGGGACTATCCATGGGACAGCCCGCCAATAATACGAGCATTATGAAGAATAATACAACCAATGTTGAGAATGCAGCTTCTCTTATGAACAAAACTGCACTGACTAATGAAACCGCGCCCGCGGCCGAGACTACTCTGGGAAATGAGACTGCTGCTGCCGATGCCAAAGAAACCAGCTCAGTTCTCGATCTGAAATACATCTGGTCTGTGACGGGCATCGAACCCGGTCCCATCATTATGGTCCTCAACCAGACTGGCGAAGATCTCTTCGGCCAGGCCAAATACGAGCCCGATAGCGGCGAGAACTGGAACGGCGAAGTGGTGGGCTCTATAGCCAAAGATGAGGTGGACCTGACGCTGACCGCTCAGAAGGGCAAGGAGCTGGTCACGACCAAGATGTCAGGCATCTTCGCAGACGAAAACATCAACGGCAACTTCTCCCAGGTGAGCGGGGGCAAATTAGTGGGCAAAGGACCCTTCAGCGCTACGTATTTCAGTAATGTAACATCCGATTACACTCCGGCGGCCATCGAGCAGCCAAAGACTGAGCCCGCAATACAGCAGACTGCGAGCGCAACTGAAACCGCTGCCATCCCAAATTCGGTTGAGATAACCAGCACCTCCTTCCAGCCCAATTCTATGACAGTCCAGGCAGGAACGACGGTCACATGGATCAACCATGATACAACGGACCAAGCAGTCGCATCTGCCAATGGTGAATTTGATTCCGGAAATATCCTTCCAGGTGGACAATACCAATATACATTCTCACAAGCAGGGACCTTCGCATATCACTCAACGAACAATCCGTCAATGACGGGCAGAATCAGCGTAAAAAGAGTATTCCATAATGTGGTGGAAGATGCAGATAAGATACTGACTGGTGTAGGGGATATCAGCGGCGTGCCCATAGGCATGGGCGGCAGCGGCCTCTAGATTATGCCCTCCGTCTCTGCTCTCAAGGGGCAGCGGCGGAGGACAGCGCCGCTTTATCCTTCATGTCATCGCTCAAAGCAAAAAAAGAGTAAGGCTAGACCAGCGCCAATTGATCCTGGCAGCTGCAAGAGAGCGAATGTGCCATTAGTCTATCGGTGTCATAATTTCTATTCACAAGCGCCTTCTGGTAGGAGGGATTGATCTGAGTGGCCATTTTGTAGGCCTGAACGGCTGTGTAGTAATCCCCTTTGAGGTCGTAGATCACGCCCATGTTGTACCATGCCTCTGCATAGGAGTCATTGAGTGCCACTGCATTCTCAAAGGCCCGGATTGCATCGCTATACTTGCCCAAGATGCCCAGATCAATGCCCTTATTATTCCAGGCTTCGGAATCCCTTTGATCAAGCTCAAGAGCTTTATTGTAAGCATCCAGGGACGCGCTGAAATTGTCCTGATTATAAAAGGCCAAGCCCTGCTGGAACCAATAGGCCGAGGTGGCATTGGTCTGCCCTAAAACGGGAGACGCAAAGGTCATAATCATTGCCAAGGTAATCAGCGCCAAGGAGACTTGAATCAACTTCAAATTCGTTATTCTTCCCTCCTTATTCCTTTACTAGATGTGAGCTAATAATAAAGGTTCTGACAATCAATGCAGCTTCAAAAATAAAGCTTATGCTTTGGCATAGGATATGATTATCTCCTCGAAAGCCCCTAGCACGGTCTCCAGATCCGCTCTGGAAAGCCCGAAGGTGCTCAGCTTGAACTGGCGTGTCAGACCGGGCTTGATGCCGCAGATGCCCCGATCCTTCAGGTCACGATAGAGGAAATAGCGTCCTTTCTTCGCGATCTGGGAGATGGCATAGAGGTTCTCGGCCTTGAAGAAGATCAGGTCATGGTTGTGCGGCCGATCGCCCTGCTGCTCCATTCCCAGCCGCTCCATCTTTGCTACGAACCAGCGGGCCTTCTCCACCTCCTCCGGCCAGCTCCTGATGCGCTCGAAGACGGCAGGAAAGGAGGCCATCATGGTCAGCAGGGGGGCGCCGCGCACGGTGCATCCCAGAAGCTCAACCTCTTTGTTCTTCTTGGTGGGCGAGAGCCTGAAGATGGTTCGAGCATACTCCTCCGAAGCGCCCAGGACTCCCACGGGCCCCGAGGCCGCCATGGACTTGTGACCGCTGCCCACGATTACGTCCGCACCCAGATCGCGAGCGTTCACGGGCATCCGGCCTACGGCATATGCGCCGTTGAGAAGCAGGGGCACGCCGTAGTCGTGGCAGGCATCTGCTACCGCCCGCGCGTCTGCCAGGTTGCCATAGTTCCCATCCGGAAAGGTCAAGACGGCCATACTGACATTGCCCTTGTGCTCGTAGGCGCGCTCGATGGCCTTTGCGTAGCCTTCTGCGTTAACCGCGTAGCTGGGCTCTCCGCTGGAAGGCACATATTCGATCTTCAGACCTGCCCGCTCTGCAGCCAGGACGGTAGTATAATGGGCGTTGCCATCCATGACCACCCAGTCGCCTTTCTCGCAAAGGGCGTGCATGGCCGCAAACTTTCCCTCGCGCGCACCGTGCGTGATCCTCACCTCGTCCGTGCCCAGAAACTCCGGCAGGACCTCGTGCACGAACTCCTCCACGGGAGGTGTCTTGATCCTGTCTAGCCTGCCGGCGCAAAAATCGCAGATGGAGTAGCCGTCTCCCCATTCCATCAGCGCGGCACGGGCTGCTGGTGTCAATATCCCGCCTCGCTGCAAGGGGTCCAGGTTGATCTGGGCGATATCTCTCTTCAGATTGGTGAACTTCTCAAGATTGTCAAGCATTCAGCCGTTTGGTGTCCCTTCTTGAAGTATAATCCTTTGCCAGCCCTCCCAAAAACCGTTTACATCTAGGGGTAAGAATCAGGGAGGTCCAGATCCTGGAGCCTGCCTGCCCATTAGGCTCAAAATGCCGCCAGCGGTTGGCAGCGGTGGCCCGGGCACCCTGAAGAGCTGCGGGTTTCCCGCAGCTGCCCCAGCGCCTGTGCTCCCCCGCGCGCGCGCCCCCGCTCGCAGGGCCACGGAAGGACGGCTCTTCAGCAGCTTCCCCGCAGTTCACGGCGTGCGCTGCAGAGCCTCCAGGATCTTCGTCATCGCCAAAAGTCGCTCTTCCAGATCCTGGTGCACTATCCTGACCGCAGGCAGCTCTTTTAGCGCCCCGACCAGGCCCGAGGCGATGGCGTCCAGGCCGTAGAGGGACACAGCCGAGGCATAGTTCAATTCTTCTTCCTCCTCCTGCTCCCACCCGAAGCCCCTGGTGCAGGTCTCGCGAAATCGAAGCGCTCTGGTTAGACGGCCGTCCTCGTAGAGAACGAGTCTGACATCAGAGCTGAAGCTGCGGTCAATGTCGAGGGGAACGCTCTCCGATTTGCTGAAAATGGTAATGGACTTGCGAAAGTTTGGCTCCGAGTCGTCCAGCAGGGCAGCGAAGGGCGCGGCCTTCACCAGGATCCTGGCCAGGGCTTCGGCCTCTCGCTGCAGGATTTCCTTTCTTTGGAGGGCGATCTTCGCAGGCAGGGGGGAGAGATCCGCGAGGGCTGCGTTGACTTTGGCCAAGGAGGCGGGCATTTCGGGCTGCCGCTGGAAACGCTGCCCGAACATCCTGACGGCACCCGCCAGGCGGGCGGCCAGCCCGAAGGGGCCCTGCTCCCTCAGCTTCCTGGCCCTGGACACGGCGCGCTTGAGGAGGTCCATCTTCACGCCGCCTCCGGGGCAGGGATGGCGGGCTGGTGGGGGGAGATGGGCTGGGGTCTGCAAATCCTGTGTTTTCCGTTCATCTTGATCAGCTCCTGAGTCGTCTTGAGTCTCATTGCTGTCCGCAGCTTTGCTAAGGGGCAGCCGATGTTTGCGCCAGTGCGGGTTATGATTTTCGGGCGTCGCTTCTGCCCGCCCAAAATGCAACGGCTGAACTACCGCGGCCATAACTTAGTTTACTAAATTTACTTTGTATCATTGATGCTATTTAGCTTTTGTGTAAAATAGTATAGGTATAAATAGTATAAATAAAAAATTTTGTTTACAATGAGCGAGAAAAAGATGAAAACGGTGAGAATCTCAGAGGCCACTATTCAGCGCTTGTCCGCATATGGTAAGTTTGGAGATTCATATGATGATGTTATCACAAGAGTACTGGACGAACTTGAAGCAATGAAGAATTCTGAGCAAAAGAAAACAAAGCCCTCTTGAAGTTGTTCTCTCGTTCTTGCGCTCGCGTGAAAATCTTGCGATCTTGCTCATTATGGACGAAAAAGATGATGGACCCAGGTGAGTGCCTCCTGTGCAGAGGCAAAAATGCGAGAAGGAACAACGGAATTGGTGGCAAGAGTAGGTAACCAGGTAGTAGTAATTAAGAATATTCCCGCATTCATATGCCCAAACCTAAGCTCCCGGATTAAGTAAGCGCATCAAACAAATTATCTCGGTGCAATTGCCTTTATTTCAAAAAATAGCCACAAATATGCCCTTCCAGGGCGATTTCGCTTGGCAATATGTGCCTACTGAAATATTATAGCATCACGAAATCCATAAATAGAAGTATAGTGCTACAAAGTGTTTAAAATGATGCTTTTAAGTAAGGACTTGTAGCTGATATGATAAATAATAGAGAAAAATTATTGATGCACCCAAAACATACGCCTAATCTTCCGGGAGCTTAGGCCCAAACTGTGATGAGGCTTACTATTCCATAGATATCCAAAGAAAAATTGATGGAATAAGGCTATAGCCTCAAATTGACTATGCCGATCGATTGCAGAGGGCCTTCATTTGTTCCTCGATCAAGGCGAGTAGATCTTGCGCTTCTCGTGTCTTCTTATCTACAAAAGGCCCGCACCCTTGGAACTTTTCTAAGGCAGATCGAGCATATTCCTTTGCATCAGGCAGTCTCTTAGCATCGAAGAGGTTATATGCGACATTCAAACGATATTGAGCCGCATTGTATGGGTCACCAATATTGTCGGCGTACTGTGTACCTGTACGATAGTGTTCCAAGGCTTTGTCATAATTCTGCCCAAATCCGTAAAGATTGGCTAAAGAGGGTTTTGATTTAGTACCAATTAGCAGAGCTTTAAATTCCTACGTTAATATTTTCAATCTTTATAGTCGTTTTAGGACCAATCCTTCCTCCATTTATCCTCTTTTTCGGCATTTCGCCTTATT
>Ga0315280_10011850_pt1 | contig 10647 bp, 6 predicted proteins | sample YL17G06_40_MG_FD_203697 | JGI IMG/M metagenome (GOLD analysis project Ga0315280, IMG submission 203697) | Sediment microbial communities from Yellowstone Lake, YNP, Wyoming, USA - YL17G06_40 | ecosystem: Environmental > Aquatic > Freshwater > Lake > Sediment | place: USA: Wyoming | collected... | reverse complement strand
AAGAAAATACGCCAAGGATTATGTGCAAGAACTGACCTGGCATTTTAACACAAGGAAAGATATTAAAAATCCGCTTAAAACCTTATCAGAATTAACCTAGCCCGTTCCAGATACTTTACATGACCCAGAAAATTGCAAAATCAGGGAAATCTGGTATACTGGGAGTATTCAAAAATGACTCTCTTTATCAAGGTAGAATCTGATAAAATCGCTATCAAACTGCTGAAAAACGGCCGGGTTCTTGACCCCGTAAAGCCACATCGTGGCCACGGGGTCTTAGGACGTGATCGCCAAAGGCGATTTTACGTCCTTGACTCCGAAACCTTTTCGTACTATCATGATATTAGCGAGAAGTTGACCCCGTTAGAAGTTAGTGCTATAAAAAGGAAAGGGTTTATAAAAAGGGGCAAAACTGTAATATATGGGGAACTTCTAACGGGGTTGATAACTTCTCTTGACAAGCTCCTAAAAAGGAATAATATTGACACAACTGCCCTTAACTCGTTTAAAATACGAGGAAATACCGGCAAAAACAGCACTTCATACAAAATCGCTGCTGCATTCATTGAGGGGCTAAGGGCGGGGGTTTAGTTTTTCTACCCGAGTTCTGCTTGCCCCGTTATTCCTGAAATCCAGATTTTGAGAGTAGGTTGGGAGGAAGTAAGGAGTAATGGGGTTTTCCATAATTCGCGTAGGCAAATTAAATTTGTTGCCCGATATCTCGCAAAAATAAAAGCGCAAGTTTTAACTTCCCCGCAACGGCGGGGTTAGGTGTTTTTTGCTTGCCATCAGAATAAACAGGTCAAAAAAGGCGCTTCCGCTTTTTCGCTTTTGCTATTATTTTCACCCATCTAACTGATGCGTAAAATACTTTCCAAATACGAACTGGACAAAATTGAAGCGCCTAATTTGGTGCAGGTTCAGCTTGACTCATACCAGTGGTTTCTTGATGTCGGCTTAAAAGAACTGCTGAACGATATTTCGCCGATTGAGGACTGGACAGGCAAAGAAGTGGAATTGAGATTTTTGGACTTCAAACTGGAAGAACCGAAATACAACGAGAGGACTGCCAGAGAAAAGAATATAACCTATGAGGCGCCTCTGCGAGTCAAGATATCGCTGACCAACAAAAAGACCGGGAGAACCCAAGAGCAGGAAATTTATCTCGCTGATTTCCCCTTGATAACACCGAGGGGTACTTTTGTCATTAACGGGGTTGAGCGAGTTGTAATTTCTCAACTCATCCGCAGCCCCGGCGCATTCTTTTCATTATCCCGCTCAAGCCGCTACAAACGGCTTTTTGGTGCCAAGATTATCCCCTCCCGCGGGGCCTGGCTGGAATTTGAAACGGAATCAAGTGGTGTTATTGCCGTCAGAATTGACCGCAAAAGAAAAATCCCCGCAACTTCAATCCTGCGCGCGTTCGGCATAGGGAAAGACGAGGATATCAAAAAATTGTTTGCCGACGTGGATACCAATCCCGAGATGCAATACATCGTTTCAACGATAGTTGCCGATGCGGCTTCATCGGAAGAAGAAGGCCTGATTGAAATGTACAAGCGGATACGCCCCGGCGACCCGGCGACGGTTGATAACGCGCGGCAGATGATAAACAATATGTTCTTCAACTTCTCCCGATACGATCTCTCGCGCGTTGGACGCTATCGGATGAACCAGCGCTTCCAGAGAAGTTATCCTTTGGACGAAGAGAACCGCACCCTGAAAGTAGAAGATATTATTGATGTGCTAAAAGAAATAATCCGCCTAAACAATAACCCCGAGGCACAGCCGGATAATATTGACCACTTAGGCAACAGGCGGGTAAAAACGCTGGGAGAACTGCTTCAAGACAAATTGAGATTATCCTTCGCCAGAATGGAACGTATCGTCAAAGACCGCATGAGCACGTCGGAGCTGGAAACCGTGATTCCGGCGCAACTTATCAACTCGCGTCCGTTCGTCGCCGCAGTTAAAGAGTTCTTCTCATCGGGCCAGCTTTCCCAGTTCATGGACCAGGTTAATCCGCTGGCCGAACTTGAGCACAAGCGGAGATTGTCGGCCTTGGGCCCCGGCGGCCTTACCCGGGAAAGAGCGAGTTTTGAAGTTCGCGACGTTCACCCCTCTCATTATGGAAGGATCTGCCCGATTCAGACACCCGAAGGTCCGAATATAGGGCTTGTAGGCCACTTATCTTTGTACGCCAAGGTCTCGCCTCTCGGTTTTATCCTCTGCCCCTACCGCAAAGTGGTTAATGGGCGGGTTACCGATGAAATTGATTATTTGGACGCCACCGAGGAGGAACGATACGTCATTGCTCACGCCGGCGCTAAGCTTGATGGGAAAGGCGGGTTTACGGAGATGACAATCCCCTCCCGGGTCCATGGCGAACTCGGTTTGGCAAAACCGGACGAAATTAACTATGTTGACGTTTCTCCGAAGCAGCCGTTTTCCGTAGCCACATCTTTGATCCCATTCCTTGAAAACGACGACGCCAACCGCGCCTTGATGGGTTCGAACATGCAGCGCCAAGCCGTCCCGATTATTTCTCCCGAAGCTCCGATCATAGGCACCGGACTGGAAGAGAAAGTCGCACGCGATTCCGGCATGATGATTATCGCCGCTGATCCGGGAACGGTTAAGAAAGTTGATAGTTCTCAGATAATCGTTGAGGACGCCAAAGGTGATGAAAAAAAGTACGACTTGCTTAAATTTGTAAAATCAAACAGTTTCACCGCCATCAATCAGAGGCCGATCGTCAAACTCGGCCAAAAGGTAAAGAAAGGTGAGGTATTAGCCGACGGCCCCGCTACCTGTGAAGGCGAATTGTCATTGGGAAGAAATCTTGTCGTGGCTTTTATGTCCTTTGAGGGAGCTAATTTTGAAGACGCGGTTGTTTTGTCGGAAAAATTAGTCAAAGAGGACATGTTCACTTCCATACATATAGAAGATTATTCGATTGACGTCAGAGAAACGAAACTTGGCCCGGAAATTACAACCTATGACATCCCCAACCGCTCCGAAGAAAAACTGAAAGACTTGGACCCGGATGGCATTGTGAGGATAGGAGCCGAAGTCCGCTCGCAGGATATTCTTGTGGGAAAGATTTCGCCAAAGGGCGAGATTGACTTAACCGCCGAGGAAAGACTGCTCCGGGCGATATTCGGCGACAAATCGCTGGATGTCAAAGATACTTCTCTGACGCTGGATTACGGCAAAATAGGACGGGTTGTCGGCATTCGGATATTCTCGCGGGAACAGGGCGATAAACTCCCTGCCGGCGTTATTAAAACAATCCAGGTATCTGTCGCTCAAATGAGAAAAGTGCAAGTGGGCGACAAGTTGGCGGGAAGACATGGGAACAAAGGCGTTATTTCCACCATTCTGCCGGAAGAAGATATGCCATTCCTGCCGGACGGCAAGCCAGTTGATATGATACTAAGTCCGTTAGGCATCATTTCCCGTATGAATATCGGGCAGGTGCTGGAGACACATCTTGGCTGGGCGGTATCAAAGCTTGGTTATCGCGTGACCGTTCCGTCCATGGCCGGCGCTACCGAAGAGATGATTAAGGAGGAATTGCGCAAGGCAGGATTGCCGGAGGACGGGAAAATCTACGTTCATGACGGCAGAACCGGCGAGAAATTTCATCAGAAGACTACGGTGGGCGTGATTTATTTCATGAAATTGACGCACATGGTTGAAGATAAAATCCACATGCGCTCCATCGGCCCCTATTCCCTGATTACCCAGCAGCCGCTGGGCGGCAAGGCTCAGTTTGGCGGTCAAAGGTTTGGCGAAATGGAAGTTTGGGCCTTAGAAGGTTACGGCGCCGCGTACACTTTGCAGGAAATGCTGACGATTAAATCGGATGACGTTCAGGGCAGGGCCAAGACATATGAATCAATAGTGGAGGGCGAAGAAATAAGAGCGCCGCACTTGCCGGAGTCGTTCAAAGTTTTGCTGTCGGAAATAAAAGGATTGGGACTCAACATAGAGCTAAAAGAGATTTAACAGCGGTTAGCGGTTAGCGGTTAGCGGTTAGGGCGAATCAAGATTTAATTCCCTATACGCTATACGCTATACGCTATACGCTAATTGTTTGGATTTCTCTGCCTTAAAACTTAGAATTGCTTCTCCCGAAGAGATATTGCAGTGGTCTTACGGAGAGGTAACCAAACCGGAAACGATCAATTACCGCACTCAGAAGCCGGAGAAAGAAGGACTTTTTTCAGAGTCCATTTTTGGGCCGACAAAGGACTGGGAATGTTATTGCGGAAAATACAGGAGAATCCGCTACAAGGGCATTATCTGCGACCGTTGCGGCGTTGAAGTAACGAGGTCTATCGTCCGCCGCGAACGCATGGGCCATATTAAGCTTGCGAGCCCGGTGGCCCATATCTGGTTTCTGCGCGGTGCCCCCTCCCGCATCGCCACCGTTCTTGACGTCTCGTTGCCCGACCTTGAAAGAGTAATATACTTTGCCAGCTATATCGTGATGCGCGTGAATGAGGACTTAAAAGCCGAGGCAATGAAGAAGATGGAATCGGAACTGCGTTCGCTGCTTAAGGGCGCGACCCAAGAAACGGAACGGGAAAGGATACGAGAGCAGCGCGAGAAAGAAAAAGAAAATCTGAAAAATCTTAAAAAATATCAGATACTCTCCGAGCTTGAGTTCCGGGATCTGTCTCTCAAATACGGCGAGGCCTTTGAAGCGGATATGGGAGCGGAGGCAATTAAAAAACTGCTGGAAGAAATTAATTTGGAGGAAGAAATCAAAAAAAGCGAGGAAGACCTGCTGGATACAGATAACCCTGTAATGGAAAAGAAAATCCTGCGCCGGTTGAAAATTTTCAAAAAAATGCTCCGCAACGGCATCCGTCCCGAATGGATGATTATGACGGTTCTGCCGGTCATACCTCCCCTTTTGCGTCCTATGGTTCAGCTGGACGGCGGCCGTTACGCCACTTCCGACCTGAACGACCTCTACCGCCGCGTAATTAACAGGAATAACCGCTTAAAGCACCTGATTGAATTGCACGCACCCGAGGTTATCACTAAAAACGAAAAAAGAATGCTGCAGGAAGCCGTGGACGCCTTGATTGACAACACGATGCGGCGCGGGCAAACTCTTGTTTCGGCGTCAACCGGTCAAAAGCGCGCTCTAAAGTCGCTAGCCGACATGCTGAAAGGAAAACAGGGGCGTTTCAGGCAGAACCTGCTCGGCAAGCGCGTTGATTATTCGGGACGAAGCGTCATTGTCATCGGCCCGAGTTTGAAATTGGGAGAATGTGGATTGCCCAAATATATGGCTCTTGAATTGTTCAAGCCGTTTATAATCAACTTCCTCAAGGACAAAGGTCTTGCCCACAACATCCGCTCGGCTAATCACCTCATAGAACAGGAAGTACCCGAAGTTTGGGAAGCCCTTGAATACGCAATTAAAGACAAGCTGGTGCTGTTAAACCGCGCGCCTACTTTGCACAGATTGTCGGTGCAGGCGTTCAAGCCCGTGCTGATCGAGGGAAAGGCGATAAAAATTCCGGCTCTGGTGACAAGCGCATTCAACGCCGACTTTGACGGCGATCAGATGGCTGTCCATTTGCCTCTTACAATTGAAGCCCAAAAAGAAGCCCGCGAATTGATGCTCTCAACCCACGGCATTTTGAAACCGGCGACGGGCAACCCGGTAGCCATTGCTACCAGAGACATCACTTTTGGCTGTTATTATATGACCAGTTTTGCCAAGGGGGCGAAGGGTGAAGGAAAAGTATTCTCTTCCGAGTCGGAGGCAATGCTTGCTTATGACCACGACTTGATCGATCTGCGGGCTAAAATAAAAGTCATGTTATCAAAAAAAGAAGTTCAGGGGTTAGAAAACAAAACAGACGGCAAACTGACGGAAACTTCCGTAGGAAGAGTGATATTTAACCGTGCCCTGCCCGATGACTATCCTTTTATTAACAGGGCACTGAATCAAACTGATTTGCGCAATATTGAAGCTAATGTTCTCCACCGGTATGGCGAGGAACGCACCGTTGAGTTTTTGGACATTATCAAAGAATACGGGTTTCATTACGCCACGATCTCGGGAGTATCTTGGGGCATGGATGATTTAAAGGTACCGCCGGAAAAGGCCGAGATTATAGCAAAGGCCGAAGCCGTCATTGAAGAAAACAAATCGCTCTATGAACAAGGGCTGCTCACCGAATATGAAAGGAAGTCAAAAGCCATTGAAATTTGGACTATCGTCAAATCAAAACTGGAAAAGATATTAAGCAAACAGTTTGCGGAAAATGATCCCGTATTTTTGATGGTTGAATCCAAGGCCAGAGGAAATTGGGGAACGGTTAATCAATTAGCCGGCATGCGCGGTCTGATGGTTAAGCCGGACGGTGAACTTATTGAAATGCCTGTTAAAAGTTCTCTCAAGCTCGGTCTTAGCGTGTTGGAGTATTTTATCTCCACCCACGGCGGGCGCAAAGGACTGGTAGACACGGCATTAAAAACTGCGAGCGCCGGTTATCTTACCCGCCGCTTGGTTGATGTCGCCCAAGACGTCGTAGTCAAAGAAGAGGATTGCAAAGACAAAATTGGCATTACTCTTTATGCCTCCGACGGCAAGGTAAGCGGCGAAAGCATCGGCAAACGTCTTTATGGACGGGTGGTGTTGGAAGAGATTAAAGACAAAGACGGCAATATTATCGCCAAGAAAAATCAACTTATAGACAGGGAAACATCAATAAAAATTGAACACGCAGGGCCGGAAACCGTCAGAATAAGATCCCTGATAGCTTGTAAAACAAAGGATGGGGTATGCCGCATGTGTTACGGTCATGATTTATCAAAAAATAAACTGATTGAAATCGGCGAGGCTGTAGGCATCGTAACGGCCCAAGCTATCGGCGAACCGGGGACTCAGCTGACTCTGAGGACATTTCATACCGGCGGCGTTGCCAGCGTCGGAGACATCACCATGGGTTTGCCGCGCGTTCAGGAAATATTTGAGGCCAGACCGCCGACAGCCCGGGCGATAATTTCAGAAGTTGACGGCCAAGTCGTTTCCGTTGAAGAAAGGGACAGGCAAAGTCTGATTAAAGTAAAATCTGACGAGGGAGAAGAAAGGGAATACCTGACCCTGCCCGGAAGTGTTCCCCAAACAAGGATTGGGGACTTGGTTACGGTAGGCCAACAGCTTTCCGACGGCCACGTTGACCTGAAAGAATTGTTCCACACTTCGGGCAGCGTTGAGACCGTGGCTCGGTATATCATCCGGGAAGTCCAGAGCATATACTTTGCGACAGGCGAAGGAATAAACGACAAGCACGTTGAGTTGATTGTCAAACAAATGTTTTCCCGTGTAAGGATTGACGATTCCGGAGACACCGACCTTCTGCCCGGCGATATTGTGGAAAAACGCACCGCTCTTGAAACCAATGAGGCGATTAAAAACGGGGGGGGCAAACCTGCGACCTTCGGCCAGTTGCTGCTTGGCATTACCAAGGTAGCTCTTTCAACCGAGAGCTTCCTTTCGGCTGCTTCATTCCAGGAAACCGCGCGAGTCCTGATTGATGCGGCCATCTCCGGAAAAGAAGACACTCTTCGCGGCTTGAAAGAAAATGTCATTATCGGCCGGTTAATTCCGGCGGGAACGGGATATGAAGCAGTGGCAAAAGTGGGGACACCCGAAGAATAGGGCAAGAACCACCTTGCTGTTTCATACGTCATTATGGTATCATATAATTAACATCGTGGTTGAAACTATAGAATCAAAACTCGACGAACGGGCCTACAAAAATGCCGTCTTATATTTCATCAAGTACTGTAATAACAAGTACTTACATGCCACAAAGCTGAACAAGCTCTTGTATTATCTTGACTTTGTTTACTTTCGTGACCACAAAAAAACAGTTACCGGTGATGTTTATATTCATCAAGGTTATGGCCCAGTGCCTTCTCGTGTAGACGAAATACTCTCAAAACTTCAAACTGACGGCGCGATTGATACAGAAGCTATACCCAACAACGATCTTGAAATGATAAATTTTTCCCTGAAAGACGGCTCTCAATTTGATGAATCAATTTTTTCTGCCGATCAAAAAAAGCTTCTTAAACAAATTTGCGACGAATTCGGAAATTGGCCGACCGAAAAAATAGTCGCCCAGACGCACCTTGAAGCGCCTTGGTTTTATTCAAAACCTTATGAAATCGTTGATTACGCATATGCGCAAGACATTGATTTCTTTCGGTAGAATATCGCGCTTATGTTGTGGGTTTATGTTGAGCGGGAACAATTTGTCCGCATGTGCGAAAAAATCGGTGTCTCTCTCACAGTACGCGAAGCTATTAAATCTTGGGCGCCGACCGTAAGTCGATTTGAACTCTCTCGTCAAAAACTTGTTTATCGTTCGCTAAAAAATCGTTATGAAGCTTGGGCGGCTGGCGTCCCAAACCCCGACAGCAATAAGGGCAAACGTGGTGGCTATCGCATCGTATATTTTCTTGATATTATTGAGTGCACCATTAATCTCGATTTTATAGAAAACCGGAAAGAGCTCGGCTTTCGTGGTGAGGGCCACCGCAAGAAAGATCATTATAACGATTACCTTCGTGAATTAAAAGAATATTTGAAAAAACTGGATACATAATCCAGTTTTTTCTGTCTTGTTTAATGCTCCAGCGTATTTTATTCGGTAACCTGACTTGTTTCAGGTTCAGGCGTGGGAGGTATTTCTTCTGGCACAGGAGTTGCTTCTGGCGTGGGGGTTATCTCTGGTGTCGGGGTTAATCCAGGAGTAATACTTGGTGAGACAAGTTCGGGAGTTGGACTGGGTTCGGGGGTCTGGCCTGGTGATGTTTCCGGTTCAGGTGAAGAAGGCGGAGGGGTTTCGCCTGATTCGGGATTTAACCCACCACTCTCTCCGGAAACTGGTTCGTCGCATTTTCCTTTCACGGCTTTAATCTCGCCACCCAAAACCTCTATACAGAATGGCTCGCCGGTTTGCTTATCAAAGGTGGTAACGCCTTTTTTGGTTTCAATGGAATTAGTTTCAATAGTATCGGCTATTAGCTTTTTGACCGTCAAAATAGCGTCCTTCAGATACGCAAGAACCGCATCAATAAGACCGGGGTTATTCTGGAGGACTGCCGGCAACCCCGAAAAATCAGCCAACTGTCCGTTGATATCAAGTTCCTGACCTGCATAGTGTGGGTTGATTAATACCATAACCTGGGTTTTGTTTGAGTCCTGGGCGGCTGATTCAAGGGCAATACCGATAACACGGCCTTGTTTGATTGCTTTTGCTGCTTTGCCGGGGATAGAAGATGAGGTAAGATAATCCCCTTTCTTAATATCTCCGTTCTCAAAGGATATCTTAACAGGTACTCTGCCGGCTAAGGCAACCGGTCTGAAGCCGTTGTTGTAATCCTCGGTAATTGATTCGTTGGAATCGGCTGTTCCTACTCTGACGGTATTGCCCCTTAATAGAACTCCGGGGTTGGAGGAGATAACGCCCAATAGAATATCACCTGTTTTGGCTTTAATTATGTCTTGGGAGTCGGAAGCAGGGTCAAGAGCAATTACATCGCCGGCTTCAATTGAGTTATCCAGGGTATGGAAGTTTTCAGCATAGTCAATACAACCGGCACCGACAGTGGTACAGTTGGTTGTCGCCGCACCCCTAGAAAACATGCTTCGCCTGATTGAGAATCTGCCTCCGGAGGATAAAGAAGCATAAACGGCTCCGGTGGTATCTTTCACTAAGAGATAAGCTCCGCCTCCAGAGGTAGAAGCTGGGACGGTTAATTGCAGGACGTTGCCTGAGGTTAAAGAGGTAGCTGAAATTGAGGCAACGGAGCCGGTGGTATATGAGGAGCGAATACTGAAGGAGGCAGAAGCGGTGGTACCTGTATTGGTATCGGCAACAAAGAGCTTAGTTCCTTTAAGGGAGGAGGCGCCTATGCTTACGCCGCCGGTATTGTAGATGATGTCATTGCCTAGGCGGGTCCAGGGAGATTCTGGCATCGATGAATAACAGGAGGTGCCGAAACATAGGCCTGTGGCTTTGATTGTACCCGCCACGTCTAATTGAGCCATGGGAGAGGTTGTGCCTATGCCTATACGGCCGGAGGAAGTTACGGTCAGGGGATTAAAGGTGGTGGTGCCGGAGCATTGCGTGGAAACAGTGGGAGTCTGGGAAACAGCAGTTAAAGATTGTGAACTGACAGTCAAAGTTGGGGAAGTAACAACTAGCGTGATATTGCTCACTGTCGGGGTTTGGGAAGACACCGTAGGAGTTACAGAAGCAATCATAGAACAACCAGAACAGTTGCCGGAGGAGTCGAGTTTGACAAAAAGGGTGTCATAAAATTCTGGTGGATTTGGATTACCCAATCCATAGCTAAATGTGTTTGCTACCAAGACATATCCTCCGTCCGAGGCCAGAGCGACACTTTCGTTGAACTCATCTTGCGGCCCCCCGATTGTCTTGGCCCAAGACAAAGTGCCTGTTGAGTCAAATTTGAGGGTCATGTAAAGTATCTGGAACGGGCTAGGTTAATTCTGATAAGGTTTTAAGCGGATTTTTAATATCTTTCCTTGTGTTAAAATGCCAGGTCAGTTCTTGCACATAATCCTTGGCGTATTTTCTT
>Ga0315280_10011847_pt1 | contig 10648 bp, 8 predicted proteins | sample YL17G06_40_MG_FD_203697 | JGI IMG/M metagenome (GOLD analysis project Ga0315280, IMG submission 203697) | Sediment microbial communities from Yellowstone Lake, YNP, Wyoming, USA - YL17G06_40 | ecosystem: Environmental > Aquatic > Freshwater > Lake > Sediment | place: USA: Wyoming | collected... | reverse complement strand
GTTGTACCTTTTTTGCCTTCGTCGCTCAATGAGGTCCTCAATCATAGTAATCAAGTCTTCATCCAACTCATTGGGATACTTCTGGCGAGCATACTCACGAAACTCAGGCCACTCAGGGGCGGTTTTCTCAGCTACTCTAGGCAGGTGACCAACGATGGAAAGAACCTTCTCTGGGGGCACACCGCTGTACTCAGCCAACTTGTAGCAAGAGCGGGTATTGGGAATATCGTCACCAGAAAGCCAGCGACTAACCGTAGCATGGCTAACGCCTAAATCAAACGCTAATTGACTCGGCAAGCGCTTCCTCCGGCGCATTACCTCTTTCAGAAATGAGATTATAGGGACTTCTTCGGTGCTCATAAGCAACTGCAATTATATAGGGTAGCGTCAATACTTGTCAAACTTGTCAGTTATAAATAACTGACCAAGGCAAAGCCCCCCAAATAACCGCCAACCTATTGACAAACCAGAAAGGTAATGTTATTATTGTCCGCACAAGCACACCGAGTGACCCTTTAGGTAAAGAATAACCATTTTACCTATTGCCAAAGGAGGGAAATAGTGTTAGTCTCTTCGTCCGCAGGAGAGCAAATAATGACCGTAAGGGTAAATCTCAACTATGGAAAGATGGCCCTCCAAATCATTTTACTTCCTGGCAAGCCGGTGGTTGGGTTCCTAAACAAGAGGTGGTAACCTGACCACCATATTTTTTGCCAGTTTTCTTGCTATTTGGTGAATAGGCTGAAAGGGGGTGATGGCAATAGAAGAGAATAGAGGCGAAAAATTTACTCCAAAGGATAAAAGGAGGTTCATAACGTGAAAAGTAAAATCTTTAGTATCCTGTTTGCCCTGGTGCTGGTGCTGAGCTTCAGCCTAGTGACGGCAGTGCCAGTGGCGGCAGCTGACGCTACCGTAATTCTTGGTGGTAGCATCGCCCCATTGTGCAATGCTCAAGGTTCTGCTGAACAATATCTTAGTAAAGGCTCGTGGCAAGCCATTCCGAACACCAAGATGGAGCTTTACATTGATCCTACATCAGCTCCTTATAATAGTCTCGGTTCCTTTACTATTGCTCAGATTGCTAGCATCTCTTATGTCACAAAGAATAGCGGAACCCCAGCCAATGTGGATTTCGGGTTGAACATCTACACAATGCCTTACACGGGCGGAGGTTCAACCTGGTATGGCAATCGTTTGAGCGCCGAGCCACTGTACTCAAATAATTACAATGCACCAGTCAACCAATGGAACACTTGGAGCACCGGCAGTGGTACTAACCAACTTACTTTCTACGATAGTAACCACACTGTCGCTGGTTTCTATAATGGTCCAACGTTGGCTGTTCTGCAGGCAGGAGCTCTCAACTGGGGTAGCTATCCGACTAGCGGTTCAACCAACATAATTGATTACTCCTCCCAGACCGTCAAATATATCGTATTTGTGACTTCAACTGGAGAAAACTGGGCAGCGTTCGACGGCTTTCTTGATGCGATGACGATAAACCTCACAACTGGGGCTTCAATCACCATTGATTTGGAAGGCTTTGCCGATGAAGTCTGGGTAGATGATGACTGGGCTGGGACTGCTCCTGGCGTCGAGGTTCAACCAGGTAAGTTCTTTGGCTTTAATGCCTTCGCCACCATTCAGAAGGGGATTGATAATGTTGCTGACAACACCATCATCGTGGCGGCGGGGACGTATAATGAGCAGGTAGTCATAGATAAGAGCCTAACGCTACAGGGTGAAGATAGAGAAACGACTGAGATCAAGTTCGGCTATGGCTCTTATCCTTCAGCTTCCCCGCTCACCATCTTTGCCGATGGAGTCACGGTTTCCGGACTCACGATACGTTCGGGTCCGTACATAGAGCCATCTTGGGCGATTGTCGTTAAAGGCGATTCCGCCCTGCTTACCGACCTTCATGTGATAAAGGAACCCTGTTTATCCCCCAACAACCCAATAAATAAGGGTGCGGCAGTCATGGTCTCCCCAGGCGTTGACGGCTTTACCTTTACCGACTCCATCGTGGATTCTGCCTGGAATGGCATATACGCACCAAGGAACCCTGGAAGCAGTAATGTTGTCGTTCGAAATGTTGAATTCACCTATCCCGGTCAGTATGCCATCCTTCTGCTGGAAACGACAAGCGCACTCATCGAGGATAACGTTTTCCATTGTAACGCTGGCACCGCTGACAGCTATGGAGTCATCGTCAGTGCCGTGGATAATGCGGAAATTCGCGGTAATGATTTTGCTGGTTCGGGGCCGGCGAACATGGGGCTCCTACTACAAAAATACGCAGGTACATTGGGTAGCGTGACCGTTGAGGAGAACGATATTAGTGGTTTCGCAATAGGTGTTTTGCTAGAGGATGGACTGGCTCTGCTCCCTAAAGCGGTTCTTACGGTTGGAGATAACGCATTCAGTAACAATAGTGTTCAACTGCAAGATGCTGCCGAAGCCCTGGTTATTGAGGATGTCCTCGCTGACAATACCTTTGACCGTGCCGTGGTGGTATGCGGCAGCGGCATCAAGGTGCCGATAATCTTCAGCAAGATTCAGGGTGCCATTGACGCCGCAGGGTCAGGCGATACGGTGGAGGTCTATCCGGGGATGTATGACGGAAACTTAATCGTATACAAGGAAGGGCTGACGATTCGGTCCACGGACGGTGCTGCCCAAACCATCATTGATGCCAGTAAGGTTGACAAGTCGACATACACTAATGCCCAGGGTAATAGCATTAACTATTCGTGGGCAGAGACTAACGACCCAGGGCTTCTCCGGAACGGCTTTGATATCTGGTCGGATAAGGTGACAATTGATGGGTTTACCATCATTAATGCGACGTTTCCTGATCGATACAATCGAGGAATTGGAATCCTTGTCGGGAGTATCCATACGACCTATGCTGGTTTCATCCCCTGGAATCTCGATGAATGGAGAGGTATCGTTCCCAACCCTGATGAGCCTACTCCTACGGGAGTTACTCTAAGGAATAACGTTATTGACGGGGCATCGGACGGTATTTACATTTGGGCGAGCAGCGGGAACACTATAGAATACAATGAAATTCGAGACACAGAGCCACTGGGCGGCGCGGGAATCCAGGTCTATGAAGGTGGTGCGAACAACATCATTCGATATAACACCATTGAAAACGCAGTTAATGCGATATCCATTTGTGGCGCCTGGCCGGATGTTCTCCTAGATGTAAGCAATACTCAAGTAGTCGGAAACACAATCACTAATAGCACTGTGGGTATCCAGTTCTACAACATAGCCGGCGCTCATGTTATAGCGCAGGGGAACGACCTTCAGGGCAATGACACCGGTATTAAGGTTGAATCTGTCGGTAGCGCAACAGTCGCTAGAGCACAATTCAATAATTTTATTGGGAATACTACTGGTGTCCAGGTTAATACCGCTTCCGGCGTTTTCGACGCCACCCGCAACTGGTGGGGTGCAGCAACCGGTCCACACCACCCTACCTTGAACCCCGGCGTAGTCGCTAACATGGGTAATGCCGTGAGCGACAATGTTGATTTCAGCCCTTGGCTGTACAAGACTCAGGAGACCATTGTTCCCAGCAGGGAGCCTGCCTATGCCCAATCAGTAGTCTTGGATAATTTTGGTGCTTTTGCCTGGAATACCTTCTCCACCCCCATCTTCCTTGATGGCTCGGCTGATACCTGGGCGCAGCTGTATAACCTGACCAACCTAGACTACAGTGCGGCTTATCGCTTTGATTTAGCTACCCAGAGATTCGCGGGGCTTGCTACTGACAGCGACTACGCCATAAACCCCGGTGAAGGCTTCTTCATAAAGATGAACACTGCCGGCAGCTTGCCCATTCTTTACAGCACCGAAGCGAACTTAATTCCCCCGAGCCGACCGCTAACCCTTGGTTGGAACTTGATTGGCTTGGCTAGCATGGAGGATTTGGAGGTAAGCGCTGCGTTCTTCAGCCTAGCCGGCGATGGCCAGGTAGTTAGCCCGACAGGGAATGTAAGCCCAGGAGCAGTGGTCGCCGGCGACACAATATATGTTGGTGAAGGCTACTGGGTATACATGCTCGGCGAAAGGACACTGGCCGGATTTACCATGACGCCGGTTAACTGGATGCCATAAAAAGCAACTAAGACTTTGGGAGGGGGTTATTTACCCCCTCCCAAGAGGAGGAAATATGAAAGGAAAGTTGGGACTAGCCTTATGTGGCTTTGTAATTACGGGTCTCCTATTCGGGGCAAGCCCAGCCTTAGCTGTACCGACTCTGCCCCACGCCTTTTATGGCACAGTAACTATAAATGATGCAGATGGTACCGTAGGTACAGTGGTTAGTGCCAAGGTTGGCGGGGTGGATTGTGGCAGCTATACCATTAGGGTTCCCGGATATTATGGAAATCGGGATGAACGTGACTACCTCATCGTCCAGGGAGATATTTCAAATGGGGCTACCATAACCTTCTATGTAAGGGGAATTTTGACTGATACTGATACCTTTTCAGCCGGGGGCGGACCAACTCAGAAAAACCTAGCGCTGGTAATCACCAGTGAGTCAATAACTGGTAAGGTAGAGAAAACCATCCCCTCAAGGCAGACAGATTATGTGGTTGATGCTTCAGCCGAGGCGGGAACCACAATCACCGTCGATACTACAACCGAAGTTACTATCACGGTAAAGAAGTATTATAGTAACCCTCATCCTGAGGCAACACTGCCGGCGAGTATGCTACCACGCTACATTGACATTGAGGTCAGTGATTCTGATGCCATTATCTGGCCGATGCACATTGAGCAGACCTATACCGATGCCGAGGTAGCCGGGCTTATCGAGTCTTCTTTGGGCATGTATTACTTCAAAACTGCTGATAATGCCTGGCACCGGTGCTCAAGCACCGGGGTAGAGCCAGTACCCAACTACATCTGGGCAAATATGACCAGCGATGAGGTCTCAGGAAGCCCGGTAGCTATTGGTGGAGCAGCGGCACCGCCAGCAGGGGGAGGAGGAGGCGGAGGAGGAGGTGGTGGAGGAGGGGCACCAGCACTGCCACCGGGCACTACTGATGTCAGGGGAATAGTGACTACGGCAGGTCGTTTTACAATTTCAGTGACCGCCCTTTCCGTGGATGGACGGTGCAAGCTTACTATTCCCGCGGGCACGGTAGGCCTGACTAAGGAGCTGGCGCCTCTCACTCAAATAAGCCTAACAACGATGACAACGCCACCAGCGCCACCAGCAAATTCTAACGTCATCGGTCTTACCTATGACCTTGGACCTGATGGCGCTACCTTCGAGCCGCCAATAACCCTCATCTTTAACTATGACCCGGGTGATATACCTGAGGGCATTGCTGAGGAGGATTTGGTTATAGCCTATTATGACCAGAAAGCTGGTGAGTGGGTTAATCTTGAGGGCACGGTGGACCCTGCGACCAATACTATCACCGTCCTTATCAGCCACTTCACTGCGTTTACCATCATCGCTCGTGCTCCAGCGCCACCACCTCCGCCAGCACCAGCTGCCTTCTCAGCATCAAATCTTTCTATCCAACCACTAGAGGTTCAGCCCAAGGAGCAAGTGACCATAACTGTATCGGCGGCTAACACCGGTGGCACGGAAGGTAGCTATAGCGTAGTCCTAAAGATAAATGGAGTGAAGGAGGCAGAGAAGAGCGTAACCATTGCCCCTGGTAAGAGCCAGAGCGTTAGTTTTAGCGTAACCAAGGAGGAAGTCGGCAGCTACAACATAACCGTGGATGGGTTAAGTGGTAGTTTTACCGTAGTAGCACCATCGCCAGCAGCACCACCAGCCAAACCACCAATCAGCTGGCCTCTAATTGGTGGGATTATAGGTGGGGTGGTAGTAGTGGGATTACTCATTTTCTTTGTTAGAAGGAGAGCCGTTTAATGGAGAAAATTGGAGTTTTCGTAGTTGATAATAGCACTATATTCCGTGAGGGTCTTCGTCAAAGTTTCGCCCGGATAGAAGATATTGAAGTAGTAGGTGACTCTAACATTAATGGGGAAGCTCTTGAATTAGTTATGAGTTTTTCCCCTCAGGTAGTACTGCTGGACATAGGTCTACCTCTACTCAATGGCTTGAGCTTGATACGGCAGATAACCCTACGCTCGCCGGCGATTCCAGTAATCGCCTTAACTCCTTATGATAATGATGAAAATTTCTTCCAAGCGATCAAATCAGGAACAGCAGGTTATCTAATTAAGAACGCCACCGCTGATGAACTAGCTTTGGCTATAAGGAGGGTACACCAGGGGGAGTATATCATTAATGAGATGGTGCTGACTCGACCTAAGGTGGCAGAGAGGGTATTAAAGCAATTTCAATCTCTTTCTTTGATGGGCACAGCTCTAGAGAGATTGACTGCCCCTGTTACTTCCAGGGAGCTGGAGATCCTCGACTATGTAGCTCATGGTTACTCAAATAAGCAGGTTGCCTATAAACTTGGTATCAGTGAGCAGACTATTAAAAATCACATGAGCTCTATCCTACGCAAACTAGATGCCAATGACCGTACTCAGGCTGTGGTGCTGGCTATACATTATGGTTGGATTCTCTCTCAAGTTGATGAACTATCGGAGCCTACAAAAGGGTGAATGTAGAAGATTATGATATACCTTGATTGGCAGGGGAAGAATAGTATAGGGAAAGGGGAGCCAAGGCTACCAGGCGATGAGAATCTGTTTTATTTGCTTTCCCTCATACCTGCCATCAACTTCAGGGTGGATAACGGCATCGGTTTGGGGTTCAATATAAACCAGGCCCCTGTCTGGGGTGTCAAAGGCCACAACGGCGTGCTGGCCTTGGTCGTAGCAGAGCAGGACAAAGGCACACCTCAGACCCTCAGCCTCAGCATTGTTATTCACCTCAGTGGCGAAGTGGCGACACTCATACTGATTAAGGATAAACTCGTTGCGGTTGGTGGGATCTTTAAGAATAAAATCCTTTAGCTCTTGGAAGGTTGGGTTTTTGAGTGTAATAGTTTGGTTACTTGAGCCTTCACTGTCACTGGAGACAGCACTTTCGGCACAAGCACTCCAGGTTGGTAAAGGTTCGGTAAGTTCTATGCGGACTGTTTCCTGCCGGGCAGTATCATTATCGTAGACACAGGCAGGCCAAAGGAGAAGTAATATAGCGAGGAGGGGAAAAATAAACTTATTTCTCATCTTACAATATTAGTGTAATGGTATTTGTTTCCACTTCAATCACCCAGAAGTAACTTTGAGGATAGGAATTTAGTACTGATACCCTAGTAGATTTCCAGTATGCTGAGGCTATTTGGTCGGTTTGTGCTAACTGCTCAGGAGTCAAAGGAGAGGGTGGTAACGAAGTTGTTGCCCTAGAGGGGAGCCACAATGATAGATAACAGGAATGACCTAGGAAAGATGCTCAGGCAACGAAGGGTAAAGGTTATTTAGAATTGGCAAAGGTGAGCCCTAACTTTTTCCTATTCTGGCGGTGTGGCAGGCTCTGCCAGCGGAGACCGGTAGCGTGGTAGGGAGATCGCGTATGGCTAAGCTAAAAACAAAGGCTTTTGAGTTGTACAACGGGAGGTATCCGAGCCTGTCTGAGTTAGCCCGAGCCATGGGAATAGCGGTGAGCCAGATTTACCGAGTGCGGCAAGGTAAGCGCCGCATCAATGAGAAGTTCATCGTTGGGGCGGCGAAAGCCTTCCCCGGTTATAAGCTGGACGACCTTTTTTATATTGCCCCGGACGGAAGCCACGATGACAAACAACAGGAATGACCTAGGTAGAATACTGAAGCAACGAAGGGTTATGGTCCCGCTGACACTACGGGAACTGGCTGCTGCTTCAGGGGTGTCTTCATCCCACCTGGGGCGCATTGAGAGGGGAGAGCGTTTCCCATCAGGTCATGTTCTGCGCAAGATTGCTAAGCCTTTGGGTGCCAGTGAAAGTGAGCTGCTTACCCTAGCTGGCTACCTGTCTCCTCAGCCTTCCACTGGGGCTGAGAGCCGAGTTGGACAACTGGACCCTTATGTGGCCGCGGTGCTATCACAGGAGCCGCTGGAAATGCAGCGTGCTGTTGTCACCATCCTCATCCTGTTGAAGGGCATGGCTAAAGGGATGGACCATAACCTTGGGTTTGCTGAATACGCGCGCAGGAAATATCCCAGAGTTCGTGACGATACTATAGCTAGGGTCCAGGAGATGCTGGAGTTGGGGTGACAATAGGCAGAACTTTTGAACTGGTTTTCAGCCTGACCATTTAACATCTTAGCTCTCGTCGGAGATAATTCTACCAACAAATTAACACAACCTATAATTTTGGTCACTTGACTGGTGCGGAGCCAATAGTGAAACCAACCCATTTTGGTCGGTTTGTGTTTTAGAAGGAGGTGAGCCTGCCGATGAGAGGGTCAGTGAGGACAATGAGAGATTACACTCGCCACGTCAAAAAGCTCAGGTGGTTATCAGTTCTGATAGCTGCTGTACTTTGCAGTGTACTCGTAATCATATCACTACCCGAAAGCGTTGACATTACCGGCTATGGGAAACTGTCAATCCAGAACAACATCGTGTTAGCTGCTATGTTAGCTGGTGGGGAAGAAGAGTTTATAGCTCCAACTATTATTCAGTCAGACAAGAATTTGTTTGAGGCTACCTTTACAGGTGGCAGGATTGTTATTGGAGATTCAACCACTTCTGACTTCAAGCCATTAGTTAGAATTGAGAGATGGGATAGTGAAGTTTTTATTGAGTTAGACATTCCTCAAGTCAGCGATATCGCAATTTCGGGTAAGAATGCCACCCTTTCTTCAGACGCAGCGGTAGTTATTTGGTCAACGCCTGCGATAGACCTGAAGCTCTACACCAAACCTAAGAATGAACAGTATGAGTATGGGGCTTTTGAGTACGAGCTTGTACTCAAATGGAAACCTCCGGTAAACACATTTGAGTTTCCAATTAACTCCAGCAACCTTGTCTTCTATTACCAGCCTCCACTGACAGATGAGTATCAAGACGGCTGGAGCAAGGAATTTCAGGATACCATAACGGTAACTGAGACCGAGGTAAGAAGCAGCAAAGGTGAAGTGCTTGTCCACCGTCCTGAGAATGTGGTCGGTTCCTATGCTGTTTACCATGCTGAAAAGAATGGTATCTACAAGACGCAAGCCGAAGCCGACAAGTATAAAACAGGCAAGGCTTTTCATATTTACCGACCTTATGTCTACGATAGTACCGGCAAAGGGATATGGGCTGACATGAAGATTGCCAATGGTCAGTTGACTATTACAGTTGACCAGGCATGGCTGAATAGTGCCGTCTACCCTGTAGTTATTGACCCAACATTTGGATATACAGCAAAGGCAAGCTCTCAACGTCAGGTGGCGGCAAATTTTTTCTTCGGTCCTTGGGCTACTGGAGCAGCGGGCACAGCACAGTCAATAACGTGTTTTTACCAACAATCTGGTACTGATACTCCAAAGCTCAAACACGCCTTATATCAGAAAACTGGAACTCTTGCTGGTAGTTATGTGAGTGGGAGCGGGACAGAGGAGTGGACATTGACAAGTGGCTGGAATAACTGGAAGACGCTCAACTGTCTCACCCCACCATCAATATCGGCGATTGACTACTGGATATTTCTCTGGAATAATGCAAATGTTTTTGTTTATCGTGATAGCGCCGCAGCGAACAGCAGTGGTTATCAAGCCCAAACCTACAATGGCTGGCCGGCTACGGCAAGTCTCACTACATTGAGTTATATTTACTCCATCTATTGCACCTATACGCTACCACCACCAGACATTTCCAATGCCCCTTCCTTCTATAATTTTGGCTCTGTAGCGGAGGGGGCGACTCCGGCTAGCGAGCTGACACACTTCACAGTAACCAATAACAGTTCTTTTGCCGTCAACATAACCATAAGTGGAAATGACATGACGGGAGGAGGGTTCACTTGGACTCTCTCCGACGGAGCAATACCTGGACCTAACACTTACGGTTTGATGGCGGGGCTTGAGGGTGGTGGCTACACCATCATAGTTAGGAAGAACAGCCCATATAATACATTGGTGTCTAACCTGGCTGCTTCCGGAGGAACTCAAAGATGGGGACTACAACTTTACGCCCCAACAACGTTTTCTGACGGAGCGGCGAAGACAGGAACAGTAACCTTGACAGCTACGAGTGCCTGAGGTCGACAGGCGTTCATTGAATACTACAGGAAAGGGGTGAAGAGGAGTGAGAAAGACCTTAATAGCTATTCTAATGGCATTGGCGCTGGTGGTTATTCCAGTTGGTAATGCCTTTGCTGCCACAAGTCAGGACGTGACGGTTACCGCCACTCCTAGTTATATCTGCATAGTTGTGGCCCCCTCTGACTACAACATAGGTGGAGCAGGTGTTAAGATTGCTAAGGCCACTACTTACTACTCGAAAGTTGGTAGTGAGACTGTTGCTCCGTCGGCGACTGTGTTGGATGCTGAGTGTGCCTTCACTATCACCAATACCAGTACTGTAGCCACCAACATTACAGTTAACTTCCCACACTTCACTGGTGGAGATGCCATGCAGAATATTGACACTGGTTACACCACCAATGGCGCCAACGCTTTCGGTGCAAGTGGCTATGTTAGTGGACTAGCATGGCCAGGCGGTGC
>Ga0315280_10011845_pt1 | contig 10649 bp, 11 predicted proteins | sample YL17G06_40_MG_FD_203697 | JGI IMG/M metagenome (GOLD analysis project Ga0315280, IMG submission 203697) | Sediment microbial communities from Yellowstone Lake, YNP, Wyoming, USA - YL17G06_40 | ecosystem: Environmental > Aquatic > Freshwater > Lake > Sediment | place: USA: Wyoming | collected... | reverse complement strand
GTAATCCTCAACCTCAACACGCTTCAAAATCGGAATAACGCGAGTCCGAACAGTACTGAAGTCAAATTTGACTTTTGACATCCGACTGCAAGAATTTTCACTTCCACGAGCCCTGGGCAAAAAGAGCACCTAAACACTTGCGCTTTGGCTTTCCATCATAAGAAAGGGGGAAAGAGACCGCGAAGAATAGTCAACGTGGAGACATAGCCCCTGAGGTCTGGGTTCAAATCCCAGCGACCCCACCAAACCTAATTCTGCCTTATTTTTGGAAAATAAACGATTTCTCGGCGTTATCATACGTACATGTCAATGCGGAAAAGTTATAGCTGAACCGGGAGTAGGAGTCAGTTGGGGAGCAAAATCGTGATGGATGAAAATCTAGTTGATGTTCTGACGGTGTTTTTTTCGCTGGTCTTCAATATTGTTATGATGCTTGTCTTTGTTTTTCGTGGTCAAAAACGCACCCAAGCGGAAGCGAAGCTAGGCCCCGTGTCGAACCTGCTGTTAATTCCGTTTTCTGTTCTCTGGTTACTGAATCTTTTGAACAATAGCGATTGGGGTCGGTTGATCACCGTTTTCCCCACAATCATGTTCCTTGCTTACGACCTTTGGTATCGGACGGCAACAGAGAGAAAGCCACATCATCACCCAGAGCATTGGTCTATCGGTCTCTATGTCTACTTGATACTATACTTAGTGGGCGGCATCATGTTGAATGGCTATGCCTTCTTGGTATCATTGGTCTATGGTTTCATTGTCTTGTTCAGTTATTATGGAAGCCTAATAGCCTATGGATACTATCAATACAGCTACAGAAAATCGAAACAACCAGAAGCAGCAAAAAGCTAGATGTCAAAGTTCAGCAAATCAAGTCGATAACTCAAATCTGGTCATGCCTGATTCTTCTGGCTTTGTGGAAACGTCCAACTCGACAAAAGCAATTGATTCGTCTATATTAGTAAGGGGAAAATCAGAAAAGCCAGAGCGTCATTTATGCCATGAACCACGATGCATGGCCAGATACTTTTCTCTTTGAGATAAAGCAAGACTAAAGCCGCAGATATGACACTCGTATCTATTGTGGGTCCCAAACCGAAAAACTTCAAATGAACTAGCGTAAACAGGAGCCATGACGCGAAGGCAGCAATCCACCTGTGTCTGGTCAATATCGCCATTCTTTCAATGAGGTATCCTCGGTAGAACACCTCTTCCAAGAAAGTCCCAGTCAAGAATAGGCCAAAGAGAGTGGCAAAGCCATATCCTTTTATCATGGGCTGAAGTGAGCGTAGCGAGGGTAGTCCAACAGACCCCAGAAGAAAACCACTAACCGAAGAAGCAACCAGAATCAGAAGATAAACTAGAATCCCCCACCCTAAGTGCCTTCGTTTGAATCTTCCCAAACCTATGCTCGCTATGTTCTTTTTCTCAACTTTGGGAATCCAGAGAAAAACCAAAAAACAAAATGCCACCCACTCCCCAACAAGGGCCAAACCAATACTAATGTTGTTTGCATTTTCTGGCAGGAGGAAATCCCGCAAGACGAACTCAACTGCAAAGACAATAATCAGACCCGCTGCATAGTTCGATTTCTTAGATAGTTTCGCATCAGTTTTCTTTCGGTTCTCGCTTGATTGTTTAGCAGATGCGTCACCAATCATGCTAGTCATGTCCACCAATATTGACTGCTTACTGAGTTAAGATTTGTGTCCGCAGTCTCCATGTTTGGGACAAGATTTTATCCCAAAGTTCACATCGAGGAAAAAGGGAGATTTGCGGGAGATATCTCCATTAGGGTGAGGGTTCAAACGTGGGCATTGACCTAAGCGACCCCACCAGAACTTTCTTTCGCGAAATAAAGCCAGATTGGTCCTTGTCTACGAAAAACATAAGAATAGCTAGTTCTTACCCTTGTCCGGGCTTCCTCCTCTAGGCGCGCACAGACAGAAAATGAGGTTCTGTTAGGCGCTATTCTTCGTTCAATATGCGATTATAAGTCTTCATGAAAGATTTGCGCATCTTGGATTTCGATTCTTCTGGGAGAAAGGATGAGTTGACGGCGTTGAGACTGAACTTGAAGAGTTGTTGGAGCGAGAAGCCGAGTTGATGATGAAGCTGCAGATATTCATTGTTCATGTCAGTTCCGAACATTGATGGGTCATCCGTGTTCACGGTGACTGTTAAGCCGATGTCGTTAAAGACTTTGATGGGATGATTTTTGATTGTGTGGACCACTCGAGTTCTTACGTTGCTTGTGGGACATGCTTCCGTAATCAAGGCCTCGGAGCACGTGATCAAGCGCTGAGAAGCTGGCCTCCACGTATTGAACGTTGCACTGAGCCTCTGACTCCAGCATTTCGTAGGTGATGCGTTCGAATTGATTCTCTTTTGTGATGCAGTCAACGACGGTGCAGTATGCATTGATGAACTGAGGAAAGCTCGTGTACTGGAAAAAGTTTTGGACGTCCCTTGAAGTTTTGAAGGGTTTGTCCAGGCCGCCATCTTCCGCAAGCCACAGTAGGGTTTCAGGTCTAGTTGAGCCTACAATGTGAATGTGCTGCTCTGCTTTCGGAAGCTTTCTTATCAGTTGCTCGACTTCCATTGAACTCAATTAGCCCAATATTGATGCGAAGAATATATGGAGTTTCTCTTCATAAATAGTGGAACGTTTCTGAATCTTCAGTAATCGTTAGTCTGCGTCATCTACCTCCTGCAAAAGAGGTCTCGGGGTTCAAACGGAGGCTCCAACCTATCACCAGAAGTATTCTCTTTTCGACTTGTTTTCCATTCCCTTTTTGATCACGTCATGCGCTACTGTGTATCCATTGCGAGCTACACTATTCGGCAAGAGGGAGGTCTACTCTTTTGACCGCGCGCACGCAAACCACCGCGCTAGGGCTCAAGCGTTATTGTCAAATAGACCAAGAAGAAACAGAATCATAGCTTTCACTGTCGTTTACTTCTGTCGTCCACTCGTCTTCTAGCCGCACTGCTGTTTATAGAAGCTAATGCTCCCAGATCTCCTATACTCGCATACTTCAACGTCTCTAACGGTAACGCCATGATTATTGTGTTTGCCGCTTCTTTGCTTGCTTCGCTCACTGCCGACAGGATTCTTAGCTGCATAGCATTAGGGTCTTTCATGTTATCAGCCGCTTGTTTGAAAATGCTTGACGCTTTCAGTTCTGCATCTGCTTTAATCAAAACTGCCTGTGCTTCTCTATCCGCTTCTGCTTTTACCGCCAAAGCTCTTTTCATATCATCAGGCAAAGCTATGTCTTGAATCTCTGCCTTAGTAATGTCCACACCCCATACTTTAGACAATTCGTCAACCTTGTCCTTGAAAGTGTTCGCCACTTCTTCACGTTTCATAAGCAAGTCGTCTAGACTGTATCTCCCCATCACGTCTCTGATGGAAGTCTGTGCATATTTGGCCACAGCGTCCTTATAATCTTCGATTTGCAGTATGACTTTCATGGGGTCCTCCACTTTGGTGAAAACAACTGTGTCTATGCTGACTGAAATGTTGTCCTTTGTGATCGTTGTTTGCCCTTTCAGCTGAATCGTCTGCATTCTCATGTCAACAACATAAAGCGTGTCAATGAGAGGCATTTTGAAATGCAATCCTGGTTGCTCTTCGATCTTCACTATCCTACCCAAACGAATTAACGCTACTCTCTCCCATTGCCTGACAATGTAATAGCTAAAGAAGAAAATGACGAGAACAACGAACGCTCCCAAAATGAGAGGAAGCACGGCTACAGTCCAATCCTCAAACATCTTCTTTACCTCCTCCTTCTCTTCGTTCTTAATCCGACCTGGTATTTATCGTTGGCTACATAGCCCAAACTACTTCCTTGTGTGAGGCATGTGCCAAAAACTCTTTATTCGTTGAGCACAATCAGATGGGCTTTTCACAGCAATCATCTCTTTCTGGTAATAGCTTGGAAGTTGTCGTTTGATGTGAGGCTGAGTAATCCGTTCATCCAATATCACTATGCACCCTCTGTCTTCCGCTGATCTGTGGACGCGTCCACAGGCCTGAACCAGCCGCAGTATGGCCGGTGTCAAGTAAGCATAAGTTCTCCCGTTTCCAGGGAACTGTTGTTCAAGATAACCTATCAGTGATTCTTGGTAAGCGTCCCACGTTGCATATGGTAGTCCCATGGCTACGACACACTTCAAGATGTTGTGAGGGTAGTCCATTCCCTCGCTCAGTTTGGCTCCCATGACTCCGTAAAGAACGTTGTTAGACGAGCTTGTTAGCCTCTGAATGACGTCGCTTCTCTTCGTTTTGGGTTCTTCCATTATCGTCTCTCTGTTTGTTCTTATCAATGATGCGACTTTATGCATTAGTCTGTAGCTCGTGAAGAAGACGGCTATGTTGCCTCGACTGGCGTTGGATATGGCTTCAACGTAACTTTTCCACTTCTCAAGCATCAAGTCGGTTCTTCTTTTGAACTCTGACGACACGTCCTCAGCAGCTAGGATAAGTCTGTTCTCAGCCGGAAAAGGAGGGTCAAACTCTTTCAGACGAGCATTATCTGGCTTGTAGAGCATCAAGTCCCTGTAAACGGGTGGAGGAGACAGAAAGCCGCTCATGAGGATGGCTCCTCGCGCTCCTCTGAGAACGGGATCAACGACCTCTCTTCCGTCGAAGCACCTGACCTCCAAAGCAATCCTGTTCTTCTGGTCTCTTTCGATCAGGTGCGTATATTTCGACCCAACATTCTTGAAGAAGCTCTCCATGAACGTGCCGATTCGATAATTGTAACTTGAAATTCTCTCAGAACCAGACTCAAGTCGCTTCTCTTTCACGAATTCGCCATATTCTAGAAGTGTTGCTGCCGCTTCAAGACCGGATACGCTATTGTGAGCCAGAAACAGGTCACTGAGTTCTTGAGGGTTAAGCCGTCTGAGATCTTCGTCTTTCAATGTCTGCCGAGCGTGGTGAAAAACCTCTTCCAGAAGAACGTTCAGGTGTTCCCTGACCGATCCAAGTGACTCATGCTCGAAATTTTCAGTCTCCTTTTGGGCTCTTTCTACTGTACCCTCTGTCAATTGATCAGAAAGCAATTCTCTGGCGAAGGTTGGAAGATTGTGAGCCTCGTCCACGATTAAGAAGACCTTTGAGAGACCGACTCCGAAGCTCTTCAGTATTGATTCCCTGATTCTGGGGTCGAAGGCGTAGTGGTATGTTCCAAGAAAAACGTTCACCTTAGGGAGGATTCTCTTCAAGGCTTCGTGAGCACAGAATCCTCGTCTCGACATGATCTCAACCGTTTCCTCTGGCGCGAGAATTCTTTGGGTGCAATCCAGAGCCAATTCTTCGGCTTCCTTTTTCCCTCTCAAAATGTTCATATAGAATTTGCAGTAGGGCTTGGTAGAAGATTCGCAGCTATCTTTCAGTCTCTTGCACTCTTCAAAAAAGTCAACGTATGAGAGATCGCCCTTTGTCTTCAAAGGACACATGTCTTGTTTGCTAAAGAAGGAGACGGCGGAAAGGTCACTTGAGAGTGCTCTTAGCTCTTTAAGGTAAATGTGCAACTGGCTTCTCGTTCTGAAGCAGATCATCAGTCTGTTTTCTTCGAGCTCGGGCAAAACAGCAAGCAACGACGCAAGAGATTTGCCTACTCCGCATGGAGCACTCCCCACAAAAACCTCTTTGCTCTTGAGCGCTTTCACTGCCTCATGGACAAACTCCATCTGTTCCTTCCGTATTTGATAGTTTTCAGGAAGCATGCTTCTCTTCGGAATCTTGTTTTTCACACGTTGACGGCTCGCCCTGAAATGCTCAGAAGCCATGCTTTCGAACATCAGGTATGTTCCGCATTCGGTGCAGAATCGACTGTTCTCATACTCTTCTGAAGAGTAGATCTTACCGCATTTGCGACAAGCGTAAGTCTGAGGCAATTTTTTCACAACAACTTATGCTTCAACTTGGCAACTTATACTTTGTTAGCACTCGTGAAGCACGTGGTCCGTGCTGCGTGGTATGGTGGTTTTCACTTTAACTTTACTCTCCACACCCAGCGATTTACTGTTCAACTTAACTGTTAAAAGCTCGAAGAATCGCATGTTTTAATCCCTGTTGACTCGAGGAAGTGAGCAATTTTGGCACAGAATGCGGTAGTTAAGCCGATTTCATCTAAGGCGCTACTATCATTCAACATGGAAAACATAGACACCCTATTCCCAGGGTTCATGTTAGGCGACTTCGCCGTCGTTCATGGCCTCCCGTCTATCTTGACGCTCTCGTTGCTGCTTGCCGTCAGAGCTCAACTCCCATACCAGTTGGGAGGACTGGAATCCAGTGTCGTGTTCGTCGACGGAGGGAACACGTTTAGGCTCTACAAAGTGTCTCGACTGGCCCGACTCCATCATCTGAAACCAAGGAACGTTTTGCAGCGAATCTTCATTTCAAGAGCTTTTACAGCGCACCAGATGACCTCAATAATCCTTGACAGACTTGAAGAAGCTGTCACAAGACACGATACTAGACTCGTGATCATTTCGGATTTTCAAGGGCTATACCTCGACAAAGACGTCCAGCCAGAAGAAAGCAGAGAGGTCTTCACCCAAGTAACGGCATACCTCTCGAAGTTTGCTGAAGACAAGAGCGTCATCGTATTAGCAACGTGTCTACCACATTACTATTCTAGGCGCAGTGCTTTCTTCGATGCCGTGTTGTGCGCAAGGTCCAACGTCACGATATCCATAGGCAAGAAACCGACGTACCCCTTCGACAAGCAGTTCACTCTTCAAAAGCACTCGATGTTCAAGCTGGCGACTGTTGATTTCCAGTCTGAAAACTTGACGTTGAAAGATTTCGAGAGAGGTGCTCCATGATGGGAAAGACGGTTGAGTCTTATCGACTTGCTTTAGACACGGAGATTCAGAGCTGGAGCGGGTTTGTCAAGGCTCTGCGCGCTGATGACAGAAGCGCGTTTGAACAGATGACCGACGCATGCAGAAACCACGCCTCCGCAGGAAGCAATGCAACACGACCTGAGATTTTTGAGCCGATGGTCATGTCAATCCTGCTGGAACAACAAAAGAAACTGAATCGTCTGGAGAAGGGGCTCGTTGCAATCAAGCAGAAGCTTGCCCAACCCTGATCGGGTGAAAGGCTGGGTACTCGACGTATATCCTTCTGCGCTTGGAGAGTTCGCGGTTTGGGTCATAGCTGAAAACGGAGAACGCCTACGCTTTACGGACAGTTTCAAGCCCAAAATCTACGTTTCAGGGAATGAAGGCAGCCTGGAGAGACTTGCCGGTCAATTCATTTACGATAGGGCCGTTGTCTCTTGGGATTTTGTCCGAAGATACGCAGACACAACTGACTCCGAACAGTCCAAAGTCTTGGAAGTGACTCTGAAAGACTGCCGAGCTTCACCGTCGTTTACTCAGAGAGTCCTCAAGGCCGGAAGATACTTGCAGTATCACGTTTTCAATTGCGACTTGAAACACGAGCAGCTGTACTTCTATAATCGCGACGTTTTTCCTTTGGCGTTCGTCGAGGTTGAGTCTGAAGATTCCCAGTTGAAATACTGTCTTCTAGATTCCGCTGAAAGCGTGGATTACGCGGTTCCGCCGTTGCGCATCTCGAAAGTCGACGTTGAGGTTGCCAAACAGGGCAAGATCGCCAAGATCACTGATCCGATTGGCAAGGTGGTCGTGAGCCAGGGCGATGACAAGGTGATCGTTGATTCGGGTGATGAGAAAGACATGCTGCTTCGGCTAGCACGAACTGTCGCAGAACTTGACCCAGACATCATCGTTACCAAAGGTGGAGATTCCTATCTTTTCCCGTATCTCGTGCGCAGGGCAGTCATCAACGGGGTTTTGGATAAGCTTGTTCTGAGCAGAGACGGGGTTCCTCTTGTTGCAAGAAAGGTTCGGGGGAGAACCTTCTTTTCCTATGGGCGAACGTATTATCGCGCTCCGATGAGACGATTGTACGGCAGAGTCCATGTCGACGAGAAGAACACGTTCATCTTGGCTGAGTGTGGACTGGATGGACTGTATGAGATAGCCAGAACTTGCAGGGTATCGTTGCACACGGCTGCGCGTTCGTCAATCGGCTCAAGCATGTCGTCCATTCAGTTCTACCAAGCCATAAAAGATGAAGTTTTAGTTCCTAGGAACAAAAGCATCCCAGAAGCCTTCAAATCCACTCTCGAGCTGCTAGTCGGAGACCGAGGAGGCTTCGTTTATGAGCCAGAGGTTGGAGTTCACGATGACGTTGGCGAAGTTGACTTTGCCTCCATGTACCCGACTGTGATGGTTAATAACAACATTTCTGCCGAAACGGTTCTCTGCAAATGCTGTCCCGACTCGAAACTCCGCATTCCCGAGCTTGGATATAACATCTGCGAGAAAAGGGTTGGAATTGTTCCCAAGGCTCTGAAGCCTGTGATCGCGAAGAGGCTTCTCTACAAGAAGCTGAGATCGGAGACCGACGACGAGAGACTCAGGGAGGTTTATGATAATCGTCAGACGGCTTTGAAATGGATTCTCGTCACGTGTTTTGGCTATCTCGGCTACAGAAACGCAAGGTTCGGGACTGTAGACGGACACATCGGCGTCTGTGCTTTCGGCAGAGATGCTTTCTTGAAAGCGTCAAGAATGGCCGAACAAAAGGGGTTCAGGGTCATTCATGGTATTGTTGATTCTCTGTGGCTGAAGAAGAAGGGGGCCACAGACGAGGAATATCACGAACTCTGCAGACAGATCGCTGAAGAGACCAAGATCCCACTGAGCTTTGAAGGCCGCTACAACTGGATCGTATTTCTACCGTCTAGAATGCATCCAAACGTCGGCGTTTTGAATCGCTACTACGGAGTGATGGAGAGTGGCAAAATCAAGGTCAGAGGTCTGGAGGTTAGAAGAAGAGACACGCCTCCATTTGTGCATGATGCTCAGACCAGAATGCTGGAAGTGCTTGCAGAGGCCAAGAACTCGAAGGAATTTCTGGAGAAGATCCCTGATGCGTTGAAGGTTTTAAGAGACTTCAGAGAGAAGCTCCTTGCAGGAGACGTTTCTGTCTGGGACCTGATAATCATGAAGCACTTGTCCAAGGACCCGAAGAGGTACAAGCAGATGGTCAGTCAAGTCATCGCAGCCAAACAACTGATGAAAGAAGGCGTCGAGGTTACCGCTGGAAAAAACGTGAAGTTCCTTTTCACCAGCGCCGAGAACAAACGCTACGACCGGAGGGTTACGGCTGAAGAGTTGATAGAGAAGAACACGAGCTCAGACGTCAAGAAGTATCTGCTCCTTCTATACGCGTCAGCCGCCAACATGTTCAGTCCTTTCGGTTATTCCGTAAAGACCACTTATGATGAGGTTAGAGGACAGCGACAAACCAAACTGCCAGCTTGAGCGACGCTGAACTCATGAACCAGATCAGGACGCGCTTAACTACGGCAAGAGCTGGAGCATCAACCCATTAGCCATAAAAACATCAACTCTCAGTCTTCGTCTTGATCGGAAAATCGATAGTAAGCTCAACGCGAGCATTAACAAGCAAGCACGCGCTAGAACCCGTAGAACTGCCTGGAATCCGTTTCTTGCCCTTTTCCGTTTTCCGAGATGCTTTGGGACTTAGTATGCATAGAACATGTTTCATGAGGAGGATGGTAGAATGAAAGGAGAAGGGGGAACGACCATCCACCACACTCATCCACTAATACTCACCCGTTTGAAGTATTTTTCGCTTTTTTCAGTAGACAACGTTGAAAAAGACGGGTTTGTGCTGCAAAAAGAAGAAAACTGGGACCTTGAAAACATAAGGTACCTGTATATTCTTTCAATCGGAGAGATTTACACTCTTGACTAAGCGCGTGCTACAAACCGACAAGATGTCAATAGAGAGGGCTTAAGAGTTCAAACGTGGGCTTTGACCTAAGCGACCCCGCCAAACCTAATTCTGCCTTATTTCCATCAAACGGAATCTGTTTTGAGCACATCTTGTAAGCGTGTGTGGGGGTAAAGTTTTATCCCAAACCCAAACCGACTAATGACACACATTGCACAAGTCTCTTATTTTCATCTGTCAATAATCTTGCTTGATAGATGGGATACTTCTTGGAAATCGTGATTCTTCCAGATTTGTCAGAAGCACAGAAGAAGCACGTACGCAAGGTTCGCACGGACTATGTTCCTCCGCCAATTGAAGGCATGTATGACATAAACAAGAAGAATCCAGACGGAATCATCCACATATACGTCGGCAACTGCGACTGGAAAAACGATTTCGATTTCTGTCTGAGAAAGTTTACTCTAGTGGTTTTCCATGAAGTCATGCATGTACTTCTCGGTCCAGCCATGGACGAGTATGTTCCATACGCAGAACGAGTCTTAGCCGAGATACTCGGTGAAGACAAATAGGGCGTTTACTCGTCTCCTCAGCGCCTTTTTCTCCATGTGAGCAAGTCTCATAGTACGCAAAAGGTTGGTTGGGGCAAAGTTTTATCCCAAAATCAAACCCGAACAATTCGATAGAATTGTGCACACTAAGAACGTAGTTCAAGAGCGCGGATGAAGGAAGCGGAACACCAACCCGCCTTCCCATCACAACTGCTAACGTCGCCACCACGACTATGAACAGAATCACAGTCGCCATCAGAATCGGATATCGAATCATATAG
>Ga0315280_10011844_pt1 | contig 10650 bp, 5 predicted proteins | sample YL17G06_40_MG_FD_203697 | JGI IMG/M metagenome (GOLD analysis project Ga0315280, IMG submission 203697) | Sediment microbial communities from Yellowstone Lake, YNP, Wyoming, USA - YL17G06_40 | ecosystem: Environmental > Aquatic > Freshwater > Lake > Sediment | place: USA: Wyoming | collected... | reverse complement strand
CTCAGAAACGGAGATGTGGCCATAAAGGAGCACACCACATGTATTTTAAGTAAGAAAAAGTGATTCGGTAAACATGGAACTCTTATGGCTTTGTAATCATAAATGTTGTCGATGTCTCAGGGCAGTATGGTGTTCCGCCAAACTGAGGAAGGTCTGTGTAAGCATTGACGTATATGTTGCCTACGCCTAGAAAAGCCCACTTTGGAATAGGCAGGCCTATGATGAAAATTACGCTTGTTTCTGGAGGTACAGACCAATGTTGAGGTGTAACTTGACCAATAGGAACGCCACATTCGTCGTAAATAACTATAGTTAGCGTCGCCATTTTCGAAGTGAAGGCAATGTTGTGTATAGTGACATTAAAGTACATCTGTTCCCCTCTTTTGAAAACTGTCTGCGGATTACAGTTCTGATCGACGGTTTGAATCATCAGTATTTCTATTATCCAGCCCACCCTGAAGGCGAGAGTGTCATAGGTATTTTGCCCCAAAACTTCAACTGTAGCGAAGACGTTGTATATTCCGAACGTTGCATTTGATGCCAACCTAAAGCTAATTGTGGCTATTCCATGCTCGTCTGTTAAATTGCTTCTGTAAATGATCTTTTCTCCAGCTGGACCTTTCACCTCAAAGGCTACGAGCTTATTTGCAATTGGTTCACAGTCGTAATGCACTTCGCCGTATAAAATCACTTCTTCTTGGGGTGCAAACGCATCGCTAGGCTGGTCGAAGCCTCTACCGCTGTATGACTCAGGCTTCTGGGTATATACATCAAGTAGAATCCCTCTAACCTTGAAAGTGAGCGTATCGTTGACCATTTGCTCCGCAACAGAGACTATCGCAAGCGCACTCCATGTTCCAAAGATTCCCGATAAGCACTCCCCGCTTATTGTAAAGTTTATCGTTGCTAACCCATTTGCGTCGGTCATGTTGCTTCTGTCGAGCACTAGTTCTCCGATATCATTCCTCACCTCGAAACCTACGAGCTTGTGTTCCACAGGATCTCCATGGTACGTCACTAAGGCTGTGAGTACCACTATCTCTCTAGGTACAAAGTTTTCGCTTGGTTCGTTTGGCCCCTGCCCGCCCTTCTGGTTGTAAAGGTCTATCACGAGGTTTTCTGGTCTCAGAACAATCATTATGGATTTTGATGCAGTATCTTTTGCTCCTTCGCTGTCGGTAACGTTCAGGGTCACAGTGTAGTTTCCTGCCCCTTTGTACACTTTATTCACGACCATGCCTGTGCCGCTAGTGCTGTCGCCAAAATACCACTCGTAGCTTATAATGTATCCATAGTCGGATGTTGAGGCGGAGGCGTCGAAGGTCACTGTGTCGTTTGCGTAGGGCACTGGCGGCATATAGGTGAAGTTTGCGTGAGCACTTTCAGCAGGCATCCAAGTATGTAATAGTGCACAGTCTATCTGCCAAGAATCTTGATTTGTGTCGTTCGTTTCTGTCCCGCCCAGAAACCTGAGTGTGAAAGTGCTTGATGTGAGATAATCTGTGACTGAAGCATTATTCCAATCGCCTGCACGCAAGTCTTCAAAAATCAAGTGCCACGATGAACCTGTAACATTCCACACATAAACTTCAATGCCCTCTGCACCTGTTGTTCCAGTTTTGATGCATAATTCTTCATTTGCTCTCGTATAGTTCACATCTGTCCATTGAATCTCCAAGTCTAATTCGTGATTTGTTTCAAAACTCCAAACGTGAATCAGTGAACATTCAATATCCCAGCTGTCTTTGTTCATGTCGTTTGACTCGGTACCACCTTTGAATCTTATTGTTAAGGTTGAAGAGGTTAAATAAGTTGAAATTGAAATATTGTTCCAAGTGTTGGGTGCTAAGTCTGAAATCATATTTGTCCAAGAGCCCGTCCAAACATCAACTTTTATGTCTTCAGCTCCCCAATTTGTTGAGCCTGTGCGAATACACAAATATTCATTTGTTTCGTCGTAGTCTGCGTTTGTCCATTGGACTTCCAAATCCATTTCGTAGTTGACTATTTCATATTCGACGTACACGGCGTACCAGGAGCTGCCGAACGAACCAGAGCCGGGATTGGTGGGCATTGAGCTGGTTTCATCCGCGTTAGACGGACTAGTTTGACTCCATCTTCCTCTTGCTGACTGGAAATCTCCTGCGTCCGCGGAACTGGACGAATAATAGACGCTGCCTCCGCCATGGCACCATCCAATCCACGTGACCGTGTTCTTTGGCCAATCATAATCTGGAACATCAATCACATTCCACCCTGCAGATAAAGCAACTTTGTATGCTTCAGTTCTCTTTGTGGCTCCAGTTGGGTTGGTTAATGAACCACCAGTGTACAAGGCGATTGCCATTGTTCCTGTTCCGCTGTAGCGTATGTGAAGCTTTGTGGCCTTCATGTTGTCAATGTCAGGGGATGTCCCTCCCATGTATCGATAATTTGAATGGGTCGCTGTGCTCGGAAAGGCACTAGAGGTAATTCCCCAGACATCTGCTCCACCAGTGTTCTGCTCCGTTAAAGTGTCGTAGAAAGAATCTGCATATTGTTGAGCAGTAAAATTCCCATGTGAACCTTTGTCTGCAGGGTCACTACCATCTATGTTACATGAATTGCTGTCTACAAAGTTTTCAGTGTTATTAACTACTACTTCGTAATCAGCCTCTGTCAAAGTATCATAAATTGAATCGTAATATTTTTGTGATGTAAAATTTGAGTGCGTTCCTTTGTATGCTGGGTTACTGCTATCTACATTGCTTGTATCGAGGTCAACATAATCGTATTCTGGAGCCCCCATTGTCAAGTTTTCATACGATATGAAACTTTCTGCGTATAGGATGGGTGAGACTTGAGTTATAATTAGCATAACGATGCTAAAGATGAGGGGGAAATAAATGTGTAGCAGTTTTCGCATTTTTAACCAGCCTCATGTACCTGAAACGGATATTATAGAAGACAGAGCAGAACCTAAAATAGCAACAATTATGAGAAGGCTTACGAAGGTCTTGCGTAATCGCTTTCTATGTTTCATTGCCTCCCCTCTGTAAACTATTATTCTAACTTTTTATGCATGGATAACAAGACTTGTAGTTGCCTCCGGACAATACGCAGTTCCGTTCTCCCATATCCAATTAGTGAACGCGCATGCGAATCCTTCCGCGGATCCGACGGCAGACCATCTTGGAACTTGCAAGTTAAACAATAGATTCAGCTCAGACCATCCGGGAGCTATTTCGAGTTTCGAATCTGCTTCGCCTATTGGAGTTTTTGTTTCATCATGAACGACTATGGTTAGTGTGGCATTTTTAGCGACAAGGGCGATGTTTTGCACGACTAGTTTGAAGTGTATATCTTCCCCTTTTTTGAAGTCAACTTGTGGGTTACCGTCTTTATCCGTTGTTTCAACCCTTAATATTTCTATTATCCATCCAACCTTGAAAGTCAGTGTGTCTTCAGCAATGGTCTGTGAAACTTCAACATTGGCAACAACTTTGTATGTTCCAAAGGGTGGTTCATTTCCGAGCCTGAAGTCTACGTGGGCTAGACCATTACCATCAGTTTCGTTAGTCCTGGTCAGGAACGGTTCTGTTTCATTTGGTTCAAATACGTAAAAGGAGACAGTTTTACTGGCTACAGGTTCGTTATTAAAGGTTACATAGGCATAGAGAATAACTTTTTCCTCTGGTGCAAAGGCGTCACTAGGCATATTCGGACCTTTGCCGCTGTAGGGTTCCTGCTGTGTGTAAACATCGATCGCAAGCCTGAAGGGTAAAACGGTTATCAATTTTGATGTAGAGTCAGAAAATCCCAGTCTGTCCGCGACATTTAAGGTTACCGTGTAGTTTCCGTCTTGCATGTAGACGTGAGTAGTGATTGGATCAGTTTCTTTAACCCTTGGAGTTTCATCGCCAAAGTCCCACTCATAAGTAACAATGTCTCCTGAGCTTGCTGAAGCATCGAAGGTGACGGTTTCACCCTCGTAAGGAAATTCTGGAGAGTAAATAAAGCGGGCAATGGGGAATATGCTCCACGGATGCATAAGTGGGTAATAATCCACGCCTTGATGAGGAATCATTGTATCTCCTATGCCGTCGCCTGGCACTCTTGCCTCACCCCATCTGCCTACGCCACTACCATCATCAACTCCTTTATAATCGCTCCAGTAGTTGCCTTGTGCGCCTGGACATATGTCTGTGTCCCATGTGTTTGCATTCAGAGGGGTATTGTAGTGATACGCCTGAATCGTGTTGTCTATGAAGTTATTGTAGTAAATGCTGTTGTTTTTGGAAGAGTCCCATAGTACTATCCCATAATAGTTGAACTCTATATTGTTTGCGACGATTCTTGCATTACATGATGATGTTAACCGAATGCCATAGCCACTCTTAGAAGTTAGCGAGCTTATCATGTTGGCATTAATGTCCGTGCCATTTGACCATTCTATGTGAATGCCGTACTTGTTGTCCTTCAACGTATTCATTATAATATCGTTATATTCTGAATTGGAGTGCAGGTGGATGCCATAGAAAATGCTTGAACTTATAGTGTTGTTACGAATGGTGTTAAAGGAGGAATAGGTCGTTCGAATGCCGTATTGATTGTTTAGAAATGTGTTGTTCTTAATCTCGACGTATCTACAGCGACTAAGCAGAACGCCTATATAGTTGCCAGTTAGGATGCCTCCTTCAATAATTACATTGATGGTGATGCTTCCAGAAGGACGTTCCACCCAGATTCCCGCGTAAGACCCCCCATTCTGTATACTGAAGCCTCTAAGTTGCACGCCGCTTACAGTTATGTTTACAACGATTCCGCCTTTGCTTCCATCAATAATGGTTGTCTCGCAGTTTTCTCCTACCAAACTAACTGCTTTGTTAACCACTATACGTTCATAGTAGATGCCAGCAGCTACCTCGATCGTGTCTCCGTCGCTTGCATTATTTATGGCATCTTGTATCGTTGGGTATTGATCTGGAACCGTAAGGACGCTTGGTTCTGCTTTCACAGACACCTCTGGCAGAAGAGCCAAGATTATGGTTAGCAGAAGCGTGATTTTGAGCACTGAAACAATTTTTGCCCCTTCTTTCCCCATACTATCCCCTTTCTCCTTGTATATATTTGAGTTGCTTGGTTAAATATTTTTGTGAAACAGTTTTCTATTTTCGGTATTCAAGCGAATAACTATTTGAGATTTTAGGTTTTATGAAAGCTTTGAATTTTTGGATTGATGTTATTTTTCAAGAAGAATTGAAGCGTTCTGGAATAGCTTTTTCTAGGCTAGTGCAGGATGAGGAACCATAGGAAAAAGAGGATGGTGCTCGTGCTTTGCAAGAGTTTGAAACGAGTTTGGGTAGACGAAATAGAGTATGCGAATGGAGTATAAAAAAGAGAGGAGTTATCAGTTTTTCGTGTCCCTATTTGATTGGGGTCAGGATGCTGGATTGCTTTTTATTTGGCAATGATTCGGCTCTGCGCTTCGTTGACCATATTAGCTTCCCTAGGATGACTGTAATCAGAGTGAGAATCATAAGTATCGGTAGGATTATGGCTGCTGGAAACTCTGGTACGGTTTGTACGGTGCCTGGTATAAAGTTGCATGGCTGTTTCACCAACGATTCGGAGTTTAACCAGAAGGTTCTTAACGGCGGGTCCTGGAAGTCTATTGTGATAGTACTTCCGTAGCCTACGACTTTGAAGTACAATTCCACTAGTTTGTAGCCCACTCCAGCTTCGCCGGTCACACCCGTGGTGGGAGGCGAGGTCAGTGAAGATGCCGTTCCTAACAGCTTGCCGGGGACGAGGCCTCCACTGTTCTGGAGGTATTCTCTTCCTGGAGCTAACACTTCGTAGACGTTGTCAGATAGTTTTACTCCGTACTTGAAGCCTGTGCAGTTGATTACCGACTGGTTCCAGAATATTTGGACTTGCCATGTCCAAAGGTCAACGAAGTCTTTGAACATTATGGTTGCCGTGAACGTGTCTCCGATGTCTAGTGTGCCGTCGATGGAAGCTGGTTCAACGTACATGGTGGCAGTTGGTGTTGAATGGACTGGAAGGATCGCTAAACAGCTTAAGACTAGTGGCAACACGACGAGAATAACACCTACTATTTTTCTCTTCATTTGTTTTCCATCCAACTGAGAGATATAATCAATTGGCTTTTAAAATTTTGCTTTACATTTATGATCTTGGAAATTTGGTATTTTCAGGGTTGAACTATTCTTTTAGGCATTTCACTTGTGCAGTGTTCTGTAATTACGATAGAGGCAATGGCATTGGTTAATGAAAGTTAATGCGCGGGCTATGAGTAGGGGTATAGCCAGTTCTTGCCCATGATTCCTTGGTCCCCGCCGTCAATAATGCCGTCGCCGTTGAAGTCAACCGCTCCGTTGTAGGGAGGTACCGTTGGCGGCTCTACATCCTCACCTAACCAGTGCTTTGATAGCAGGCCTTGATCCACACCGTCAACCCTTCCGTCGCCGTTGGCGTCACCTTGGATGCTGACTTCAAATTGCGTGCTGTTAGAGGCCGTTGCCCATTGATACATGGAGGTGACATGCACGGTGTATGTGCCTAGAGGTTCTTCTGAAGACAGTTTGAAAGTCGTGTTGTAATTTCCTTCTTGTTCATTTAGGGTTGTGACGCTTGCTTGCGTGCCTCCGTTAATGATTTGGAGTGTTTTCGACTTTTCGGGGCAGTAGGCCTTTCCACCATGTTTTGGCCATTCAGAATAAGCGTTGGCATAGACCGTTGCGGTTCCGGTTTCGGCTGTTTTTGAGATGGGTACGCTCATGATGACGCTGAAGGTTGAGTTCTGCTGGACTACGCCTTCGAAGGATGCGACACTGAGGGGGGCTTGGCTTTGGTCGTAGACGTTTACGGTTACGAGGATATGACGCATTTCAATGTCATTGTTTCTAACGGTTACGTTAAAGTAGGCTAAGGTTCCTTTTTGGAAGCTTTCCTTAGGGTTGCCGTTTTGGTCGCATGGAGTCACGTCTGTAACGTTTAACAGCCAGTTGGCTATGGGCGTCACGTTGGTTGTTAAGGTTCTAACTACTAAGGTTCCGTATGGACCGTTTACTTCCAGCGCTATTAGGCCATCCTGAATTGGTGTGTCGTCTTCTGTTAGGTTTCCGTAGACGAAAACGTATTCTCCGATATAGTAGGATGGCTTGTCTGTTTTTACGGTTAGGTTCAGGATTGGAGAAGCATGTGTGAATGGGTTAATGCTTACTACAATTAAAATTGTAAGAAATAAAAAAAAAAGGGAAGCTTTTTTCAAGAGCTTTTCGCCCTTGGCCTTATTGTATTCGTTCTATCACGAATTCAGCGCTTTGTTCTGGACAGTATGGTACCCCGTTCAGTGAGGGCAAAGCGGTGAAGGCGTTGGCATAGACCGTTGCCGTACCGACGAAGGCCCAAGTGGGTACGTGAATGCTCATTGTTGTCGCGTAGTAACCGTCGAATCTTGCTTCAATGGGCCAGTCTGGGACTACTATTTGGCCGATGGGTACGCCACATTCGTCGTATACGACGACTGTTAGTGTTGTTGTCCTTGTACTTAAGGCAATGTTTTTGATTTCCAATGTAAAGTACATGTCATTGCACTTGTGGTAGGTGGTCTCTAGGGGTGCAACCGAGAGTATTTCGATTATCCAGCCGACCTTGAAGGGCATTGTGTCTGCGACTGTGGTTTGAGCCACATCTACTATGGCGATTGCTAGCCAATCTCCGAAAGCTGGCATGCTCGGTATACGGAATTCTACCACAGCGATGCCTGAGGCGTTAGTTACTGCAGTTCTATATGTCACGCAGGCTCCGCTGGCGTCGAGCACCTCGAAGCCCACAATCTTTCCTTCAACAGGGTCAAGGTTGTAGGTCACTTTGGCCTTGAGGACAACCATTTGTTGGGGTGCGAACGCGTCACACTCCACATCTGGACCTTCACCGTCATATGGTGCTTGTTCTGGCGCTGTTAGCTCGATATGGGCGCCCATTGGTGGCGGTATCACTTTTACGTCGTGGGTGGTACTGTTGGTTTCAGTTGGGGCACCTGGTGCATAGACTTCTAGGTATACCGTGTACGTGTTCGGCTCAGCGAAGTTATGCACCCAGACCTCTTTGTCTGAGCAGTTGAACCAGCCGGTGCCGTCGCCGAAGTTCCAGCGCCAACACGTGATTGGGCACATATGAGTGCCGTCGAAGCCTGGCTTTGAGCTGCGTGCGTCGAAGGTGACATCTGTGCCGTTCTGTGGAATTGTTGGCGTCCATGTGAAGGCTGCTGTTGGACCGTATGGTGTTGGTGGCGCTATGGTTTCTACGGTGCCTGGTTCAAAGTTGCATGGCTGTTTCACCAACGAGGCGGAGTTTAACCAGAAGGTTTTCAACGGCGGGTCGTCGAAGTCTATTGTATGTATACTTCCGTAGCCTACGACTTTGAAGTACAATTCCACTAGTTTGTAGCCCACTCCAGCTTCGCCGGTCACACCCGTGGTGGGAGGCGAGGTCAGTGAAGATGCCGTTCCTAACAGCTTGCCGGGGACGAGGCCTCCACTGTTCTGGAGGTATTCTCTTCCTGGAGCTAACACTTCGTAGACGTTGTCAGATAGTTTTACTCCGTACTTGAAGCCTGTGCAGTTGATTACCGACGGGTCCCAGAATATTTGGACTTGCCATGTCCAAAGGTCAACGAAGTCTTTGAACATTATGGTTGCCGTGAACGTGTCTCCGATGTCTAGTCCGTCGATGGAAGCTGGTTCAACGTACATGGTGGCAGTTGATGCTGAATGGACTGGAAGCATCGCTAGAGAACCGAAAACCAGTAGCAACGCAAAGAGACTTGCAGTTATGGTTTTTCCTTTCATTTTTTTCACCTTTTATTTAGTTACCATTCCCTTAACCAGTACTTGCTCTGTAGATATTGATCCGTGCCGTCGTTGCGTGCATCACCGTTGAAGTCGGCAGTCGGGTCATAGATATTGCCTGGTGGAACATCAGGGGCTAGCCAGCATTTTGATAGCACATTTTGGTCACTGCCGTCAACCCTTCCTTCGCCGGTGGCGTCGCCCGGAATCGTGGCGGCAAAGGAGTTCGGGTTCTTATACAACCTGACGTACTCGCCTGGCGAGTAGACCTCAGGATCCACTGGGCTATATACATGGTATGGATACACTTTGAATGGACCTGTGCCAATCATTTGATTGTCTGGAGCGAAACCATCTACGCCTGCTAGCGTTGGATAGAATACATCCCACCACTTAGCCTTCGGCACAATGGGTAGGCCTGCACCACACCACCAGAAAGCCCACATGCTTTTGATGTTGTAGTTAAATACAACCGTGTAGCCATCAGGGCCGTCTGGCATGTCAACACCCACTCCCATCACGTCGCCGGAGTATTCGGGTGTTAAGTCAACTATGTTGCCGTAGAACCATGGTGGTAGAGCCTCCCAACCCTGGTCTTCATGGTCTTCTGCCATCCATAGTCCAAGCTGAACTGTGTAGTAAACGTCTTTAGCCGTCATCTTTGTGCCGTCGTGGAAGTACACATCGTTGCGGAGATAGAACGTGAACTTGCTGGTAGCCCCTGTGTTGTTGATCTCCCAGCCATACGCAAGCCATGGTATGTCACCTGCCGGAAGCAGACCAGGACCTCCACCGAACGTGTCGTATGGGTTAGCCACCGTCAGCGGTTCATAGATTCTGAAGAGAACTTCAGCATCCCAGTACCATGAATACTGGAACGGGTTAAGCGAGGATGGCATCGTGTTTTCTTTCCATCCATACTTAATGGTTCCACCCCTCTCTGTACCATCTGCATGAGCGTTGAAGGTCGTCTCAAGTGGCAATGGACCAGTGTTTATGCCAAATCCAGGAGCGTTTATGAGACCACGCCAGTAGGTGCTTCCACCTGTTCCCTCTTCAGTGTATATCTTGAAGGCTTTTTGCATCCAGCTGTTTGCTACTGCAATGTTGTAAACTGCATACGGCTCATTCATGACGCGTTGACATTCTAGACAAGACGCTTTTGCCGTTTCCACGTCTGGTGGATACGCCACCAGGTCACTGTAGTAGTCAAAGTCTGGGTCGCTGACATGGTTGTAGTTCGGCGGGTCTCCTGGATGCCAATAGAACAGAGAATTGTATAGGAAGTAAGCTGTTGTTGGCTCTCTGCCGAGTATCCACCCAGCAGTGTACATGTGGTGTTTCTTCAAAAGCATGCAATTAGTCCAGGCGCCTCCACCAGTGACTGAGAACAATGTCACTTTAACGTTTAGTGCGGTTAGTTCGCCTTGTACCCAGATGCCTAATGTTGACCTGAACAGGTCCTGTCTTGCGTACAATTGTAGATCCATGTTTGCGTCTGTAGCATCAATGTCGCCGTCACCGTCAGAGTCAAAGTTCCTATAACCATTGATATCGCCATCTGTGTCCACGAAGCCAGCGCCATTCAACAATTGAGCAGCCAAAGCTGGGCTATATGGATATTTAAAAACGTCGTCGTTTATCCATCCTTTCGTCCTGAAGAGCTCACATTCACATATGTGGGTCCACATTACATTGTAAGTGGGCGGAGTACCACAAAGCGCAATGATAGCTGCCCTGTCAATTAGGTGGGCTACCGCCAACCTCATAACTGAACCCCTTGTAACCGGAG
>Ga0315280_10011843_pt1 | contig 10652 bp, 6 predicted proteins | sample YL17G06_40_MG_FD_203697 | JGI IMG/M metagenome (GOLD analysis project Ga0315280, IMG submission 203697) | Sediment microbial communities from Yellowstone Lake, YNP, Wyoming, USA - YL17G06_40 | ecosystem: Environmental > Aquatic > Freshwater > Lake > Sediment | place: USA: Wyoming | collected... | reverse complement strand
TCTCCCATAAACCTAAGTATGTGGCGGCAGTGGTTAGCAAAGATAAGGTCGGTATTGATATTGAAGAAATGAAGCCCCGGGTTGAATCACTCTTTGCTCATGTGGCGAGTGATGAGGAATGGGAGCTGAAGGAGAAGTCCTGGGATACTCTTTTTCGTTATTGGACGGCAAAGGAAGCAATTCTGAAGGTCACAGGAATTGGTATAAGCAGGTTAAAGACCTGTCGGATAATCTCAGTCCCCGACGACAATCATATTACTTTGGACTATAAGGGGCAATCTTTTCTGGTGGAGCAATTACGATACAAGAACCACATTGTTTCCGTCCTCAAGGACGATAACCAAATCGAATGGGTAGTTCTGGACGAGTTTCCCGACAATATGACTTAGCTTTTCAAAAGTAGGCCTTGTCAAATTCTTTTGACCGGTAGCGCTCCCATCTGGGAAAAAGTTCGTGGTAGATCCCAAGCCTTATTCCGATCAACTTTATAGCTCGTAGAAGCAGCATCCTGAACATCCTGGGCTTACTTAGCAGTGCTTTCATCAAGGTAAGAAGGGTTTTAGTTAGTGTAGGCGGGCATCCCTCTATATTTATGGCATTTTGTAAATCCTTATTACTTCTGACAGCGCAATCGCCGTAAAGGAATACCTTTTGAGTATCCCTTTCCGGCTTCAATCCTAGCCCATAATAAAACGCTACACCGCCAAAATCCATTCCAGGATTATCTTTGCCGAATATGGATAGCGCCAGAGCAAGCGTGGCACCACAAGCGGAACAAAGAGTTTGCCCTGGATAAGGAGCGGAAAATCCTGTTACTTTCGCCGGCGTCAGCAATTCTTTGTCTGGTTCAAATCGCCACTCAAGTTGCTCCTTTAGAGATTCTATACCCTCCCCTTTAATTTGAATTGTGTTGATATCAAAAGAGCGACCATATCTCTGGGCAAATTCTCTCAGATAGTCAACTTGTGCAGGATCAATTCCCAGGATTGTGGCTCCGACAACATCGCACTCGAATACATCTGGGCTGGCTATAATCAAATCCTTGCGGTGGGCCACACCCGCAAGAGTTTCCGGTCCCCTTTCCAGCATGTATATACCATCAATTATGACCAGATCGCTCTTGATAGCTTCGTTTAAAAGGCAAATTAGGGTGTCCAGCCGCTTACTAGTATGAAACTTTTTTTTTGAATCTTTGCTGAGACAGCCTTTCAAATTCTTGAAACCCAGAGAGACCTTTGCTTGAAAATGAGTCTTGAGCACCGGGATATTGATGAGAAAGTCTGTGTCTAAGGCTGCTCTCGAGACCTGGACCTTTATCCCTTCTAAATCTAGCTCATGAAAAGCACCTTGGTTGAAATCAATCAGTTTAATTCCGTATTTTTTTGCTATCTTTTCAATGCCTGTGCCCCTAAAACCTCGTTTCGTATACGGCTCAAGTTCGTCAAATATACCAATGATAGCTCCTTCTCCTATAGAAATATCTTTGCAGCCATATTCGAGCAATAATCGCACGACTCCATCTACAATCCATGACGTGGTCACCATTCCATAAGGAGGCATGATTTTGTGTCGGAAACAATTATTGGGTTTTATCAGGACTCTGTCGTTCCTACCCAGTTTTTCAAATCCCTGACACAACTCAATAGCCTTACGAAGCGAATCCAGGGAGCCGTCAAATTTTACCAGCGATACTGTCATGCACCCTATACACCAACTTGATAGTTTCTAATCTCTTCAATATATAAGTCCAGGAACATCCGAGCTTTCTCTTCGGAGAACATGGCGGGCCTATAAGTGAGAGAGAGATTCAGTGTTTTATTGTAGATACCGGCGGCAATGCTTAGTCCCATTGGAGTTACCACCGGCGCCGAGCCAGTAACATTAATTATCTTGGCATTGCCTACGTTGCGTACTGCCGGTTCTTCAGAACCTAATTTTGGCCAGATAAAACCAATATTGGTAAAGAGAATAGTATCAACATATGTCCGAGTAATAATCAAGAACAGGCACATCCCTCTCATAACCCAAAGAGGAAAGCGAGAGCAAAAGTAGAAGAAATAAACTAAGGAAAAGGCTATTCTATTCATCGTTTCATCTATAGTATCTGTTCTTACCTTTCGTAATAGCTTTGCGGGATCAGCCCTATCCTTGGGCGTGGTGGGCAAGGAAAACCATGATGCTTGATTGGAAACAACATAGCGAAAACCTTTTGGGCTTATGTTTACTGGAGCCATTATACGGATCTTGTTACTGGCTTTTCCGTGCATGCTATTCCACTTGTCCACCGCTCGGTAACAAGCTGCCAGAAAAATATGGTTTAGCTCAACCCCGGCTGATATTGCTTTAGACTGGATTTGCTCGAATTCCCCGGGGCCTATAATATTAAAACAGAAACGAAGTTCCTTGGACTTTCCCGCCTTATCATGGAAAACTCTTGTTGGGGGAGGAAGGACAGCTATGACAAAGCGATGGAAAAGGCTGGAAATCATTTTCCTATAGTAATGTTCCACCTTTGATCTTTGGCTGTGGGCAAATTCCAGTAATTCGTCTCCCTTACGATTTATGCGGATATCTCCACACAATTTAGAATCCTGAGAAAGCTCGTTGTTATAACTCTCGACAACTTTCCTTACCAAAAGGAGAGCCCGGAGTCCGTCTGCTGCCGAGTGATGAAAAGTGAAAACCAGCGAGGACTCTCGCTCATTTTTCCTTAATAGAAGGGCCCTAACCGGGAACTCCTTTCTAATATTAAGGGGCTGGTTCATCCATGTGGAAAGATAACCCTCGTGGTCCGTATCCTGGAGTTGAGCCTGGTCTGCAACGCTCAGGACTCCTTTCCCCAGGTCTTCTTGTATTTCGCGAAAAAGTCTGAAATTTCTGCTGCGCAGAAATGTTCTCATTACGGGATGAGCTTGTTGCGCTGAGCAAATTGCTTGATTCAATCTAACATGATCTATCTCCCCCTCGAGGTTTAGAATCACGTGAATAAGCATAGGTTCATTTATGCTATCAAGAGCTAGCAGGCATTTATCAACGCAATTGAGGGGGATTGAACTGGCGGAACTTTCTGTTTTCCTTTGCATAGTAGTCTGGGACTAGATAAAGCGAGGCACGCTTTCGTAGTTGCCTGGTCCATCAGGCAACTACACTATTTACTCCAACCCCTCGACCTTTTTCTTCGCTGCTTGGGCAATCTCGGCTGAGACTTTTTGACCACCCCGGCGCGCCAGCCAAGCTAGAACACCCGAAACTTCGCCGCCAATGGTCACCTTCGTCTTGCCATTGACAGGTTCCAGAGTGTAGAAGCGTGTTAACTTAGTGCCCAAAGCTTTTCCTTCCATAACCACATTCCGCTCTGGGACAAACTCGGTAATCGTCATCAATAATCTAACCGTAAGCCTGCTTACCTTAGCTGTGACAGAAAGTTGTGAGCCTACTGTCAAAGGCTCCTTAGAGACCCTCTCGATCTTCCTGATGGACGGCATCCATTGAGGCCACTCTTCAAGTTTGTCTACCAGCGCCCAGACTTTCCCAACAGGGGCATTAATGTTGATGCTGCTCTCAAACCTCATGCCTGTCGAACTCCTCCTCTATGTGGTATCATGCAATATATTATACATCATTATACAATCTGAGCGGTTAACCCAATAAGTGTGTCCTCTATGTCTCTCTAATTCACTAAAGAAGTGGAAAGGTGCCGGGTGAAATTGGGCACGTCGTACTTTTCTTGAGGCTAGACTATCATCAATGATAAAATAAGTCTTAAAGGGTACCTCAAAATCAGTCTAGTATCCTGTGAAACTCAATCGGCACATGAGCTTCAGTAGACCAGATATCATTCGACCTCCAAGTGAATGGAAAAGCTATTTTCTCCCTCTAACCAGCGGGTGCTCCAACAACACATGCACTTTCTGCGGGTACTATGGCTCAAAACTTCAAATACGAGACGTCGATGACATCAAGGGTGAAATAGATGCCGTAGCCTTATTCACTCAGAGTGGCATTCGTTTTCCTAATGTTCCCAAAGTGATATATGTCGTGGCTCAAGATTGGGATGGCAAGAGAATATTTCTCCAGGATGGCGATGCCCTTGTTTACCCCTTTCCTAAATTGAGGGAAGTCCTCCAGTACTTGAATGAGAAACTGCCCGGTGTTGAAAGGATTGGCACATATGCTACGCCACAGGATATCCTGCGCAGGAACTCCGATGAACTTAAGGAATTAAGACAGCTCAAGTTAGGTATTTTTTACACAGGGCTCGAGACCGGCGATGCTGAACTGCTCCAGAAGATAGGTAAAGGGGTAAGTTCAGACAAAGTAGTCGAGGCGGGAAAGAAAGTGAAGGAAGCAGGGATAAGCTTTTCTGTGACGATAATTTTAGGACTTGGCGGTATCGAAGGAAGCAAGAAACACGTGCTTGAGACAGCCAAAATACTCACTGCGATTGACCCAGATTATGTCGGAGCCTTGACTTTGACCCTCGTCCCCGGTACCCCGCTCTATGAGCAGTGGGAACGGAATGAATTCCATCCTCTTTTTCCTTTCCAATCCCTGGAGGAACTGAGATTAATCATAGAGAACTCCAGTTTTACCAATTGCTTCTTTAGCTCAATGCATGCCTCAAACTATCTTTCCGTCCGAGGCAAGTTGCCACAGGACAGGGAGAAGATGCTTAGAGAACTAGAAAATGTTCTGGCGGCAAGAGACCCTTCTCTCCTCAGGCCTGAGTTCCTCAGGGGTCTATGACCCTGATAGCACCAACAATAGATTTGTTGGAAAGTCCAGCAAAGAGCGCGGTACTATGTCATTCCCATAAAATGGCTTTTTGTCAACTGGCGACCCTGAGATAAAGGCTTACGCCTTCAGTATCTCTTTATGTCTTAGAGCGCGCTCCAGTGAGGGCTGCATTTTCATGTCGCGGAACTCGGCGATGACAAAATCAAGGTGCTCCAGGGCCTCGGCTCGCTCCTTAGGATAATGCTCCAAGAGCAGCTCGGCAAGCTGGAGGCGTGTGAGGGCCAGCTCCGGGCGGAACCTCATCTCGGTGCAGACCTTGATGGCTTCCTCATAGTGCTTGCGGGCTTCTTCGTATCTGCCCAGTAGAGCGGCTGCCCCACCCAGATGGCGAGCCACACAGGTCGGATTTGACAAGCCCGTTGTCTTGTACGCGGCACCCACAAGCAGATTCAAGAGAATTTCGGCTGCTCGCATGTGCTTCGCCAACACCGCCAGCTCCAGCAGGAGTACTCGGGTTCCGAAGTCGTGCCTGGTTTTCTCGGGCTCAGCGGCATAGTGGTCTGCCGCCTCGCCCAGTATAGTCGCAGCCTCTTCCCTCTCTCCCTCGCATACTAGATAGTAGGCCTTGGTATGCGGCTCCACAGAAAGGCCGGCTGCTTGCGCCCATTTGTCCAAACGTCTCAGTTCTTCCCGACCCCAACCCAGATATCCACTTAAGCGAGGGCCAAAGAAGTTAGCAAAGACTAGCGCGGCCTGTGGTGCACCCATCTCAGCACCGAGCCTGAGCACATCGTCATAGCATTTTGCCGCTTCCTCAAGCTGCCCGTCCATGATGTAATAGCAGGCACGCAGAAATGGGAGATAATACTGACCGGCCGGCATCCCAGCCAACCGCGGCGACTCCATTTCCTCGCGATGGATTGCCTCGCCCTGTCTTCGTTCACCCAGCTGGAGGAAGAAAGAACCTACAGTCTCCATTCCATAGGATCCAGAAAAGGGATCAGCTCTATCCCAGGCCAGTCTCATCTCACTTCCTATTTGGCGTGCCTCTTCGACATATTCAACAGTGGGCGGCAAAAACCACAAATAGTCTCCCCCGCAATTATTAAGCGCGCTCGCATCTCCCAACTTACGTGCCAGAAGCGTACTTTCGCGGAATAGCAGCCACGCTCCAGCATTATCGTGGGCTGCTACTTTCGTTCCTCCCAGGGCTTGGTTTGCCCAGGCGCGCTCGATAGTGTTGGGGGAAGCATAACGATCGAATGCTTTGGTCCACCTCGCCGCCTCGTCTGTACCGAAACCGGGGCCCAACCCTGCACCTGATATAGCGAATGTGGCAAGCAAACAAGCCTGGCAGGCATGCTGGATATCTCCTACTCCTTCTGCTAACGCCAATGCTGCAGGCGCCTCGTTGTCCAAGATATGTCGGTACTCATGATTGTAGAAACGTGCCCAGCCAAGTGCCAGAAAAAGGCCACACCGCTTCAGCTTCTCCTCGGGGTCGAGGACCTCCTGTACTTTGAGCGCCTGTTCAAGCAATCTCACAGCTTCTCCATAAGAGTAAACATCGGTGGCCCTTCTGGCTGCCATTTCTCCGTAGCTGACTGCTTTCTCTAAGTCAGCTCTATCCGACGAGTAAGAGAAGTGTTCGGCAAGCTCGGCCGCGTGCTGCTCCAGCCTGTTGCTGTATATCTCCTCCAACGCCCGTGCCACCTGCTGGTGCAGCCGTATTCGCCTGGGAGCAATCGTCTCCTCATAAAGCGTCTGGCGGAAGAAGGCATGCGCAAAGCGGTAGTTCACCTTCGCCCCTGCCCCCGTCCGCTCCTCGATTACCGCTGCCTTCCTGGCTTCCTCCAGCGCCCTGAACAGCTCATCATCATTCATGCCGGCCACCTTCTGCAGCACTTCCATCTGGAAGTCCCGGCCGATTACCGCAGCTATGGAAAGCACCTTATTGCACGACTCGCTCAGGCCGGAAAGACGTTTGCCGATAACATCCCTCAAGCCATCGGGAATCCGCATCTCCACCGGCGTATCACTCTTGGCCCGCCACCGTCCTTCCTCCCTCTCAATAATGCCTTCTTCGGCCAGATACCGTACCACCTCTTGCACAAAGAGAGGGTTGCCTTCCGTCTGGCGATGCACTGCTTCGGCCAGCCCCCAGGGAACGTCCTGCCCGGCAATACCGGACAGCATTCTCTTCACTTCATCGGCGTTCAGCCCCCGGAGCAGGACCCGCCCGAAGTGGGGCAGTCGCCTCAATTCAGCCAGGGCGGCGGAAAGAGGATGTGTTCTGTCAACTTCAATATCGCGGTAGGTGCCCACCAGCAGCAATCTTTTGTCGCCCAGGTTGCGGGCTACATGCTCCAGCATCTCTAATGTACCCCTGTCAGCACTGTGCAGGTCTTCCAGGACTATTAGCAACGGCTTCGCTGCCGCGGCACTGCCCAGGAAGTCGCTGACCGCCTGCAGAAGCCGGTATCTCTCTTCTTCAGGGTCTCCCTTAGGCCTCGGCTGTATCCTCAGCCTCTCCCTTACCTCCGACACGATCCGGGCTACATCCGGTGCCCCGGGCCCCAGTTCCTTCCTCAGTCGATTGACATCGCAGGTCTGAGCATAAGCTCTTAACGCCTCCACAAAGGCCAGATAGGGCAATGAAAGCGAGCCCTCCTCATAACAGTGACCCACCAGCACCTGCCCTTTTCGTAACGAAACATAGGTCGCTAGCTGTTCACAGAGAGCGGTCTTGCCGATGCCCGGCTCACCCACTACCATGGTCAGTGAGCCCTGCCCCGATGTCGCAGCATCAAAGGCCGACTGGAGCTGACGTAACTCCGCTTCCCTGCCCACGAATACCCGCCGGTAGAGGGGGCTCTCCGCCAGCGCCTTCGATTGTTCCGTGGAGAGTTCTTCGGCTTTCCCCGCTTCAATGGCTTCCAGTATCTCCAGCACCTCGGTAGCTGAGGCAGGCCTTTTCTGCGGGTCCTTCTCCAGAAGCCTCATTATGAGTGCCGCTAATGCCGGAGGCAGGTCGGGTCGGTGCCAGTTGGGAGACACCGGCGGCGTATTGATATGCTGTCCGATAACCGCCACCACATCATCACCTGTGAAGGGCGGCGTCCCCGTCACCATCTCGTAGAACATTGCTCCCAGTGAATAAAGGTCAGCCTTAGCCGTGATTTCACCGCCCATGGCCTGCTCCGGCGGCATGTAGTAATACGTGCCCACCATCATGCCCTCGTTCGTGAGACGAGACAAGTCCACTGCCAGTGCCAGGCCAAAATCGCCCACCTTGGCCGTGCCATCGCCACTCAGCCAGACATTGCCGGGCTTGATATCCCTGTGGATGACGCCTTTGGCGTGGGCATACTCCAGACCCCGGCAGACCGCCTTAGCAATGCCGACTGCCTGCTCGATAGGCAGGTAGCGTTCCGGTGCTTTCTCAATAAGACTCTCCACATCCCCGCCGGGCATGAGAGGCAGAACAATATAGGGCTGGCCCTCTTCGTCACCCATATCGTGTATGGTCATGATATTGGGATGGTCGCCAAGCCGACCCATGACCTGGGCCTCCCGGCTGACGCGCAGGCGAGTGACGTCATCCAGTTTCTCGGCCTTTATCAGAGCAAAGACCACATCCCGGTCCAGCACCTTATCATGGACAAGGTAGACCTTCTTCTTACCCCCCTCCCCAAGGAACTTCTTTACCTGATAACGGCCATTGACAAAGGAGGTCGGCATGGGAGGAGGAGTTGGAGCAGGTGGTTGGGGTGTCGGTTCAATCAGAGCATGGCCGCACTCATGGCAGAATTTAACGTTACCGAAGTTCTTGTGACAGCAGCTTGGACAAATCAATTCTGCTCGAAGCGGCTGACCACATTCACCGCAGAACTTCACGTCATCAGGATTATCAGCCTGACACTTCGAGCACTTCATCAGTAATATCCTTCTACCGAGCCAAAGTCTATGGCTGTCAGGCAGGGATGTCAAGCCTGTGGGATTATACTTCATGACGAATTGTACAGTTGCTTATCTCGGTCAATGCCAAACGAATAACTAAATAGAATGGCTTCCTGTGCAGCAACATTACGATGTCCGGTGCATTTAATCTACTGTAGAAACAAATTCAGTCAGCCACTATGTACTTGCCTTCTCCTACCCCTAGTCCGTGCTTTAATGCCGTAGCAATTTGTGGTAGTTCCCAAGGATTGGCAGGAATCTTATTAGAAGCCCGGTACTCTAAGAGCACCTTCATTGCCTCGACATCGATAGCAATAAGGTCACCGAAGGCAAGCACCAAGCCCGGCTCGACCAATTGGCCCCTATCCGGGCCGCCAGATACGAAGGCTTTCCTGCCATCCATGATGATGAGATCGGGCTGCCAACAAAGATTTATTTCAGCCAACTTTTCCTGCAAATGACCAAGATGAAAACTACGCCGTTGCCCAGGAGCAACAAAGCCAAAGGCAAGTTTAATTGCACCAGAAAATGCACCGAGGTTGTGAGTCTTCATGCATGGCAGATAGACCATCTTATCGGCTTCATAAGCGGAGCGAGGCATTATCACTTTTCTTAAATAATCTCCATTGATCCTGATCTGTACCCAATCATCAGGCCTATCTTCAAAAGCAATAAGTTCAACACCTAGCCTTCGAGCTAACTCGGGGACACCGAGTTGATTGAAGACTTTTCTAGTTGGCCGCCAAACGGCACCAGCGCTCTCACCAATGGTGACTTTAGCCCCAGTTTCCAGGATAAGTTCAATCACGACTTGAAGAAAGGCCAGGTCAGTAGATGCCGGAAACGGGTCCGGACTATTGAAATTTGGTTTCACAAGAACTCGGTCACCCCTAGCAATGGTCTGTTTTAAATTGCCCATTAATGAAATAGCTTGACCAATAGCTAGCCGAATATCCCCTTTTGCTTTCACTTTGGCTACGACTGGCTGGTTATTCCTAAGCCACGGATTATTCCTTCGTGGCTTTGGCTCTACACATGGAATACCTCTTGGTATCCTGTCGCCTAGAAAGTGATAGACTCCAACAACTCTGTCAAAGAGAACCGCCATATGACATCCGCGGCAGACCCAGACATTTTGTAATCTGCGAATGGTCTGCCGAATTCATTATGCAGCAATTATTAATCTCTGTCCAGCCTTCTATAGAGCCTAAGGCGGCTATTTATTAGACCCTAATAAACTGTGGGCTCTCTTTACAATGCCGCTAATTGTTACATTCGCCTCATCAATCCCAAACACGTCTTTCTCTTCCAAATTCGCCTTGCTAGGTCATCCCAGCTAATGCTATGGGAAATGGGTCAGTCCTCCAGAGTAACGAATCTGTTGGCAAGGTCTGCCGCTGCCGGGAGCGATTGCATCCAGAAAGCTTTGTTCTCCGGGTCTCCGGCACCAAACAGGTGATCATACTTTATTCTATCTTCAGCAGTTGGCAGGCGCTCGATGGTACGAACAGCTAACTCACGCAATTGACGAGCATTGGCTAAGCGTGAATTAAGTGCCACATAATACAGGCTGAGTTTCTCCACCTCTTTGACTTCTCTGCCCACCTCCCGCCCTGCCTGCCTGAACTGGCTGAGGACGACAAGCACCCTGTCTCCAAGGTTCATTGGCGGAATCTCATACTCATTTCCGGCTGGAATACGGGTTACTAGGTCAGCGCCTTTGGATCGCAAAGCAATCCGTTTTTTCATCTCGACAAGGCTGGAGCCAGAACTACCTGCTAAAACGAAGACAAACTGTGCACCTCTGTCAGTGTTAGCATCCAGGTATGGCAAGAGCACCTCATACGGCCAGGTTTCCTCGGGTTTGGCATCAACCTCATCAATCAAGTAGAGGCATAGTTTGTTCTCGGCATCTAGTTGAGCCAGGCCTGAGAGAAACTCCTGGCGGCTGCACT
>Ga0315280_10011842_pt1 | contig 10653 bp, 9 predicted proteins | sample YL17G06_40_MG_FD_203697 | JGI IMG/M metagenome (GOLD analysis project Ga0315280, IMG submission 203697) | Sediment microbial communities from Yellowstone Lake, YNP, Wyoming, USA - YL17G06_40 | ecosystem: Environmental > Aquatic > Freshwater > Lake > Sediment | place: USA: Wyoming | collected... | reverse complement strand
ACAAAGGCGAGCACCGCGGACCAGAGAGACACGAAGAAGAGCAGGAAGCAGTGAGGGATGCCGATGTAGAGCCATCCGAAGAGGGTCCTGAGGATCAGCTCTCCCCTGGAGTAGTGTTCCTGATGCGTTATCGTCAGTTTCATGGTTACCTCCTTGAAAGACGATTTTCAGTGTCAATTATAGACCCATAAAATTGACATGGCAAGGGAAATCCACTTGAATGATCTGGTGAGCGCGACGATGAATTGGTCCTTTCGCTGGGATGCTGGAGATCTCACCCTCTCCCATGCCTCCCTGCCGCTGCGCCTGGGCGGCTGGGAGGGTAGTCTGGGCTTCCACAGGCTCCCCGGCCCAGGCATGGCGCCTGGTTCCCGCGGGCGCCATGCCTGGGCATACCTGCCCATCCGTTTCCGGGAAACCCCTGCCGCTGCCGGCGAAGCCCAGTTCCGCAGCGAAGGGGAGGGCCTGGAGCTGAGCCTGGCCTTGCGCGCGGGACGGGGCCTAAGACTGGGCGGGCGGATCCGTAACCCCGGCGCGCAAGGGGTGCTCCTGGACCGGCTGGCCCTCCGCTGCGCCAGGGTGACCCTGGGCTGCGCGGGCGGCCGGCTTTCCTTCTTCAAGAACGGCTACCAGTCCTGGACGGAGACCCGGGCCTTCGCGCCCGCGGAGCGTCAACGGGTGCCGATCCTCCGCTCCATGGTGGAGCTGCAGGACAACCTGAGGAACCTCCCTAGCGGGGGCAGGGGGGAGTTCAGCGCCGATATGTTCGCGATCCTGGGCGCCCTCGACGAGAGCCTCTACCTCCTGCTCGGCCAGGAGGCGGGTTTCGCTCAGTTCCTCTACCTCCGCGCCTCCCTGAGGTCCGGGCGGGTGGAGGGGCTCGAGCTGCACTATGATTTCGGCGGCCAGCTGCTGCCCCCGGGGGGAGAGCTCGCTCTGGACGGGGTGTTGATCCTGGCGGATACGCATCCCAACCGCCTGCTGGACGCCTATCTGGAGGGCCTGCCGGCCGCGGAGGCCGACTCCGCGGACCTGCCTACCGGTTGGTGCTCCTGGTACTATTACTTCGAAAGGGTCTCCCAGCAGGACATCCTGGAGAACCTCCGCGCGGCCCGAGCCCGGGCCGTGCCCTGGCGCTACTTCGTCCTGGACGACGGCTACCAGACCGCTCTAGGGGATTGGCTATCGCTGAACGAGAAGTTCCCGGACGGGTTGGAGAAGCTGGCCCGGGAGATCCGCTCCCACGGCTTCCTCCCCGGTCTCTGGTTGGCGCCCTTCGTGGCCCTGAAAGGTTCCCGCCTGTACCGGGAGCACTTCGATTGGCTGCTGAAGGACGAGCGCGGCCGCCCCGCGCGGGCGGGATGGAACTACCACTGGGGGCTGAACGGCAGCTTCTACGGCCTGGATACCACCCATCCCGGCTTCCAGGAGCATCTGCGAAAGGTAATCCGCACCGCCGTGGGCGAGTGGGGCTTCTCCTTCCTGAAGCTGGACTTCACCTACGGGGCCTGCCTGCCCGCCTCGGCCCACGACCCCGGGCTCTCGGCTGCCGAGCGCCTGAAGCTGGGCTACGACCTGATCCGGGAAGCCGCAGGTCCGCAGGTGTTCCTCCTCGCCTGCGGCTCGCCCCTGGGCCCGGCCCTGGGCAGGGTCCAGGCCCTGCGCGTCGGACCGGACGTGGCGCCTTACTGGCTGGCCACCTACCGCTACCACCTGACAAGGGACCCCCACGCCCTGTGCACCCGCTTCGCCATCCGCAGCATTCTCAACCGCTGCCAGATGCACCGGAGGCTGTGGCTCAACGACCCGGACTGCCTGCTGCTGCGGGACAGCGAGACCAAGCTCACCCCGGAGGAGCGGATGTGCCTGGCCAATGCCATCATCATCACCGGCGGGATGTACCTGATCTCGGACCGCCTGTCCCGGCTGCCGGAGACGGCCTGGGACTCCATGGCCCGGATCGAGCCCCTGGTGCGCCGCTGCAGCGGCGGCAGGGCCTGGGCGCTGGACTTCATGGAGCGCGAGATGCCCGAGGTGCTCTACAACTCGGCGGGCCTCTATGCCTTCTTCCATTTCGGGGAGCGCGCCGCCCGCAAGCGTCTTCCCTACCGGCCCCTCCTGCAGGCCGTGGCCGGTGAGGGGATGCGCTTGCGAGAGCTGTGGAGCGGCAATACCTACACCATCCGGGACGGGGTCCTCGATCTGGGGGAGATGAAGCCCCACTCCTCCCTGCTCTGCGAGATCCTCTGAAGTGGCCCCGGGCCGGCCGCAGAAGGGCTCACTCCTCCAGCTCGGCCAGGGAAACCCCTAGGACGGTGAACTCGGAGGTCGTCTTAGCGGGGTTCTTTCATTAACCCGCCGCCACTTTTTTTCGGAAAAGCCCCTTGATCCCTCCCTTGACCCAGGTAGTGGCCGCCTTGAACCAGGCCGCCCGGCTTACGATCACGAACACGGTCAGGCCGATGATCACCAGGGAGATCGGCCGGGTGAAGAAGGGCAGGAAGCTGCCGTCGGTGAGCACCAGGGCCCGGCGCAGGTTCTTGTCCAGGATGTCGCCGAGCACGATCCCCAGGACCATGGGCGCCATCGGGTACTCCATCTCCCGCATCAGGAAGCCGAGGATGCCGAAGACGACCATGACGATGATGTCGAACACGCGCGCCTGGATGGCGAAAGACCCTACCAGGCAGAGCACGAAGACGATCGGCATCAGCTTCTGGCGGGGGACCATGAGGACCTTCACCAGGGTCCTTACCATGGAGATCCCCAGGACGAACATGGCTACGGTGGCCAGGAAGACCATGGCCACCACCTCGGAGATGAAGGAGGGGAACTCGAGCATGATCAGGGGGCCGGGCCGGACGCCGTGGATCAGCATGGCCCCCAGCAGCACCGCCGCCGGCGCGGAGCCGGGCACGGCCAGGGTGAGCACCGGGATGATGGCCCCCGGTACGCAGGCATTGTTCCCCGTCTCCGCGGCCATGAGGCCCTCGATGCTGCCCTTGCCGTACTTCTCCTTCTCCTTGCTGGCCCGCTTGGCCATGTCGTAGGAGACCCAGGCCGCCGTGTCCTCGCCAACGCCCGGTATGGCGCCGATGATCGTGCCCACGATCCCGGAGCGGATGATCGTCTTCCAGTACATGGTGATGTCTTTGAGGCGGGGCCAGACCCGTTCGATCTTCGTTTTCACGACTTCGTACTGGGCATAGCGCATCACCCCGATGATCTCGGCGAAACCGAAGGCGCCGACCATGGCGGGGATCAGGGCGATGCCCCCGGCCAGGTCCTTGTTGCCGAAGGAGAAGCGCTCGTAGGCGTAGATGCCCTCCATGCCGATCATGGCCACCAGCAGGCCGATGAAGCCGGCGATCCAGCCCTTGATGGGGTCCTTGGGCGCCGTCAGGTTGCCGCAGATGATGATGCCGAAAATGGAAAACCAGAAGAACTCGATGGACCTGAACTGCAGGGCTATGGAGCCGATCATCGGCGTGAAGAAGGCCAGGGCCAGCATGCCGATCACCGAGCCGAGGAAGCTGCCGGTGGTGGCGATGCCGATGGCTTTCCCGGCCAGGCCCTGTTTGGCCAGCGGGAAGCCGTCCACGCAGGTGGCCGCGTTGGCCGGCGTGCCGGGTATGTTCAGGAGGATCGCGCTGCGGCTGCCTCCGTAGATGGCGCCGATGTACATGCAGATCAGGATGATGATGGCATTGCTGGCCGCCATCTTGAAGGTGAGGGTGGTGAGCAGCGCCACGCCCATGGTGGCGGTCAGCCCGGGCAGCATGCCCACGATGATCCCCAGCTGGGTGGCCCAGAGCACGTCGAAGATCACCCTCGGAGTGAGGAAGCCCACCAGGGCTTTGAAGAACATCTCCCAACCTTGGAACATAGAGGCTCCTTGTCTCGTTTCAGGGCAGGTTCACGAGGAACCCGTACTGGAAGGCGATGAACACGGCCACCGCCGTGACCAGCGCCAGGATCAGGGCGAAGAGCACCGTCTTCCACTGGCCAGCCAGGGGCTCTCTCGGCTTATACTCGAAGAACATGACAAAGGCGAAGATGTAGATCGAGGTGGCGGCGATGAAGTGCATCCTGCCCAGCAGGACCAGGGCATAGACGATGCTGACCAGCACGGTGACGAGGATGCGGCGGGTGGACTCCGCCTTGAGGAAACCGAGCAGCACCTTGCCGCTCAACCCGAGCCTGTACCCCCTGTTTTTAAGCGCGCGCACGAAAATGGGGATGCTGAAAAGAGCGATGGCCACCCCCAGGGCGCCGGGAACGAGACCCGGCACCGAGGAGGGATGGGCCCCGAGGTGCTCCATTTTGGGCATGGAGTAGGAGAGCGCCGCTACGGTGATACCGAAAAGGAACAGAACGATGGCGGTTACGAAGTCCGCCTTCGGCATGTTGGACTCTTTCATGGTGAAAATACTATAGGTTGGCCGAAAGGGGTTGTCAAGAAACGTTTGGCCGAGGCAGCCGAAATTTCGCCTTGCAAGGGGCCTGACTCTCCTGTATACTGTAGAAAAGATCTTTCGCTAAGGAGGCAAAGTTATCATGAAAAAGCTCTTATTGGTTTCAGCGCTTCTCCTGGCCGCGGTCCTCGCGCTCGCCACAGGTGTCAAGGAGGAAGCTCACGGGGTGTGGAAACCCACCAAGCCGATCACGATCATCGTCCCCTGGGGGGCGGGCGGCTCCACCGACCAGATCACCCGCGTGACCGCCGGCGAGCTGGAAACGGCCCTGGGCCAGAAGATCGTCATTGTCAACCAGGGCGGAGCGGCCGGATCGGTAGGCACCAAGAGCGTCATGGACGCCGTGCAGGACGGCTACACCTGGGCTTCGGGCGCGGCCCAGGACCTGGGCAGCTACCGGGTCCTCGGGCTCCTGGATACCGACCTGAACGACTGGACCCTGTTCCTGAGCGTCGCCAACGTGTCGGTGGTGGCGGTGAACGCCAACACCCCCTACAAGACCTTCGATGACCTGCTGAAGGCCTTCAAGGAGAAACCTGGCCAGGTTACTGTGGCCACCGCTGGACAGACCTCGGCCGGGCACAATGCCATCGAGAACATCCGCAAGTACACGAAGATCGAGTACAAGCATGTGACCTACGACGGAGGCAACCCTGCGGTGATCGGCACGGTGTCGGGGGAGAGCGAGGTGACCACGCAGTTGGCCGTGGAGGAAGCCGACATGCTCAGGGCGGGCAAGCTCCGCGCCCTGGCGGTCCTGGCCGAAAAGGACCTCGAGCTGAGGGGCTACGGCACGATCCCCTCGATCAACAAGTGGATCCCCGAGCTGAAGACGGCGCCCAACTACTTCGGCGTCTGGGTCACCAAGAAGGTCCCCCAGGAGGTCGTTGATACCCTGGCGGATCTCTGGCAGAAGGTCGTCATGAACAGCCAGAAGATCAAGGACTACGCTCTTGACCGGGGGGCGATCTTCGATCCTTCCTTCGGCGACGCTGCCAAGAAGAAGGTCTTCCCCGTGGTCCAGATGAACACCTGGCTCCTCTACGATGCCGGCAAGGCCAAGGTAGCTCCCGATTCCGTCGGGATCCCGAGGCCGTAACCGAAACAACAGGCGTTTGACCAGAGGGGCGTCCTCCTTGTGGGGGCGCCCCTTTTCGCTCTCGGGGCAGCCGTTGCGGAAGGGGCCCCTTCTCAGGGAGCGAGCCAGCTCTCCAGATGGGCGCGCACGAACTCGTGGTCGTGAAGGTGAGGGTAGTCCCGAATGACGCGGTCGATCCTCTGCGCCTGGCCGGGGGAGAGGACCTCCCGCTCGTCAAGCGGCCTGACCGCCTCCAGCAGACCGCTCCTGGTGAGGGTGTACAGGATGCCGGCGATACAGCCCCGGAAGCGGTTCGCGGGGTCGAAGACGGCTTCATTGGCCTCCGTGACCTGGGCTCCCAGGGTGAGCAGGCCGGCGGGGATGCTGCCGCCCTCCCGCGCCCCGCGGGCCTGCTCCAGGATCTCCACCGCCTTCCTGGTCCAGTAGGCCCAGTGGCCCAGGAGACCGCCCACGATCCCCGCCCGGATCGTGCGGCCGCTGCCGGAGAACTCGTAGGTGGTGAGCAGGTCGAGGAGGATGCTGTCGTCGTTTCCCGTGTACAGGGCCACCTCACCGGCCCGGCCGGCTTCCGCCACGGCCCGAACCACCACCAGGGTCTGGTAGCGGTTGAAGGGGGCGATCTTGATGCCCACCAGGTTGGGAATTTCCGCCAGGCCGCGCCAGAAGCCTTCGCAGAGCAGGCGGCCGCCGACGTCCGGCTGGAGGTAGAAGCCCATGATGGGGATGGCCTCGGCCACGGCCCGGGCGTGGGCTACGAGCTGGCTGTCGTCCGCCTCCTTAAGTGCGGCCAGGCTCAGAAGGCCGGCGTGGTAGCCGAGCTCCCTGGCCAGAACGGCCTCCCTCACGGCCTGCCCGGTGGGCCCCACGATACCAGCGATCAGCATGGGCGGGCCGCCGCGGGTCGGCCCCCTAGCCTTCCACCAGGCTCCAGCCGTCTCCGCGGCCAGCTCCAGCACGGGCCTCAGCAGGCCTAGCTTGGGCTCGTGTATCTTGAACTCCGTAGTGTGAACGCCCACCGCCAGGCCACCGGCTCCCGCCTCGAGGTAGTAGCGGGAAAGGGCTCGCTGGCGCCGTTCATCGAGTTTTTTCTGCGCTGTCAGGGCTAGAGGGTGGGCCGGGATCACCATCCCGCGGCGAAAGGCTTCCAGCACCTGCTGGGGAGGCAGGGGGTAATCAGGGCGCATAAGGTCCTCCTTCGTTCGCCCGCTTGGGGTCGCCGAAGAACAGGCGGACCTGCTTTCCAGGGCAACTCTTCTGGCCGTATTATAGCGGCCGGGAAAGCTCCGATCCAGCCCCAGGTCATGGCGCCGGAGGTCCGGCAGGAAATGTTTCGAAAGCACAGCGAACGGGAAGGTTTTTCCTCATCCCTGAAAATGAGAATATTTTGCGCACCCGCGCTGGGTCCTGGGGAGCAGCTCCGTTCAGGCAAGGGAAAGGCGTCAAGCTCTATTTCCTTGTATTAAATGCAAATAATAAGATGCCGCAGATGGAGAGCTTCAGCTCTCTTATTTGGCACGCTTTTTGCTTCATAGGTGGCATATTCGCCTATGAGGAGGAAAGAATGAATAAGCGAGTTGTGTTGATGGTTGCAGCCGCCCTGATGGTCCTGGGCTCTGCGGCGGTGTTTGCCAAGGGGCAGTCCGAGAAGATCGAGATCAAAGGCAAGCTGCAGGGGCTGGACGAGAGGCATCCGGTGTTGGAGGCCGGGGACAAGAAGTACGAGCTCATGGTTCCGCCCCACCTTCTCTTCCAGGTGGACCTGAAAGAGGGCCAGGAAATCCAAGTGACAGGCTACAAGGTGCCGGGCCCCTACTGGGAGAAGGACAAGGATAAGATCTACCTCATGGTCACGGAGGCCACGATCGACGGCAAGAAGTACGACCTGGCCGATTATCGCGGCTACGGTCCCGGAGGCGGCATGATGGGCGGACCTCGCGGCAATTGGCGCCGCGGTCCGGGCCAGGGACCCCGCTGGTAAGGCGGAGGCCTCGGTGTGCAAGGCCAGTCTCCCCCTGCGGGGGAGCGCTGGCCTTTTTTTCATATAAGGCGTTATCATTGGGTAGAATGAAATATCTTACGCGCAGCGATGCCCTTTTGGGCGCGGGTCTGGCGGTCCTTTTCACCATCCTGGCCGTGCTTGCCGTCACCCTGGTCGGAGCGGAGAGGAAAAGGAACACCCTGCTGGTGGAGTACGAGGCGGAGAGGAGGGCCTCCACCCTGCTGGAATCCTTCCGCGAGAACCCCTCGGCGGAGGCCCTCGAGCTTGCGCAGCCCGTGCGCGGTTTCGGGGTCTACACCTATTCCGGCGCTCCGTTGCTCAGGGTGGGAACCGCTCCCAGCGAACTGAGCCGGGCTTTTTCGCCGCCAGGCGCCGCGCCGTCGGGAGGCGGCCGGACGACGGGCGGCTGGACGCTTTCCCCGCCGGGCTCCACCCTGCCGCCCCGCTTCCTCTACGACCGGGCCGGCCGGACCCTCACTCTGATCCGCAGCCTCGGCTTCTTCCCCATGCCCGCACCGGGGATGAGGGGCATGGGGATGATGATGAACCGCCGCCCAGAGGCTCCGGGCCTCCTCTTGCTCGAGCTGGACATCCGGAATTACTATCGCGCCCAGGGGCTCTACGGGCTTGCCGGCGTCCTGGCTCCTGCCACCCTCTTCCTGCTAATGGCGCTCTTCTTTCTCCTCTACCGGCGCAACCTGGAATACCGGCGCAAGATGGTAGCCCAGGAGCGCTTCGTCCGTTTGGGTGAAGCCGCCCGCACCCTGGCCCACGAGATGAAGAACCCCCTGGCCGCCATCCGCATCCAGCTCGGCTACTTGAAGAGGGTGCTCGGCAGACGGGACTACAAGCAGCTGACGGTGATCGAGGAGGAAGTGGCACGGCTTTCCCTGCTGGCCGACAGGGTGGGGGATTTCATCCGCCACCCCGAGGGAAGCCCCGAGCCGCTCGAGCTGGGAGCCTTCCTGGAGGATCTGGTCAAGAGGTTCGATTCCCGGGTGCGCTTGCGCAAGCGCGGTCCCGAAGCGCTCGAGGTCCTCTTCGACCGGGAGAGGTTGAGGTCCGTGGTGGAGAACCTCCTCCGCAACGCCCTGGAGAGCATGGAGAGGGAAGGGGAGGTGGAGGTCCTGCTGGGCCAGGAGGGCGGGAAGGCCTGCCTGGAGGTCCTGGACAGGGGAGTGGGCGTTCCCGCCGACAGCCTGGGCAAGCTGTTCGATCCTTTCTTCACCACCAAGACCCGGGGCTCCGGGCTGGGGCTGGCCATAGCCAAGGCCTTCGTGGAGGCCAGGGGGGGCAGGATCGAGCTCAAGCCGCGGGCGGGCGGGGGCACGGTGGTCAAGGTGACGTTAAACAGGGTGTTTGGAGATGAAGATACTGGTCGTGGATGATGAGAAAAATATCCGGGACTCCATCGCGCGCTACCTGGCGCTGGAAAAGATGGAGGTGGTCACGGCGGAGAACGGGCTCTCCGCCCAGCGCCTGCTGGGGGAGGAGGTGTTCGGCGGGGCGGTGATCGACCTCAGGATGTCCGGGATGGACGGGCTGGAGCTGCTGCGCTGGATCAGCCGGGAGGGCCCTGCGCTGCCGGTGATCATGATCTCAGCCTACGGGGAAATTTCCGACGCGGTCGAGGCCATGAAGCTCGGCGCCCGGGACTATATCGTAAAACCCTTCGATCCGGAGGAGCTGGTCCTGCGCCTGAAGAGAATTCTGGCCGAGCAGGCCCTCCACGACCGGGTGGAGCAGGGCCGGAGGGAGAGCCCCGCCGGGGAGGAGTGGATCGGCGAGAGCCCGCCGATGAGGGAGATCCGGGGGCTGGTGGAGAAGATCGCTCCCACGCCCTCCATGGTCCTGATCACGGGGGAAAGCGGCACGGGGAAGGAAGTGATCGCCCGCGCCATTCACCGGCTTTCTGCCAATGCAGACCGGCCCTTCGTGCCCGTGAACCTGGGCGGGGTGCCGGAGACCCTGCTGGAGAGTGAGCTCTTCGGCTACGAGAAAGGCGCCTTCACCGGCGCCTCCCAGCGCAAGCTGGGCATGTTCGAGTTCGCCGCCTCGGGCACCCTGTTCCTGGACGAGATCGGGGACCTGCCCCTCCACCTCCAGGTCAAGCTGCTGAGGGTATTGCAGGAGAAGAAGATCCGGCGTCTGGGAGGCACCCAGAGCCTGCCGGTGGACGCCCGCATCCTCAACGCCACCAACCGGGATTTGGAGGCCCTGGTCAAGGAGGGTAGGTTCCGGGAGGATCTCTACTACCGCCTCAACGTGATCCGGATCAAGGTTCCTCCCCTGCGGGAGAGGAAAGAGGATATCCCCCTGCTGGCTGGTGCCTTCATCGCCAAGTTCAACCGCCTGCTGGGTAGAAAGATCAAGGGGATTGACCCCGCGGCCCTGCGCGCTCTCCAGGAGTACCCCTTTCCGGGCAACGTGCGCGAGCTGGAGAACCTCCTGGAACGGGCCGTGATCCTGGCCGAAGGGAGCCTCCTCGGCCCCAGGGACCTCGGGCTTCAGGCCCCAGAAGACAAGGCGCCGAGCAAGGGCGGAACGGTGCGCGAGCTGGAGAAACAGGCCGTCCTGGCGGCCCTGCAGAGGTGGGAGGGTAACCGCACCCGGGCGGCGGAAGAGCTGGGCATCAGCCGCCGCACCCTGCTCAACAAGATCAGGGTGTACGAGCTTTAGGGCTTTTCTTTCCCGAAAAAACTGTGCACTTTATCCGGGCCCCGGAAGGTGGACAGAAAAACCTCCTGGCTGGCCGTCACCGGCCTGGGGGCCAGGCCCGCTGTCGAGGACAAGTGGATCAAATGGGTGACCCGGATCGAGGTCTCGGCGGATCAGAGCTTCCGCGCCCTGCTGGAGAACCACGCGATGATGCGGGTGCTGAAAAAGCTGAAGATGATTTCCTGAGCCCCCGCCCGCTAGGCGGGAGCCAGGGAGGGGATGGGCACGGCCTGCTCCACCTCGGCCTCGTAATCCACGCCCTCAAGACCGAAGCCGAAGAGCTTGAGGAAATCCAGCCGGTAGCCCGCGATATCCGCTTCCCGTTCCAGGGTCTCGGTGGTGACCCTTAGCCAGCCGGCCTT
>Ga0315280_10011841_pt1 | contig 10653 bp, 10 predicted proteins | sample YL17G06_40_MG_FD_203697 | JGI IMG/M metagenome (GOLD analysis project Ga0315280, IMG submission 203697) | Sediment microbial communities from Yellowstone Lake, YNP, Wyoming, USA - YL17G06_40 | ecosystem: Environmental > Aquatic > Freshwater > Lake > Sediment | place: USA: Wyoming | collected... | reverse complement strand
GCTATAACTCCTATCTAATCAAGGGCAGCGAGAAGACAGCGCTTATTGACACCGTAGACCCCACGATGAAGGACGTGCTGATAAATAACCTGAACGAACTTAAGGTCAAGAGTATAGACTATGTCATCGCCAATCACGCCGAGAAAGACCATTCCGGCACTATCCCTCAGGTCCTGGAGAAATACCCTGAGGCAAAAGTGGTCTGCACGCCCAAGTGCAAAGGGATGCTCATTGACCTGATGATTATTCCAGAGGATAGGTTTATAACCGTCGACGACAGGGAGACCATTTCGCTGGGAGACAGGACGCTGGAGTTCATCCATGCCCCCTGGGTTCACTGGCCGGAGACAATGCTTACCTATTTGAGAGAAGACAAGATACTGTTTCCCTGCGATTTCTTCGGCTCCCACCTCGCCACCACCGACCTTTATGTAACCGACGAAGGGCAGGTCTATGAGGCAGCCAAGAGGTATTATGCCGAAATCATGATGCCCTTCCGCACCACCATCCAGAAGAACCTGGAGAAGATAAGGGGCTACGAAATTAGCCTTATTGCCCCCAGCCACGGCCCTATGCACGACAAACCAGAGTTCATCGTGAAGGCGTATAATAGCTGGGTCTCTGACCAGCCTAAAAACATAGTGGTCATACCCTATACCTCAATGCACGGCAGCACCCGAAAGATGGTGGAGTACCTTGTTGAGGCTTTAGCCGGGAGGGGGGTTACGGTGCAGCAGTTTGACCTTGCCGTGACCGACATCGGGAAACTAGCGATGGCGCTGGTGGACGCGGCGACGGTGGTTATCGCTACTCCCACTGTCCTGGCTGGTCCCCACCCCAATGCTGCCTACGCCGCCTTCCTGGCTAACGCCCTGAGACCCAAAGTGCGATTTGTCTCCATTATCGGTTCCTATGGTTGGGGCGGCAAGACGGTGGAGCAACTGGCGGCGATGATTCCCAACCTAAAGGTAGAGGTACTGGAGTCGGTATTATGTAAAGGCTTGCCCAGGGAAGCCGATTTCAGGGCGCTGGATAAGCTGGCAGATACCATCGCCCAAAGACACAAAGAACAAGGCTTCAGCTAGCGGCTAATAGCCAAAAGGAGGGGGTAATGGACAAAAAGAAAATCGCTGAACTACTAAACAAGGACCTTGAGGGGGAGCACGCTGCTATCATTCAATACCTGACCCATGCCTATGCTATGGGGGAGGGTGAGATGGCTTGCGAGATTGAAGCCATCGCCAGGGAGGAAATGCGCCACCTGGACTTTTTGGCTGAGACCATAGTCGAACTGGGTGATGTCCCCAGCCTAAAGCGGGGGGAGATGCGCACCGGCGGTAAAGCGGTGGTGGAGTGGATGAAAAACGATGTATTACAGGAAGAAGACGGTATTAACCAGTACAAAGAGCATATTAAGGCTATTAATAACCCAAAGATAAAGCGACTACTACAGCGCATCCTCTCTGATGAAGAATCGCACCGTGGTGATTTCAAACACTTCGTGGACAAGGCAAAGAGGGAAGGGGCTAAAGACCTGAGAGGCAAGCGGCAGGACAACGTTACTAAAAGCCTTAACTGGGGTATTGAGCACGAGTATACCGTCATCCTCCAGTATTTACTCCACTCCTACATGACAACCAGTGAAGAAGTTAAAGAAGAAATGCAAGACCAAGCAATAAATGAGATGCAGCATCTGGGCTGGCTGGCTGAGGAGATGGTCAGTGGTGGGAGCAACCCTAAAATTGAGCACACCAAGGTTGACCGCTCAACCAAGACCGCCGATATACTCCAGGCCGACATCAAGGTGGAGAAAGAGGTGACTGAGGCATATGACCGCGCCGCCAAGAAGATAAAAGACCCCGACCTGAAAAAGCTTCTCCTCCGGATTAGAGACCATGAGATATACCATACCAAGGTTTTCACCGACCTGCTGAAGGAAGAGAAGAAGTAACCCAATTTTATACATGATTAAGACCTAAATAAATTAAGAAGGGAGACATTACTCAGATGTCTATCTCTTTTTCTGGTAGTGAGCTTATTAATATAGCCATTGGCATTGAGGGGAGGGGGGTTGCCTTCTACGACATTATGGCAAACTCAACGGCAAATGCCGCCGCCGCTGAAGTCTTTCGCTATCTCGCCGATATGGAACGCTGTCACGCTCAGATTTTCCAGGACATGCTCAGTGAGGCTGATAAATACCAATTTTCAGAAACCGCTGGGGAATACGCGGTTTATCTTCAGACACTGGTTGATAGCGCCGTTTTCAGCGACGAGCTAATCTATAGCAAAAAGGCAACCTGGGCAGAGAGCGAGATTGCGGCTCTGGAACTGGCTATCGGAGCGGAAAAGGACTCGATTCTCTTCTACTACGAGATGAGAGACATAATGCCCCAGCAAGCACAACCAACGGTAAATAGGATAATAGCTGAGGAAAAATCGCACCTGAGACAGCTCTCAGAACTCAAGAAAAAGCTAGCGGCTCTATAAATCTATCGGCAGGAGGCGCCATGCCGAGTTACTTCAGGACTTTGGACGGTCGGGAGCACCCGATTAACAGGGTGGACTCTCCAATTGAATGCTTTCGCTGTGGTATCTGCTGCATGCGCCATCAACCAAGACTCACCGCTGAGGAAGTAGCCATAATGGCTGAGCAACTTGGACTATCCACAGATGATTTTCTCTCCAAGTATGTGGTGATAACTATAGTGGGTTACCTGTTACGCCAGACAAAAAAGGGGTGTGTCTTCCTTATTTGGGAGGAAGAGGAGGGTAGAGCCACATGCAGCATTCACCCTTCACGCCCCGAAGCCTGCCGCAACTGGGTTCCCAGCCTATCCCGTCCTGAATGCCGGGAGGGGCTAGCCAGGCTAAAAACCAAGAACCAAATAATGCTGGCGAGTGAGCCTTACCCGTCTCAGGAAGCCATAAACAGGCTTTATGCCTCCCTTAAATAATTGATTTATTTACCGCCTAGTGTTAATATATTCTTTCTAATAGTAAAATCAAAAGGAGAAAAATGGAGCAACTACGTATTCCCGGACCTACCCCCTGCCCCAAAGAAGTCCTACAGGCAATGAGCCAACAGATGATAAATCACCGTGGTCCGCAGTTTGGGGAAATGCTCACTAACATCACCGCCAAAATGAAACAATTGTTCCAGACCAAGAACGATGTTTTTCTGCTTACTTGCTCGGGCACCGGAGGGCTGGAAGCAGCTATCGTCAATACCCTATCCCCTGGTGACAAGGTACTCTCGGTATCCATTGGCGTCTTTGGCGAGCGCTTTGCTACCATCGCCGAGCAATTTGGGGCTGAGGTAGTGCCCCTAAAATTTGAATGGGGCAAGGCAGCTGATGTTGATGCCATCGGTAAAGCCCTTAAGGCTGAAGCCAAGATAAAGGCGGTGCTGGTTACCCACAATGAAACATCTACCGGTGTTACCAATGACCTGGAAGCAATCAGCCAAGTGGTAAAGAAATTTGATAAGCTGCTGCTGGTTGATGCCATCAGCAGCCTGAGCTCAATCAACCTGCCGGTAGATGACTGGCACTGCGATGTTGTCGTTAGCGGTTCCCAGAAGGGGTGGATGGTTCCCCCGGGGCTAGCTATGGTCAGCGTGAGCCCGGAGGCGTGGCAGGCACATGCCAAAGCCAAGATGCCCCGCTTCTACTGGGATTTTACCAAAGCCAAGGACTACCTAGGAAAAACACCGGCGCAAACACCATGGACGCCGGTTATCTCGGTATTCTTTGCCCTATCTGTAGCAGTGGATATGATGCTAAAAGAGGGTCTAAGTAATATCTTCGCTCGCCATGCCCGGGTTGCCCAAGCCGCCAGAAACGGAGTAAAATCGCTGGGGCTCTCCCTCTTCGCTAATGAGAGATATGCCTCCAATACGGTTACCGCCGTCGCTGCCTCAGACGGACTTGACACCAAGAAGCTGAACAAGATTCTGAGGGAGGAGCACCATGTTGTACTCTCCGGCGGGCAGCAAAAGCTGGATGGCAAGATATTCCGCATCGGTCACCTGGGCTGGGTAACCGAGGATGATATTAAACAAGTAATATCAGCATTAAAAATAGCGCTGCCACAAGCCGGGTTTAGGAGTTAACTAAAATGAAGGTCTTAGTTCCCGAGCCCGTTTCCGAAGAAGGGCTAGAGCTTCTACGCCACCATGCCGAGGTGGATTTTAAACCTGAGCTCGCGCCAAAGAAGCTAATATCGATAATTGGCGACTACGAAGCCCTGGTGGTACGCAGTCAGACCAAGGTCACCGCCGAGGTGATACAAGCCGGCAAGAAGCTCCAGGTTATCGGTCGGGCGGGCGTTGGTGTTGACAATATTAATGTTGAGGAAGCCACCAGGCGCGGCATCGTGGTGGTCAATGCCCCCACCGGCAATACCATCTCCGCCGCCGAGCATACCATCGCCCTTATGCTCGCCCTGTCTCGCCATATCCCCCAGGCTAATGCCTCACTCAAATCCGGGAAATGGCGGCGAAGCGACTTTATGGGCACCGAGGTAAGAAACAAGACATTAGGTCTCATCGGCTTGGGCAAGGTGGGGGCGGAGGTAGCCAGACGCGCCCTGGGTCTGGAAATGAAGCTAATTGCCTATGACCCCTTTGTCTCCGTTGACCATGCCCGCAACCTGCAGGTAGAGCTTGTTCCACTAAAACAATTACTCAAAGAAGCTGACTTCATCACCGTACACACGCCATTAACGGCTCAAACCAAGGGACTGATTGGGACAAAAGAGCTGGCTCTGGTCAAGCCAACAGTTCGTATCATTAATACAGCCCGTGGTGGCATCATTGATGAAGAGGCGCTGGCTAAAGCGGTGAAGAATAAAAAGGTGGCTGGCGCTGCCATAGACGTCTTTTCTACCGAGCCAGCTACCGAAAGCGTCCTTTTTGACAGTGACAATATCATTGTTACCCCTCACCTGGGTGCTTCCACGGCTGAAGCTCAGGTCATGGCTGCCAGGGATGTCGCTGAGCAGGTTATTGACGTGCTTAACGGGCATCCCGCCAGATATTCGGTTAATGCCCCCTTCATCCCGGCGGAGATGCTAGCAGTGCTGGCACCATTCATGCAGGTAGCGTCCACAGCAGGCAGGCTACTAAGCCAGATGGTTGAGAGACAGGTGAGCGCTGTCCAGATTAAATATGAGGGTGAGATTGCCAGTTATGATACTAATGCCCTCAAAGCCGCCGCCCTGGGAGGACTACTTGAGCAGGTAAGTGAGGAGAAGGTCAACCTGGTCAATGCCAATCTGGTCGCTGCCAGGCGGGGTTTAAAAGTTGCCGAGGAGAAAGAGCCAACCTGCGAGAACTATGCCAGCCTTATTACCATAGAAGCCACCACCAGCACCGGGGCAACCACTGTTGCCGGCACGGTAATGCGTAAGGAAGTGCACATTGTCCGGGTTAATAACTATTGGTTTGATATTGTGCCCACCGGGGGTTACTTCCTATTCTGTGACCACCGGGACCGCCCCGGGCTAATCGGTGCCGTAGGCAAGATAACCGGAGACGCCGATATAAATATCAGCGCCATGCATGTAAGCCGCCTCAAGCCTAGAGGGCAAGCCTTAATGATACTGGCGGTAGATGAACCTCTGCCTGAGGAACAGTGCCAGCAGCTCCTATCCATCCCCGATATCTACACCGCAAAGGTAGTAAAGCTATAATCAGCCCCCTACTGAAGAAGACTAATTCAGGAGGATAGAAGTCGTGAAACTAAAAGATAAGGTAGCTATTATTACTGGTGGTGGGACAGGCATAGGAAAAGCTATTAGCCTTGCCTTCGCTAATGAAGGAGCAGCAGTAGCATTAGCCGGCCGCAACCTCTCTAGATTGGAAGAGGTAGTTAAAGACATCAGAGCTAGAGGCGGTAAGGCAAAAGCGATACAAACCGATATCGCTGACCACGAGCAGGTAAAGCGGATGGTAGCTCAAACTATTGATGAGTTTGGGCAGATTGATATACTGGTAAATAATGCCGCCGCCATACCCACTAACAGGGCTGATGTCGCCGACATGAACCTGGATAACTGGCATGAGGCACTAAAAGTAAACTTAACCGGCACCATGCTTTGCTCCAGAGAGGTACTTAAATATATGATTCCCCGGAGAAGCGGTAGTATCGTCAATGTCAGCAGTATAGCCGGAATATCCGGACATCCAGCAGAGAGTCCATATTGTGTTTCTAAATGGGGCATCGTTGGCTTTACCGAGGTACTGGCTATTGAAGCCGGAAAACATAATATACGGGTAAATTGCATAAGCCCCGGCGCTACCCGCAGCGAAGGATTTGATGGCGCGGTGAGGGGCATGGCTAAAGAGCGAGGCATCTCCTACGAGGAGATGATGGCTAAAATCGCGGATAAGAATTCCCTGAAGAGAATAGCCGAGCCATTTGAAATAGCGGCTTGTGTTGTGTTTCTGGCTTCAGATGATTCCAGCGCCATAACCGGCCACAACCTAATCGCTACCTGTGGCTTCCACCTAACCCATCCGGAAGAGATTCAATAGGCGTGGCAGGGGTCTGGTTACAGCTTGCCGAATACCTTCAGCACCGAGTTACTTACTATATCACACTCGCTTGAGCAAAGACTGCAAAGGAGCTCAGCTACATCTGAGGGCTTTACCCACTTATCAGGCTCAGCGTTGGGCATTTTCCTCGTCCGCCAGGTGTCCATTGCATCGGGCATAACGGCATTGACCGTGATCTTGGTGTCTTTCAGCTCTTCCCGCAGCGCCTGCATGAGTGTTATAAGTCCCGCTTTAGAGATAGCATAGGCGCCAAAACGTGGCTTGGGTTCAATGGCAAATCTCGCCGGGAAAAATACGATGCGTCCCCATCCCTTTTCCAGCATGACCCTCACGGCATGCTTGGAGCAGAGAAAGGCGCTCTTCAGATTTACCTCAATCAGTTCGTCCAGGATAGCAGTGTCTGTTTCCCAGACCATTCCTCCCATGCGGAAATGTCCCACGGCGTGCACCAGGATATCAATGGAGCCGAATGCCTCCTTAGCCTTTTTCATTAACTGGGTAACCTGCTCTTCTTTAGTCGCATCGACCTGCATATCGACAAACTGCTTCTTGTAGTCAGCTATTAACCCTTTGGCTTCTTCCCACTCATTGGCCGCATGCCAGGCAATGACCATCTTTGCTCCCTCGGCAAGGAACTTCTTGCTTACCGCCCTACCCAGAGGACCCTCACCGCCGGTAATGACAACAACCTTACCTTCAAGCTTCATTAATCACCATCCTTTTTCTCGTTTATACCGCTCTATACCGAGTATCATAGTCCCAACCGGCCCTGACCAGTTCCACATCGACGGTTAGCCCGGCAGCCCGTACATAAAACATATGGCGTAGAAAACCTTCAAGGGGCAAATCGACTGAGGCACTCATGCCCCCATAGATGTCAGTGGCTAGCTGGCAAAATCGCCAGGACGCCTGTTTAAAAAGAGCATAGCCGGACAGAAACCAAAACCAGTTGCTTTCCCCCAGGGCTCGACCTCCGGCCTTCTCCACCTGGTCGATTTCCCAGGCACCCCTATACAACAAACTTCTCAGTGCCTCCAGATTGACCGCCAATTCTCCCAGCTTAGAAGCAACACTGGTATGCCGGATAATGGATTTACCGCCTCCGATTCTCTGCTTGGCGTATTCCCTCATCTGCTCATAAATTCTCTGCATCACGCCAAGTGAACCGGAAACACCGGGAAGATGGGCCTCAAAAAAGCTCTCTATGATAGAAAAACCCTTGTTCACCTGCCCTATCAGGTTACTTTCAGGAACTCTAACATTATCATAGTGAACCTGGCAGTTTCCCCCAAACTCCAGTACCGTCATTCTATTTGGAGTCAATGTTACCCCCGGTGCATCTGTAGGTACCCAGAAGAAGCTCATCGCCCGAGATACAGGTGCCTTTTTATCGGTCCTAGTCGCAACCATAATTAAATCGGCGGCTCCAGAGTTACTGCTGAACATCTTGTCACCATTTATAACCCACTCGTTTCCATCTTTATGGGCGGTGACCTTCAAGATTGAGCTGCCTCCCTCATCATAGGGCAGATGTATGTCAGTCCCCCCTGCTGGCTCACCGACTGAAGTGGCTACCACTAGCCTGGGGTTTCCGATGAACTTAGAAAAAATCCACTTTCTTTGTTCCTCGGTTACGTACATATTTGTGGCGATGGCTCGTAAGAAAAGCCATGGTATCATCAGGGGGTCTACTATTCTTCCGCCCCAGTAACCCACCTCCTCAGCCGCCATGGTGAGGGTTAGGTTAACATCGGTCTCAGGAGCCGTACCTCCATATTTTGTCGGAATTTGGAGCTGGCGCAATCCTACCTTGTGCAGTTTCTCCAACAGGTCATAAGGGTAAGCGGCTCTCAACCCTTCTACCGTCCGCGCCTCAAAAGTTTTAGCGGAGAGCTCCTCTAGCCGCTTCTGGTCTACTTCCCTTTGGCAGAATTGCCTGACTAATGCCCTAATATGCTTTTGCTCTTCAGTTAGGGAAAAGTCCATCTTTCTACTTCTTTATCTATCCAGCTCGCTTTTATCCACCACAAAGACTTTATATACAACCCGCCCCAAACCGTGCTCCGGACCGACATCCATACACCCGGAATAATTAACATAGAAGGTATTGGGGTCGAGCCCCTGCCTGACCATGTTGCGAGCCCCGGCCGTAAACCAATATACATTCACTATGTAGGGACACCAGGGGTCGCTTCTTTTCGGGTCTATTAACGTCATCCCTTTGAAGTATATGCGGTCGCCCGGCTTCATTCCCGCTACGCAGCCATGGGACTCGACAACCTCAGCAATAAGATATTTGTCCTGCATGTCGGGACTGCATATTCTTTGAACATATTCTGACTTTACAGGGTCATTCTGCAAGGCTTTAAGCTCTGCATCAGAATAACCCATGTGTTTCTGGAACCCTTTCCAATCAAAATCTTTCCCCGGCTTCGATACAAAATGACCTTTACCCATTACGCTCCTCCTTTTGAGCTAAATTTTATCTAAATCGTCCTCATCCACCACATAGACTTTATTTTCCACATACCCCCACCCGTATTTGTTGGTGGTGTCCACACACGAGAAATGATTGGGGAATAATGTATTAGGGTCTTTACCCTGCATCACCAGGTTATGGCATGCATCCGCGGCAACAGGTATGAACGAAAAGTTATGCTCACACCAGTGGCTGCTTCTCTTGGGGTCCAGGTTGCCTATCCCTTTGAAATAGAGGCGGTCGCCTGGCTTTAATCCATTGGCACAGCCATGCGATTTAACGACCTCAACAATAAGCCATTTCCTCTGCATCTCGGGGCTGCACATTAGCTGGGCGCCTTTGAATTTCGCCGGGTCATCCATCCAGGCCTTAAGTTCTGCATCCGAAAAACCCATGTGTTTCTGGAACCCTTTCCAATCAAACGGTTGTCCTGATATAAAATGAGGCATAACGAATCTCCTTTCTTTTTTTATAAATTGTGGAAGTTATCTGGTAGAGCGCATTCATTTGCCGTTATAGCGCATTCAATACCGTTTGTCAAGGGAGAAAAGAAGGGGTAAAAAGTCTTGCCAAGCCAAGAGGTCTGTATTATGATTATGACAATGGAAAAAGTCACCGAGATGGGAGCCGTTGTCCTTCCGCCAATTCCTGTCTTCTACCATAGACTACGGACTGAACTGGGAGTAGGTGAAAGGTTTAGCCGAAAATCTGACTAAAGGGGGGAAAAGGAAGATGGACACCAATGCTGAAGCTTTTGATGAATTAAGGAGAAGAGAAGAAAAAGAGAAAGCCTTGGGCGGTCCAGAGCGGGTAAAGAAACAACATGACTCAGGCAAGCTAACGGCACGTGAGCGGCTTGGACTCCTGTTTGATTCAGGCACTTTTGAGGAGCTGGACATGTTTGTCCGCCATCGCTGCACTGATTTTGATATGCCCCAGACCTTCGTTGCCGGAGAGGGGGTAGTGACCGGCCACGGGAAGGTTAATGGACGTCTGGTATATGCTTTCTCCCAGGACTTTACCTCAATGGGCGGGACACTGGGAGAAATGCATGCCAAAAAGATATGCCGTGTTATGGACCTTGCTATTCGCAGCGGTGCCCCTATTGTCGGCTTTAATGATTCGGGTGGAGCCCGTATTCAGGAAGGGGTTGACTCGCTTTACGGTTACGGGGAGATATTCTTTCGCAATTCCTTCGCCTCAGGAATGATACCTCAAATATCGGCTGTCATGGGACCCTGCGCTGGAGGAGCAGTCTACTCGCCAGCTATGACCGATTGGACATTTATGGTCAACAAGACCAGCTTTATGTTCATCACTGGACCTGATATTACCAAAGCCTCTATTGGTGAAGAAATCGGCCTTGAGGAGCTGGGAGGTGCCACGGTACATGCGACCAAGAGTGGCGTCGCTCACTTTGTTTGTGATAGTGATACCCAGACTATAGAGATGATACGGGAACTGCTTGGTTATCTACCACCAAATAGCAAGGAATCTCCGCCTATCGTTGACCTAGGTGATGACCCCAATCGTACTGAACCAGCTCTTGACAATGTAATCCCTGATGACCTGCGGCAGGGCTATGATATGCGGGAAGTCATTCGGGCTATAGTGG
>Ga0315280_10011840_pt1 | contig 10653 bp, 8 predicted proteins | sample YL17G06_40_MG_FD_203697 | JGI IMG/M metagenome (GOLD analysis project Ga0315280, IMG submission 203697) | Sediment microbial communities from Yellowstone Lake, YNP, Wyoming, USA - YL17G06_40 | ecosystem: Environmental > Aquatic > Freshwater > Lake > Sediment | place: USA: Wyoming | collected... | reverse complement strand
CCAGCTCGTCATGACGCCCAGTATACCTCCTGAGCCCATTTTCGTCGTCTTCGGGTGGGCCGAAGGCCCATGAACGGCTCCTAACAAAATGGCTTTGGGCTGGTGTGGCAGAAATAGCCATAAGTCTTGCAGCCACCAAGTGTTACAGGAGAATATGTGATAAAGGCCATTTTCTTCCTGACATCAGCCGCGCAGCGGCGCAGCGACTCGCAAGGACATGAAAGGCCCATTCATGTCATTGCGAGCGAAGCGCGGCAATCTATCCCCTACAGTCCTGGAACTTGCGAAATGCAGTACCAGCGGTCTGCGAAATTGGGTTGCCAAAGCCTGCTTCTGCATTCATGATAGGTTCCATGTTGGAGCGGAAAGACCATGACAATCTGGATGAGGCGCGCGAGCGCATGCTGAGGTATGACCTGCGCGGGCGGGATATCACCGATTCGGAGGTTCTGCGAGTCATGGCGGAGATTCCGCGTGAGGAGTTTGTGCCGCCGGAGGACCGCTGGCGGGCCTATGCCAATGGGCCGCTGCCCATCGGCGGAGGCCAGACCATTTCCCAGCCCTATATCGTCGCCTTGATGACGCAGGTGCTGCGGGTGAGTCGCGATTGTGAGGTCCTGGAAATAGGGACGGGCAGCGGCTACCAGACGGCGGTTCTGGCGCGTCTGGTCCGGCGGGTCTTCACGATCGAACGGTCGCCCGACCTGTCGGCAGCTGCTCAGGAAGTGCTGAAGAAGCTGGGGATCGACAATGTCGAATTCCGCGTCGGCGATGGCAGTCGCGGCTGGCCCGAAGAGCGGACCTTCGATCGAATCATAATCACGGCCGCCGTCCCGGACTTCCCGCCGCCCATTGTCGCCCAACTCGCGGAAACCGGCTTGGTGGTCGCGCCCATCGGCCAGGACCGCTCGCAGGAGCTCATGATTGCCGAGAAGTGCCACGGCAAGCTGATCGAAAGGTACGTCTGCGGCTGCCGGTTCGTGCGGCTCATCGGCGAGTACGGCTTCTTGGATTGACGATTTACCATTTACGATTTATTATTTGGTACTCACAAGGGGAGTGTTGCGCGCGGCGCATCACCAGAATCATAAATCGTACGTACTAAATAGTAAATATGGAAGCTGCGGTTGGGAAACAAACCGGCGACAATAGGGAAACAATGACGGTCTCGACGCCGGTCCAGTACCTCAAGGGCGTTGGACCGGCGCGGGCAGAGGTGTTCGGCAAACTCGGCGTGCAGACGGTGGGCGATCTGCTGGAGTACTTCCCGCGCGACTGGGTCTTTGCGCCGGGGCCGATCAAGATCGGCCAAATGCGGGCCCAGGAGCCGGCGACGATCATCGGCCTGGTGGAGTCCGTCGATTTCCAGAGCTACCGCCGGCCGCCGATCTTCGAGGCTATCGTCAGCGATGAGACAGGCGTCTGCCGGGTCGTGTGGTTCAATGGCGGCTATCTGCGGAATCAGGTTCGGCTGGGTCAGGTGATCGTAGCCTCCGGCAAGCCCAATGTCTTCAAGCACCAACTCCAGTTGACCAACCCCAAGTTCATGATGGTCGAAGGCGAGCAGGCGGAGCCAGATAAGCACTTCAGTGGCGGCGTGTACCCGGCGAGCGGCCGCTTGAGCAGCCGGCAGATCAAGCAGATCATCCTGCCGGTATTGGACCATCTGGCCGAGTTGGTGGATGAATTCTACGAAACCGGCTTTCTCAAGGAGGCCAACCTGATCGGCCGCAAGGATGCCTTCGCCTGGATTCACCTGCCGCCGGACGAGCAGAGGCTCGGTGAGGCCAAACGCCGGCTCCGGTACGATGAGCTGTTCCTCATGCAACTCGGGCTGGGTCTGCGCCGGTATCGCACGCAGCATTGTGCCTCGGCCACGCCGTGCCTCCTTACCGACGAGATCGACAGCCGGATTCGCAAACGCTTTCCGTTCCTGCTGACGGACGATCAGAACGCGTGCATCTCGGAGATCGCCGAGGACATGGGCCGGACCACGCCGATGAACCGCCTGCTCCAGGGCGATGTCGGCTCCGGCAAGACTGTAGTCGCGCTCTACGCCGCGCTGCTGGCGATCGCGAACAAGACCCAGGTCGCCATCATGGCGCCGACGGAGATTCTGGCCTCGCAGCACTTCCTCAGCATCGAGCGCTATCTCAAGGACAGCCAGGTCCGGCGCGTCCTCATCACGGGCGGCTTGACCGGCAAGAAACGCGATGAGCCTCTGGCCCAGATCAAGCGGGGCGATATGGACATCGTCGTCGGTACTGTGGCCTTGCTCCAGAAAGACATTGAGTTCCGCCACCTGGGTCTGGTCGTCATCGACGAGCAGCACAAGTTCGGCGTGCACCAGCGAGCCGAGCTGCGCAAGGACAGCGCCCCGCATTGCCTGGTTATGACGGCCACGCCCATTCCACGCACGTTGGCCATGACGGCGTTCGGCGACTTGGACGTTTCGGTCATCAAGCAGTGTCCTCCCGGCCGGGGCGCGGTCGTCACCCGCTGGGTGGACCCCCGGGACCGCCAGCGGGCGTATGAGTTCATCCGCGAGCGGCTGCGGGCCAAGAAGCAGGCGTATTTCGTCTACCCGCGTATTTCCTCCGTGGAGGAGAGCAGCAAAGAAATCGCGGCCGCCACCGATGCGTGGAAGACCTTATCCGAGAAGATCTTCCCGGAGTTCCAGGTCGCGCTCCTGCACGGCCAGATGCCCTCCGCCGAGAAGCAGCGGATCATGACCGGCTTTCGTAAGGGCGCGATCGACGTTCTGGTCTCGACCGTCGTCGTCGAGGTGGGTGTCGATGTGCCGAATGCGACGATCATGGTCATCGAGGCGGCCGACTGCTTTGGCCTGGCCCAACTGCATCAACTCCGCGGCCGCATCGGGCGGGGCGAGTCCAAGTCCTACTGTCTGCTCTTCGCCGAGACGGACAACGAGGCCGCCAAGAGCCGGCTGCAAGTCATGGCCAAGACCAACGACGGCTTCGAGATCGCCGAGCAGGACCTGCGCCTTCGTGGTCCCGGCGAGTTATTCAGTGCCCGCCAGCACGGCCTGCCCGATCTGAAAATCGCCAACATCATCGACGACTACGATTTGCTCGTAGCCGCGCGGAGACACGCGTTCGAGTTGGTCTCGAAAGACCCCACCCTGGCCCTGCCCGAGCATCGCAGCATCCGCCGGGCGCTGCTGGCCAAGTTCGGCAACTCCCTCGGCCTGGCCGATGTCGCCTGAGGCAGTGCGGGAAAAGTAGCACGGGCATCCTGCCCGTGTGTACCACGGGCGTCTCGCCCGTGAAAGCAGGGCCAAGATGGCCCTGTGACTCATGGGCAAGATGCCCATGCTACGATGACTGGGCTTCTCGCACACTCTTTCCCTTTGTTCCGCATGACAACCCCCAGTGGTGCGATTTTGCTGGAATCCGACCGGCGAAGCGGGTACAAGGGCTTTTTTGCCGGATGGCGGCGCCCAGATAGCAGCGTATGAAGATAGCCTATAAGAACCGCACGCTCGAAGAGGTGTTGATGGGGGTCAAGGCCATCGCCTCGATCACCATCGTAGTGTCCTTCGCCCTTCGTTTCGGTTTCTATGAGCCTCCCTTGCCGGTTCAGTTCCTGGCGGGCGTGTTGATCGGGATGCTGTTCATCTTCGTCGGCGGCAAGCTCATCCGGCTGTTCAACGCCGAGTCCAGGAGGGAATACCTCGTCGCCAACTGGTACGAAATCCCCATGCTGATCGCGCTGACCGTCACCCTGGTAGGGGCCGGCCGCTGGTTCGGCGGGGCTGAGCCGGGTCAGATCCAGCATTGGGCCATTGCCCTCTATCTGATCGTCGATGTGACGATCAAATTCTTCATGCTCTGCGTCCGCCTGGCGGCCACCGGCAAAGATCCCACGCGCGTCCTGGTCGCCAGCTTCATCGTTCTGATCCTGACCGGGGCGACTCTGCTCACGCTGCCGAAGGCGACGCCGGGAAGGGCTTCTCTGCCGTTTGTCGATGCGCTTTTCACTTCCACCAGCGCCACGTGCGTGACGGGCTTGGCCGTCAAGGACACCGGCACGGACTTCACTCTGATGGGCCAATTGGTCATTCTCGCCCTGATCCAGCTCGGCGGGCTGGGCATCGTGATGCTGGGCGCGGTTCTGGCCTTGCTCTTGGGGCAGGCGCTCAGCGTGCGCGAATCCGTCGCCATCCAGGACCTGCTCAGCGAAGGCACACTCAGCCGCATCAACCGTATGGTCGTCTTCGTCTTCGCGGCGACGGCTCTGTTCGAGTTGCTCGGCGCCGTGGCCCTGCTGCACCTGTGGAACAGTGTGCCCGGCCGGACCCTGGGCACGCACCATCAGTGGTACTACAGCATCTTTCACGCCGTCAGCGCCTTCTGCAATGCGGGCTTTGGCTTGTTTACCGACAATCTCGTCAGTTATAACCGCCGCTGGGAGGTGTACCTGGTGATCTGCCCCCTGATCGTGCTGGGGGGGCTCGGCTTCGGCGTGCTCTACGATCTGGGCAGTGTCGTCCTGGACCGGGCCTTGCGGATCTGCAGGAGGTTCATTCACAGACGGTGCCCTATCTTCCAGCAGGGTCCGAGACGGATGTGGCTGCAAACGAAGATCGTTCTGGTCGTGACCGTCTGCCTCATTGTCGGGGGAATGCTGGCCTTGTTTGCCTTTGAGAGACTCACCGGCCAAGGCCCGGCGGCCCAGAGCTTCGGTCTCCTGGATGCGCTGTTTCAGTCCATCACGGCCCGGACCGCCGGGTTCAACAGCGTGGACATCGGGGCCCTGTCCGATGCCGGCAAATTCATCCTGATTCTGCTGATGTTCATTGGCGGCTCCCCCGGCGGCACGGCGGGCGGCATCAAGACCGTGACCTTCGTCGTGGTCATCATGGCCGTGATCGCCACGCTGCGGCGGCGTGACGACGTCGAGATCTTCAACCGCTCGATCAGTCTCCTGATCGTCCGTCGGGCGATCACCGTGGCCGTGCTTTTCGTTATGGCTCTCTTCGGGGCGACCCTGGGCCTGTGCATTACGGAGGCGTCGAATCGTTTCACGATGATGCAGGTGTTCTTCGAGGTTGCTTCCGCTCTAGGCACGGTCGGCCTGTCCACCGGCATCACGCCCTCTTTGACGACGGGGGGCAAACTCATTATCATCTTGGTGATGCTCACGGGCCGGCTCGGACCCCTGACCTTGCTGGCGGCCCTGGCGTTCAACGTCAAGCCGGCTCGGTACAGCTATCCCGATGAGGCCATCGTCGTCGGCTGAGGGGGCCAGGCAGCAAGAAGTACGAGGTTGGATATGAGGCGTTTTGCCGTAATAGGGTTGGGTCGATTTGGACAGAAGCTGGCCATCGCCCTGGCGATGAGCGGGGCGGAGGTCATCGCGATCGACAAGGAGAGGGAGCAGGTAGAACTGATTCGCGACCAGGTGGCCCACGCCGTCCGGCTGGACAGCACCGATATGGAAGCCCTCCGCTCGCAGGGCATCGATAAGGTAGATGTCGTGACCGTGGGCATCGGCCAAGGCACTGCCCAGGGGTTCCAGGCGGCGGTCCTGACCGTGGTCAACCTCCGTCAGATGGGGGTTGAGCAGATCTATGCCCGGGCCGAGAGTCTCGTCGCCGGCGAGGTCTTCTCCAAGGTCGGCGCCACCGAGGTCATCTATCCGGAGATCGAGTCGGCCCAGCGCTGGGCCTACAAGCTGATCGCCCCGCAGATCGGCGAGAAGATCGACTTCGCCCCCGGCTACAGCATCGCCCGCATCGAGGCCCCGGCCAGCTTCGGCGGCCGGACCGTCATGGACCTGCAACTGCGCCAGAAATACAACATCAATCTCGTGCTTATCAAGCACAACGGCGAGGCCTGGGGCCACAAGACGCAGCGCGACTCCATCATCAACGTCCCCACGCCCGACACCGTGGTCCAGGAAGGCGACATCCTCATGGTCGCCGGCTCTGACGAAGACCTGGCCCGCCTGCCGCAGGAATAGAGGCCCAAGATGCTGGCCGCATCGCTGTGACCGGTGAGTAGTGCGGGAAAATCCGAGACCGATGTGAGTTTTCTTCTTGATGTCCTATCGCAAATATGCGATATTCTATGCGGAGGGCAGAAATGCCGAGAATAGAAGTCATTGCGTATCGAGAAGCAGATGGGTCGGTGCCACTGCTTGACTGGCTTGACGGTCTCTCAGAAAGGGCCCGGGAGAAGTGCCTCGTCAAGATCGAAATGCTGGTGGAATCTGGATATGAACTCAGGCGGCCGCACTGCGATCTGCTCGAACGCGGAATATGGGAGCTTCGAGCCAGGACCGGCCATGTCCAGTACAGGATGCTCTATTTCTTCCACGGGCAGAACGCGGTCATTCTCTCTCATGGTTTCTCGAAAGAGCGATACGTGCCAGGAATTGAGATAGAGAAAGCAGTGAGACGCCGTGAGTGTTATCTGCAAAACCCATCGGCTCACAGATATCAAGGGTACACATAACTATGGCTGCGAAGAAGACAACCGATCTAGTGAAGATTCTGCACGCCCGTTACATCAAAGATGACCCCGAACGATTGGAGTCCTTGCAGAGAGAGCGAGAAAGGGCCTACATTGCCGGTCAGATCTATGACATGCGCACACGTGCGGGTCTGAGCCAGGCAGAACTGGCAGAACGTGTCGGAACGACTCAATCGGTTATCAGTCGCCTAGAGGATGCCGATTATGAGGGTCACAGCCTCAACATGCTCCGCCGAATTGCCAGAGCACTGAATTGCCGGCTTGAAGTGCAGTTTGTACCCGAGAGGAAGAAGGCCTCGACGGCCAAACAACGATGATCCTGACCGTCTTCGGTCGCAGTTCTCTTGCGCGTTCGGGATCGGTCATTGCTTGCGGTACTTGCGGAGCATGTCGAGGAGGTGCTGCATGTCGGCGGGGAAGGGGGCTTCGAATTTGACGCGCTCGCCGGTGGTGGGGTGGGTGAATTCGAGGGTGTGGGCGTGCAGAGCGACCCGGCTGATCACGGGCTCTTCGATGGCCGGCTCGGCGTCGGCCAACTGCCAGGGATAGACCAGTTTGCCGCCGTACATGTCGTCGGCCACGATCGGGTGTTTGATGTAGGACAGGTGCACGCGGATCTGATGCGTTCGGCCCGTGTGCGGCGAGAGCTTTAGCAGGGAGAAGCCGCGGAACGCCTCGAGCACTTCATAGTACGTGACGGCCTCTTTGCCGATCTCCGGGCGGATGGCGTACTTTTCCCGGATCGTCGGATGGACCCCCAACGGGGCATCGATCTTGTCGGCTTGCAACTCGGGTGTGCCGTGCACGATGGCTGTGTACGTCTTCTCCACCTCGCGCTGCTCGAACTGCTTGGCGATCCGCCACTGGGCCCCTTCGTGCTTGGTGACGACCATCACGCCGGAGGTGTCGCGGTCCAGCCGGTGTACGATCCCCGGGCGAAACTCGCCCAGCCCGCTGGACAGCCGATCCGAGTAGTGCACCAGGGCGTTGACCAGCGTCCCGTGCGTGTTGCCCCGGCAGGGGTGCACGATCAGGTCCGGCTGTTTGTTCAGGATAATGAGGTCGTCGTCCTCGTAGAGAATGTCCAGCGGGATATTCTCCGGCACGATATCCTTGCTGGGCGGCTCGGGAATCACCAGCTCGATCACGTCGCCGTGGGTCAGGCGGAAGCTGGGCTTGACGGGCTTGCCATTGACCTTCACGCCGCCGGCCCGGATCGCATCTTGCAGGAAGTGTCTGCTGAGGCTCCGAAAGCGACCGTGGAGATACTTATCGAGCCTGCGCTCCGTGATGCCAATGCCGACGTGGAGCGTCAGCGGCCGACCTCTGAGTTCCTGTAGTTCATCCATTGGTGCCAATACGCAAAATCAAAAGGCGAAAGCGGAAGTAATCGCTTTGCGCAAGCTCTATCTTTGGGGTGGCACCGACAAACTGGTTGGTCGGTGTTGGCCATATCGGTCCCGCCGTGGCGAGGGCATCTTGCCCTTGCACTTGGAGGCCAAGACGTGCCGTGTCCTGAGAAGCGAGGCCAAGATGGCCTCGCGACGCAAGGGCGAGACGCCCTCGCCACAAGACCACCGACAAACGAGTTGGTCCGTGCCACCCGGGGTCTCTTCTATTCTGCCAAATCGAGGTTAATTGCTCTTTGGCGCATTCGTGTCGGACTTGGTCGGCGCCGCGGCGGGGGCCGAAGAGCTCGCGGGCGCGGGAGCCGGCGCTGGGGAAGCCGGAGCCGGGCTGGTCTTCGCAGCGGCGCCTGGCGTCGCCGGGCCTGCCGGTGCCGTCTTGGGCACGGGAACCAACATCGGAGCACTGGCCTGGCCCGGCTTCTTGGGCTGCAGCGTCGGAGGCAGCGGCTGGGCCGGTTTGGGCGGCGCCGGTTGGAAGACCACCTCTGTGCGGAAGTCGTTCATAATCTTCAGGCGATAGGCCGCCTCTGCCTGGGCAGTCGTCCCGGCGTACTCCGGCTTCTGGGCGACGTCACGATAGATTTCCCCGGCCTTGTCGAAGTTGCCAAGCTCTTCCTCGCACAGGCCCAATCCGTACCGTGCCGCGGCGGCCAGCGCCGAATTGGACGGTTTGCGATCCAATGCCTGTTGGTAGCTGGTCTGGGCCAAACCGATCTGCTTGACCAACTCGTCGCGCGGAACGTCGGTCAGGCGGTAGTGCAGCTCCGCGCGCAGCGCTGCGCCGCGCTGGATCAGGGCCAGTGCCGCCATATCGCTATTGGACGACTTCTGGGCGAAGTCCTGCAGATCCTGCGCCACGGGCAGCAGGGCGTACGACTGGTCGGTGTTCTGCGCCGCGGCATTCGCCACCTTGCTCATCTGCTGCGGCACCTGCGTGACCAGATTCGTCAGGCGCATCTGGTTGCGCGCCGACATGACATCCCGACGGTAAAAGCTCACGAAGTAGACAAGGAGCGCCACCAGGACCACGGCGGCGATCGCGACCAGGCTGGTACGGTTCTCGCGCAACCAGTCGGGAAAGTGCATGATCCAGTCGGCCAGCTCATTGGTTTTCAATTCGTGGCGGTGATCCGATTTCATTATCGTTCTCCGGTTGTGTTGTTTGGGCCTCGACCCGAGTTATCGGGCCATCGAAAAAGGACAAGCCATCATAATAACAATACGTCTTTTAACTTGCAACGCAAGTATCGCCGACTTAGAATTTTGGACTGCCGTTTTTTCAGTGTGCGCGGGACCCCACCGCGAGAGATCGCGTGGGGGGCCCACCAAAGATTGGGGATGGACGGAATGCCTGAAACACGGATTGCACGAAACGGAGAGACTGTTGTTTTACTCGGGGCCGCGCTCTGTCTGGTGCTGGGGACGGGCGCCTTGGCCACGGCGAGCAAGAGACAATCGCGCGTCGATGCGGTCTGGGATGCGCAGCGCTACATCCGGGTCAGCGAGATCAAGCCCGGCATGCCAGCGTACTGCCTCACGGATTATGGCGAGAACGGCGTTGAGAAGTTCGAACTGAAGGTCATCGAGGTGGTCTCCGGGATCCGGGACCTGGAGCCGGGCCGGAGCTCCATCCTCGTGATGGGCACGGACGAGCGTTTCAAGCATACCGGCTTGGTGGCGGGGTGCAGTGGCTCGCCCGTCTATATCGACGGCCGCCTCGCCGGGGCACTGGCCTGGGGTTATACCTTCTCCAAGGACCCCCTGTATGGCGTAACACCCATTGAGGAGATGCTGGAGGTCGGCGAGAGCAACGGGGCGGACACGTTGGGGGGCTCTTCGCACGGGGTGGCCCTGGCGTTCGACTTGTCCAAGCCGATTGACCTGGTGGACATCGACAAACAGCTCAGGGCCCGGAAGGTGCTGGCCTCGTCCGGTGCGAATGGGGCGACGGCCCTGCCTTGCCCGCTGCTGATTTCCGGCCTGCCGGGCGAGACCTGCCCGCAGCTTACCGCCTCGTTGGAGACGATGGGCTTTATGGCGGTTTCCAGTCCTGGCGGCACTATCCAGATGAAAGAGGGCGAGACCTCTCTCAAGCCCGGCGGGACCCTGGCGATTCCCATGGTCACCGGCGACATCAAAATGAGCGCGGTCGGCACCGTCACGGAGGTCCGCGGCGATCGCATCTACGGCTTCGGGCACAGCCTCTTCGGCGGCGGCCCCACCAACCTGCCGATGGCCGGTGGCAAGGTCTACACGGTCGTCTCAAACCTGGTGAGCTCGTTCAAGATGGCGACTTGCTCGGACATCGTGGGCGCCATTACCTGCGATCAATCGGGGGCGGTCATCGGGAAGCTGGGCGAGAAGCCGCGGATGATTCCGCTGACGATCCACTGCGAGCGGTTCAACGTCCTGGAGCCGTGCAGCTACGACTGCCAGGTGGCGTACCATCAGGAGCTCACGGCCAGTCTCGTTCGTTCCGCGATCTCCGTGGCCGGCTATCGGGGCGGGCCCTTCCCCCCGAATCACACGATCGAATATGATGCGACCATCGATCTGACCGACGGTCGGTCCATTCATTTCGCCAATACGTCCACCAATAGTGAGCTGGCCGAGGCTGGCATCGAGATGGCCGGCTCCCTGGCCCTGTTGATGAACAATCCCTTTCAGGCCGCCGAGATCAAGGGTCTGCGCTTCGACGTCCGCATGATGCCGAAGAACATCGCCTCCTATTTTTGGTCGGTGGAGAT
>Ga0315280_10011839_pt1 | contig 10654 bp, 7 predicted proteins | sample YL17G06_40_MG_FD_203697 | JGI IMG/M metagenome (GOLD analysis project Ga0315280, IMG submission 203697) | Sediment microbial communities from Yellowstone Lake, YNP, Wyoming, USA - YL17G06_40 | ecosystem: Environmental > Aquatic > Freshwater > Lake > Sediment | place: USA: Wyoming | collected... | reverse complement strand
AGCAACAACTCTCTCTTGCCCTCCATTGCAGCAAATAGGGTGGCTGCGCAATCCAAGAGGTTCTTGTATTTTTTTCTGAAATCATCGCTCATTTCAAGCAGTGGCACGTTATGATAGACCTTGGCCAAACGGAAAACCTTGTCTTGAACTCCCTGGAAAAGCTCTGCTCGCTGATTGATTTGGAGATTCCCAAGGCCGATGAATTTCGACATTGCATATGCCGCAGGGTTTATCTCGCATCCAAGAGAGGACATTTGCTTTGCGGCAGCCTCCAGCAGGACAGTGCCGCTACCACAAAACGGATCGACAATTAGTGAACTGGGAGACGTAAAGGAATCAAGCAGATACTCGATTAATTGTGGCGTGAATTGACCACGCCAGTTAAATATATTGGACCTGCTCTTTGCTGATACATCGAGCCTAGTCTGTTCAAGAAGTTCAGAATTCACATTTTCTTCCTTTATTTACTCCGGCAACAGATTGTCAATATACCTTTTCAGCATTGTGTACCTACGCATTATTTGAGAGTACCCAAATATTTTGATTGCCGGTGTTTGTGTTTCCGCCCAACATTGTTTATATTGATACGCATAACATCCCAAATACCATTGCGCCCGCCCTGATCGAGCGTTAGCGAGTCGAATGGTTCGGCTCAGGTGTAATCCATTTCTTATGACCCGGGGAATATCAATGAAAACTATGAGCACAATATAGCAAAATCCGGCACTATTTCAATCTTGACTTTGCCATCTCGGCGATTCTCTTTCCGGGCTGGTAAGCATTGTCTTTCTTAGCCTGAATCTTTCTTTGCCACAGATGACGCCGAGCCCACAGAGATAAAAAAAAAGGAATATTTGCTCTGAGTTCTCTGTGCTCTCCTTCGGCTGCGCTCAGGACGGCGTCTGTGGCAAAAAAGACCTCGCCAGAGAAGGTCAAAAAGAAAATGGCCGTCGCAGAAACGCCATCAACCTTCCCAATTTCTTTCACTGATCCAAAAGAGAGTCTGGCCCATTCGGCAAGCTCAGGGCGGGCTTCTGTATTCTGCCTCCTGTATTCCGTTTTCTCTGTGAACTCTGTGACCTCTGTGGCAAGAAGAAAACCGCGTCAATCCGCGTCTAATAGAGGATTTCTGCTTGACGCCGAGCCGCGAGCGGATATAATATATATCTAACAAACAAGTCAAGAGCTTATGAGTAGATGAGAAAATGGGTAAATGAGAAATCGCATAAACACATTCACTAAATCCGCGTTCATCTGTGTAATCTGTGGTTAATGCTAACAAGCAAGGAGACAGAAGACAGAGGACAGAGGACAGAGCACAGAATAGGGAAACTGGGGAACCGGGGCAATAGGGTGCAGGTGATTAGGACAACAGGGAATCAGGAAGGAACAGGATTTGCGAGTGGATGAGTAGATGAGAAAATGGGTAAATGAGAGAGCACGTAAACAGATTCGCCAAATCCGCGAAATCCGCGGAATCCGTGGTTAATGGCAAGGAGAAGACGACGAATTTTGGCAAGCTTTTATGCAAAACAAAGCCAATTTCCCTCAGGCTCAAATGAACACAACCTCAATAATAACAAAGGATTATGAAAAAAGATGGGCGTTCAGAGTCGGGCAAAAACAAAGCCAAACAAAGCCAATCTCAAAACAGAAGGCAGAAGACAGAATTCAGAAAACAGAAGGCAGCCCTGAGCGAAAAAAGCTTGCCCTGAATGTACTGAAGGATCGAAGGGTTTATTTTGGGGGTTTACTTCTTATTAGTGCGACCCAGTCTTTATCGGGTTCCTGGGGTGGGTGGCCGATGGCGACCGAGCCGGGGCCGGTTACCTCGCCAACGCTGCCCGTCTGCAGCGGGCCGCCGCCGCGCGGATTGTACCAGCGAAGCGTAAACATTCTGGAGCTTTCGCCCAGATCGAGGTTCGTAGTTCCGCCGGTAGGCAGGTATATGGCGTAGATTTGGCCGGGCAGGGCAAAACAATAATCATCATTTGCCGAGGTCAGCTCATCGTGATGACTCATTTCGGTAAAAGGCAGATATTGCTGGAAAAACTCCAGAGCGTACCGCGTCAGGTCCCACAGATGGTCCCGGCTGCGCCAGTCTTCGCAATTCAGGTCGTTATTGGGAAATTTGTATCCGAAGTACCATTCGACGCCGGCCCCGCCTGCCATCAAGTTGCCCCACAGATGCTTTCTGCGGACCTCATCGTGCCAGTAATCATCCTTGTCGGGCATGACGCCGGTGTGCGGTGGGCCGATCTCATCCAGGCAAACAAACCACGGCCTGTCTGCTGCGGCGGAACGGTCGATCCACTTGACCGTCTGGGCGTGAGTGTCGTTGGTTTGCAGCGAGACTCCGTCGAAATACTCATATCCTAGCAGCGGCTCGTAGACCTTATCATATTCGCTCGGGAATGTGTGGCAAACAATAGGATGGTCGTACGGATCGAGGTTTTTGATGTACCGGCAGAATGCCTTGCGCTGGGCATCGGTGTTCGTGTTTTCCTCGCCGAGGTTCCAGACCACAACCAGGTGATGGGCAAAGCGGGCGATAAGCTCACGGTAGTAAAGCTTGCGCTGCGGGCCGAGTTCGCCGCCGTCCAGACCCTGGTCGTTTTCCTGCTCCTGCGTGATGATGTGCAGTTGCAGGCCTATCTTATCCATCTGCGAGAAAACAATCTCCCACTGGTCGAGCTTGCTGCAATCAAAGCGGAGTTTCTCCCGGGGACTGATCCAGGGCCAGACGTCTTTGCCGTCGCCGCCGTCGATATTGTATGGGATAGAATACACGCTATTCATTCCCTTGCTGGCCAGGTAATTGAGGGCGCCGATAATGCCTTTGCCCTTGCCATCTTTCCAGGTGGGGTCGCCGCTCTGCCAGTCCCGCACGTGTGGTTCATAATGATGGAGGAATTTGTCGCCCGAAGCTTCGCCCTGGCGTTTCAATTCGCCGGCGTCAAAGGTGCCGTCAAAATCGGCGTAGGCGAGGAAATTTTCAGGACTGTCAGCCCCGCCTTTGAGGAAATACTCGCCGGTCTGGGCAAACTGCAGGTAGCGTTTGCCAACATATTTGGGCAGGCCTTTGGCGCGGAAATCTGGCCCACTTTTATCGCTGAGGCCGATAACGAAAGAGCCTCTGGCATTGTCGAAGGCTACACCTGAGCCGGTCGTTGGCTCATCGCTGAGCGCAATATCAGGGCCGGTGCGAAAGGAGGCGGTATAGGTCCATCGGCCGATGTCGTCGGGGACAAAGTGGACCCGCCATTTATTGCCCGAAGTGGCGCTGGTTTCCGCGGAATTTCCGTCGGCTGCATAATAGCCGGGAACGACATATTGTTTCTTGCCCAGTGCAAAGGTAACATTTAGGCGGTAATCAAGGAAAGGATTAGGCTTAGCGGTCTCATCTGTTTCCGGCCCGGTGAACGTCACGGTGACCTTGTGCCATTTCTTCAGTTCGCCGGTAATAGTTGTCCTTTCGGGTGAATAAGCGACGCCTGGAGCAATGAGAAAAGCCGACCAGATCGCGGCTAATAAAATTGCTGTTGTTGGTTTCATTCTCTGTTCCTCAGATAATCTCCGATTGACTGACAAAGTATGTTATACAGGTGCTTCAGGCGTCCGCAACAGATTTTTTGGCGTATTTTTCGGTCAGTGAAGGCGCAAAAAAAGGCCGGGCTAAATATGCCCGGCCTTGTTCACAGATTCACAAGGTAGTCAACCTACTTAGGCAACGCCGCTTCAAGCTCCGACAGTCTCGCTGGCGTTACGGTTTCTGTGTGCAGATCGCCGAAGATGACGCGGTATTCGTTCTCTGAGAGCTTCCATCGCAGCAGAACCGTTTGGCTATTTGTACTGTTTTTCTATCACTTCCGCTCCTTCCGGGATTACAAACTCAAAGATTCCATCCGGGAGAGGCAAATCATAATAGATTTCGTCTAAACTTTGACCATAGTACCCAGGTTGTGGTTGGGCGCTGGCTTTCATGATCATAGACAGCGGCAATTTTGTTTCCGGGTCGATCTTCGACTCTAACGTGTGGCTCTCATGTTCCAGTACCAGAAGGATAACTTCCTTGCCTCTGCCTGGATCAAATACGAAGTCAATCCGAATTTCAGTGCCAAGAGATTTGGCCACATCGGACATATCTTCTATGAACCGCCCAAAGCGAACATCGGAACGTATGTCGTGTCCTCCAATCATGTGAGTCACTTTGTTTGTCTGTTTATCATAAACGTATGATTCACCTGGTATTGCTACTGTTGTACTGTACGGCGAGTCAAAATAGAAATGGTCATGTTCTCCAGTTTCCGGATCCGTTGTCACCCAGATTTCCATCTGTCCGCCGTCCCATGTTTTTCCCAAGATGTGAATGGTAGTTACCTTTCGCATTGCCTCGATGGTTTGCTCAATTGCATAAGCTGTCGGAGCTGATCTATCCCAAAAACTTATTGCCAGCGTGGCAGCTACCACAATCAACGCAGAAAGTGCCAACTGTGCCTTCCTATTCCTCATAATTATTCTCCCTATGCTCGGCAGCGTGACAGCCGGTTTTGTTTTCTTTGATTTTTCTTGCGCGTTCAGAACATCATCCAACATTAGTTCATGTAATTTGGCGCTGGCAGTAAAATTCAACTTCTTCTTGATAATTTCTTCTATATTATTCATGTCTGTCATTTTTCCACCTCGCCATTCAGGATTGACCGCAGTTTATTCAATCCGTACCGATACCGGCCCTGAACCGTGTTGACTGAGACGCCTTGCAGCCTGGCTATTTCTTTGAATTTCATTTCGCCCTTTACGCGAAGGATTATTGTTTCTCGCTGGTCGTTTGGAAGCTCGGCTATCGCGCGATTCAGCCTTGCTGATTCTTCGGTGCATATCACCGATTGTTCCGGCCCGTGTGGGTCTGAGCTTGCGGAATTTGCCCCAGCCGCCGCCACGGTCTGCCGGCGAGTGCTTCGAATATGGTCACGCGCACGATTGAGAACGCAGCTTGCCAGATAGCCTCGAAGACTTCCGATCAGCTTGAAGTTCTCTGTAGACCCTGCAAAGGAAACAAAAACATCGTGTACAACATCCTCTGCCGCTCCGGCGTCATTCAAAAGAGCCATTGCTAACGTCAGCAAATAGTTCAGGTACTTCTCGTAGATACGCCGTAGCGCCTCTTGGCTGCCGCGTTTGAATCGCCACTTAAGCAGTTCGTCTTCTATCATCTACGGCTCTGGCATTTGCTATTGCGAACGACCGTTCGTTACTAATATCACGATTCAACCAATCGTTTTAGTATAGGGCCGGCTGACTTTTTTGCTACTTTTTGCATTTAGCCCCAAAGTGCGGGTTTGCCTTGAAAAGGCGCATAAAAAAAGCCGACCCCTGATTTACGCAGGGGATCGGCCTGTTTGCAACGTAGCAGGTCCATACGGTTTCCAGTCGGCAGTCACCTGTCAACGTAACTGTTAAGCAATCATTTTGGAGTGCGTTCGAGTGCTTTTTCCAGAGCGCCGAAGCCTTCCTGCCATTCGTTCAGGCGGGTGACGTTCTTCTTCTTGGCAACTTCAAGAAATCTCGCAAATGTATCCTGGATTGACTCAGGCATAGGCCAGGCCGAGCCGGCAGCGGCAGCTTTTTCTCGCATCTCGTTCCAGCGCATCATAAAGGTGTACATTACAGGCAACTGGGCAACCTGCACTCGCAAGAGCAGATTTGCGTCATTCTGCACCGCTGCCTCGGCTGCCGCCAGGTGCGCCCAGCCTTTGCTGAGCATCTCGAAGGACAGGAATTTTGCGGTGTGCTCGGAAAAGCAGCCAAGCCAGTCGCCGCTTGCCTCGACGGCATCGTGCGTGACGTTTAGATAAGCCTTCATTTGCGGTGCGGCAGGCCCATAATAGCCGTTGATGAATTCGTCAATGAGTTTTTGCCCATCCAGCACAGGATTCCATAATAATTTTGCCAGCACCCAGGCCCGCAGTTCCGCCATCTCCGAACCATACGACTGATAAGCGCCCTGCTCAAAGATTCCCTTGACGTTATGGTCAACGAAGAATTTGACGTTAGCCCCCAGCACACGCAAGTTGGGGTGCGGCATTACGTAATGTCTGAAGTTGGTCGTGTAATCCCAGATGTAAAGCCGGTCGCAGATTTTTGACCAGCCGACAATATCATCCCGAAAGGCTTTATTGCGTTCGTCTTCGAGCGGCTTACTGAATGAACACTCGATGCTGCAAAGCTGAACAATGACATTGTGCCGGGGTTTTGTAAGTTTAGGCGGCTTGCGGGTGTACTGGTATGCCAGAGTACTTATCGCCACATTGGGAAATTCCTTCTCGACGTCCTCCGCGATAGCATTAATAAACCGCAGCATCAATCCAGCCGGGCTTTCTTCCTCTTTTTCGACTGCCGCGCAGTTGCTGCACTGGCAGTTGCCGTGCCAATCGTTCTGGGAGACCGAAGCGATGGTCGCAGCGGGGTTGTTGCGCAGACGTTCTTTTAGGTTTTTGACCAGCTCTTGACGCATTTCCTCATTGGTCAGACACAATTGTGCGTGGTCATAGGTGCGGTTGCCCTTGATTTCGCTAAACCATTCAGGATGGTCCTTGAAATACTTCTCGGGCGATATAAGCGGATAAAATGTATGCACAAAGCCTTCGTAAATGTGTTTTCCGCCGCGTTGCGCATCGAGTCGATGAGCCTGGCCGTTGCATTTATTGCGTACCGACCAATCGCCGTCAAAGGCATCGAACCAGAAAGGCGAGCGAAATTCCAGAGCAGGCACATAACGCACATCGAGGTTGGCGACTTGAAGTGTCGGCTTTCTCGGTATCGTACTTTCGGTTGATGACCACCACCGGCAGCCAAGGTGCTCTTCAAGGAAGGTATACACAGCATATAAAGTTCCGCGAGGATGACCACCAGCTAATATCAGGTCATCTCCAACCGAACGGATAATTACGCCTTCGGTGCCCAGTCCCTCGGCGGAGAAATCCGCGTCGGCTAATTTGGCAGCCTGTAGTCCCACCAGCAGCCTTACTTTGCCGGCGGCTGGCGGAGGGACTATGTCGAATTTCACCCCTGTTATTTGCGAAAGAAAATCAGCCAGTTCGCCGGCAGCGTGCTGCTCCGGCTGCGGGGCATCCGGAGGAACAACTATAACCGCTTTGGCTACGCCATTTTCTGCAATCGTGGTCGCACGCACCTGGCCAGCCAAACCCCACATCGCGCAGACACAGAGAAGTAACATGATTCTAGTTTTTTGCCGAGCCATGATATTACCTCCAAAAATTTTTGCCTTATATTAAGTTGCGTAACTGTGCAGGCCGGAAAATAGGTTAGAAAGGTTCACCCAAAAGAGGGTTATCAAAATAAATACCATTCCTGCGATTGCCCACAGGCTGTTTATACGGGCATATTTTTTGCCAAACATATATCGAAAGTGAAAATATCCTACGTAGACCAGCCAGGACGCAAGCGACCACAGTTCTTTCGGGTCCCAGCCCCAGTAATCGCCCCAGGCGAGTTTGCCCCAGCAACTACCCAGTATAAGCCCCAGCGTGAGCAAAGGAAACCCGATACATATCATCCGATAAGTTGCCTCTTCTGAATTTGCGTGTTGCATCCTGCCCATCACGCACAAAGAAGAAATCGCCTGAAATGTGGCTTTTGCCATGAAAATATACGACAGTGCATAGACAGCGACGTGCGGCACAAACAGCCAGCTTTGCAGAGCTGGCGGCAGCCGCTGCGGCTCAGCGCTGAATACAAAGCCAGCCGGCACAAGCATTATCGCAGCGATGAGCATGTCGCCGGAATAGCCGCCTGCTCCAAGAGTATACCGGCAGAACCACGAAACCGGATAAGAAATCATGCCCAGGCACAAAAATACCTCGAAAAGATTTTGCAGAGGCACATGCCGGACGTCGTACCAGCGATAGACAAAGGCCAAGACAGCAGCTATAAAACCGAGCAGGTAGAGAAAATTGCCGATTCTTTCACAGCGTAGAAAGGTTGTTAAAAACGCCGACAAATACGCAGCGATGGCGGCGTAAATAAGTAAGCCTTGAATAGTATATTTAATCTCCATTTACGTGCCTGAGCGCGACTGCGCTATATAGATGTTTCAGCCAAAAATGCCAGAGAGCACCGATACATAGCATCAGAAATCCTGCGTAGACAAGGTTGAGCCCGGTGTCAGAGACCACCATAAGAATAGTATATTTGCCGGCGTCGGCATCATAAGAATGCTGATAAAAATGGTATCCGCCGAAGTGAAGCGGATGGTTCACCTCGATGCCCTTTTCCACAACAACTTCATTGTTGCGGATAATCTGGAGCTCGCTTATGTAGTCGCTGATGATCCTTTGATATCGCAGGTGTAATTTATCTTCGGGGCGCGTATGGCCCGGAAAACGCTCGAAGACATATCGAGTGGCCGCCTTTCCATCCGGCGATTTGATCTCGACCTCAAGAGCCGGATTGGCAGCCGAATTGGGGTCATCAAACGGGAGGTTCTTTCCGTCTTCAACTTTGATTTTGAAACTTTCAAACTTCCGCGCGACCTTTATCGTGCCGACGTCCTCGCCCAAGAGAATCTCCTTGCCTATTTCGACAGGGATTTTCCAACTTTTGCCTTGCCAGCTTTGAATTTGGAGGTGATCTGGCTTGTAGTATTCTACCCGGAAGTCCTTAAGTCTTACGTAAAACGGCAATTCTCCGATTTGGTTCGCGTCCTCCAGCACCACGCGGTTTTCGTGCTGGCCTTCGTAGATGAGCATCTGGCCTGTCGGAATTTTCGCGATGCCCAAAAGCCTATTCTGGAGCTTGTGTCCGGCTTGCGAGCCCCATATTGAACCAGCCAGGATCAGGATACAGCCGAAGTGAACGAGCAGAAGTGCCGGCATACGCACGAGTCTGCGAAATAGGATAATCCCCACTATTAGCAGGACCGTCAGGGCTATCCAGTAGACGGCCAACGGCAGGGAGTTGAAAAATTTTTTTGCCCGCTCGGCACCGAGAAAGGCCCCATAGATGGATAGGAAAATCAATAACAGGATCAGCACCAGAGCCGCCCACAATATGCTGCGTCTAAACCTGTTCATCAACTCTTCCTTGATAGTACTGATTACTTTGGTTACACTATATTGTACTGATGAAGCTTATCCTGAACAATGTAACTTATCACAATTGCCCGGTACAGGTGCGAGAGAAGGTAGCTTTTAGCGTAGAGCAGCGGCGTTTTATGCTCAGGCAGATGCACAAAGAGCCGGCCATCAGCGAGGCCGTGATTCTTCAGACCTGTAACAGACTTGAGTTTTATCTTTATGCCAGGAAGGACTTCGATTGCACAGGATTTCTCGCCCGCCTTATTGACGGGCTAAAGTCCATCGCCGTCGATGTCTGGACTAAATATACGGCAGAAAGTACCGGCAAAAATGTCGTTCGGCATCTTTTTGAGGTCGCTGCGGGACTTGACTCGCAGATGATCGGCGAAAATCAGATTCTATCGCAAGTAAAGTCAGCTTACGTGGAGTCCGTCGATGCCCGTATGAGTAAATTGGTTTTCCATCGACTCTTTCATAGCGCCTTCCGCGTGGGCAAAATGGTGCGGACAGAAACCAACATTAACTGCGGCGCGGTGTCAATCGCTCTGGCGGCTGTGGAACTATCTAAAAAGAAGATTGATTTGCCCGCTGCGACAGCAATGGTGATCGGGGCGGGCGAAAATGCCGAGCTTGTTGCCAAATACTTGCTAAAATCGGGCTTGTCAGGCTTGATCATAGCAAATCGTAGTAAGCAAAAGGCACGGGCGGTTCGGCAGCGGCTTAAGAAAGGTCGTGTAACTGGCTTGGGCGATGTGCCGGCGAAATTTGCTGACGTTGACTTAGTGATTAGCTCCACCGCAGCCGTCGAACCCGTAGTGACATACGAGGCGGTCAAGAATTGCCTGGCAGGGCGTGACAGGCCGCTGTTGATAATAGATATTGCCGTGCCCAGGGACATAGAGCCGAGTGTCGGGCGATTTGATTGCGTCAGCCTTTACAATATTGACGATTTGAACGAGCAAATAAGCAGCAACCGGAAAAAACGAAGCAGCGAAATTCCCAAGGCTCGGGCGATCGTTGTCGAATTTGCTGATAAATTCTCTAAGTGGTATGACTCGCTGAGTATTGTGCCGGTAGTTTCACGCCTTATGCAAAGAGGCACCGAGCTGGCTCATAGCGAAGCCAGGCGATACGCAAAGGATTTTGGCCCCGGCAGCAGCAAGAAACTTGAAACCTTTGCCGAATCACTGGTCAAAAAATTGTTGCACGGCCCGATTACTTTTATCAAAGACGCTGGCAACGGAGATATGACTGCTGAGCAGCTTCAGGCTGCCGACCTGATAAACAAAATGTTCGTTTTGCAGGATGCCCGCGATTAGATAGAGTATTTAGCCCCAAATTTATTTGGGGTCATTTGGTTTTGTAACGGAGGACCAATAAATGGCAAAGCAAGTTTCGATGGGAAAGTGCAATCTTTGCGGCGGTGCCTTCAATAAGGCGGCGATGGCCAAGCACCTCAAATCGTGCAGCCAGGCAAAAGCTGATGCTGCGGCGTCAGAACGCCGCCCGAGCCGGCAAAAAGCAAAGACTTTTCATCTTGTGGTCCAAGGCCGGTACTT
>Ga0315280_10011838_pt1 | contig 10654 bp, 5 predicted proteins | sample YL17G06_40_MG_FD_203697 | JGI IMG/M metagenome (GOLD analysis project Ga0315280, IMG submission 203697) | Sediment microbial communities from Yellowstone Lake, YNP, Wyoming, USA - YL17G06_40 | ecosystem: Environmental > Aquatic > Freshwater > Lake > Sediment | place: USA: Wyoming | collected... | reverse complement strand
CTGAATCGTCGCCCGCGAAGGCGGATTCCTCGCGGAGTCTACCCCTTCGCCTTGCTCAGGGCAGGCTCTGAGCGAAGCCGAAGGGCTCGGAATGACATTTTCCTTGCCTTACGCATAATCCGGGTCTGAGGAGGCCTAAGTTGTCGACAACGCGGATCGGTTTTGTGGGCGTCGGCGGGATGGGGCAATGCGCGCACCTGAGGAACTACGTGACCGTACCCGGGTGCGAGGTGGGGGCGATCGCGGAGCTGCGCTCCGGGCTGGGGCGTAAGGTGGCGGCGCGCTACGGCGTCGAGCGCGTCTACCCCAGTCATGCCGAGATGCTGGCGAATGAGCGTCTCGACGGCATCGTAGCCTCACAGCCGTTCAACCGCCACGGACAACTCGTGCCGGAGTTGCTGCAAGCGGGCGTGCCGGTGTTCACTGAGAAGCCGCTGGCTGCTTCTCTCGAGGTGGGTGAGAAGATAGTCGCGGCCGTGCGCGGAAGCGGGACGTGGCACATGGTGGGGTACCACAAGCGCAGCGATCCGGCCACCATGTACGCCAAGGCCGAGATCGACCGGCTGAAGGCCAGCGGGGAGCTCGGCGCGATGCGTTACGTGCGGATTCTGATGCCGGCGGGGGATTGGGTCGCCGGGGGTTTCAGGGACCTCATCTCGAGCGATGACGCCGCGCCCGAGCTGACATATGATCCACCGGCCCGTGACATGGATGATGAGACATTCAAGCACTACGGGGCTTTCGTCAACTACTACATCCACCAGGTGAATCTCGTGCGCCACCTGCTGGGCGAGCCCTACCAGGTCACCTACGCTGATCCCTCGGGCGTGCTGCTTGCCGGCCAGAGCAGCAGCGGGATCGCGTGCGCGATAGAGATGACGCCGTATGCGACCACCATAGACTGGCAAGAGTCCGCACTGGTGGCCTTCGAGCATGGATACGTCCAGCTCGACCTGCCGGCGCCGTTGGCGAGCAACCGTCCCGGCCGCGTGGAAGTGCTGCGCGATCCGGGCCATGGCGTGGCGCCGGAAGTGACCGTGCCGCATTTGCCGTGGATCCATGCGATGCGTCAGCAAGCGATGAACTTTGTGGCCGCGATCCGCGGCGAGATAAAACCGATGTGTGAGGCGGAGGAAGCGCTCGAGGACCTGAGGGTCGCGCGCCAGTACATCAAGTTGCGAACGGGGATCTGACGCCAGGCGTCGCGCGGCATGACAATCGCAACGATTACAGGCTCACAACATATTCAGGGCGATCCTTCACCGCATGCGCCCCGCTATGGAGCGTTGGGCATTATCAACAATCCGCGTGAGGCGCTCGCGAACCCACGGCCGTGCGTCAGGTAAGCTGCGAACAGCGCCGTTCACGATCTCAGCTCACGCGCATGGTGCAGCGCCAACGGCGCGAGCGATCGTCAGTTTCATCACCGCGGGAGGAAGGCAAGGAGGCGCTGCGGAAAGCGAGGTTGAGGCCGGCGCGTTGCGGGGCCGGCAGAGGTAAACCGTGTTGGATGGTGGATCCGTTTTTTCACGGCCGCCGGATGAGGCGCCGTCGCGGTGGCCGGTGGCGCTGCGGTCACTCCGTCACCGTGACTTCCGGCGCTTCTGGATCGGGTTGGTGATCTCGGTCATCGGCACCTGGATGCAGACGACGGCCCAGGGCTGGCTCGTCTACGACCTCACGAAATCGCCGCTCTACCTCGGGATCGTGGGGGCGTGCGGGGCGCTGCCGATTATGCTGTTCTCTCTTCCCGCGGGCGCGATCGCGGACCGCTCCAGCAAGCGCCGCATCGTGTTCATCACGCAATCGCTGTCCGCGCTGCAGGCAGGCCTGCTGGCGCTGCTGGTCTACACCAATGTCGTGAAGGTGTGGCACGTGATGGCGATGGCGGGGATGCTGGGGGTGGTCAACGCGTTCGACATGCCGACGCGGCAGTCCATGGTGCTGGATCTGGTGGAGCGGGATGACATCTTCAACGCGGTATCGCTGAACTCCTCGGCGTTCAATTCGGGGCGGGTGATCGGGCCGTCGGTAGCGGGGGTGCTGTTGGCGGCGGCGGGGATGGCGGGGTGTTTTTTCATCAATGCGCTCTCTTTCCTGCCCTTGATCGTAATCCTCGCGACGATTCGTCCGCGGCCACCCCGGCCGGTGGGAGCGGGATCAATGCTTGAACACATCGGGAGCGGGCTGAGATGGGCGCGGGGACATTCGGTAGCGGTGGCGCTGCTGGCTCTGACGGGGCTGGCGAGCCTGTTCGCGATGCCCTACGCGACGCTGATGCCGCTGTTTGCGCGCGATATCTTCCACATGGGGCCGAGAGGATACGGGTTCCTGATGTCGGCGCCGGCGGTGGGGGCGCTGCTGGCGGCGACGGCGATGGCGGCGCTTGGGCATCGGTTCCGCTTGGGCGCGATCACGGTGCTGGGCTCGTTCGTTTTCCCGCTCGCGCTGATTCTGCTGGGAGGCGCGCCGAGCTACGTCTTGGCGGTGGCGGTTCTGTTCATGCTCGGGCTCGGCATAATGTCGTTCAACATGACGTCGAACACGATCCTGCAGAAGGAGCCGCCGGATGAGCTGCGGGGGCGCGTGATGGGGCTGCGGGCGTTTGTGTTCGCGGGGATGGCGCCGCTGGGAAATCTGCAGATCGGGGCGGTGGCGCAGTGGCTGGGGCCAAGGTGGGCAGTGACGATTGATGGGGCGATCTGCCTCGTGGCGGCGGCCATAGCGTGGTGGCGGGCGCCGGAGCTGAGGAGTAGTGAATAGGACGCCAGGCCGCCGAGACGGCGATGCTTGCGCGCGCATTGCACGGATAGAGAAGGAGCCGGCCCCGAGCCAAGCGTACGGCGTTGCGATGATCGGGACAGCGTGGGTGTGACCTCGGAGAGTGGGGATCAGGCGGCGCACCCTTCGACAGGCTCAGGGCAGGCCCTGTGGGAGCCCGGGCCGCGCCAAGCGCGGCGCCCGCGGGCGATCCGGATCGCCGCGAGCCTACTTCGCCCTGCGAAGCTGGGCTACGAAGGCCCGCGAAGCAGGGACGCGGCTCCCACATAGACGCCACCCACCGAGAAAGGTCACGCCCGACAGCATGCAGGCAGCTGCGCGCAGGAGACACGACACGGTGAGACTGGTAGCGCTTGCGACATGGATCCTCTGCGCCATCGCTGGAACGGCATTCGCGGGTGGCGCGGCAGAGAGACCAGATGGAAACGGGCTGGCGAAAGGGTTCGCTTCGCCGCCGGCCTCGGCCCGGCCCTGGGTCTACTGGTTCTGGCTAGACGGTAATGTCACCCGCGAAGGTATCACCGCGGACCTCGAAGCGATGCGCCGCGTCGGCATCGGCGGGGTGCTGATCATGGAGGTGGATCAGGGCATTCCCAAGGGCGCGGTGCGGTTTGCGAGCCCGCCGTGGCGCGAGATGTTCAAGCACGTCGTCGCGGAGGCGGGCCGGCTTGGGTTGCAGGTGAACATGAACAACGACGCCGGGTGGTGCGGCAGCGGCGGACCGTGGAACACCCCCGAGCACGCGATGCAGAAGCTCGTGTGGACCGAGACGACCGCCGAGGGCCCGGAGCGGTTTGCGGGGACTCTGCCGCAGCCGGAGGCGGTCGCGGGCTTCTATCGAGACATCGCGGTCCTCGCCTTTCCTACGCCGGGCAGCTTTCGCATCGACAACATCCAGCAGAAGTCCGGCCTCGAGCGCTACTGGGGGGTCGTGCCCGCCCACGTGACCGAGCCGGCCGCTGCGATGGTCATCGGTCGCGATCGCGTCCTCGATCTCAGCGCCCAGCTGACCCAGGATGGCCGGCTGACGTGGGATGTTCCGCCAGGGGAGTGGACGCTGCTGCGAATCGGCTACACGCCGACCGGCAAGGACAACCATCCGGCTCCGCTCGAAGGTCGCGGGCTAGAATGCGACAAGCTGAGCCAGCCGGCGATGGACGCGCACTTCGCCGGCCTCATGGGCAAGCTCATCGCCGACGTCGGCCCCGCTGCCGGCAAGGCACTGGCCCTCACGCACGTCGATAGCTGGGAGGTGCATTCGCAGAACTGGACGCCGCGTTTCCGCGAGGAGTTCCGGAAGCGGCGCGGCTATGACCCGCTGCCCTATCTGCCGGCGATGACCGGCCGCGTCGTCGGCAGTCTCGAGATCTCCGAGCGCTTCCTCGGCGATGTGCGCCGAACCATCCAGGACTTGCTTCTGGACAACTACGCCGGCCGCCTCCGGAGCCTTGCCCATCAGCACGGGATGAGACTCTCCATCGAGGCCTACGGCGACGGCCCATTCGACTGCCTCAGCTACGCCGGGCGCGCCGATGTCCCGATGAGCGAATTCTGGGTCGGCGGCGGCGCCCTCAGCACCTGCAAGACGATGGCCTCGGCCGCGCACATGTACGGCAAGCCGATCGTCGCCGCGGAGTCGTTCACCGCGGACGCAACCCAAGGCAAGTGGCAGAACCATCCTTTCTCGCTCAAGGCCCTGGGCGATCAGGCCTTCTGCCTGGGCGTGAACCGCTTTGTCGTCCACCGGTACGCGCTTCAGCCCTGGCTCAACCTCAAGCCCGGCATGACCATGGGACCCTGGGGCGTCCATTACGAACGCACCGAGACCTGGTGGGACCAGTCCGCGGCGTGGCACCAATATGTCGCCCGCTGCCAGTACCTGCTTCAGCAGGGCCGCTTCGTCGCGGACCTCTGCTACCTGGAGAGCGAAGACGCCCCCAACGATCTCCCCGGGCGCGACGGGCTTCAGCCCCCGCCGCCCCCGGGCTATGACTACGACGGTTGCACCCCGGAGGTCGTGCTCACGCGCATGTCGGTCAAGAACGGCGTCCTCGTCTTGCCCGACGGCATGAGCTACCGGCTCCTGGTCTTGCCAACCGGCGAATTGATGACACCCGCGCTGCTGCGCAGGATCAAGGCTCTGGTTCAGGCCGGGGCAACCGTAGTCGGCGCGCGACCGACCAAGTCGCTGAGTCTGACCGGCTATCCCAGCTGCGACGACGAGGTCAAGGGCCTGGCTTCGGAGTTGTGGGGCAACTGTGACGGCAGGACGGTCACGCGGCATCGCTGCGGCAAGGGCACGCTGGTGTGGGGCGAGCGGCTGGACAAAATCCTCGCAGGGCGGGGGGTACAGCCGGATTTCACTTCCCGCGGACAGGCAGTCTCCGGGAGCATCCATTACATCCACAAGAACATAGGCGGCAATGATGTGTACTTCGTCGCCAACGCAAGCCCACAGTCGCGGGACGTCGTCTGCGCATTCCGTGCGCCAGGGAGGCGGCCTGAGCTGTGGCGGCCCGACACCGGACGCATCGAGAAGGTTGCAGTGTACGACGAGGGTCCAGGCTGCGTGCGCGTGCCGATCCGGTTCGATCCCAGTGGGTCGGTATTCGTCGTATTCCGCCGCGGCGCCGCAGCCGAGCGAGACCGGATCGTCTCCGTCACGCGCGGCGGCGGTCGGTGCGCCGACAGCGAGACGGCGCTCAGTGCTGCGTGGCCGCGGGGCGAAGCGGCGCCCGATAACAACCGCAACATCGCCAACGCCTTCACCATGGCGGTTTGGGTCAAGCCCGCAACGGATATCGAGCTGCCGCATGAGGCCGACACCGGCGCTCAGGGCCTTGGCTATGGGCGCAACGACGTCCTCTACCCGCCGCCCGGGCACGAAGTCTACGGCGAAGGCCACGCCGGCGCCGGCATCTCGGTGGGTCGAAACGGAGTCTGCGTCTACGAGCACTCCGCGTCCTACTTCGCGGCGACTCTGGCCTACGCAGCGCCGCTCGCGGACTGGACGCACCTCGCGGTGGTGTACCGCGACGGCCAGCCGAGCCTCTACGTCAACGGCAAGTTCGCTCACACGGGGTTGAAGAGTCGCTACACGGTGCACCCCGGCGTTGGCGTGGAACACGGGCGCTCGGTCGCAGCGTTCAGGGGCGACATGTCCGGGTTGCAGCAGCTCGACCGGTCGCTCACCGAAGCCGAGATCGCTCGTTTGACGCGCTCGACGCGGCCGAACCCGGAGCGCGGTAAGCTGGCCTCGATCACCGTCGTGCGAGGCGAACGCTCGGGTCTCGATATCGAGTGCTGGCAGCCGGGAACCTACCGCATCAAGACCGCCGCCGGGAAGATCCGCACGCTGCGCGTGCCGTCGCTGCCGGAACCGATCGAGATCGGTGGCCCGTGGCAGGTGCGTTTCCCGCCGAACTGGGGCGCGCCCGATGAGGCCACCTTCGACCGGCTCATCTCGTGGCACGAAAGCACTACGCCGGGCATCCAGTACTTCTCCGGCAGCGCGACCTATGTGAAGCGAGTAAATGTCGATCCCGAACTGCTGCGGAAAGGCAATCGGCTCATGCTCGACCTCGGGGACGTGCGCGAGATCGCCGAGGTCCGCCTCAACGGAAACGAGCCTGGTGACGCTCCGGCGTCACTCCGGAGTCGCGTGACGCGCGACAGGGGGATTCTGTGGAAGCCGCCCTTCCGCGTGGATGTCACGGGAGCAGCCAAAGCCGGTGCGAACCTGCTCACGATCCGCGTGACCAACCTCTGGCCCAACCGCCTGATCGGCGACGAGCAACTGCCTGAGGATTGCGAGTGGCTGCCCGGCGGGCCGATGAAAGCGTGGCCGGCGTGGCTGATCGAAGGAAAGCCGAGGCCGACCCGCCGCCGCGCCTTCACGACCTGGAAACACTACACCCGGGTGACGCTCCCGCGTCACTCCGGAGACGCGCGTCGCGCGACAAGGGACTTGCCGCTGCTCGAGTCCGGGCTGTTAGGTCCGGTGCGCCTGCTGGTCGGGCGAAGCGTCGCCTTGGCGCCCATGTGAGGCGGGCGCGCCGCCGTTCCGTCGTTAGCCCGGCGCACCCACGTGCGCCCTGACGGTCCACAGGGAGAACCCATTCGACGGAGCTCAGGGCAGGCCGGGCTCCCGGAATGGAGCACGGGCACTCCTGCCCGTGCGGCGGCCCAGGCAAGAGTGCCTGGGCTCCAGATCGCGCCGGAGATCCGCATGAGCGCGGATGGTTCACCGTGCGGCGGCCCAGGCAAGAGTGCCTGGGCTCCAGTGCCTTGACAACGATGGGAGCCCCTTCGGCTTCGCTCAGGGCAGGCGCGGCCCGGCGCGGTAGAAGAAGCGCTTCGCGATCTCGGCGGAGATGATGTAGAGCGCGACGATCGCCGCGACCAGCAGCAGAAACGATCCCGGCAGGGGCCGAAAGCCAAACACCCTTCCCACGGCGGTGAAGGGCAGGATCGGCGCCACGATGACGATCGCCAGCGTCGCGATGAGCAAGTGGCGGCCGGGCGTGCTCCTGAAGAACGGCCGGCGGCTGCGAATGACGAGCACCACCAGGGTCGCCGAGACCACCGATTCGATGAACCAGCCGCTGCGGAATTGCCGGCGTCCGGCATGCATGAGCAGCAGCAGCGCGGCAAAGGTCATGTAGTCGAACACCGAGCTCAGGACGCCGAACACCACCATGAAGCGCTGGATGAACTTGATGTCCCAGCGGCGCGGGCGCTCCGCGAGCTCGGGGTCAACGTTATCGGTGGCGATGGTCATCTCGGGGAAATCGGTCATCAGGTTGGTGAGCAAGATCTGCGTCGGCAGCAGCGGCAGCCACGGCAGAAACAGCGACGCGCCGGCCATGCTGAACATGTTGCCGAAGTTGGCGCTGGTGGCCATGAACACGTACTTGAGCGTATTGGCGAAGGTGGTGCGCCCCTCGCGCACGCCATCCGCCAGGACCCCGAGCTCCTTCTCGAGCAGGACGATGTCCGCCGCCTCGCGGGCGACGTCCACCGCGCGGTCTACCGAGACGCCGACGTCGGCGGCGTGGAGCGCCGAGGCGTCGTTGATGCCGTCGCCCAGATAGCCCACGACGTTGCCCGTCTTGCGCAATGCGAGGATGATGCGCTCCTTCTGATTGGGCTCGAGCTGGGCGAAGACGTCCACCGTGTTGGCGCTCGCCAGCAGCGCCTCATCGCTCATCCGGGCGAGATCGGGGCCGGTGAGAATCTGCCCCTGCGATAGACCGACGCGGCGGGTAATGGTCGCCGTGACCAGCGGATTGTCGCCGGTGATGATCTTGAGCGAAATGCCGAGGCGTTTCAGGTCTTCGATGGTTTCCGCGACCCCGGGCTTGGCCGGATCGAGGAATGCGAGCAGCCCGAGGAAAATCATATCGGCTTCATCGGAACGCGCGATCGCCGCCGCCTCGCCCAGGTTGCGATAGGCGATGCCGAGGGTGCGGAATCCCGCCCGGCTCAGCTCCTCGAAAGCCTGCTCGATCTGCGGGCGCAGCGCGGCGATGTCGGCGATCTCGGCCTCGCTCAGGTCGGCCGCCGAGCAGACCTCCAGGACGCTCTCGAGCGCGCCCTTGGTGATCATCAGGCGCCCCGCGTCGGTCGCGACCAGAACGCTCAATCGCTTGCGCACGAAGTCGTAGGGCACCTCGTCCAGCTTGCGGTAGGCGCTGATATCGAGGCCGCCGCGGGCGCGGATTGCCTCATCGATCGGGTTGGTGAGCCCGGTCTCGTAATAGGCGTTGAGATACGCGTAAAGCAAGACCTTGTCGCTATCCTTGCCATTGACCCCGAGCGCGGCATCGAGCTGCACCACGCCCTCGGTGAGGGTGCCGGTCTTGTCGCAGCACAGGATGTTCATGCTGCCGAAGTTCTCGATGGAGGCGAGGCGCTTGACGATGACCTTGCGCTTGGCCATGCGCGAGGCGCCGTGGGCGAGGTTGACGCTGATGATCGCGGGCAGCAGCTGCGGCGTCAAGCCCACCGCCAGCGCGAGCGAGAACATGAACGACTCCAGCACGCGCCGGTGGAAAAAGACGTTGATGGCGAAGATGGCGATGACCAAGATCAGGGTCACCTCCATCAGCAGGTAGCCGAAGCGGCGCACGCCGTGCTCGAACTCGGTCTCGGGCGGGCGCAGCGTCAGCCGCTGCGAGACGCGACCGAATTCGGTGCCGGCGCCCGTATGAACCACGACCGCCGTGGCCGCGCCGCTGACGACGTGGGTGCCCATGAACAGGCTGTTGGTGCGCTCGCCGAGGGGCGTCTCCGCGGGCAGCGTGCCTGGCGTCTTGGCGACCGGGAAGCTCTCGCCGGTGAGCGTCGCCTCGTCCACGAACAGGTCCTTGGCCTCGAGGATGAGTGAATCTGCGGGCACGACATCACCGGCGTTGAGGACCACGACATCGCCCGGCACTATGCGCTCGGTGGCGACTTCAACCGGCTTGCCGTCGCGCAGCACGGCGGCCTTGATCTCGACGATGGCCAGCAGCTTCTGCACCGCGTCAGCCGCGCCGCGCTCCTGCCAAAAACCGAGCACCCCGCTCAAGAAGATGATGGTCAGAATGATCGCGGCGCTGGTCCTGTCATGCAGAAAGAACGACAGGCAGGCCGCGAAAATGAGGATGAGGATGATGGGGCTCTTGAACTGCGCCAGGAAGAGCGCGAGCGAGCCGCCGCGCCGTTTGGGCCGCAGCAGGTTCGGGCCGTGGCGCAGGAGCCGCTGCTGGGCCTCGGCGTCGCTCAAACCCTGCGGCGTGGTCTCAAGCCATCGCAGCAGCTCGGCGCTGGGAATGCTCCAGAACGCGGTGGGCGCAGGATGCTCTATCACGGGTGGCTCCGGCGCTATGTCATTGGCAGCCGCGCATCAAGAGAAAGCGACCGCACCACATAAAGCCGCGGGCGGGCCACCGGTCGGCAGCCCGCCCAAGTACCCACGGCGCAAGACCGCGGGTCGGTTTGCGGCTATTTGCGACGTCGCCCAAGCATTTGACCGAGGCCGCCGATCTCGCTGCCGATGAGCTTCATCGCCTTGTCCACCTCGGCGGGGTTGGCTTTCTCTCCGCGCGCCATTTTCTGCCCAAGCATCCCCGCGCTCCGGGTGTCGCTGATCTGCTGCGGGGTCGCTTTGAACCCCATCCAGGTCGCGCCATTCTGGACCTGCATGGCCGCACCCATCAGGTTCATCCCCGTCACGCGCGAGTCTTTCTTCGCCCACGCCTGGCTCGCCAGACGCTGGTGATAGCGCCCAATCGCCAGGTCGGCGCCGGCGAACGTCATTCGCAACTGCTTGTTGTCGGCCTTGCTGATGTTTTTCGCCAGCTTGTCGATCTCGGCGGCCGACGCATCCACGTTCGCCTTATCCTCTTTCGGGAAGCGTGTCGCCCACGTGCGCAGCACCGCCGCGGCCTTCTGCATATCCTGGGCAGCCGCCTTGCGGTCGCCTTTGGCGAAGGCGGCATCGGAGCGCTTGAACAACGGCTCCGGCAGCTCCGGCGCCTTCATCGCCATGCCCTTGCCGCCACCCATTCGCGGACTCATGCCCGCGCCGCGGCCCATCGGCGGCGCAGCCCACGCGCTCGCCACGACTGACCCCACGACTAACGCCACAACCAGCCACTGCACCTTGTTACGCATCCTCGAGCCTCCTTTGCCCTGAGTTTCCGCTGCATTATACCGAGGTTCGCGTATTAGCGGAATACGCTACTGAAGCTCGCATATTACGGTGATGTCCCTATAATGCTGTAAAAACGGGTTGGCATGGGTTATCCTTAAGGCGAGTTAAGCCGTTGGCCCGAGGGCCAGAAAGGAACAACCCATGCCGGACAAGAGAATACCACCCAGCACGCAT
>Ga0315280_10011836_pt1 | contig 10654 bp, 9 predicted proteins | sample YL17G06_40_MG_FD_203697 | JGI IMG/M metagenome (GOLD analysis project Ga0315280, IMG submission 203697) | Sediment microbial communities from Yellowstone Lake, YNP, Wyoming, USA - YL17G06_40 | ecosystem: Environmental > Aquatic > Freshwater > Lake > Sediment | place: USA: Wyoming | collected... | reverse complement strand
CCTTGTCTGGCGGTCAATTTCTCGGAATATCTGCTACGACCTGAAAAACCCGCAAGTTTGGCGCAGTTTGACACGATAAGTATTCCTACGATCGCCTCTTGGACCCATCAGTCAAGGTGCTTTCCATGATCCACAGACGATTCCTCACTGCCGCCGTGGGCCTGATCCTGGTGACCCTGGTGTCCTCCAGCGGCTGCGTTACGACCTATGGGCCCAGGCTTGGCTATCCCCTGGGGGTTCCGGTTCCGCTCTCTCCCTACTTTCAGAAGGAGATGGAGGACAAGGCCTGGTGGAACGAGCGGTATGCCAAGGTGCCGGTCTTGGAGCCGCTGGCGCCGGGAGTCCCGGCGATCGCGCTGGACACGCCGTCGGACGACGAAGTGATGCGGGTGCTGGAGCGTTCCCACCCGGTGGAAGGAGGCTTGCCGTTCTTGTACGAGACGCAGCGGAGCAACGTGCGGATCGTCAAGGAGCCGATCGCCGATTTCATCGATCCGCCCCGCGACTACCCGTTGATCGGGCCGGCCCAACTGCACCACGCCCAATACAAGTGCACCGTGTACTTCACGGAAGTCAACCGGGTCGGTTGGCCGATTCCCCATACCGTGACCAACGAGGACCGCCAGGAAGTGATCTACATCGACCACGACCACTTTCACATGGTCGGAAACGTCGATCCCGGGACGGGGCCCTCTCCGTAGATCCGCGGCGATGCGGCCAGAAGAGGCAAAGCCAGACGGGAGCTTCCGGCGGCAGCGGTCCTGGGGCCAATGCCGCCGAGGCTGTTTCTTGGCCCGGTCTGCCACGAAAAACCGCTAGAGGATGGACCAAGATGAATTCAATCCGAGGAAGGAAGCCGCGGCCCGCTTGGTGGACCTGGCTTCGCGCCGGCACGCTCGTGCTCTTGCTTGTGGTCCTGGTCGCCCAGGGCCGCACCCAGGCCATGCCGTCCGGCGCAGCGGGCGCCCCGGGGGGCCCGTCGGCGGCCGGGGGCGGCCAAGGCGACGCCGCGTCCGCCGACCACGAGCTGATCGCCACCAGCAACGTGTTCCGCATCATGCGCGAGGGCGGGGTCCTCATGTACCCGATCGCCTTCTGCTCGCTCGTGACCCTGGCGTTCGTGCTGGAGCGCCTGACCAGCCTGCGCCGGGGGCGGGTCATCCCCAAGCCGTTCGTCACGCGGTTTCTCCAGCAGGTCCGCGAAGGGGAGCTCGACCGCGCCGAGGCCCTGGCGCTCTGCGAGCAAAACCAGAGCCCGGTGGCCGCGGTCTTCGCCGGCGCCGTGCGGAAGTGGGGACGGCCCGCCGTCGAGGTCGAACAGGCGATCATCGACGCCGGGGAGCGGGCGACCAACGGGCTGCGGCGGCACCTCCGCGTATTCAGCGCCGTTTCGACGATCGCACCCCTGCTCGGGCTGCTGGGCACCGTCTTCGGCATGATCCAGGCCTTCAACGCGGTAGCCGTCAGCGATGCCCTCGGCCGCCCCGAGCTGCTGGCCAAGGGCGTCAGCCAGGCCCTGTTGACGACCGCCTTCGGCCTCGTGGTCGCCATCCCGGCGCTATTGGTCTACTACGTGTTCGTGAGCCGGGTGGATCACCTCATCAGCGAGATCGACTCCCTCGGGCAGGAGCTGGTCCACCTCATCTCCGCCGAGGAGTTGCAGGGCCGCGGTGAAGAGGCGCGGGTGGCGAAATCGCGGCGTCCCCGCCGCGACGCCGCGGCCTAGAGGGCGCGCTACCCAAGCGAGCCGGCGAGGCCCCAGAAAGCGAGACCCTTCATGCCCCTGAAAACGCACCTCGACGACGAGCCCTCGATCAACATGACCCCAATGGTCGACGTGGTGTTCCAACTGATCCTCTTCTTCCTCCTGGGAACCAAGTTTACGGAGATCGAGCGGAAGATCGGGCTCGAGGTACCTCGCGTCACCACCGCGAGCAATCTCGCCGCCGCCCCGCAGCGACAGATCGTCCACGTTTACCGCGACGGGGCCCTGACCCTCGACGGCGCCCCCGTGACGCTTGAAGAACTCACCCGCAAGCTGGACGCCGCCGAGGGCCGGCCCAGCGACGGCGGCGTGCTCGTCCGCGGGGACGCCCACGGGCAGTTCCAGCGGATCGCCGAGGTGCTGGCCGCCTGCAAACAAGCTGGGGTCCGGGAGCTGGGAATATCCGTGATGCCGATTCCCCCGCGAACGAAGTGACCGATGGACGCGTGGTCGCTCTATGGCTTGTGGAATCCTCTTGCCGGCGCCGGGTTCCTCCTCGGACTACTGTGGCTCACCCTGGCGGGAATCGGCGTGGCGCTCCTGGTGCTGGTCACGACGCGATGGGGCCGGTCGCGGGTTGTGGAGAAATGCCTGGTCCTTTCCGCCTTGATCCACGTGTGGCTGGCCGTTTTCTCGACCACGGTGACCATTGCCACCTTCTCGCCGACGGCAGGCGGGCCGGAGATTCGCGTCTTGCTGGCCGGCGACGAGTCGCCGGAGGACAAGGGGGCGTCGTTGCCGCCCGCGGCGCCGGTCTCGCCGGAGAAAAAGGCCGCCGGCAAGGACGAGCCGTGGAAAGTGCCCGGCGGGCAACCGCAGGCTCCGCGGCCTCGTGCCGAGACCGCTCGTGTGGAGCCGGCGGCCGCGCAGCCGCCCAACCGTCAGACCCCCGCACCCGTCTCTGCCCCCATCCGGCCGGCGGCCCTGGAGCACTCGTCCGCCGCCAAGATGCCCCCTTCTCCACGATCCCCGCCAAGCGACATCCAGGCGGCCATCCGCGAGGCCAAATCTGCGCCCGACAATCCGCCGATTGAGCCGCGCGAGTACTCGACCAAGGCACCCGGCGCCTGGAAGGCGGCCTCTCGTGAGCGCGCCCGAGCAGCTCCTTACCGCGTCCCGGAGATCTACCGGCTCCGCACCGCGCCGGACCGCGCCGGGCAAGCGGCCAGTCTCGGCTCGAATCCGCGGTGTGAAGCGGCGGTTGCCGCCGCACTGAAATGGCTCGCCGCCAACCAGGAGCCCGACGGCCGCTGGAATGCCCGGAAGCACGGCGGCGGGCGGGAGACGATGGAGGCGGGCCGGGATCGCCTGGGGGCAGGGGGCAGCGCCGACACGGCGGTCACGGGGCTGGCGCTCTTGGCTTTCACCGCATCGGGAAACACCCACCGCGACGGCCCTCACCAACCCGCGGTTCGCGGGGGACTTCAATACCTGCTTCGCTGTCAAGGCCAGGACGGCAACCTGGCAGGCCAGGCGGAGACCTTCGAGTTCATGTATTGCCACGGGATGGCCACCCTGGCCGTGGCGGAACTGTTCGGCATGACCGGCGACGAAGACCTCCGCGAGCCCCTCACCCGCGCCGTCGCCTACACCCTGGCCGTCCAGGACCCCATCGGGGGCGGCTGGCGCTATCGCTTCCGAGAGCCGGGCGACACGAGCCAGTTCGGCTGGCAGATCATGGCCCTCAAGAGCGCCCAAGTGGCGGGAATCCGTATCCCCGAGCAGGCCTGGCACCGCGCAGCCCTGTTCCTCGATACCGTGTCGGCAGGAAACTATCGGGGACTGGCCGCCTACCGTCCCGGCGAGCCGGTCACCCGCCCCATGACTGCCGAGGCCCTGGTGTGCCGGGTCTTCCTCGGGCTCGCGCCGGATACCCCCACCGCCCGGGAAGCCGGGGATTCCCTCCTGGCAGAGATACCCGGAGAAGGGTATCCAAACCTCTACTACTGGTACTATGGGACCTTGGGTATGTTCCAGCTCCGGGGTGCGTACTGGGACCGATGGACGAAGGCCCTCCAGCAGACACTCCTTACCACGCAGCGGACCGCGGGCCCCCTGGCGGGCAGTTGGGACCCAAACACCCGGTGGGATAGCTACGGGGGACGAGTCTACTCGACCGCGCTGTCGGCCCTGTGCCTAGAGTCCTTTTACCGTTTCCTGCCGTTTCGCGGGCGCGAAGGGGACAGGTCCGATTTGCCGCGTAGCGGCCCGTAGGGTGCTTCGCACAAATCGGACCTGTCCCCCTCCGGCTCCCCACCCGCTAGGGCTACGGCCCCGCACTCTCGGGAATTTCCTGGCCCGAAGGGGCCGGGACCTTTGACATTGCCGGGTGGGTCATTAGAATTAAGTGAAGAGACGTTTCCCGCCTGAGCGCGCACGCCGAACGGGGCCGGCCCGACCGGGTACAGTCTGACGCGGCGGGTGGTGACTGACAGACCCTCTACCGTCTAATTCCGCGAGGTCTCTTGAATGGGTGGTTTGAGCGCCTTTCACTGGCTGATCGTCCTAGTCATCGTACTCTTGCTCTTCGGCAACCGCTTGCCCAGCGTCATGCGATCTCTCGGCCGCGGGGTGACGGAGTTCAAGAAGGGAATCGAGGGGGTCGGGGACGACGAGGACGAACCCAAGCTGAAGAACGAAAAGCAAGACAAGCAGCCCGCCGAGAAATAAGGAGCGCGGAGGAGACTGTGGAAAGAGGCCCTCTCGCTCCGGCGGAGCTTTCCCGCCGACCCGGGCGGAAAAGGGCCCCTGTTGGTTCGTTGCATCAAGGGACGCAGCGTGAGCATGGTATTTCCCATCGGTTTCTTGGACGGCCTGGGCACCTCCGAGATGGTGTTCCTGGGCATCATCGCCATCCTGCTTTTTGGCGAGCGGCTGCCCGAGGTCGCGCGGACCTGGGGCAAGAAATTCGTGGACTTTAAGAAGAGCGTCCAGGGTATCCAGGACGAACTCCGCTCGGCGGCCTTTTCGGCCACCTCATCGATCGAGTCGGCGGTGCACTCCGCCACCGACTCTTTGAGTTCGGCGACCGATGCGATGACCTCTTCGCTGGATATGCCGTCTTCGGAAAGCACGGGCAGTTACGGTGGCTATTCCTCGCCGGAGCAGAGCGAGGACTACGAGGCGGCATCCGCGCCGAAGTTCGAGCCGCCGAAGGCGGACCCACCGCAGGTGGCCCCCTAACTTCTTTCAGAGCGTGTCTCGAAAGAGCTATCAGCGCTCAGCTCTCAGCCATCATCTGTCACCCAGATGCTTGCACGGCCCTGGTGCTGTTCCTAACGGCGTGTGGCGTCAACGCTTGTGAAGCTGAAAGCTGATAGCTGACGGCTGATAGCCGCCATCACGGAGGGTGTCTACCCCCACGATTCTGAGGGGGATCGCAGGATTATCCCGCTCCCTTGTCCCACGTCGCGCAAGCTATGCTTGGTATGGATAGCTGCGTGAAGATTGGGCTGGCTGGAGGCCCCGGCCCGCCGGAAACCCGCGCCTGGATGCGGCGGCGGGAGCTTCCCGCCCGCGCAGCCCTCCCAGTCCGTTTCTCACTCGATCTTCGCGGTATCGCCTCGGAGGACGAATGGATTCCTTGGCCTACATCGCGCCATGGGTGCTGGCCAGCGTGTGCATCGGGATCGTGGTTGGCTACTACATGAGCCGGAGCCGCGGCAAGTGTCACGAGCTGGAGCTCGCCGAGCGCGAGCGCATGGCGACCCTCAAGGTCCTGGTCGAGCTGCTCGGCGCGGTCGAGCAGATGAACGGCGACGTGGAATGCCACAACAGCGAGATCCAGCAGAGGGCGCACGACGTGGGGAATCTCCGCGTGTCCGGGGAGATGGAGAGCGTGAAGCAGGCCCTGCTGGGACACATGGTGTCGCTCTTGACCTCCAACAAGCGGTTGCAGAACGACCTGCTCTGCACGCAGTACCGGATGGAGGAGCAGGCCCAGGAGATCGACCACGCCCGCCGCGAGGCCCGCACCGACGAGCTGACCTCGGTGGCCAACCGCAAGGCCTTCGAGGAGAAGTTCCACCTGCTGCTTTCCGCGCGGAGCCGGCAGCAGCGGCCCTTCGTGCTGATGATGGTCGACCTCGACCATCTCAAGCGAATCAACGACGCCCACGGCCACCAGGCCGGCGACCTCGTGCTGGAGAAGACGGGGCGGTGGCTCAAGCAGTGGGTGCGGGAAGGAGACTTCGTCGCGCGGTACGGCGGCGACGAGTTCGTCCTGTTGCTGCCGCGGACCGAGCTGCCCGCCGGCGTCGAGATCGCCCAGTCGATCTGTTTTCGCGCGGCCGACCAGGCCTCCCGAGTGACCTTCCGCGGCGAGCAGGTCTCGATGTCGCTGAGCATCGGGGTGACGGTCTCGGGCGAGGACGAAGACACGGCGGACGCCATGTTGCGCCGGGCCGATCGGGCACTGTATCGCTCCAAGCGCATGGGCCGCAACCAGGTCCAGTTCGAGGCCCCTTCCCCGGCCGACGTGCTCGCTCCATTCGGCGCGGCCGCCGACTCCGGATTCGGCACCTTTCCGACTCTGCACAGGGCCTGAGCGGCGGGCCCGCCTGCGCCGGCCCTCTCGCCGCGCGCACCGGTCCTTTCACCACCTCCCCGTGCGGTCGGGCTCCCCGCCGGCCTCGCGCAGGCAGCAGTTCTTGAACTTCTTCCCGGAGCCGCAGGGGCAGGGGTGGTTGCGGCCGACGGGGCCCCGCACAAGCCTCGCCTCCCGCGCCGCCCGCCGCTCGGCCCTGAGCTTGCGCATCACCGCGGCCGCCGGACGACCGGCGCGGACCGCCGCCGCCATCGCCTCCATCCACGGGGCGACGCGGGTAAAGAACTGCCGGTAACCGGCGCAGAGGTAGTTCAAACCCGGCTCGCCGTCGGGGTCCCGGAGAAACCGGTCTTTGGGACAGGCCCCGCGGCACGCGAAGCGGACCTCGCACCGCCGGCAAAGCCCCGGGAGGGCCTCCGCCTTCTGACGCCCGAACTGCTCCTGCCGGGATGAATTGGCCAACGCGGCGATCGGCACCCGGTGGATGTTCCCCAGCTTGTGCGCCGCGTCGACGAAGTGATCGCAGGCGTACAGGTCGCCGTTGTGCTCCAGGGCCATTGCCCGGCCGCACTCCTCCTGGTACACGCACAAGCTCGGCCCGACCCCGACCCACGAGGCCAGCGCTTGATCGAAGTCGCGCACGAAGACCTTGCCCACGTCGCGACGGAGCCACTCGTCGAAGATCGCCGTCAGGAACCCGCCGAACTGCCCCGGAAGGACGCTTTCCGGGCTCACCAGCGACTCGATGCCCTCCAGGCCCAACGGCGGCCCTGTCAGGGCCGCGCTCGAAGCCTCCCCGTCGCCGGCTTCGTTGCCTGCGCGGCGAAGCCGCCGGACCACGGGAATGAACTGGATGAACTCGACGCCGTGATCGCGGAGGAATCGGTACACGCGGAGCGGGTGATCCCCGGTGCGGCGGTTGACGCAGGCCAGGACGTTGAACTCGGCGCCGTGCCTCTGAAGCCGCGCAAGGGCCTGCATCACAGCGGCGAAGGTCCCCCGCCCGTGCCGGTCCCGCCGGTACGCGTTGTGCAGGTCTTGGGAACCGTCGAGGGACAGCCCGACGAGGAAGCGGTTCGCCTGGAGGAACTCGCACCAGCAATCGTCCAGCAGGAGGCCGTTGGTCTGGAGGCAGTTGCGTATGCTCTTCCCCGCGGGCAGATGCTCCTTCTGGAGCCCGACGACCCGGCGGAAGAAGTCGAGCCCCATGAGCGTCGGCTCCCCTCCCTGGAAGGCGAACGAGATTTCCTCGACGATCTCGGGCTGGGCCTCGATGTACTGGCGGACGTAGGCTTCGAGCGTCCGCTCCGACATCTGCCACGGCTCCCCGGCAGGATAGAGCGACTCTTTCTCCAGGTAGAAGCAGTAGGCGCAGCGGAGGTTGCACACCGGCCCGATCGGCTTGGCGATCACGTGCAGTCCGCGTTGGGCCCAGGGAGGCTTGTCCATGATTGATTCCCGCGAGGCGGCGTGGCACGCCCTTGCAGGGCGTGCCACCCGGCGCCGGGCTGCGCAGCCTCCGAGCCTAGGGGCGAAGAAGACCGCTGTCAACCATCGTGCCGCGACGATCGGCGCGGGGCGGGCCCAAATCCCTGCCGGGCTACTTGGGCGACGCAGGGAGCCGGCGTATCATGAGCGGCGCGTTCGAGGGACGGCTGGCACGGCCGGGGCATTCACTTTCTGGGGGGTAAAACATGAAGACTCACTCGGGCACAGTTCTTGGGGTGGCGGCTTTGGTCGCCGCCGCCGCGGCTCTTCAGGTTGCCGCGGCGGAGCACAGTGGTGCAACGGACCGGCCGGCGGCGGCCCAGCGGCCCAACATCATCCTCATCCTCACCGACGACCAGGGGTACGGCGACCTCTCATGCCACGGGAATCCGATCCTCAAGACGCCCAACCTCGACCGGCTCCACGACGAGGGCCGCCGGTTCACCGACTTCCACGTCAGCCCGACCTGCGCCCCCACGCGATGCTCCCTGATGACCGGCCGGCACGAATTCAAATCCGGGGTGACCCACACGATCATGGAACGCGAGCGGATGAGCCTCAAGGCGACCACGTTGGCCGAGGTGCTCAAGAGTGCGGGCTACACGACGGGCATCTTCGGCAAGTGGCACCTCGGCGACGAGCCCGACCACTGGCCCGACAAGCGCGGCTTCGACGAGTTTTTCATCCACGGGGCCGGCGGCATCGGGCAGACCTATCCGGGCAGTTGCGGCGACGCCCCGGGCAACCGCTACTTCAACCCCGCCATCCTCCACAACGGAAAGTTCGAGAAGACGCAGGGCTACTGCACCGACGTTTTCTTCAGCCGGGCCCTCAAGTGGATTGAGGCGCAGAAGGGCACGAGGCCGTTTTTCGCCTACATCACGCCGAACGCGCCGCACGCCCCGCTCGATTGTCCTGAGGAGTACGAGAAGCGATACGCCGACAAGGTCAAGCCCAACGCGGCGAAGTTCTTTGGGATGATCGCCAACATCGACGATAACGTCGGCCGGCTCCTGGCCAAGCTGCACCAGTGGGGGATCGAGCGCGAGACGCTCGTGATTTTCATGAACGACAACGGCGGGACGGCGGGCGTGCAGCTCTACAACGCCGGGATGAGGACCGGCAAGGGCACGCCCTACAACGGCGGCACCCGGGCGGCGTCGTTCTGGCGCTGGCCGGGCACGCTCCCGCCGGGCGACGTCGACAAGCTCACCGCCCACGTCGACGTGCTGCCTACGCTGGCGGAACTGGCGGGGGCCAAGGTCCCCGACAACGTGGCCGCGAAGCTCGACGGCCGCAGCCTGGTGTCGCTCCTCAAAGACCCCGCGGTCCCGTGGCCCGACCGCTACCTCTTTACCCACGTCGGCCGGTGGGAGCGGGGCATGGCGGCGGAGTCGAAATACCGCAATGCGAGCGTTCGCAGCCCGCGCTACAACCTCGTGAGTGCGCGGGCGAAAGGCGAAAAGCACTGGGAGCTTTACGACCTCCGCGCCGACCCGGGCGAGAAAAACGACGTCGCCGCCCAGCATCCGGACGTCGTGCGGAAGACGGAAGCCGCTTACGACCGGTGGTGGGCGAGCGTTCTGCCTTGCCTGGAGAACGAGGACGCCGTCGGGCCGAAGGTGAACCCGTTCAAAGAGCTCTACTGGAAGCAATTCGGCGGCGGCCCCGAGAAAAAGGATCGCCGGGCGGCGAAGAAGCCAGTGGGCCGGCAACCCTGAACTGACGGGTGCCATGCTCACGCTTGCAGATCGAGGGATTCGAGCCCATCTTCGCCGAGACGTTCGGCGAACCGCCGCGCGGATGCCAGCGAAGGGAGAAGCCAGGAGAGCGGGCCGCAAGCGGCCCCGCTACACGGGTGTGCCGCGATCGATTCCTCCCCTGCTCGGCTCCGTGTCCTCCGTTTCTCCGCGGTGTTCTCTGTCGTGTCGTAGCTTCATTCCAGCGGGAGCTTCACCGGCTGGCCGCCGGCGGCGAGCGAGCGGTCGATGGCGATGCAGATCTCGTGGGTGTGGTAGGCGTCGGCGATGTTGCAGTGCGACTCCCGGCCTTGTTCGATGCACTCGACCAGGTGGTTCACCTCGGCGTCGAACGGATGGTGCTCCACCGCGCCGGAGTCGGGCAGGATCGTTTGCATCGTGGTCCAGCCGGTCTGGCCGGGCAGGAGCCGCTTGGACCACAGGCGGTTATCGCGCAGGGTCCCCTCCGTGCCTACCAGGTCGATGTTGAAGGCGTAAGGCATCTCGGCGTCGAACAGGGCCGAGGTCTTGCCGATCATGCCGTCGGCGAACTTGAGGATGGCCACGACGTTGGCGGGGAACTCGAAGTTCCCCTTGACGTTGTTGGCGAAAGCCGAGACCTCGACGACCGGCTGGCCGGAGAACCAGCGGATGGCGTCCACGGCGTGGCACCCGCCCAAAAGCATCGTGCTGCCGCCGCCGGCTATGGTTCGGGCCCACTCGAAGCCGCTCCACCACTGGGCCAGGCCGTGCCAGTAATCGACCTCGACGTAAAAGAGCTTGCCGACCGCCCCGGCTGCCAGGAGCGACTTCAGGTTCTCGAAAAGCGGGTTCCAGCGGAGGACGAAGCTGACCACGCTCCGCACGCCGGCCTTGGCCACCGCGTCGCGGAGGGCGCGGTTCTCGTCCATAGTGTGGCACATCGGCTTTTCCATGAGGATGTGCTTGCCCGCCCCGGCCGCGGCGATCCCCTGCGGGGTGTGGACGAAGTTCGGGCCGCTCAGGTTGACGATGTCGACCCGCTCGTCGCCAAGCACCTGCTCGTAGTCGTCGTGGATGGTCGCGTCGAGGCCGAGCTTGCGGACCAGGCGTTCGGCGCTTTGGCGTCGGCGGCTT
>Ga0315280_10011835_pt1 | contig 10656 bp, 8 predicted proteins | sample YL17G06_40_MG_FD_203697 | JGI IMG/M metagenome (GOLD analysis project Ga0315280, IMG submission 203697) | Sediment microbial communities from Yellowstone Lake, YNP, Wyoming, USA - YL17G06_40 | ecosystem: Environmental > Aquatic > Freshwater > Lake > Sediment | place: USA: Wyoming | collected... | reverse complement strand
GATGCGCAGGTGGGCGACTGGGCCGGCGTCCTGCGTGAGTTGCCTGACCGTGTCGGCGACTGGATGGAGCGCCTCCAAGGTGAAGGTATCCGCGGCGCCGACCTCGTGTTCGCTTGTATTGGGCCGGCGCTCGAGATCTTCAGCCGCTACAAGAGCGTCGAGGCCGCCGACGGGCGGGAGGTGAAGCTCGCCGAGTACCTGGAGAAGGTCTGGGAGGTTGTGGGCCGCAGCGCGCTAGCGCAAGTACTCGGCACCGCCGACGCGAGGGCCCGTAACGGCGCTGCTGGAGCTGTCGAGGAGGACGCGCGCCTCACGGCGCTCTTTCTGTGGACACTCCAGAGCACGAACCCCTCGACAGAGCTCGGCGCAGGCGGCGAGACAGAGGACTCCGCGAGCCACGAGGGCGAAGACGAGGACGACGACGAAGAGAGCTCCTCCCGCGGAAAGGCCAAGGGCTTCACGCTGGTCTTCGATATCGTGCGCCGCTTCGCGCAACCGCTCGGCATCGAGTTGCCGAAGTGGGAAGGCCGCGTGATCGAGACGAGGAAGGGCGTCGTTCGCCTGCTGCCGCTCGCCGAGCGCGCGAAACAGCTCTTCGGCGAGGATGGCGCACAGGCCGTGGCCGCACGCCTCGAGCAGGAAACGACCACAACCAACCCGCTGCAGGGGATGCTCTTCCCCGACATGCAGCCCAGCGCCGTTCCCGCGATCAAGGGGAGCGGGCGTGGCTTCAGGAAGCGAGCGGGCGTCGACGTCTCGGACGAGAGCCTGGCCGCCGCCCGCGAGGCCACGACGCTCGACCGCGTCCACGCGGCCATGCTGCTCCAGGCCGCCGGACGCACCAATGCCCTGCGCGCGCTCCTCAAGGCCGAGCAGGAGCGCGGCCCAGACTTCATACGCCTCGCCAACGCCCTTTCGGCCCTCTATCCGAAGGGGAGCGAGGAGAAGCGCCTGCTCGATGCTATGCTCCTCGCGGTGCCGAGGTGAGAGACATGAAACCCACGATTCAGCAACTTGTCTTGAAGCGGTTTCGCAGCGTGCCTTCCGAGCGCATCACGTTCGACAACCCGACCATCTTCGTCGGACGCAACGGCTCGGGGAAGAGCAATCTCGTGAGCGCATTCTCCTTCCTCGCAGAGGCGATGGCCGCGCCGCTCCAGGCGGTCTTCGACAAGGCAGGAGGGATATCGGCGGTCCGCAATCGGTCCTCCGGCCAGAGTTACCCGCCAAACCTTGGTTTGCGCGTGGATCTCGGCCAGCTGAATGGGAAGGCAGCGGCGGGGTACTACGCCTTCGAGGTCAAGGCGCTGCCGAACTACGGCTTCTCCGTGGTGCGAGAGCAGTGTTCGGTGTCCTTCGAAGGCGGGGGCCGCTCGTGGTTCGATCGGGTGGGCACGAAGTTCACATCCAACGTCGGCGGCATGAAACCGTCGCTTGACCCCGCCTCGCTCAGCCTGCCGCTGGTCGGCGGTGAGGCAAAGTTCGCACCCGTGCTGCGCACGCTCGCCGCAATGCGCGTGTACTCGATCGAACCGGGCAAGCTGCGCGAGATGCAGGACCCGGACAGCGGCACGAGCCTCAGGTCAGACGGCGGAAACGTCACGAGCGTGCTGAAGGAAATCGAGCGCCAGTCGGAAAGCGACTTCCAGCGCATCTCCGACATTCTCGAAACCATCGTTCCGAACACAACACGGGTGCAGGTGAAGAAGCACGGCAAGAACCTGTCGCTCGAGTTCACGCAGGAATGGGGCCAGAGGAAGCGCCTGAAGTTCGAGGGCTTCAGCATGTCGGATGGCACGTTGCGCGCGATCGGACTGCTGGCAGCGGTGTTCCAGCGGCCGGTGCCGTCGCTGATTGCGGTTGAGGAACCAGAGGCGACGATACACCCTGGCGCATTGGAATCGGTTCTCGATCTGCTGCGCCACGCCTCGAAACACATGCAGGTGGTCGTCACGACGCACAGCCCGGAACTGCTCGACGCGAAATGGGTCACGGACCGGCATTTGCGCATCGTCGAATGGACCGACGGGGCGACACGGGTCGCGCCGGTCTCCGAAGCGACCCGCAAGGCACTGCACGATCATCTGATGGGTGCGGGCGAGCTGCTGCGCTCGAGCGCGCTCGACCCGGCGCCGTTGTTCGATGGCCATGCGAGGTTGATGCAGGGCGATCTGTTCGAGGATTTCGCATGATCATCCAGCCGATTGTGGAGGGCCAAGGCGACGAGGTTGCCGTACGGCTGCTGCTGTGGCGGCTGCGCGACGAGGCCCAGGCATGGGGGCTCGAGGTTGCCAGGCCGCACCGCAGGCGGCGGACGCAGTTGGTGAAGAAAAACTCCCTGCAGAGCGCAGTGGGGGTTGCAGCCTTGCGCGACGACTGCGCGGCGATACTCGTCCTGTTCGATGCCGACGACGATTGCCCAAAAGAGTTGGCGCCGACCCTCGAACAATGGGCGCAGGAAGCAGCGGGTGGGAAGCCTTGCGCCGTGGTGATGGCGAACCGCGAGTACGAGGCATGGTTTCTCGCGAGCATCGAAGCGCTGCGAGGAACGGCCGCCATCCTGCCAGATGCGACCTCACATCCCGATCCCGAAGCGCCGCGGGATGCGAAGGGCGAGCTGGAACGGCGGATGCCCCACGCCGTCAGCTATCACCCCACGGTCGACCAGGTGCGATTGACGGCGCGTCTCGACCTGGAGATCGCCTATCGGCGTTGCCGCAGCTTTCGCAAACTGGTGTGCGCCTTCGGTGAACTTGTCGCAGCCGCCGGCATGTGCCCTGCGGTGTGGCCGCCCGCTACGTGGGTTCAGTGACATGAGTCGAGCGTTCTGGCAGATCTCGGGCGGGCCGTCGTCGCTAGGCGATTGGCGTGTCTCGCGACGTGATCGTCACGGACGGCATCCGCTACCGGATGTACTCCGGAGAGCGCGGCTTCGAGCCCGTGGCCTATGCGAATCTCGCGCGGCTCAAACAACCGGCGGCCGACCTGTTCGCACGCATGCAGAGACGGTAGGAGGATCGGTATGGAGCCCTGGTACAAGGTCGCGACGCTGCGCAAGGAAGTGCGGGAAGGGCGCTCGTTCAACCCGGACGAGTTCGCCATCGCGCTCGAGCAGGTCGTGGCGGGGACGGCGCCCGAGGACTATCGCGATCCCGCTCAGTTCTTCGCCCGCACCTGCTTCACGCGGGCGCTGCGCGAGCACGCCGGCATGGTGCTGCGCCGGCTCTCGGGCAACACCGAGAACACCTCGCCGGTCCTCACGCTCATCACCCAGTTCGGCGGCGGCAAGACACACACGCTGACCGCGCTCTACCATCTCGCGAAGGCCGGCGAGAACTCGGGCGTGTTCGCCGGCATACCCGCGCTGCTTCAGGAGGCCGGTCTCTCTTCAGTTCCGGCGGCGCGGGTCGCGGTCTTCGTGGGAAATGCCTGGGACCCGCAACTGGGCCGCGAGACGCCGTGGATCGATATGGCCCGCCAGCTCGCGGGCGAGGCGGGCGTCGAGGCGCTTGGCCAGGCGGCGCGCACCACGCCGCCTGGGACCGAGGCGATCGCGCGCGTTTTCCAGGCGGCTGGGGCGCCCGTGCTCCTGCTCTTCGACGAGGTGCTCAACTTCCTGAGCCGCAACCGCGGCAATGATTTGCCGGCGTCTTTTCGGGCCTTCCTGGGGAACGTCGTGCGGTCCATGACTGGCACAACACGGTGCGCGGCCGTGGTGAGCCTGCCGCAGAGCAAGCCCGAGATGGACGACTGGGAGATGCGCTGGCAGGACTTGATCTGCAAGGAGGTCGGACGCGTCGCGAAGCAACTGATGGTCAACGACGAGGCCGAGATCAGCGATGTCGTCCGCCGGCGGCTCTTCCAGGATCTGGGGAGCGAGAAGATCCGGAAGAACGTCGCCAAAGCCTACGGCGACTGGTGCTTCGAACGACGGGCGCAGCTGCCGCCGGAGTGGACAGCCGTAGACTCGGGCGCGACTGAGGCCAAGGCGCGCGAGTTCCTGCAGCGTCGCTTCGAGGCGTGTTACCCGTTCCATCCAGCGACGCTCTCGGTTTTCCAGCGCAAGTGGCAGGCCCTTCCCCAGTACCAGCAGACGCGCGGCACGCTGGCGATGTTGGCCCAGTGGATCTCGATCGCCGCGCAGGACGGTTTCCGGAAGGCGCGCACCGAGCCGCTCATCACGCTCGGCTCGGCGCCGCTTTCGGAGCCGGGTTTTAGGAGCGTGGTGCTGGGCCAGCTCGGTGAACCACGACTCGGCGCCGCCATCGACGCGGACATCGCGGGCGAGCAGGCGCACAGCAAGGCGCTCGACGCCGACACCAAGGGGCCGCTGCGCGACATCCACCGGCGCGTTGGCAGCGCGATCCTCTTCGAGTCGTCTGGCGGGCAAACGGACAAGGTGGCGCACCTGCCCGAACTGCGCTTCGCCCTCGGCGAGCCCGAGCTGGACACGACGTCCGTCGACAACGCCGCGCTCGCGCTCGAGGACCGGTGCTACTTCGTTCGGAAGGCGGGTTCGGACGGGTTCCGTATCGGTTACCAGCCCACGATGAAGAAGGTGGTGAGCGACCGGCGCGCGTCGCTCGACGAGGAGACGGAGGTCAAACCCGCCATGCGCAGGATCGTCGAGGACGAATTCCGGCGCGGGGCAAGTGTTCCTGTCGTGCTCTTCCCACGCGACGGCGCGGAGATCCCGGACACGCCGAGGCTCACGCTCGTGGTAGCCGAGCCCGAGGGGGAGTGGTCCGGGGGCGGGACGCTGCGCGCGCAGATCGCCGAGTGGACCCGCCAGCGGGCCAAGTCGCCGCGACTCTATCCGGGTGCCCTGGTGTGGTGCCTGAAGAAGCCCGGCCGCGACCTGCGGGACACGGTTGAAATGTGGCTCGCATGGAAGCGGGTTGCGCGGGAAATCGCCGAAGGCACGCTCGGCGGGGAGTTCGACAAGGGCGACCGGACGGGGCTTCAATCGAAGGTGAGGGACTCCGAGGAAGCCGCCAAGGACCAGGTCTGGGGCGACTACCGTTTCGCGGTCGTCGCGGATGGCCAGGAGGCGGACGGCCTCAAGGTAATCGACTTGGGTGCGGGGCACTCGTCGAGCAACGAGACCCTGTGCGGCCGGGTCATCACCGCGCTCAAGTCTGGGGCGCTTCTCAACGAGTCCGTGGGCGCCGGCTACATCGAGCGGAACTGGCCGCCCGCGCTCAAGGAGTCCGGGGCGTGGCCCCTCGCGAGCCTGCGGCAGAGTTTTCTCAACGGCTCTCTCACGCGGCTGGTCGATCCGGACGCGATCCTCAGGTGCAAAATCGTCGAGTTCGTCGACCGCGGCGACTTCGGGCTGGCCTCGGGCGCGAAGAGCGGCGGAACCTACGAGCGCGTCTGGTTCAAGGAACTCGTGGCGACAGACGAGGTCGCCTTCGACGCTGGCGTGTTCCTGTTGAAGAAGGTCGTGGCCGACCGGCTGAAGACAGGAGTACCACCGGTTCCGATGCCGGGCCTTGGCCCCCAGCCGGAATCCCAGCCCGTACCTCCGGCGGCGCCCGGCCTCGAGCCTGAGCCCGCGCCGGGCGTTCAGACGAAGACACTCCGCGTCGTGGGCACCGTGCCTCCCGAGGTCTGGAACCGTCTCGGGACAAGAATCCTCCCGAAGCTCCGGTCTGGGGCCGACCTCAAGATTGGCGTGGAATTCTCGGTGACGGTCAACGCGGCCAACGCCGCCAGCTTGGCATCGGAGCTACGGCAGATCCTGCAAGAGCTCGGACTGGGCGATCTGGTACGAATCGAATAGACCCGAAGGGGACGCGGGCTGGCGGCCGAATCGCCGATGCGGTGATCGCCCATCTCGCTGGCTTCGTGGACTTGAAATTATTGTCCCGGGATCGTTCACCGAGCCCGTCGGTGGTGCCCCCCCGGGCGTCTCGGTAATCCTCCCAGGCGACGGGGCGCGCTTTCGCCTCGAAACCGGCGCAACTTCACCTTGGCCACCAACGCTCGGAGCGTCTCGACAAACAGTTGTTTCGCGAGATAGTCCCGAAGGGCGCAAATCCGACGGCGGCCTTGCGGGACCTCTGGGCATAGCAAGGCGACGCGCCAAACCGGTGCTGCGAATCCTTGCATTTTCGCCTCCTCCGCAGAATCTGTGGGTCACTGATCAGGGATTCTGAGAGGTTCTGATCTTGGGGCTCTTCCTGAAAGGACGATGATGCGTTGTGGAAGGTGATATCCCCAGCCGGATGTTATGCGGAGCTCTGCCGCCGACGCGGTTTCTTCCGACCGGTTTGGCTGAATACGGTGCGCCTGCCCCTCGGCATAACCTCCAATCACCGAACCGAGAGTCCCGGTTACGGATTGGAGGTGTGCCATGGACGAATTGCCGGCTCGCCGAGACCCGCAGTACGAAGCGCTCGTTCCGGCCTACATCCAGTTCGTTCGTCACCATCGAGGTCGACGAACGACGCAGCAGCTCGAGAACGCTCTGCATCGGTTTCATCGCTGGCTCGCAACGGCCCAGCGGGACGGGTCGCGTGACCTGACGCCCGCGCTACTCCGGGATTACCTCGCGTCATTCCACCCGTTCCGGCGAGCGACCATCGCCGTTCATGCATCAGCATTGCGTGGCTGGCTGGGGTATCTCCGACTGCAAGGGCTCATGGAGGTCGATCTCGGACCGGCGATCGTGCTCCCGCGAGTTCCGCGCAACAGCGTCCCGCCGCGCATCTTCGACAAGGCGACCGTCGAAAGGCTCCTCGGCGCCGTGGACCGTTCCACGCCACTCGGAAAGCGAGACTACGCCATGTTGCTGCTGGCTGCGCGGTACGGCCTGCGGTCTTCAGACATCCGCACGCTTCGTCTGGACGACGTCCGTTGGCGAGAGCAACGCATCGTGTTGATCCAGTCGAAGACGCAGCGACCGCTCGAACTTCCCCTGCTCGCAGACGTCGATCACGCCCTCGTCGATTACCTTCAGCACGGCCGCCCACCCTGTTCGGCGCGGGAGATCTTCCTCCGTCACATGAGACCAATCGCGCCGTTCTCGTATGGCAACGCGCACTGGGCGGTTATTGATCGTGCCTTGCGAGCAGCCGGCATCGCGGATCCGCATCCGAGACGCGGCTTCCACCGGCTCCGCCATTCCCGGGCGACGCAACTGCTCGCAGACGGCGTCGCGATCGACACCATCTCTGACGTGCTTGGCCACATGTCGGTCGACACGACTCGACGCTACACACAGGTCGATCTTGCAGGGTTGCGCTCGGTCGCGCTAACGGAAGCAGAGGTGCGCCGATGAACGCCCTGACGAGCCCTTTCGCGCCGCACATCGAGCGACTCCTTGCGCACAAACGCGCGCTTGGCATCGCGTACGCCAGGGAACGGCGCTTCCTGGCTGAATTCGAACGGCTCACGGTTGGATGCTCCGACGCGGTGTTGTCGGAGGAATTGGTCCGCCAGTATCTCACTGGCAGAACCGACGGTGGGCGCCCGAACCGCCTCACGGTGATTCGAGCGCTCGCCATGTTTCTCAGCCTTGAGGAGCCGCGGACCTTCGTCCCGCCGCCACGGTTTCTCGGCATCCGCAAGTGTCGACCAGCCATCCGCGCGCTGTCGCGTGACGAGGCCGCTCGCTTCCTCCTCGCCTGCGACGCGCTGCCCGAGACCACCGCGTGTCCGCGTGCGATGCTCCGCGGTACGGCGTTGCGCATGCTGCTCCTCACAGGTCTGCGACGCGGAGAAGTGCTCGCTCTCCAAGACCAGGACGTGGATCTGCATGAGCACGTCCTGACCGTACGCGACGGCAAGTTTGGCAAGTCCCGGTTCGTACCGATCGCCAGCGATCTCAGCAGCCGTCTGCAAGACTGTCGGGACGCTCTCGTGGCGTACGTCGGCGTCCGGCACCCACAGGACGCGTTCTTCCCCGGGCGTGATGGTCGTCGGCCACTGAAAGAGCAGACGCTCTACAGATCCTTCCGCCAGGTACTCGAGCTCGCGGGGATTCACCACTTGGGTCGTGGCCGTGGCCCACGCCTCCACGACCTTCGACACTCATTCGCCGTCCTCCGGCTGCTCAGCTGGTATGAGGCGGGAGCGAACCTGAGAGCGAAGCTGCCGCTGCTCGCGACGTATCTGGGGCACGTAGGCTTGTCCTCAACCCAGGACTATCTCCACCTGACCGAGGATCTCGCCGGCCAGGTCGTCGCGCGCCAGCGTGCCGCCTTCGGAGATCTCATCACGGAGGACCGACCATGAGTGTCGCGACGTCCAGCCTCCCCGACTTGATCACCGCGTTCTTCACACGTCACTTGGCGTCCGAGCTCAACGCCAGCTCGCATACGATCACCAGCTACCGGGACACGTTTCGACTCTTGTTGGTCCACGTCGCGACGTCAATCGGGCGGCAGGTCTCACGCTTGGCGTTGAACGACTTCACGCCGGACGCGATTCTGACCTTCCTCGAAGATCTTGAGCGACAACGCGGTAACTCGGTACGCACCCGCAACGCGCGCCTCGCCGCGATCCGGTCCTTCTTCTCGTATGTCGTGAGCCAAGACCCCGCGGCTGGCTCGCTCGCGCAACGCGTCCTTCGTATCCCGTTCAAGAAGGCCGCTGGGCGTCTTGTCGACTACCTGCGGAGCGACGAAGTCGAAGCCATCCTCGCACAGCCGGACCGAACCGCTCCCAAAGGCCGACGCGACTACCTCATGCTGGCACTGCTCTACGACACCGGGGGCCGCATTCAGGAAGTGCTCAACCTCTGCCCAGCGGATTTTCGCTTGGATCGGCTGCCACTGGTGCGGATCACGGGCAAGGGCAGGAAGGTGCGAATCGTGCCACTTCTGCAAACGACGGCCACGCTCGTGAAGAATCACGTAGAAGAATCTAGCCGATCACCAGCCGACATAACGCCGCTCTTCCGGAACTCGCAAGGACGCCCGTTGACCCGATCCGGTGCGGCCTTCGTGCTGGAGCACTACCGTCGGCTCGCCGCCGTCGGCCATCCGACGTTGGGGCGCAAACGAATCACCCCTCACACCTTTAGACACTCGAAGGCGATGCACATGCTGCAGGCAGGCATCGACCCCGTCACCATCAAAGACATCTTGGGCCACGCGCACCTCAAAACGCTCGAAGTCTATGTGCAGGCCGACCTCGAGATGAAGCGGCGCGCCCTGGAGACGACACCCACTCCCGTCGACTCCGGACCGCCCGTCCCGCGGCACGGGCCGGACATCCTCTCCTGGCTCGAGCAGCTGTAGTGCTGTCGCGTGAGGACGTTATGCTGAGCGGAGCGTCGCGAACGCCTTGTCGGCAGGGACGATCCAGCGGCGCTCCGCATAACATCCGGCTGGGGATATCACCGCCCACCGCCATCATCTTCTTCTCTGGGAAGAAAAACCGGAAAGACCGACGTCACGGCGAGCGACCAGCCAACGACAATTACCGAGTGCAGTCAGGTCGCGACCAGCACTCCTTCGCCGACTCTTCGCCGGCAGAAATAGTTGTCGTCAAGAGGCAAAAGTAGTTGACGTCGCGCACGCGTGGTTTTTAAACAATACGCTTGGGCTGTCGGCGTCGTCAATGGTAGGCTTGATCCCCTTGCCACCCCCAATTTGCTGCACGGTTGGGACCGAGCATCTGCTTGGAGTGTGACGTAAAGGGGAACGGGAGGGAGAGTTGCCGCAGGCGCCCTGGTGACCGCGCGGGACTGGCCACGGAGGGGAAATCGGCGACAGCAAGAGCACGTGGGGCGAGGGAGGCACACGTTACCGGCTGGTGAGGGGCGCGTCGAGGTCTGGCGCAGGGACCGCGGGTACCGCCTGCAGTCCTCGATCGTTCCCTGGTTTCGGGTTCCCGTTGCCGCTCCGCAAGACGCGCTCACGGCGCGGCAGCGAGTGGAGCGCCCAGATCACGAGATCCGGCGCCGGCACGTACACCGGCGTGCCGGTCTGGCGGTAGTGGAAGATGCCGTCACCTCGATGCGTTCCGCGCACTACTGCGTCAGAGAGCTGAAGGGCGCAGCGTTCCCTTACTGCAACGCTGCTGAGTGGGGCTGATTTGGGGGTTCGGACCGCGTGTTGGGCGGATCGGGCAGGTTGTGAGGTGGCGTTTTTCCGAAGATTTTGCAAAATCGGCCTGTTTCCGAAAACCCTGTCAAGACCGACTCCCGCCGCCTCCACCATACAATTCCCGCAAGTCGTTGTTGTAAAGCGACTTGCACGGCATGTGCGTTCAAGACCGCTCCCGCCGCCCAGTCTTACCGTAACTCGTCTCGCTTCAACGAGTTAATTGCGGCGATCACCGCATACCCGCTCACGCGTCTCCAAAATATCTCCACGCTGCCTCCACAAGAGCGGTCGAGGTGGCCAGAGGCCTCCGGATGTGCTATTCTCTATTCGCGAATCGCGAACAGAGAATGACGCAACCAACTCTTCGGCCTCAAGACATAGTCGTCCTCGCCAAGTTGCTCGCCTATCCAGGTCGTCGACCGCCGATGGCGCAGATCGGCGTGGACCTGTCCCTCAGCTCCTCCGAGGTGCACGCCGCCCTGAAGCGTCTGGCTCTGTCCCGCCTCGTGTCCGGCGACGCAATGGACAACCGGCCACTGCGAGAGCCCGTGCTGGAGTTCTTCCTGCACGGTCTGAAGTACGTGTTCCCCGCAACGCG
>Ga0315280_10011832_pt1 | contig 10658 bp, 8 predicted proteins | sample YL17G06_40_MG_FD_203697 | JGI IMG/M metagenome (GOLD analysis project Ga0315280, IMG submission 203697) | Sediment microbial communities from Yellowstone Lake, YNP, Wyoming, USA - YL17G06_40 | ecosystem: Environmental > Aquatic > Freshwater > Lake > Sediment | place: USA: Wyoming | collected... | reverse complement strand
CGAAATCCGGCTGGCCGGTCCGCGGGCAAACGCTGGTAAATTCGGGACATCTGATTGTTATGCAGTAGTCCCGCTGCGGCCGCGGATTATCGAACAATTCTATCTTTGCTTGTTCATTCATTGTCTGTCCATTCTCCGTAGTACTACGAAGGATGAAACTTTTCTCAGGGATTTTGTCTTTAATGTTTGTAGTATAATCTGAAGACCAGGTTAAGGCAAGCAACAAAAAGTACCCCCGACAGAGTCATTCGGGGGCGGGCATTTTAGGGCCAACTTTTGACTGACATCGTGGTGATTCTCCTGGTCCTTTCTGTGATAAAATACGGGCCCTTCTTAATGAAATGACGAAGGGCGGGCCGGTTACCTATTAAAAAAGCGTTGCATTCAGGGATTGCCTCGGGTATGTTCAATACTGAAATGTCAGTCATTGAGCAGTGCCGGATTTGGCAGTAGAAATGGCGTATAGACGAGCGTTTTTGAAAGGATAAGCGCATGGCTAAAGGAAAAGTCTTTGTGATATGTGCTGTTGCGGTGGCGGCTTTGGTGTTTTCGGGGTGTGCCACGACGGGTGAAACAAAGGCCCCAAAAACTGCCCTGCGAGTGAACTGCGCAGCAACCGAGCCTTACACTGATAAGGCAGGCAACGTGTGGCTTGCGGATCAGCAATTCGAAGAAGGTAAAGAGTGGGGAGCAGTTGATGGGATGACCGTGGACCGGGGCGATTTGGGCATCAGCGGCACTAATTCGCCGAAGGTTTACCAGACCGAGCGCTACAGCATGTCGGCCTACAAATTTATTGTGCCCAATAGCAGATATACTGTGCGACTACACTTTGCTGAAACATACGAGGGAATAACCGGCGAGGGCCAGCGGGTCTTCTCGGTTACTATCAACGATAATGTGGTTCTAAAAGATTTGGACGTATATAAAGAAGCCGGCGGTTCGAAGAAGCCGGTCGTCAAGGAGTTCAAAGGTGTAACCGTAACCAATAAGGAGCTGGTCGTCGGATTTGTGAGCAATATACAGAACCCCGAAATTAACGGTATTGAAATACTTGCGGAGTAGTTGGTGGATGGGGTGGGTGGTGCGTAATCAAGCCCGATTTTCTGACGGAGGGCAGCAGTTGAGGTACGTGAAGATAGCGGCCTGAAAGCACTTTTTATGCGTAAATTCTTGGACTTTTGATGATTCTGGCAGCATAATTTTTAGAAAACTGTTGAAATACAAAGAAGTTCTTGATATTATATGTATGGAATTGGCAGGAATTATACCTTGTGGTTCGTGGATAGTGAATCGTGAATCGAGCCACGAACCACAAATCACTATTCACGAATTCCAGGAGGGGACAGAAATGAAACGGGTGGGCATTATTCTTGCGGTTTTGCTGGTTATGCTGCAATTATGCAGCGACAATATCCAGGCACGACCGACAACACGGCAGGAGGCCGAAAAGGTAGTAAAAGGATGGTTGAAAGCCAGTCCTCGGCCGCTCGGTGCGGCCTTAGGCCGGCAAGTAACAGAAATCCAGACCTACACAGATGATGGAGGCAATCCGCTCTACTACATTGTCTATTTGCAGCCAAATGGATTTGTCATAGTGCCGGCAGATGATTTAGTTGAGCCGATTATTGGTTTTGCCGAGGATGGGATATATGACCCTTCGCCCACCAACCCTCTCGGGGCATTAGTTACCGGCGACCTCAATGGTCGAATTGAGTCAGTTCGAACCGGTCAGCCGGTCCGAACTAAAGCCGTTACCGGTGTATCTACAGTCCCGCAGAGCAAGTGGAGCAATTTTCTCGGCCTTGCAGAAGCGCCGGAAAAAGAGATTAGCACATTGGGCTTATCTAACATCGATGATGTGCGTGTGGCCCCATTGGTGCAAACCAAATGGAACCAAACTACGTGTTGCACAGTAGACCCACGGGCCTGTTATAATTATTACACACCGCCTGTCGGAGAAGGCAGAACCGGAAATTACCGCTGCGGATGTGTCGCCACCGCCCTTGCACAAATAATGCGTTATCATCAGTATCCCAGTACCGGCATAGGCAAAAATCCTTTCACTGTAATTGTTAGCAATTCTACTAATAAGGTGACTCTCTATACCAGAGGCGGTGATGGCAACGGCGGGCCGTATGACTGGGCAAATATGGTGCTTACCCCAAATTGCTCCACAACGCAAACCCAGAGACAGGCCATCGGGGCACTTTGTTACGATGCAGGAGTTGGGATTTCAAATCTTGCCTCCGATGCATATAATCCAGTTCAATATACCGAATACTACTGGGATATCACAATCGCCTATACGCACAGTGCAAAGAAGGGGCTCATATCCACTTTTAAGTATGGTAACGCCATTTATGGGTTCAACAGCGGCTCTAATATCGACATTAACGACTTAATCGGTATGGTCAACCCGAATCTCGATGCCGGCTTGCCTGTTTACTTTGGCATTAAGAAAGGGACTGCCGGACACGCTGTAGTATGTGATGGATACGGCTATAATGCCGGCACTATGTACCACCATATTAACATGGGCTGGGGTTGGGACGGGGTCGCGACATATGACGTATGGTACGACCTTCCGGACATTAACTCATCTCCCTCTTATGACACGCTTTATGAAACTATTTATAATATTTACCCGTTAGGTAATGGCGAGGTGATTAGCGGAAGAGTAACCGACCCCGGTGGGAATCCTATCAGCAATGTCAAGGTCAGTGAGTTCGTTTATCCCGGCCCATCCCTCACAAATACCTGCTATACCAACGCCAAGGGGATATACCATTTTGACGGCCCCGCTTCCGATACCAACCTTGCTGTTTGGGCGGAGAAAACCGGCTATGTCTTCGGTGGCTATAAGATAGTCCGGACAGGAAAATCCATCGACAGCAACAGCACGAGTGGGAATGTCTGGGGCGTTGATATAGCGTGTATTGGTCCCGACGTTAACACTATCACCCCGACATCCGGCCCCGCAGGAACGTATATGAAGATTCAAGGCACACATTTCGGCAGTTCGCCCGGCTCGGTGGTATTTCCGGGGGGCTACTACGGCGAAATACTGCAATGGAGCGATACCCTTATCCTTTGCCGAGACCCCTGCCCCTACAGTGGAGATGTTATAGTCCGCACTGCCGTCGGAGCTAACAGCAGGGATGTTCATTTTGACGTTACCAATCCAACGACAATATATGTGGATGTCAACCATACACCAGATGTCGAAAATGGCAGCACCGACTATCCCTTCAGTAAGATTGAAAGGGGTATTTATGCCACGACATACGCAGACACCATCGTAGTTAAACCGGGCATTTACAATGAAAATATCAACCTTGTTGGCGACTGGGGTATCACATTAACCAGCATAGACCCAAACGATTCTGACATAGTTGCTTCCACCGTTATTAACGGCGGCGGAAGCGGAGCGGTAGTGACGTTTAACAACAACTGCAGTGTATTGACCGGGTTCACAATTACTAACGGCTCTAACAATAATGGCTCCGGCGGAGGAATTTATTGCAACGGGCAGAGTGAAGAGATAGCCCCGACAATTAGTCATTGCTTCATCACAAGCAATTCGGCAGGGGAAGGTGGTGGTATTTATTGCTACGACAGCAGCCCGATGATAAGCCATTGTACAATCGCAGGCAATCAGGCCTACGATTGGTGGGGTGGCGGTATCTATTGTTACAATGAAGACGTTTGGTACTCCCCGACAATTACTCATTGCCTCATCGTAGGCAATTCGGCCGAGGGCGGTGGCGGTATATGTTTAATGGGCGGCAGTCCCACAATTGGCCATTGCGACATCAGCAGCAATAACGCAGACGGCGGTGGCGGCATTCTATGCGCAGGAGGCATGACGATCCATCATACAATACTATGGGCTGATATGGCACCATACGGACCGGAGATTGCGATAGTGAGTCTCGATAATCCTCCTGTTCTTACCATAGGGTACAGCGATGTGCAGGGAGGATTGATGGGCGTGTACCAAACAAGCGGCACACTGCACTGGGACGCAACCAATATCAACGCTGACCCAATGTTTGTGCGTGACCCCAATGCCGGGCCGGATGGAAACTGGGGCAGCGAGGACGATGACTTTGGCGACCTGCATCTGCTCGGTGATTCACCGTGTATTGATGCGGGTGACCCCAGTTTTATACCTGACCCTGATACCTGTATGGATATGGATGGCCAACCAAGAATTGTCGGCTGTCGTGTTGACATAGGCGCTGATGAGTTTATCTACCCCGGCGATATTGAGCCCGATGGGGATGTTGACTTTGTGGACTTTGCTATTTTTGCCGGCTACTGGCAGGACACCAACTGTGGCGCATGCGGCGGGGCCGACCTTACTGGTGACGGGACTGTAGATGCTAATGATTTAGCGGAACTTGCTGAAAACTGGCTGAAGAGTCTATGCAAAGATTGGCCATGAAATGAAATAGCCGGTTTTTGCGTATAAGCAGTTCCCCGTAAAAGAGAAAGGGTTAACTATAGCAGTAAAGTGCAACCGACCGCTCAGCCAGTGAGAGCTTTCCAGCTTTGATTAAGCTCTTCCGTAAGAGTGATTACTTCACGAATCATCTGGGGGCACACTTTGTATTGGCCTCGGAGAGACGGCTATTCATGAAATAATAGAGCTTGTGGAGGTTAGTGGCTATTTCACCTCCTGCTTTCATATCGGGGACCGCATTAAGTTCGTTAAATTCTGCTATACTATCGCCTGGCACCAATCTCTGGTCCAGGATGAAATTTTACTGGAGAATAACCGTGGCGGATAAAAGAGCGGTAGTTTTACTAAGCGGGGGCATTGATTCGGCCACAACTTTGGCCATCGCCCGCAGCGAAGGGTTCCGGTGCTGCGCCTTAACTTTCAGGTACGGCCAACGGCATAAACTGGAGGTCGAGGCCGCAAAGAAGATAGCCGCTTCTCTCGGAGCATCTGAACATCGAATAATCGATATTGACCTGGCTTCTTTCGGCGGTTCAGCCCTGACGGATTCAACCATTGAAGTGCCTAAGGATAGAACAGAACTCGGCACGCCTGCTCAAATTCCACCAACTTATGTCCCTGCCCGCAACACGATATTTTTAAGTTATGCCCTTGCCTGGGCGGAAGTGCTCAAGAGTTTCGACATTTTTATCGGCGTCAATGTGGTCGATTACAGCGGTTACCCCGACTGCCGGCCTGAGTTTATAGCGGCTTTTCAGAAGACCGCCAACCTCGCTACCGCAGCCGCCATTGAAGGTAAAAGCCGATACCATATTCATACTCCGGTTATTAAAATGACAAAGGCCCAGATTATTCTTGTCGGCGCCAAGCTCGGCGTAGATTTTTCTATGACGCATAGCTGCTACGACCCCGATGGGCAAGGCAGAAGCTGTGGCCGATGCGACTCCTGCAGATTAAGATTAAAAGGTTTTGCCGAAGCAGGCCTGAAAGACCCCATTGAGTACGTAGAAGAATAATGAATGTGGAATATCGAAATATGAACCTATGAAAAGCACGAAGCACGAAATTCGAAATACGAAACAAATTCAAATGACCAAAATTCAAAATCCAAAACAAAGTGTTTTGGACATTTGAAATTCGAATTTTGATATTGTTTCGAGTTTCGAGATTCGAATTTCGGATTTATATCTGAAATAATCTGTCCAATTTGAAGATGATAATAAACGAGATATTTTATTCTTTGCAGGGCGAGGGGTTTTTGGCCGGTGTTCCGAGCGTTTTTGTGCGTTTAGCCGGCTGCCCTTTACGCTGCCGATGGTGTGACACAAAATATGCCTGGGACCAGGTGGTTGGCGAGGAGCGCACTATTAGCGATGTTATCCAGACTGTCCAACAGTGGCAGTGTAAATTCGTAGTAATCACCGGCGGCGAACCAATGATAAATACTGACCTGCTGCAATTAGTGAGAGAGCTAAAAACCGCAGGTAAACATATCACAATCGAAACCGCAGGTATCACATTCATACCGGGTATGCCCTGTGATTTGATGAGTATCAGCCCAAAGTTGAGTAACTCCACACCGACCGAGCCAAAACTCGCCGAAGTCCACGAAAAGTCCAGACTAAATATGGCGGTGCTGAGACAATTGGTTGGTAGTTATAACTGCCAACTAAAATTTGTTGTGGATTCACAGAATGATTTAGCAGAGGTTCAGAAAACGATAAAACAGATAGGAAACGTGGATTTGACGAGGGTGATGTTAATGCCGCAGGCGGCTACGAGAGAGGAACTATTGGCCAAATCACCTATGGTTGCTGAGATGTGTAAGAACAGCGGCTTTGCATTTTCGCAGCGTCTGCAAATTCTTTTGTGGAATAATGCAAGAGGGAGGTGATTTCAGACAGGATTGGCCGGATTTCTGAAGCGTTTTTCTGTTGATATTCTCTTAAGAATGTAGTATATTTTTAACCAGAGGTGATAAAAATGAAACTAAAGGTAGTTCTGGAAAAGGGTGAGGATGGATTTATTGTCGCCCACTGTCCCAGTCTTAAGGGCTGTTGGAGCCAGGGCAAAACCGAACAGGAGGCAATCAAGAATATCAAAGAGGCTATCACTCTTTATTTAGAGCCGGATCCTAAGGTTGTTAAGCCTTCTGCTAAGCATAAAGTATTAGAGGTTGCGGTATGACCAAACCGCCCTTGCTCTCCGGCAAAAAAATGAAAAACTTATTAATTTCTCTAACCTTATTTCTTGTTTTGTTTATGATGGCTGGCTGTTCAAGCAAGCTGAAATATGTGGAATTAGATAAGGAAACCTTCTCAAAGCTTGATGCTTCAAGAGTGGTCGAGGTGAACGTGGTCTCTACCGGAGCAACACCCGCCGAATGGAAAAATCCTACCAAGTGGACGGGAGTCTACAGGAATGTCTTTCCTATTAAGGAGCCCAACAAGATAGACACAATTGTTAAATGCATCAGGGAAGCAGAATCTTTCCCTGAACTTTCTCCTGGTATGAAGACTCCATTTGATAGAATGTTTTTCAGGACGCAAGGAAACACCATCTACTTTATCGGTATTCGTTGGGATAATGAATCGGTACATGGAGACTGGTGGAATTCCCGTGAGTTGCGCGAGTATCTTAGGCAATTGGGAATTGAGCGTCCAAAAGGAGAATCGAATTTGCCTCCTTCTAGGGAAGTATATCCTCATCCGCCGATGGATGCCAAGTAAAGCCAGGTAAACTGAACTTGTTATTCCTGACCATAAAGAAGTTGACCGCTGGACCCTTGGAGGTATCATTAAAGACGCTGAGCTTACCGTAGAAGAATTCATTAAACTGCTTAAATAAGCACCTTCGCACTTCTGGATTGGTCATTGACAATCAATAGTCAATAGTAAATAATCAATTGTAAATCAAGCAGCCCGGGTGGCGGAATTTGGCAGACGCGCTAGCTTGAGGTGCTAGTGGGAATATCCCTTGCAGGTTCGAATCCTGTCCCGGGCATTGGTTATTGCAGTCGCAACAAAACCGAAAGTAAAAGAATATACGCAGAAAACCAGAAGGAGCGAAAAATACCAGACGAAGGACAACAAGCTTTACCCCAGGGTCGTGTAACTTCTATCGATGCGCTGCGTGGATTCGATATGTTCTGGATTATCGGCGGTGAGAGAATTTTCGCCAGTTTACACGCCATTTTCAACAATCCCGCAACGGCCTGGATAAAAAGGCAACTATCCCATGTCGAGTGGGAGGGGTTTCGTTTCGAAGATTTGATTATGCCGCTGTTTTTATTCATTGTCGGCGTCGTGATGCCATTTTCCCTCGCAAGACGGCTTGCACGGGGTGACAGCCGCAGACAAATATATCTGCATATCATAAAGCGAACGCTGATACTGTTTGTGCTGGGTATGGTCGCACAGGGAAACTTGCTGGAGTACGACCTCTCGAAGCTCCATATCTACAGTAACACCTTGCAGGCAATTGCAGCCGGTTACCTCATCGCCTCAATTATAATCCTCAACAGCAGACGGCTTGGTCAGATAGTAACGACAGCCGTTTTGCTATTATTGTTCTGGGGTTTGATGATGCTGGTTCCGGTTCCAGGTCAGAGTGCGGATAAGTTGGCGGCAGATGGTAATCTTGCGATATATCTGGACAAGCTGATTCTCGGGCGGTTCCAGGATGGAACAAAATATACCTGGATTTTGAGCAGTATGACATTCGCCTGCACGGTGATGCTCGGCGTGATGGCAGGCCAGTTATTACATTCACAAAAGCGCAATATCATAAAGTTATTATGTCTTTTGGCTCTGGGTATCGGGTGCCTCGCGCTGGGTCTGGCGTGGGGTAAGTTACTTGGCTTTCCCATCATCAAGCACCTGTGGACAAGTTCGTTTGTGCTTTTCTCCGCAGGGATATGCTATCTGCTGTTGGCATTCTTCTACCTCGTTATAGATGTATGGGGTTTCAAGAAATGGGCGTTTTTCTTTGTGGTAATCGGGACCAACGCTATTGCGGTGTATATGGCTCGCAGCCAGTTTGATTTTCGAACGCTCGGCGATATCTTCGTAGATGGCCTGGACAAATATTGCGGAAACTGGAATAGCTTTATTCACGCTGCGGCTGGCCTTGCCATCGTATGGCTGATACTGTTCTGGATGCACCGCAAGAAATCCTTCATAAAAATCTGATGGTTGGCTTACGGCGGCGGCAGCCATAAATTACCTCAGGGAGACCTAATTGTGGATAATCAAAGGCCGGATTTAACCAAGACCCGCATCTTGTCCATTGATGCGCTTCGCGGTTTCGATATGCTCTGGATTATTGGAGGCGGAGAATTATTCACCAGCTTAGCCAAAGTTTGGAAAACTCCGGCGGCGCAGAAAATCGACGAGCAGCTAAGCCACGTAGAATGGGAGGGGTTTCGCTTTGAGGATTTGATATTTCCATTATTTGTTTTCATTGTGGGGGTGGTTTTGCCGTTCTCGATCTCACGCCGGCTCGAGCAGGGACAGAGCCGCAGCAAAATTTATCTGCACATTCTCAAACGTACGGTTGTATTGATTTTGCTGGGGCTGATACTAAATGGACTGTTACGTTTTAATTGGCCTCAAATGCGCTGGCCGGGCGTATTACAGCGTATCGGGCTGTGTTACTTCTTTGCTGCACTTCTGGTTGTCCATACAAAATGGCGGACACAGGCTATAGTTGTAGCGGCGGTTTTGCTTTTATATTGGGCGGCAATGATGCTGGTTCCCGTTCCAGGTTTCGGGGCAGGTGCTCTTACGAAAGAAGGGTGCCTGTCTTCATACATTGACCAAAAAGTTGTTCCCGGTGTGCTTTATTATAAATATGGTGACAATGAAGGGGTGCTCTCGACGCTGCCGGCGGTTTGCACGGCTCTCTTGGGTGTGTTGGCCGGCCACTGGCTGCGCTCAAACCGCCCGGGTAATCGTAAGGTATCTGGTCTGGCAGTTGCAGGCTTGGTCAGCTTGGTTGTAGGGCATCTGTGGGGGACTGTCTTTCCTATTATCAAGATTATCTGGACGAGCTCATACGTGCTTTATGCGGGCGGATGGAGCTTACTGTTACTTGCGTTTTTCTACTGGATTATCGATGTTCGCGGCTATAAAAAGTGGGCATTTTTCTTTATTGTTATCGGGATGAACCCGATTACGATTTACTTTCTGCGAGGTTTAATTGATTTCGATGGGATTGCCGGATTTTTCCTGGCTGGTCTTACTCAATATGCAGGTCCGGCAGGCCCGCTGATTTTGCCGGCTGGTGTGGTAATAATCGAATGGCTGTTTCTGTGGTTTTTGTTCCGCCACAGGATATTCTTTAAGGTCTGAAGCAATACCAGGCGCAGTTAAGCTGGATTTTTCAAGGCCACAAAGGCTGAAAGAAGAAAAATCCGAAATTCGAAGCACGAAATCCGAAACAAATTCAAATGACCAAAATACAAATTTCAAAAAATAAACACAGATTCATCTGCCAGACACAGGGCGGATAAATTCTCTCTGACTATGGCCCAGTGCCTTCGAGCCAGTGTTCAGCAAATCGGGCAAAGTCAGCAAAATTAACCGCGTCACTGTGATTAATATCCGTTCCCTCACACCAATCCGGCGATTGGCACGTATCGTCAAGCCAATAAAGGCCAAATATTGAAAGATCAAAGAAGTCAACCCTGCAATCACCGGTGAAATCCGCGTCATAGATTGGCAAAACCTCTCCTGTACAGTCTTTTGGGTCGCCCCATAACCCATTGTTATCTATAGCCCGGGCAAAGTATCGATTTGAACCAATCGGAGGGAAACAGGCGACCGTACCCGTCCAATCCCACCCCTCTGCAGGATTATTATCGATGCCAAGGAGTTGATCTTCTCCATCCAGGTCCAGATAGCCGTTTCGATTCAGGTCTCGGTAGAAATCAACCTGCACAATCCAGCCATCAGAATCATTTACACCGCTGGCCGTCAAAGTCAGCAAGTTGTTCTGCACAACGGGGTCAGGTGAATCCGCCAGAGCGGCTATTGTTGGTGTGCCGCCGATTTTGATGTGCGACAGCGACAGGCCGTACCGACCTGTATCGGTTCCCCAATAATCCCTTGCTATGATAAAATATGTCCCGGTCTGTGTGAGTTTCTTTGAATCAATGGTTGCCGAATCATATCCCCAGTCAATCGCCACC
>Ga0315280_10011831_pt1 | contig 10658 bp, 12 predicted proteins | sample YL17G06_40_MG_FD_203697 | JGI IMG/M metagenome (GOLD analysis project Ga0315280, IMG submission 203697) | Sediment microbial communities from Yellowstone Lake, YNP, Wyoming, USA - YL17G06_40 | ecosystem: Environmental > Aquatic > Freshwater > Lake > Sediment | place: USA: Wyoming | collected... | reverse complement strand
CTTTGCGATATATACCTTTGAGGGGAGGGAGAAGACCTATTTCGAATAAATCAACTACCCCTCTCGCAGTTCGGGGTTTTAAATATTCCTCGAAGTATTGAGACCAACGGTGGTAATTAATACCAAAATCAAAAGATATAACGGTATTATCGGCCTCAAGTAGAATCTTGTTTCCGCCGATTGTTCCGGCACCACCATAAACTGTGATGCTTACAGCCAAAGTTAACCCTTCCGCTATGCTGGCTCAGTACTTATAGTCAATTGCAAAATTCCTTATAATTCTCCCGGGCAAATATGGAGGGAGGGGATATCCACCCTCACCTTAATCCTCTCCCATCAAGGGAGAGGAATTTTATGCGAGATTATGCGGTTAACTATAGTTCGGTAGAATGCCAGGCAATAACAAATTTACCTGGCATTCACAATCACAATACTGTTATAAGCAGCCCGCACTATAGGGACACACACAAAGATAAAATGGGAATAACAATTGTCCCCATTCCCGCTTTGCTGATAAAGCCAGCAAGCTCAGGCTAACAAGGAACTCAGCCTTGTTTTAATCTCTAATCTTCTAGACCGGAGAAATAACTCGGCTTAACCCTTGCCAATGCGGAATACTTTTGTGCCGCAGCGGGGGCAAACACCCTGTATTGCCGGACGCTTGTTTTTAAGGATAATGTTCCTTGGGTTCCGGATCTCAACCTTTGTTCGGCACTTTACACAATAAGCTGTAGCCATGTCTTAGCCCTCCTTCTTTACTACTTTTCCCAGCTAGCAGAATAACAAACCTATAATTTATATGTCAATAGGTAAAGTGCCAAAAAGTTAAATAAATTACCAAATTTAATCCCTTTTTAGCATTGTGATGAAGGCTTCCTGAGGGATTTCCACTTGCCCTACCTTTTTTAATCGCTTTTTGCCTTCGGCTTGTTTTTCCAGGAGTTTACGTTTGCGGGTGACATCACCTCCGTAACACTTGGCAAGCACATTTTTTCTTAAAGCCTTTACAGTTTCTCGGGCAATTATTTTCCCATCAACTGCTGCCTGGATGGCTACATCAAATAGCTGTCTCGGAATAAGCTCTCTAAGTTTTTTGACCAGTGCTCTTCCTGCGGTGAAGGCTTGGTCGGCATGGATGATACGAGACAACGCATCGATAGGCTGATTGTTGACCAGAATTTCTAATTTTACTAAACGGGCCGGGCGATATTCGGCAAAAGTGTAGTCTAAAGAGGCATAACCCTGGCTGCATGATTTGAGGCGGTCATGAAAGTCAACCAGAATAGCACTCAGTGGCATATCATACTTTAGTATAGCTTGCTGCCAAATGGGGTTACCTTTTTCTTTGTTTTCCCCTAAATATTCCATTTGTTGAAGTTGCCCTTCATATAATGGTACCAATTCCATTACAGCGCCAATGTATTTGTTTGGGGTAATGATGCAGGCAGATATCCAGGGCTCATGAATTTCTTTGATTTCATAGAGTGGTGGCAGCCTTGCTGGATTATCCACCATAGCTATCGTGCCATCCCTTTTATGTAGTTGATACGCTATGCTGGGAGTGGTGCGCAATAGCTGTAATCCGTATTCTCTTTCCAGGCGCTCTTGGACGATATCCATGTGCAATAAACCCAGAAATCCGCAGCGAAATCCCGGGCCCAGTGCGTTACTGCTCTCCGGTTCGTAGGATAGCGAGGCATCAGTCAACTTAAGCTTATCCAATGCGTCACGAAGATGGTGGTAATCCTTTACTTCTATAGGATAAAGTCCGGCAAAGACCATCGGTTTTGCCGGGCAATAGCCTGGCAAAGGTTGAGAAGCAGGATTATGAGTTGCGGTAATTGTGTCGCCTACCTGGCAATCATTGGCATTCTTTAGTCCGGTAGCGATATAGCCCACCTCCCCGGCGTCCAGAATTGGTAGTGGTAACATTTCAGGCTTGAAAATACCGACTTCTAATGCCTCGGATAATTTACCTGTGGACATTAATTTTAATTGCTCACCCGTTGAGATATTGCCATCAACAATTCTGATGAAGGCGACAATGCCCTTATAGGGGTCATATTTGGAGTCGAAGATTAATGCTCTTAGCGGGGCATCTTGGTTTCTCTGTGGTGGTGGTATTCGTTCAATGATAGCTTGCATAACTTTGTCTATTCCGGTACCTTGCTTGGCGGAAGCGAAGATAATTTCTTTTTCATCAAATCCTAAACTGCTTTTCAATGCTCCAGCTACCTCCTCTGGCTGGGCGTTGGGCAAGTCAATCTTGTTAATCACCGGGATAAGGCGGAGGTTATGCTCCATGGCAATTGAGAGATTAGCTAAAGTTTGAGCTTGAATTCCTTGAGAGGCATCGACTACTAAAATAGCGCCTTCCACAGCAGCTAAACTGCGTGATACTTCGTAGGTGAAATCAACATGCCCCGGTGTATCAATCAGATTTAGTTGGTATTGTTGACCATCGGGCGCGTTATAGTTCATGCGCACTGCCTTGGCTTTGATAGTGATTTTCCTTTCTCTCTCTAGCTCCATTTGGTCCAGGAATTGCTCCTGCATTCGCCATTCCGGTATAGTCTTGGTCATCTCTAGCAGGCGATCGACCAGAGTTGACTTGCCGTGGTCAATATGGGCAATGATGCAGAAGTTTCTGATTTGTTTTTGTTCCATACAAATGTTTATGCTAACATACTTGATAGCCAGCCTCAATTTGGAGAGTGTTTGTGAAGTTAGCGATAATGGAAAAGTGACCAGCGACGAAATTAGAACAGCTTTTTTGAGCTTTTTTGAACAAAAAGGGCATAAGGTTATCCCTGGCTCATCTTTAATTCCCGACAAGGACCCCACTTTATTGCTGACCACCGCCGGTATGGTGCAGATTAAGCCCTATTTTTTAGGATTACAAAAACCGCCAAGACAGCGGCTAGCCTCCTGTCAAAAGTGTTTTCGCACTACCGATATAGATTTGGTCGGCGATAGCAAGCATCTCACATTTTTTGAGATGCTGGGGAATTTCAGCGTCGGCGATTATTTTAAGAAGGAGGCTATTCCCTGGGCCTGGGAATTCGTCACTGAATGGCTGAAGCTACCCAGGGAGCGATTGTGGATAACTATTTACCTTGATGATGACGAAGCTTTTGATTATTGGCGGCAAGTTGGTGTTCCGGCACCGAGAATATTGCGGTTTGGCGAGGAGGATAATTTCTGGGGACCTACTGGCGACTCAGGACCTTGCGGACCTTGCAGCGAAATTCATTATGATCTTGGTGAAGAATTTGGTTGTGGTAGACCTGAGTGCAAACCAAACTGCGAATGTGGTCGTTTTTCCGAAATATGGAATCTGGTATTTACTCAGTATAATCAGACCACCGACGGTAAGCGCGCTCCTTTGTCTAAGCCGAACATCGATACCGGGATGGGATTGGAACGGACTGCAGCAGCAATTCAGGGTAAGCCTTCGCCTTACGAAACAGACCTCTTCCTCCCTTTAATAGAGCGAGTTACTCAGCTAGCCGGGAAAAGCTATGGTGAAGAGAAAGATATTGACCGGGCGATGAGGATTATTGTTGAGCATGGTCGAGGTGTGGCTTTTCTTATTGCTGATGGCGTTTTGCCTTCAAATGAGGGGAGGGGATATGTGCTGCGGCGTATCTTGCGTCGTGCTTCTCTCTTCGGGAGAAGGCTGGGGTTAGACCAGCCTTTCCTCTCTGAAATTACCGCCGCTGCTGTAGCCAGGATGAAGCATGTATATCCTGAATTGATGGCTAAACAAGCTGTGATTGAAGAAATTACCACGGCTGAGGAAGAAAAGTTCAGTAATACTTTGGAGACCGGGCTTAGCCTGGTGGAAGAACTTATCGAGGGAGCTATAAGGCAAGGAGGAAAATTGTTACCCAGTGAGCAAGTATTCCAGCTTTATGATACTTACGGGTTTCCCCCGGAGCTGACTGCTGAAATTGCCAGCGAAAGAGGATTATCCCTAGACCGGGCAGGTTTTCAAGCCGAAATGGAGAAGCAGCGGGAAAGGGCCAGGGCAGGGCAGAAATTCAGTGTCACAGTTAGTGAAACAATTTCCTTAAAAGATGAAGCTGTGATTGAGGTATTTAGGCAAACTGAGTTCATTGGTTATGACATGACTACCTCTCAATCTAAAATTCTGGAACTCAGGGTTGGAGGGCATCTCAGGAAAGATGCTTCTCAAGGTGATGATGTTGACATAATTCTTGATAAAACGCCTTTCTATGGCGAGATGGGTGGACAGGTTGGCGATACAGGCAAAATCAGCAGCCAAAAGGGGAAAGTGGCTATTACAAATACCCTTAGAAGTCCTTCAGATGTAATAATTCACCATGGAAAAGTCACCAAAGGCAGTATATCTGTGGGTGATGAGGTGGAGGCGAAAATTGACATAGACCGCCGTTTGGATATTGCCCGCAACCATACTGCCACTCACCTTCTGCAGGCCGCTTTAAGGCAAATATTGGGCAGTGATGTATATCAAAGAGGTTCGTTAGTGGAGCCGGCTAGGTTCAGGTTTGACTTCTCTCATCTGGCAGCTATAACTGAAGAGCAGCTCGCTGAAATTCAAAGATGGGTTAACGAAAAAATACGGCAGATTTTGGCGGTGAAATCTAGGCTCGTCCCTTATGACCAGGCTAAAGCTGAGGGAGCTATTGCCTTATTTGAGGAAAAGTATGGTGAAACGGTTCGAATGGTGGAAATTGGCGAGCCGGCAATAAGCAGGGAACTTTGTGGTGGCACTCATGTTAAATCAACCGGTGAAATTGGTCTTTTTATCATCACCAGCGAAGCTAGTATTGGCACCGGTTTGCATCGAATCGAGGCAGTAACCGGTAGAGCAGCAGAATCGGTGGCGGAGAGGAATTTTGCTACCCTGAAAAGCGTGGCTGGGGAATTAAAAAGCCTGCCTGAGGAGGTTTATCAAAAAGTTAAAGTTCTTATTGAGGAGCTGGAGTTAGAACATAAGCATTCACTGTGGTTGGAGAGGGAATTATCTCGAAGGATGGCAGAATCGTTGGTTACCCAAACCAAACAGGTGGGTGGGGTAACATTTTTGTCAGCCAGAGTACTGCCGCTAAACAAATCCGTTCTTCGCGAGATGGGTGATATATTACGCAATAAATTAAGCAGCGCAGTGATAATTTTAGCTGCAGTTTATGATAATACCCCCAGCTTCCTGGCAATGGTTACTCCTGACCTGGTAGCCCGAGGTCTCCATGCCGATGATATTATCAAACAGGTAGCCCGGGTTACCGGCGGCAGCGGTGGAGGCAGAGCGGAGATGGCCCAGGCAGGTGGGAAGGATGTAACCAGGCTGGATGAAGCCTTAAGCTCAGTTGAAAGTATCATCGCAGAGAGAATTAAGGCTTGTCCTGAGCGAAGCGAAAGGTGAGGGTGAACATGCGCAGTCTTGGATTGGATATTGGAGATAGGAAAACTGGTGTGGCAATAAGTGACCCTGACGGAGTATTAGCAACTCCTCTCACCGTGATTGAGCGTAGAAACCAGGAGGATGTCATAGCTGACATTATTAAACTTGTTGAGCAATATAAGGTGGAATGTATTGTGGTCGGTTTACCCTATTCCCTGGATGGACATTTAACTCAGCAAGCTATGAAGGTAAAGGATTTTACGGAAAAGCTCCAGAGTGTCATTGCGAGCCTGAACGAAGTGAAGGGAAAGCAATCTCATCTTACCGGGGTTAACATACAAATGTGGGATGAGCGGCTGTCCAGCGTGGCTGCGGAAAGGTTGATGATTGAGGCCGGAACTAGAAAGGATAAGAGAAAACAGCACCAGGATGCTTTAGCGGCGGCTATTATCCTTCAGGGATTCTTAGATAGCTTGAACAAAAATTGATAAGGCACTCTGTCTAAAGGGGCTACCGCAGCTAAAATTTATTCGTGCCTTATAAAGCACTCTATCTCCTTCCGGTTGAACCTGCGGTCACCTCTTGTCCCCAGGCGATAGGCACGAATCAGCCCTTTTTTGGTCCACTGCCTCACCGTGTTGGGGTGGACATACAATAGCCTCGCTGCCTCAGTGGTAGTCAGCATCTCAGAGTAGGGTGAGTACACTTTCATTTTACCTCCATCTTATCCATCCTCACACAACTTTATTTATGTTGCGTAAATTTATACTAATTTAAGCTCTCTTCCCTGTAAATCACCCAAAAGTCCTATCCCCGGCTTCCCAGGTTCTTACCTTGACCAAAAAGTCGCGGGAAACAGGACGTTTGTCCCACGAATTGGAGGTAAAGTAAAGATAATGCTATTGACATTTCCATATATGCTAAAAATATAGTAAGACAGTACTGGTACTAAAATCCAAAAGGAACACATTGTTTATTTGTCATTGCGAGGAGCGCTAGCGGTTGCGAGGCGCAGCCGAAGCAAACTGGAGCATGAGATTCCTCGTTTCACTCTGAACAAGCTCCGCAATCCCCAGGTTAAATCCTGAAGAAAATCAAAAATCAAACATAAAAAGTCAAAATGACAATTCAAAAAGCAAAAAGCTTCCTTATTTTTGCCCTTTGATTTTTGAGTTTTGCTTTTCCGAGATTGCCACGCTTTGCTCGCAATGACAGAGGGGGATTTGATTTGCCTTACTCCCCCTTTGGGAAAGGGGGATTTAGAGGGATTTTTGTACGAAGTTATGCGGGGATACTATAGCTCAGAATGACAGAGAATAAACTAAATTATGACTTCTCACTACAAGCCAAGGGCGTCCTTTAGTCTTACATTCAGTTCTTTCTGGATAGCAGGGCTGACCTTGCCAAGACGGCGAATGATTCTGCTTCTCTCAATGGTCAGAAGCTTTCTCATTTTGAATACTGAAGCTCTCTTGAGGCCTGTTTTGGGGAAATCAGGATGCTCTGGTTGCAGCAGATAATCAGTTTTAGCCAGTTTTTTAGGAGAGACTACGGAAGAGATAAAAACGATGACAATATCAGTTTCTTGTGGGTCAAGGGAAACTATTACCGCGGGGCGCAGCTTTCTACCAGTTAAATCAGTGAAGGGGAAAGGGACAAGAACGATGTCACCCCGCTTAAGCGGAGTTTTTGACCTGCAATCAGATTTCCTCTCCATCCTCCATGGTGTAAATATCCTCATCGGGATGGTGCAGGAAATCGTAGCTACCAGCTTGCTCCGCTGCCTGAGCAATAAGGGAAGGGGCTAAGTCGTCTTCTAAAATGAGGATTTCTAATCTTTGGCGTTCAGGGATGTCCAGTTTCTGTAACGGTCTGAGAACCCCGTTTTCATAAATTGCCTGGATTGTTTGTGGCATAGTTACCGCCTTTAAGGCAAGAGTAGCAAAAACCGGATTGGATGTCAATGCTATGAGGCTCAGCAAAATACAAAGTATGAGATTGCTTCGCTCAGCTCGCAATGACAAGGGAAAGACTCGCAATGACAAGGGAAAACGCTCGCAATGACACAATGGATTCGAGATACCAGGGGTCAACTAGAAGAGGGAGAAGAGGATTAAGAGTGAGGATGTCAAAATTATAGTATAATTGCTATAGGAGGTTATTATGCATCTTATGGTGACTCTGGAGCAAGGGGAAGACGGCTATATTGTGGTGGAGTGCCCCAGCCTCCCTGGCTGTGTCAGTCAAGGGAAGACTGAGGAAGAGGCCCTCGCCAACATTAAAGAAGCTATCGAACTCTGGCTAGAGGTTGAAGCTGAGAAAGTCATAGAAGCGGTTGGCGACAATAGGAAGACGTGTAGGGTAAAAGTGTAATGTCCGATTTGCCTGTAATCTCGGGCAAAGAGGCGGTGGCAGCTTTTGAAAAGGCAGGTTGGCGTTATGTGCGAAGGAAAGGGAGCCACATGATAATGATCAAATCGGGCTTGCCCATTAATCTTTCGATTCCTGATCATAAAGAATTAGACCGCGGCACTCTTCGTAAATTGATTCGGCTTTCCCAGCTCAATGTGGAGAAATTTATCGAGTTGCTGAAGAAGTAGCGGGGGGTTTAGCCTCCGCTAAGCCAAAGCAAGGTCTGAAGGATGCTGGAGATTGCTTCGCTCAGCTCGCAATGACAAGGAAGGAAGTTAAGTGTCACCAATCATGTGAACGAGCAGGGGGCATTGCAGGGACAGGGTTTGCTTGATAAGATGTTGGAGGGAGAGAAAGATGAAATACAAGGTTGTTGTCGAGTCACAGGAAGAGGGTGGCTACACTGTATATGTGCCTACTCTGCCTGGCTGCGTTTCTCAGGGAGAAACAGTCGACGAAGCTCTGGATAATATCAAGGAGGCCATCGAAGTCTACCTGGAGAGCCTTAAGCAGCGAGGGATAGGCTTGCCTCAAATCAAGGAGCATGAGGTAGCGGTGTGAGTCGGCTGCCGAGCCTTTCCTGGCAGCAAGTGACGAAAGCATTAGAACAAGCGGGGTTTGATATCTTCTCTAGAAGAAAAAGGCAGAGCGATGCCTGATTTCATCGGTCTTATTGGTTATCCTGTTAAGCACTCTATCTCACCCTATTTTCAGCAGGCGGCTCTGGATTATTATCACCTCGACATTCACTACCAGCTCTGGGAAACAAGTCCGGAGAAGCTCAAGTCTACAGTGGCTGAGCTAAAAAAGCCACAAAACCTGGGTGCCAATGTAACCACGCCTTACAAGGAAACAGTTCTGCCTCTGCTGGATGAAGTTGACGAGCAGGCAAGCTTGATTAGGGCGGTTAATACCATCGCTAGAAAAGGGGACAAACTCCTGGGGTTCAATACCGATGCAGATGGATTTATCACTGCGCTACGCAGCGAGGGCAAATTCAGTCCTGAGGGCGTAGAGGCGGTAATTTTAGGTGCTGGCGGGGCTGCTAGGGCGGTCTGTTTTTCCCTGGTGCAGAACAAGGTAAGTTCACTCACTATTATGGATGGGATACTGGATAAGTCCAAAGCCCTGGCCGAGCATACAAATCGCTATGTAACTCGAGCTGGCTTGAAAACCAGAATCGCTGTCTTGCCCTGGCAAAGCGTAAATTCCGCTGATACCTTTGAGCGCTGCCGGTTAATAGTCCATTGCACTACCATAGGAATGAAATATAGCCCTCAGCAAGGGCAATCGCCTCTCTCAGGCGATGTGATTCCCGAAGGTATTCTGGTCTATGACCTGGTATTCAATCCCCGGGTGACACCTCTATTACAGTTAGCACAGAAGGCAGGGGCTGATATTCTTGGCGGCTTACCTATGCTAGTATATCAGGGAGCGGCTTCCTTTGAGCTATGGACGGGAAGAAAAGCTCCAGTTGACATAATGTTTAATAAAGCTGAAGAAGTGTGTTAGTATATGAAAAAGCAGTCAGTAATCAGCAATCGGGAACGAGCAATCAGCAATCAGCCTTCAGCAATCAGCCGTCAGGGGGTGGATAGGTGGTTCTGAGCGCTGAGAGCTATAAGCTATTTACTGAAAGCTGACCGCTAAATGCTGAAAGCTATTCGCTGAAAGCTGATAGCTACTATAAAGAATTGCTGGAAGGAGGAGAGAAATGAAACAGGGGAAAGTGGCTATTATTGGTGTGGTGGTGCTGTTGCTTTTAGTGATGTTAATTCCAGTTAGCTGCATTTCCGTGCCCGGCGGAGTTGGCGGGGATAAAATTGCCGTGATTCCACTCACTGGCACTATTACGGGAACAAGCGGCCCACTTACGTATAGCGGGGTTATTACTCCGGAATTGGTGCGGGGGCTGTTACAGGAAGCGGAGGCAGATGCTTCAGTAAAGGCGATTATCTTGCGTGTGGACAGCCCCGGTGGGGAAGTGGCGCCGTGCCAGGAAATCCTGGAGGAGATAGAGCAAGCTAAGCAATCGAAGCCTGTTGTGGTCAGCATGGGCTCGATTGCTGCTTCCGGAGGCTACTATATTTCCTGTGAGGCGGACAAGATAGTGGCTCTCCCCGGCACGCTGACGGGAAGCATCGGAGTCATTGCCCAGATACCTAACCTCAAGGGCTTGTTTGATAAGCTGGGCATTGAGATGCAGACTTTCACCGGTGGCGAGCATAAGGATATGTATGCCGGGTATAGAAATCTGACGTCTGATGAGCAGGAAATCATGCAAAGTCTGGTTGATGAATATTATGAGCAATTTATTGATGTCGTTGCTGAAGGCAGAGGAATGGATAAGGAGGAAGTAAGAAGCTTAGCCACGGGACAGCTTTATACCGGCAGCGAAGCTAAGGAACTCGGTCTGGTGGACGAGCTGGGTGGACTGGATAAGGCAGTGGAAGTGGCAACGGAGTTATCTGGCGCTGTATCTCCTGAGTTGAAGTATTACAAACCCCCGGCAGGGTCAATCCTAGAAAAGCTTCTTGGGTTAAGCTCATCTGAATTAAGCAGCCTGATTAAATTGAGGGTGCTGGGGTTAAGCGGGCAGGATATCGTTTTACTGGAGACGTTAACCCAGACTTATCCTCAGCCCAGATACCTCATCTCTCCATGAATGAAAGGGATAATTAAGGGAAGCTGATGGAAAGATTTCGCTTTCTCACTGCCGGTGAATCCCACGGAAAGGCATTGACCGCCATAATTGAGGGCATGGTCAATGGCTTGCCGTTACCGGCCGAATATATCGACGGAGAATTAAGACGCCGCCAGGCAGGCTATGGGCGCAGTTCCCGCATGAAGATTGAGG
>Ga0315280_10011830_pt1 | contig 10659 bp, 7 predicted proteins | sample YL17G06_40_MG_FD_203697 | JGI IMG/M metagenome (GOLD analysis project Ga0315280, IMG submission 203697) | Sediment microbial communities from Yellowstone Lake, YNP, Wyoming, USA - YL17G06_40 | ecosystem: Environmental > Aquatic > Freshwater > Lake > Sediment | place: USA: Wyoming | collected... | reverse complement strand
CCGAGTAGCCCACTTCCTGAAGCGTGAGGGCCACCTGGACCATGTCCAGGTCCCCTTCGTCGGGATAGACCTCCTGGAAGTCGTCGCGGCGGCCGCGGATGTTGCGGAAGTGGACGTTGAAGATCTTGTTGCGGCGGCCGAAGTCGCGCACCAGCGGGCCGATCTCCCGCCCGGGCTCGCGAAGCATCTCGGCGACCGTCCCCACGCAGAAGTTGAGTCCATGGTAGGGGCTCTCCTGGATGGAGACCAGCCGCTTGAGCCCTTCCGGGGTCCCCAGCACGCGCGAGACGCCCTGGAAGCCTTTAGGGGGAACGCCTGGGTCGTGCGGGTGGCAGGCGGCCCGCACCTTGTGCTCGTTGCAGACCGGGATGACGCGATCGAGCAACCAGGTGATCCGCTCCCAGAAGAGGTCGTCGCCCACCCTCCCCGCCCGGGTCAAAGGCGGCTCTTCACGGGCGTCCCGCAGCCGCCACGTGCTGTAGCGGGAGCCGCCGCGGCCGGGGGTCGTGCCGCTCCGCAGCACGCCCAAGAGGCTCAGGTTGTACTTGAAGGCCGGCACACCGGCCCGCGCGCAGGCGGCGATCATCTTGTGGATGTCGTCCACCTCCCGCTGGCGCTCGGGGTCGCAGCCCAGCAGGATCGCGGCCCGCTTCTCCCGGTCGACATGGCTGGAGGATAGGAACGGAAGGGCGACCATCTCCAGGGCGATGCCGTGCTTCTGGCAGAGATCGCGGGTTCGCTCGAGGTCCTCGCGGGTCCAGGAGCCCCGCTCCCCCGAGGCCCGCGGGTAGCCGCAGACGGCCTCGACGCCGTGCCGCTTGAAGTAGTCCAACATCTCCGGCGTGGTCGGCCCCTGCTGCGTGCCCAGATGCATCTGGGGCTTCGGGGCGGGCGAGCGGGGGTTGGTTTTGCTTTCCGACGCCTGGGCCTCGGAAAACTTCCCGATCACCGTGCCCGCCCCGCACGACGCCAGGAACGTTCTGCGATCCATGTTTTTCCTCCAGCCGCGCGGGAACGGGTGCTGAGCATTTCTGCGGTACTGTTGTCCGGCATTATCCTCACGGCGCGCGACGCCGGCAAGCAAGGCTCCTGCCGAGCCGCGGCGGCGTGGCCGGACCTTCCCGCGCGTGCTACAATGGCGTGCATGTCCGGTCCCGATCCGCGCCCGCTGCCAAACCTCGACCGCTACGTGCGGCAGATCCGCTATCCACCGCTGGGCGCGGAAGGGCAGGCCCGGCTGGCGGAGAGCCGGGTCCTGGTTTGCGGCTGCGGCGCCCTGGGGAGCATGCTCGCCAACACCCTGGTCCGCGCAGGGGTCGGCCTGGTGCGGATCGTCGACCGCGACTTCGTCGAGCTCAGCAACCTCCAGCGGCAGTTCCTCTTCGACGAAGAGGACGTGGCCGACCAGTTGCCCAAGGCGGTCGCCGCGGCCAAGAAGCTGCGGAAGGTGAATTCCCAGGTCCGCATCGAGCCGGTCGTCGCCGACGTGGACCACAGGAACATCGAGGGGCTCTGCGACGGCATCGACGCGATCGTCGACGGCACCGACAACTTCGAGACCCGCTTCCTGGTCAACGACCTGGCGGTCCGGCGGAAAATCCCCTGGGTGTACGGCGGGTGCCTGGGGGCGGAAGGGCAGACGATGACGATCCTGCCCGGCGAGACCCCCTGCCTGCGGTGCCTGATGCAGGAGTGCCCCCCGCCGGGGACCATGCCCACCTGCGACACGGCCGGCATCCTCGGCCCGATCGTGGGCGTGATCGCCTCCCTGGAAGCGATCGAGGCGATCAAGATTCTCAGCGGCCACCGCGAGACGATCTCCCGGCAGCTCACCGTGGTCGAGCTGTGGGACGGCTGCATCCGCCAGGTGAACGTCGCGTCGCTTCGGGAGCAGGTCGATTGCCCGACGTGCAAGCGGGGGGAGTATTCCTGGCTGGAGGGCCGCCAGGGGAGCCAGACCGCCGTGCTCTGCGGCCGCAACGCCGTGCAATTGAGCCATCCCGGCGCGAGCGTCTCGCTGGAGCAGCTCGCCCGCCAATTGGAAGGCGTGGGCGAAGTCCGCCGCAACTCCTTCCTCCTGCGGCTGAAGGTCGACCCGTACGAGCTGACCGTCTTCCCCGACGGCCGGGCGATCGTCGGCGGCACCAGCGACGTCGCCACCGCCCGGACCCTCTACGCCAAGTACATCGGCCACTGACAACACCGCTCCGGCTGCAAAACGGGAGACCGGCATGTTGCGAAGGCATGACGTGGCGAAACTGCCGCTCATGGCCCACTCACTCGTACCGCAGGGCTTCGATGGGGTCCAAACGCGAGGCTTTCCAGGCGGGATAAAAGCCAAAAGCGATGCCGACGCCAGCGGAGACTGCCGCGGCGGCAATGATCGTGGACAGCGATGCTTTCGTGGGCCACTGGATCATCCACCTCACGACAATCGACGCGCCGCGTCCCAAAGCAATGCCTGTCGCCCCGCCGACGAGGCACAACACCACGGCCTCAGCAAGGAACTGGCGGAGAATATGGTAGCTTCGGGCACCGACGGCCATGCGGAGGCCGATTTCCCGAGTACGCTCGGTGACCGAGACCAGCATAATGTTCATAATCCCCACCCCGCCAACCACGAGAGAAATCAACGCCACGACCAACAGCAAGAGACTCATCGACTGGGTCGTGGAGGAGAGCATCTTCATCATCTCGGCCATGTCGCGGATGCTGAAGTCGTCGTCGCTGCCAGGGCGGATGCGGTGGCGCTCACGCAGTAGCTCGGTGATCTGGCTTATTGCCTGTTTGACCTTGGCTGCGGAAGCTGCTTTGGCCACGATTTGATCCACGTTGGTGAAACGGACCGGCTGGGGGTAATTGGCGACCTGGCTGGACGAACGGGAGGGATACCGCGATGTTGCGGTGGGATAGAGGTTGCTCAGCGTATTGACCGCATCGCTGGTGGAAGAGGAACTGCTGCCGGAACTGGCGCTTTGGTTCGTGTTGGTCAGGGTCGTGCCGCTCACGCGGTACTTGATGGTGGTCCACGGCGCCAGCACGATGTTGTCTTGATCCATGCCCATCATGTTCGCTCCCTTGCGGCTCAAGACTCCAACGACGCGGAAGGAGACGTTGTTGACGCGGATCTCCTTGCCGATCGGAGAGACATCTTGAAACAGGTTTCGCCTCACGGTGTTGCCGATCACGCACACCTTGTTGCCGTTTCGGACATCCCGGTCGGTGAACATCTCGCCGGTGGCCATGCTCTGCCAATCCCGCACTACCAAGAACGACGGGGTTGTGCCGCTGATTTGTTCGGGCACCCAGTTGCGGTTCCCGCAGACGATTTGTGCCCGGGCACGGACAATGGGAGCGACACCGCTTACGGCGGGGCACTGGCGCGCTATCTCGCTGGCGTCGTCGGGCGTGAGGGTAATCGCGCTGCCGGTGCCGAGGGTCACGCCGCCCGTATTGGTTGAGCCGGAGAAGATCATCACGGTATTGGCCCCCATGCTGGCGATGCCTTTCTGCAGGGTGGCTTTCGATCCTTGGCCAATTTCCGTCATTGCGATCACGGCCGCTACGGCAATGATGACGCCCAGGGCCGATAACCCCGACCGCATCTTATGTCGCCGCAAGGCCGCGAAGGCAGTGCGCCACGTGGCCGGCAGAAGCGCCGGCGCGATTGGCCGCCGCGGCCTTGCCGGTGCGTCGCCATAGAAGCCGGATGTAGCCGGGGCATTGCCGACAATAGTCCCCTCTCCCTCCGGGAGAGGGGAGAGGCTTGCCGCCGGTGGATTTGTCTCATCCCCCTCGACCATCCCATCCACGATGCGAATGGTCCGATGAGCGTAAGCGGCCACTTGGGGATCATGCGTTACCAGGACGACGGTGATCCCCTCCGCGTTAAGCTGCTGGAACATTCGCAGGATTTCGGCGCTTGTGTGCGAATCGAGGTTGCCTGTGGGCTCGTCGGCCAGCACGAGCGCGGGGCGATTGACCAATGCGCGGCCGATCGCAACTCGTTGTTGCTGTCCTCCAGACATCTGTGACGGCTCGTGATGAACTCGGTCGGCCAAGCCAACACGGCGTAACAAGGTCTGCGCCAAACGGCGGGCTTCCGCCGAGGAACACCGACGTGGGGAGTAGTCCAACGGCATCGTGATGTTCTGGACAGCGGTGGTCCGCGCCAGCAGGTTGAAATTCTGAAAGACAAAGCCGATCTTTTCTGCTCGCACCAGCGCTCGCTGATTGGGCCGGAGGCGGCTCATCTGGTGGCCGTCGAACCAATACGTCCCCGAAGTCGGATGGTCCAAGCATCCCAGAATGTTCATCAAGGTGGTCTTGCCGGAACCCGACGCGCCCATCAGCGCCACCATCTCGCCGCGGTGAATGGAGAGCGAGACGCCGCGAAGCGCCGGGACTTCCACTTCACCCAGGTAATAGGTCTTGTGGATGTCTTCCAGGCGGATCAATTCCATGGGTAGTGACTCCGCGAGGTTAGGGCGGTGGTGGGGGCTTGGCCCCCTTGGGCGGCTTCGGCAAGAACGGATTGCTCGTCTTTTCTCCGTCGGCGGCCTCCTCACCCTCCTGGTCCTCCTTGCCTTGCTCTCCTACAACTACCTGCACTGCCTCCTTCACACCGCTGCCGCTGATCTCGGTCATCGCTGCGTCGCTGGTTCCGACCACAACCTCCAGCGGACGGACGAAACCGCCGTCGGCCGGAATCCAGAGGCAGCCGCGGTCTTGAGCGGCGGTGGACTCGGCGGACAGCCGTGTTGTGTTGCCTACCGCCGGGTCTACTTGCGACGCCTGCGGTTTCCAGCGTAACGCCGCGTTGGGCACCAACAACACATCGGACCGCTGGTCCACTTCAAACTGGACGTTCGCCGTTAGATACGGCAGCAACTTGCCGCTGGAATTGTCGGTCGTCACGACTACGGTGTACGTGACGACGTTCTGGGTCATCGTGGCGTTCAGGCGGGTTTGCGACACTCTGCCGCGAAATGTCTCGCCCGGATAAGCATCGACCGTGAATCGCACGGGCATGTCCGCGCGAATGCGGCCGATGTCGGCCTCGTTGACCGAGGCCCACACCTGCATCCGCCGCAAATCCTTGGCGATCAGGAAGAGACTGGGGGCGTTGAGGCTGGCGACCACGGTTTGGCCGACGTTGACGCGGCGGTCAAGAATCACGCCCCGGACCGGCGACTTGATCGTCGTGTAGCCGAGGTTGGTCCTCGCCACCCGCACCGCAGCCTCGTTCTGCCGAATGGCCGCCTTTCCCACTGCCACATTGGCGTTGGCCGCTTTGAAATTGGCCAACGCGCAGTCGTAGTCGGAATCCGACATAGCCCTGTAGTCCAAGGCCACCCTGACCTCTGCGGCGGCCTTGTTTTCCGAGGCGGCCCTGTCTGGGCGGAGGCGTCTGGCACGCTTCCAGTCCTGCTCCGCCTGCTCGTACTTCGCCTCAAACTGCGACAGATCGGCCTTGGATCGTTCGAGCGTCGCCTCGGCCTGCTCAAGTGCTGCGTCATAGGGGGTAGGGTCGATTCTCGCCAGCACGGTGCCCTTCTCAACGGCGGAGCCGTAGTCGATCAACTTGCTCGCACTGTGCGGGTCGGGGCCGAATTCCAGGATCAAGCCCATCACCTGCGCACCCACGTCAACAACCTCTTCAGGTTCCACGGTTCCGGTGGCGCTGATCGTTGAGAGCAGATCACCTCGCTCGATCGCCGCCGTGCGGAAGCCGACGACGGAATCCGCGGGCATGTGCGTGGCATAGTACGCCATTCCGCCTGCCGCAGCGCCCAATAGAACAAGAATCACGAATACCGTTTTCATGCCAGTGGCCTCGCCGCAGTCTCCGCCGGCCGTCGTGTAAGCGTGCGATTACTTACCGTTGGGCCGAAAAAAACTTCCTGTCTCACACGCTGTGAAAGCCCTTGCCCTCGCAGCAGCGCTGGATCGCCTCTTCTTTCAGCCCCATGCCACGCAGGCAGAACAGAACGACCTGCCTCACAAGTTCCTCGCGCGGGACTCCGTAGTCGATAACGGATTGGCTAGGCAGCGAGTGGATCATAATCCCGGTAACGAGTTGGTGAACAAACCAACCGCCCAGGTTGGGCCGAACCGGCGTGTCAAGCATATCGCCCGCGGCCTTCGCCGCCTCGATGCACTCCGTGACCTTTTGGACCCAGTGCGACGGCGCTCCTTGGGTGGCAAGCCGAGTGAACTCCCCCTCATCCATCAGGCTACGAATTATCAGGCGGAAGAACGAACGCTCGCCTTCGTCCGGCTGTCCTCCAAGGATGTGCGAAACCAAGTCGTCGACCAGGAACACCAGCGCCGACGTGGATGGTCTCAGGGATCGCAACCGTTCAACGATTCTCGATCCCTCGTCCTCGAAACAGGTCCTCAGTATCGCGGCGTACAGCGCTTCCTTACTCGGGAAGTGCTTGAACAATAGCGCCTCCGAGACTCCCGCCGCCTCCGCTAATTCGCGGGTGGTAGTTCCGTTAAACCCCTTGTCGACGAAGACTGTCCTGGCCGTCCTGATGATGGCCGCCCGGCGCGCCTCACCGGAAATTTTCGAGGCCGATTTCATACGCTCCTCCTTTCGAGGCAACGGAAGTGAGTATATACTCACTTACCTGGGCTGTCAATCCGCTTCCGAGGCGTCGTTTAATACTCGCCGACAGCTCACAACGACACAGCCGAAGCCAGATGCGGGGCAAACGACATAACCTGTTGTGGCGCAGATGGTTACGTTCCATGACCGCGTTGCGGCGTGGGGCGTCAATGGCACCTCGGCCACGCCCAGCCAACCGTGTCCGTCACCAGTATTTATACTTCCTCCTTCATCCTTCAGCATTCCTCCTTCATCCTTCCCCTTTTCCCTCTCGCTAACCCGCCGTCCGCGGGCGACAATGGCCGGATGCAGTGTCTTGATCTCACCCTGCCGACGCCGGCCGAGAACCTCGCCCTCGACGACGCCCTGTTGGAGGAAGCCGAAGCCTCCGGCCGCCCGAGGGAAACGCTCCGCCTTTGGGAGCCCAGCGGGCTAGTGGTCGTGGTCGGGCGGTCATCGCGGATCGACGGCGAGGTCCGCCTGGAGGCCTGCCGCCGGGCGGGAATTCCCGTCTTGCGCCGCTCCAGCGGCGGTGCCGCCGTGGTCAGCGGGCCGGGGTGCCTCATGTACGCCCTGGTGCTCAGCCTGCAACTGCGGCCGGAGCTCCGCGCGGTGCGGATTGCCCACCGGCACGTGCTGACCACCCTGGCCGACGCCCTGCGGCCGCTTGTGCCCGGCGTCCGCTGCCGCGGAACCAGCGACCTGGCGATCGGCGACGCCGGCTCGGCCCCGGAGCGGAAGTTCTCCGGCAACAGCCTGCGGCTCAAGCGCGATCACCTCTTGTACCACGGCACGCTCTTGTACGACTTCCCCTTGGAGTGGGCCGAGCGGCTGTTGGTGATGCCGCCGCGCCAGCCCGACTATCGCCGCGGCCGGCCCCACGGCTCCTTCCTGGGCAATCTCCCCGTGGGGGCGGCCGCGATCCGCGCGGCCCTGCGGACCGCCTGGGACGCCGGCGAGCCGCGGGCCGGGTGGCCCCGCGAGCTGACGGCCCGGCTCGCCGCCGAGCGTTATGCCCGGGCGGAGTCGTACACGCGGTAGGTCTTCAGCCGCTTGGCGCCCCCTTTTTCGAGGCTGCCGCGGGAAAGGGGATTGCTCTCGGCGACCCAGGAGAACTCCGCTTCCTCCAGCCCCCAGGCCAACCCGCGGGGAACCAGGGCACGCATCAGCACCAACCCGATGCCCATCAACTGGTACTCCGGGACCACGTTGGTCGAGACCAGCCGCACCCGCTTGATCGCCCGGCGGTTCCACAACAGCCGCACGAAGCCGAAGGGGAACAGCCGGCCGTCGATGCGGCGGATCCGCGGGTTGTAGTCGAGCATGCCGAACACCGCCCCGACCAACTGGCCGTCGATCTCCGCCGCCGCGGTCAGCTCCGGCACGATCAGCCACCGCAGCCCCTTGGCGATGTGGCGGACCTCCTCGGGCGACAGGGGGCTGAAGCTCCAGTGCTTCACCATCGAGCGGTTGTAGACCCTGAGGAACGCCTCCACGTCCTCCACGAACCGCGCGCGGTCCAGCGTGCGGAGCTGGACGTTGCAGCGCTCGACGATCTGCTCGGCGACCGGGCCGTGCTTGGCCGAGCTCGCCGGGAGCATGTCGAGGAAGCCGAAGTAGGCGTACAGGTCCTGGGCCTTCACCAGGCCGCAGCCCTCCAAGAGGCGGCCGTAGTACGGCGGGTTGTAGGTCATCATGAAGGTCGGCGGCGAGTCGAACCCCTCCACCAGCGTCCCCAGGGTGTAGTTGATCCCCGGGTTCATCGGCCCGCGCAGGGCGTGGAAGCCGCGCTCGGCGAGCCACGCGCGGACCGCGTCCAGCAGCCCGGCGGCCGCCTCCTGGTCCTCCGCGCACTCGAAGAAGCCGAAGAACCCGCGGGGATCGTTCTGGTACTCGACGTGCACGCGGTTGAGGATCGCGGCAACCCGGCCGACCACCTCGCTGCCGCGGAAGGCCAGGAACGTTTGCGCCTCGTTGCGCCGGTAGAACGGGTGCGGCCGGTAGCCGACCAGCTCCTTCTGGTCGATGCGGATCGGCGGGACCCAGTTCGGATCGTCCCGGTAGAGCTTCCAGGGGAACTCCAGGAAGAGCTTCCTTTCCCGCCGCCTGGCAACGGGCTTGACGATCACTTCCCCACTCACGGATCCGTCTCCCTCGCCGATGCCTTGAACAGGCGGTTGACGAAGACCATCGCCACGCCGACGGCCATCACCGCGACCCACCAAAAGGTCTTCTTCCCGCCGACGTTGATCGCGTAGTCGATGCTGGCGTACAGCATGAAGACGGTCATCAGGCAGAAGAGGATCGGGGGGAGCGGGAACAGCGGCACGCGGAAGGGCCGGGGTGCCTTGGGCTCCAGCGCGCGGAAGACGAACACCGACAGCCCGACCATGGTGAAGAAAGCCCAGAACAAAGGCGCGGTGAAGCCGACGAGCTGCTCGAACGCGCCGGCCTTCTCGCTCTCGCTCAGGCCGAACACGACGATCAGGGCCACGCTGGCGGCGGCCTGGAGCACGAGCGACCGGACCGGCGTTCCCGAGCGCTCGTTCCAGCGGCCGAGCCAGGCGTAGAGCGCGTGGTCCCGGCCCATGGCGTAGTAGATGCGGGCCCCCGTGAAGATCTGGGCACTCAGCGCGCCCAGCGCGGAGATCGTGATCATCAGGCTGATCAGTCTGTCGCCGATCTGGCCGAACGCCGGCTGGACCGTGTCGGCGGCCACGGCCTCCGACTTGCTGAAGCCTTCGAAGCCCAGCACGTGGAGGAACATGTAGTTGAGCACGAGGTAGATCACGGTAATCGCCCCCATGCCCAGGAGGAGCGAGCGGAGCATGTTCTTCTCCGGCCTGCGGACCTCGGCACCGACGGTGGCGATCTCGCTCCAGCCGCCGTAGGTGAACAGGACGAGGATCAGGGCCAGCTTGACGCCGCCGAAGTCGAACTCCCGCGCGGGCGGCGCCGCGGCGGCCCGCGCTCCGGGGGAGAACATCAGGCCCGCGACGAGGATCATTAGCGGCCCGGCCAGCTTGAGGATCGTCAGCACGTTCTGGGTCCATTTCCCTTCGCGGACCCCGACGATGTTGACCCCGGTCAGCAGGACCACGGGGGCGGCGGCATAGAGCAGCAACGCAACCGCTTTCAGGCTGACCTGTCCCCAAGGCCACAACGCGAACGACCGCGTCATCTCCTCAGCCCACGGCCAGAGGTGGTAGGCGTACTGGCCGAAGACGAAGGCCAAGGCGCCGATGTTGCCTGGCCGGGTGATCCAAAGCTCCGACCAGGCGAACAAGAACCCGGGGTCGCGGCCGTAGGCCCGCGTGAGATAGAAATAGTCGCCACCGGCCCTCGGGTACATGGTCGTCAACTCGCCGTAGCACAGGGCGCCGACAAAGGACAGCGCCGCGCCGGCCAGCCACACGCCGAACAGCCAGGCGACCGAGGGAACCTTGCTGGCGATCAGCGGGGTGGTCATGTAGATCCCCGTCCCCAACACGATGGCGACGATGATCGAGGTCGTGTCAAAGAGGTTCAACTGCCGTTGGGGGGCGGCCGAGGCCGACGAATCTGAGGCGGGAGAGGTTTCGGTCATCATGGGTGGCACTTGCGAGGGCGTGAATCCGCGGAACCGAGGGAAACGGGAGGAAAGTGTAAGGGCAAGCGTCAGGATTGTCGAGAACCCAGGCAATAACGCCATAGGGGTGCGTCACCCCCCGCAACCTCCCGGGGGCCGTCGCCGTCCAGCGCTACCCACCCTTACCGTCCCGGCGGCACCTTGGACCGGGGAGACGGACTTGCTAGGATAGCGGGACGGGCCGACCGCTGTTCGGCGCGGTCCCCATCGGGCTGTGCTTTGGAGAGCTGTATGCCAAAAGAGAAGCCGCTGGAGGTTGCCGGCGTGGTCACTGAGGCCCTGGCCAACACCCGCTTCCGGGTCCAGTTGGACAGCGGGCACACGGTCATCGCCCACGTCGCGGGAAGAATGCGGAAGAACTTCATCCGGATCGTCCCCGGGGACAAAGTAACCGTCGAGCTCTCCCCGTATGATCTCA
>Ga0315280_10011829_pt1 | contig 10659 bp, 10 predicted proteins | sample YL17G06_40_MG_FD_203697 | JGI IMG/M metagenome (GOLD analysis project Ga0315280, IMG submission 203697) | Sediment microbial communities from Yellowstone Lake, YNP, Wyoming, USA - YL17G06_40 | ecosystem: Environmental > Aquatic > Freshwater > Lake > Sediment | place: USA: Wyoming | collected... | reverse complement strand
AGAACAACTCCTAACCCTATGACCACTGTGCCTGTCGTCGCGACGCCCCACGATACCGCCCATGACCACAGCCAGAAGAACCATGTTGCAACCCAAGGCGCACTGATTCCGAGGCCGTAGAAGACGAAGAAGCCATTGATCATTACCAGTATCGAGGCTGTTAGCAAGAAGATGAATCCCCATATTGCTCTTGGTCTCGGTGGCATGAACGGCGGACCAAATCCCATTGGCACTGGCGCGGGCATCGGAGCATAGCCTGGTCCCACTTCTGCATAGCCTGGTCCTACTCCTGCATAGCCTGGTCCTACTCCCAGTGGAACTACTCCTGCATAGCATTGTGGACATAGCACTAGGTCAGCATACATCTTTGCATCGTCTCTGCATATCGCTCGTCCACACCTATTGCATACGTAGACCGCCGGAAGGTTTTGGTGATAGAAGCACATCCCTGGTGGCGGAACACGGAGTGCTGCGCCTGGAGGGGTTACTGGTGTTACGACTTTGACTGATGGAATCGGTTTGACTGCAGCGGCAGGGAATGATGTTCCGCAGCTTGAGCAGAAGGTAGCGTCGTCTCTATTGTCGGCTCCACATGAAACACATCTCTTCACCACTATTCTTTTCCTCCATCATTGTATGTTGTTTGAGTAGTAGTTTACCAATCGGCCAATTCTTAAGCCTTTCCTAACTCCGAAAGGCACAATTGAATCTGTATACTCGAGTTCAATCATGTTTCTGGCTTTCCAATGTTTCACCCTTGTAAATTAGTATTCTCCTACTCAAGGAGTTTGAACAAGATCACGCTTACCTTGTTAATCATCCCTCGCTATTGGAAAGATTGGTGGTGCCGTAGGCATTTGAACGGAGAAGCCCAGAATCCGGCTCTTCAATTCCATTAATTGCAGGATAACGCATATAATGTGCTGTTCTAGCTTATGTAACTGAGCCCCGGTAGCTCAGCCTGGTTAGATACGTGAATGGCGTTAGATTCACGTAGGCTAAAGCGTTGGCTTGGTATGTGAGGAAAACCCAGTCAGTCAAAGGTCGCGGGTTCGAAGCCCGCCCGGGGCTCCAAGCTATTTCTGGGTTTGCATTCTTCGCGTCCTTATTTCTTATATACGTTCATCCTTGAGATTCATCTGGTGACACAGTTGCCAGCATTCGCGTTCGAAGGAAAGATTCCTTCGATTGGAAAGACGTCATATGTCAGCCATTCTGCCGACGTGATAGGAGATGTCACAATAGGCGAAGGATGCTTCATTGGACCTGGTGCCAGAATCAAGGGAGACTACGGCACTGTTAGAATAGGTAGCTACACATCGATCCAAGAGAACTGCGTCGTGCATGCTCGACCAAGCGATATTTGCATAATTGGCGATTACGTCACCGTTGGTCACGGGGCGATAATTCACACTGCTACGATTGAGAGCTATGCCGTGATCGGGATGGGGGCTGTGGTAAGCGACTTCGCTAGGGTTGGAGAATGGGGGGTAGTAGGCGAAGGCGCAGTCGTTACGAGCAAGACGCAGATCCCAAGCCAAAAGATATGCGTTGGAATTCCAGCGCAGATCATAGGCGAAGTAGATGATGAGTACAAGCAGCAATGGACAAAATACAAGAACTACTATAGGGAATTGGCGGAACGTCGTTATCCCCAAGGATTAAAGAGGATCGCGGAATAGCAGAATCACAAATTTCGAATGCTCATATCCGACTTTCTTTCAATGCTGCATGGGCCGGAACGCGTTTAAGATGTCCCAATTCACATAACCTATTTATATAAATAGCATTCAGATAGAGCTTGAACCAGAGGGAAGACCCGAGTGCCTCATTATGACGCCTTGCCTTTTCTCTTGGCGTACACCATCATTCCTGACCGTTTTTTCTCTTTCTTTAGGAAGAAGAGTAGGCAATTGGAGAGCAAACCTCAAACTGAGAGTGCGGCGTTTCCATCTGGGAAGATGACTGTTACTGAGGCTGATCTACAGAGGGCTCGGAAAGATCTGAAGCTCCTCTCAGTCGAGAGAGATATAGTAAGTGCTGCCTTGACAACTATTTACGAGGCGGAAGCAAAAGGAATCTTAACAGAGAATGAAAGAAATCAGCTTCTAGGAAGATACAAGGATGATTTAAAGAGGCTCGAGCAGAAGATCGCGGAAGAGCAGAAGATTATAGACCTTTATGAATTGGAGAAAGCTAGAGATGATCTCTTGAAGAATTTCTCAGCGAAGATAAGTGAGATCGATTCAAAGATAAATGCGCTCCGCCCAGCTCTCGGAATAACTCCATCGCAACCTGAAGAGCAGAAGGCCGCCCAGTCAGAAATCGAGACGGCTGAGACTCCATCTGCTTCAGGAGCCGTAGCGGCAGCGGCGAAAGATAAGACTCAAACGAAGGAGAGACCGAAAAGCAAGGCTGAGCAGAGGCTTGAGGAGATACGTGAAGAAGTTCTGAGAGCTATGGAACGGCTTGAGCAGATAGAAGCAGAAGGATAGATCTTGGACTGGCTTGAGACTGCTCGTCGAGCTGCATCACTGAAGGCGATCGGGTATATTCAACATGGTCACGTAATTGGTTTGGGAAGCGGTAGCACAGTCGCTCTAGCCGTAGAGGAGCTCGTCAAAAAAATTAAGGAAAAGAACATGATGATAACGGTGATCCCGACATCTTATCAAAGTGAACTTCTCGCGATTGAAAAGGGGCTGCGTTTAGCCGAACTGAACAGGAATATCAAGGTCGATGTTGCTATTGACGGCGCGGACCAAGTCCAGATTGGAACTTTGAACATGATCAAAGGAGGAGGAGGAGCGTTAACCCGAGAGAAGATAGTTGACTCTGCAGCCGAGAAACTTGTAATAATGATCGACGAGAGGAAACTGACTGACAGACTAGGTCGAAATCAACCGGTTCCACTGGAAATCTTGCTTTTCTGGTTCAATGCGACTATGGAGAAGATTAGAAAACTCGGCGGTAAGCCTGCGTTCAGGGAAGGAGTAGGAAAGCTAGGCCCAGTCGTCTCTGATAATGGAAACTTCATAGTTGATGTCAACTTCGGCGAGATCCAGAATCCTGAAGTATTGAATAGGGATCTCAAACTGATTCCGGGCGTTGTTGAAACAGGGCTGTTCACAGGTCTTGGAGGCTACATTTGCGTGGGCAAGAGAGACGGAACCGTTGAAGTTTTGGAAGGAAATAAGTAAAAGGTGCCGGGGACGGGATTCTCGGTTTCCAGTCGAACCCGCGGCCTCTGGATCTCTCAAGGCCTGCCGGCTTCTATGAGTCCAGCGCTACACTCTGCCCTTATCGGGCATCTAACCACAGCTGAGCCACCCCGGCCAAATTGAAACATGAAAGAATCTTGATAAAAAGCTTGGCTTTGACAACTGCAGTCGTACGCGGTGGGCTATTCCTTCTGTTTCTTCCGGCATTCTTCAAGCATTTCGACAGCCTTTCTTACATGCGGAATTGTTATAGAGCCGCCTACAACAAGAGCGACGTTCAGCGCTTCAAAGAACTCGGGGTCTGTTACCCCCTCTTCGACGCATCTAATTATGTGATATGTTATGTAGTCGTTGCATCTCAAGACGGTTGAGGCTACCAGTCCGAGTAGTTCCTTAGTCTTTGAGGGCAATGCTCCGGGGCGATATGCTTTTGAGTCGAGATTGAAGAACCAGTTGATTTCAATGTTGCGGCTCGCCAAAATCTTCGCATTCATCTTTTCACGATATTCTTGAAACTCCTTTAGAGGATCACTCATACACGATTACTCCCACACGACAAGCTAGAGATATCCAATTTGTTATGCAAATCATTTTTAAATAACTTCTCCGACGTAACGAGAGTTGATGCCCCGGTGGCTCAGCCTGGTAGAGCGATGGACGGGACTCTTCCGGTTGATCCTTGTAGACCAGCGTTGAGAAAGCCGTAGGTCGCGGGTTCGAAGCCCGCCCGGGGCTCCATACCCTCAGTCTGAACTCCATTCATCTACTGAAGCGTAACGATATTGCTCTATTCTTTAGCTACAATTGTTTCGCGTTTGCTGTACCAGACGACGATTCCCACAATCGCGACCAACGCGACTGAGAAGACTCCTGTTATCAAAGGCTGGTCTTTGAACTTTAAGATCATCGGCGCGAACAGTAGAGAGATCAGGTTGATCACTTTAATCATAGGGTTCAATGCTGGTCCCGAAGTATCCTTCAGCGGGTCTCCAACAGTATCGCATGTCACCGAGGCTTTATGTTCCTCTGAGCCTTTGCCGCCGTAGAAGCCGTCTTCAATCTTCTTCTTCGCGTTGTCCCAAGCCCCTCCGGAACTCGCCATGAAGACTGCCAGCAATTGGCCGGTAACTATGATCCCGGCGAGGAAGCCTCCTAGAGCTGCCTCTTTCAACAAGAAGCCGACAGCGATTGGAGTTAAGATAGCTAGTAGAGCGAGACTGAACAATTCTCGTTGAGCGGCAGAAGTGCATATAGTTACTACTTTGGCGTAGTCCGGTGATACCTTTCCCTCGATTACTCCGGGAATTTTGAATTGGGAACGGACTTCATTTACTATGAGTGAGGCGGCACGTCCAACCGCTCGAATCGAGATTGAGCTGAATAGGAATTGGAGAGCTCCTCCGACCAGTAATCCGACGAAGACGAGTGGATCTGCAATATTGAGACCAAGCCTTTGAAGCCCAGTAGTTTCCGTGTAGGCGCCGAAGAGTGAGACCGCTGCCAACACGGCTGAAGCTATCGCGATCGCTTTTGTAACTGCCTTCGTTGTGTTGCCTGCTGCGTCTAGATCGGCCATTATTTGGCGGGCTTCAGGTTCAAGACCGGCCATCTCTCCTATTCCGTTGGCGTTATCGACGATCGGGCCGTAGGTGTCCATCGCAACGTTGTTGCCAGTCAATGTTAGCATCCCTATCCCTGCTAAAGCGACTCCATACATGGCGAAAATGATCGAGGACCCTGTGAAGAAGAGGATTGACGCTACGATCGTTATCGCGATCATTAGAAGCGCCCAAACAGTTGTTTCGAAGCCTAAGGCTAGTCCTTCGAGGATCTCAGTCGCGGCCCCCGTTTGGGAAGCTTTCGCCAATCGATCGACAGGCCGTTTTCTCGGGTTTGTGAAGTGGTCGGTTATCTTGTTGAAACCTATGGCTAGCAGGACTCCCACAGCCGTTGCAAGAAAGACTCTATAATCGTGAACGTAAAATCCCGCTAGGACAAAGAAACTTGCAATTGAAATTGCAGCGGAGAGATCGTAAGAAAGATCCATTGCCTTAAAGGCATCTCCTTTCGTTAATCCATCCGGCCACAGAGAAACCGCGTAGGTCCCTATTATCGTGCTGACGACCCCGATACCACGGGCAAGAAGTGGGAATATTATCCATTTTATATCAAAAGGAGTAATCGCTAAACCTAGTATCATGCATGAGACTATCGTGACCTCGTACGATTCGAATATATCAGCAGCCATTCCAGCGCAGTCTCCAACGTTATCGCCGACTAGATCAGCCACAACAGCTGCGTTTCTAGGATCGTCCTCAGGTATATTCTTCTCAACCTTTCCGACCAGGTCCGCTCCAACATCAGCAGCTTTCGTGTATATCCCTCCGCCAACTCGCATGAATAACGCCAAGAGGGTGCCTCCGAACCCGAATCCTAGAAGAACCTCCGGAGCGGATCTCAGATATATCATAAAGATTACAGTTCCCCCGAGCAGTCCGAGTCCGTCGGTCAACATGCCCGTTATTGTCCCGGACCTGTAAGCGATTCTGAGAGCGTCTCGGAAGCTACGCCTTGCTGCTGAAGCTACTCTAACGTTCCCTCTGACCGCCATATTCATACCCAAGTAGCCGACTGAGGCTGAGAAGATCGAGCCCATCAAGAAGGCGCCAGCTCTACCGACGGCAATCTGAAATGGGCCTCCCACGAGGGCTGAAGTTAGATAGAGCACAAATGTCAAAAGAACTATGAAGAGCACGATAGACTTGAACTGCGTCTTCAAGTAAGCGTTCGCACCCTTCAGTATACCCCCAGACCTCCCTCATCCTACCTGAGCCAGAATCCTCTCGCAAAATCTGACGAGCGAGTAGCATAGCGTAAACTAAAGCGGCTATCGCGATGCACAGTACACTCCAAAGCGCCAAGCCCTCGAAAGACCACGCGAAAGCCATGGCCACACCTCAGTCTTGAAAGATGGATGTTTTCAACGCATCTTCGTATAAAAACTCTTAGGAATTATTGTCTGTTCAATCGTGAACTCCATGAGTTCGAATCTAGGTTGATGGATAGTGTTTTGTGCAGTTTCTGTTCTTGAGGTTTGGTTGCTATTAAGTGTTGGCTCTAGGCAAGTTGGTGGTTGATTCTTATGGGTCTTGCTCGAATCCTCAAAACTAATTGAGAACATCGGAGCTTGTGATGGACGGTCTATATGCTATGGTCAAGTATCCACAGTTCCGACATTGTGTATTGAGTCTCTTACAAAGTTCTTCTAGATTCCATAAAATAATAGAAAGCTTTATGGGAAAACTGTAGTTCCTAACAGGTTGTGCTCCGGTCGTCTAGCCCGGTCAAGGATTGTGGCCTCTCGGGTTCGCGGAGATTGCGACTTGCCTCAACAGCCATAGGCGCGGGTTCAAATGCGAGAGTGCCTCTCGCGGAAAATCCCGCCCGGAGCACCAGACTTGGATGAGGCGGTAGAGTTTACGCGTCTAATCGTTGTGACAGGAACCCCTGGCGTGGGAAAGACGAGATTTTCGAGAGTTCTCGCGAAGAAGCTCGGGGCAGTGCACATCGATTTGGGTTTGCTGGCCACTCGAGAGAGGTTCATCGTCGGATTTGACAGGCTCAGGCAAACTTACATAGTCGATACGAAGAAGATGGCAAGAGCGTTAAAGGAGATTCTTCATTACCTTTCAGGAAGTGTCGTATTAGATGGCCATTTTGCTGCTAACATGGTTCCATTAGAATTGTTGGACATAGTCTTTGTACTACGGTGCCACCCTGAGAAGCTAAAGAGACGATTGAGACTGAGGAAGATCCCAGAAAGGAAGATAGTTGAAAATGTTCAAGCGGAAATTCTTGATGTTTGCTTATGGGACGCCGTAAATAATTGCGGGTTGGAGCGAGTTTGCGAGATAGATGTTTCAACAATGAAGACGGCTGCTGCGGTCGCTCAGGCTATGAGGGTTCTTGAGAATCGTGCGAAGAGGCGAGTTGGGATGGTGGACTGGCTAGGTCTTATGGAAAGGCATGGTCTACTTGGAAAGTATTTCAACGAGCTTTCAAGAAGTGCTGTAAAATGAAGATGACGTATTGCATTTTGCGATGTTATGAATGCGGCAGGCTACTTCTGGCCCACTCAAGTGAGAAGAGTAGAACCTGCCCATACTGCGAATCGAGACTCAGTCTAGCTAAAGTGAGGATCTTAGCGAGGTTCAATTCTCCTCGGGAAGCAAGACTATGGCTCGTGGCAAATAAGAAGAAGCTTGCAAGAGCGGGCTAAACTCGAGTTATGGCAGGAAATTGTTTGATCAGACGATTTCAGCAAAATAATAAATGAGAGGGCGCATAATCAGGTTGAAATAGTTAATATTGGTGACGTGAATGGCGTCAGTTGCCGAAAGAAAGTTCATGGAAGAGCTATCGGTCCTTCTCCAAAAGAATGTTACAGTTCAAACAGCGTCTGGAAAGAGCTACACTGGCATACTTTCGGGAGTTGATGCGAATACTATGAACATATGTCTGAGCGATGCGAGAGATGAGACAGGTCAACCCATTCACAAGCTATTTCTCAATGGACAGACTGTTCTTCAGATTCTGAGCATAGAGAAGCCTTTCGATCTACGTAGCCTAGCTGAGAGGCTGGAGAGAGTATTTCCTCGGATGGTCAAGACGATCGAAGATGCGGGCGTCATAGTCGTTATGGACAAGATTAGGATCACTGAGAAAGGAATTATCGAAGGAAGCGGACCAGCAGCAGAAAGAGTGCAAAAGGTCTATGATGAATTCATGAAGGAACGAGCTAAATGAGTCCAGGCCGTCTCGATTCTTTTAATTTATCGCCATGAAGAAGGTGCCCCATCAGCCTACTCGAGGCTTCAACCGCTGTATCCAGTCGAGAGAGATCTATGGCCACTGCGAGGTATCGTGAAAGAAATTCCAAGGCTACCTTTGCTGCCAACGCATCCGGGTATAGTCCCGGCGTCTCGGAGAGTATGCAGAATCCGCGCAAGCCCCTAAGTTTAGCTAAACCCAAGAGGAGTCCTGCAACCCCAAAGACTCTTCCCTGAATCTTGTCTGCGCCCAGCCTCACCGTTTCCTCAAGCGTATCCAGATCGGTTGCAGTGCAGTAGATCTTTGGTGAGGAAGGAACGTAATCTCTCTTCAAGCCGCCTATAGTGATGATCATTCGACTCCCACAGTCTTCCGCTATGTCCAGAACCTTGTCGCAAAGTTCATACTGTCCCTGAGCACTTAGAGCCTGAGTATTGCCGAATAGAATTATTAGGTCATGGCTGTAGCCTTCGTCATGAACGTAGTGTAATTCGTTAAGCGGAGGTCTCGTTAGTCCTTTGTCGGTCGTCAGTGACAGAGCTTGAAAAGAAGAAGAGTGAATCTCACAAAACTTCTTCGCTTTCAGTTCGTTGATCAGGTGAAGGCAAGCGATATTGGCAACAAAGCCTATGCCTGGTAGCCCTTCGATGAGTATTGGATCATGGAGCTCTGGTTTCTCTACGAATGAAGTTATCAATTCTTATTTGAACCCGCCTAACATTATACTTCACAACTGGCATAAACGTTTACGGCCGGGCATTGACTGAGTGAGCTAAATGGAGTTTGAAGTCGAGTCGAAAGATGTTCTCGGAAGAATCGGTAGGTTGACAACTAAGAGTGGGGTGGTTGAGACACCGCATCTCTTCCCTGTCGTGAACCCGTTAACTCAACCGATACCTCCCAAAAAGATCTATGAAAGAATTGGATGTAAAGCTGTGATGACGAACGCTTACCTTGTCAAAAAGAATTTTGAGGAAGAGGCGATCAAACAAGGTGTTCACGGGCTCCTTGACTTCAAAGGAGTAGTAGCTACCGATTCAGGAGCATACCAGATCCTAACTTACGGCGATGTTGAAGTCAATGCATCTGAAATAGCGATATTTCAAGAACAGATCAACTCGGACATAGCTGTCATCCTAGATATTCCGACTGGACTAAAAGCGACACGCGAATACGCGCGATGGACAGTTCAAGAGACTCTCAGAAGAGCAGATGAGACGCTCAAATTGACAAAGAAGCGTGATGTGCTCTGGGTTGGACCCGTACAGGGCGGAATACATCTAGATCTACTGGCTGAGTCTGCGAGAGAGATCGGTAAACGTCCTTTCGCAGTGTACGCTCTTGGAAGCCCAACTCAAGTAATGGAGCATTACATGTTTGAACGCCTTGTAGACATGATAGTCACAGCGAAGATGAATCTGCCGGTGAATAAGCCTTTGCATCTCTTTGGGGCAGGTCATCCGTCGATGTTCGCTCTGGCTGTGGCTCTAGGATGTGATCTCTTCGACTCAGCCGCCTACGCGCTGTATGCTAGGGCAGGAAGATACTTGACAGAATCTGGAACACTGAGACTCGATGAGATAGAGCATCTTCCCTGTACGTGCCCAGTATGCGCACGGGAGAGCCCCAGGCAACTTAGAGAGATGGATAGGAAACTCAGAGAGAAACTGCTGGCGGAACATAATCTGTACGCATGCATAGAGGAAATGAGGAGAATACGGCAAGCCATATTGGAAGGGAGACTCTGGGAACTAGTTGAACTGAGGGCTCATTGTCACCCTTCATTACTACAAGCTCTCAAAAGAGTAGGGTCATATAGCAGCTTCCTAGAGAAACATTCTCCTTCAACAAAGAGGAAGGGGCTCTTCTATTTTGGCCATGAAGGGTTCCCTCGACCGGAAATAACGAGATATAAGAAACGTCTCGTCGAGAGGTACAAGCCTCCTAAGAAGGCGAAAGTACTAGTTCTAGTTCCTTACCAGAAGGATAAACCATATCATAAGAGCCGTTCTATCCGAAGAATCCTTCAAGAAGTAAGTGAGAAGAGAGAGGTGCACTTAAGCGTCTGCGCCGCTCCCTTTGGCATAGTTCCTATTGAAATCGACGATATGTTTCCAGTGTCGCAGACGGAAATGCCATTTCCACCCGATGAAAAGACTGCCGAGCGTACTTTTGAGTCAATCGTGGCCTACATTGCAAAAAGCTCGTATAAGTCGGTGATAATGCATGGAAGATTCGAGCCGTGCTTTGAGAAACTCAGGGATCTTTGTAAGAAGCGTTGCAAAGAGGCGAGAAAGAAGTTTGAGGTTTCGTATTCCGGAACAGAATTTTGGACGGATGAAGCCATAGAGAAGCTTAGACGAAGCCTAAGATCCTATAAGGTATCCTGATAATCGATTGATTTGCACATGAATCACGACCCTCTTCGAGGACACAATTGATTTAGCGAGAATTCTTCTTACGGAACAAGCAAACTCTCTCTTACTTTCGGGTATGGGTGAAGAAAGCCCCCATGCTCTGCATGGGGGATGAATTCACCCATCATCAATCTTATTGAGATCTCAAGCCCAACTTGATATGTATGGAGGAGTTGGATTCAGCCGCCCAC
>Ga0315280_10011828_pt1 | contig 10659 bp, 7 predicted proteins | sample YL17G06_40_MG_FD_203697 | JGI IMG/M metagenome (GOLD analysis project Ga0315280, IMG submission 203697) | Sediment microbial communities from Yellowstone Lake, YNP, Wyoming, USA - YL17G06_40 | ecosystem: Environmental > Aquatic > Freshwater > Lake > Sediment | place: USA: Wyoming | collected... | reverse complement strand
GAGAGTCGAAGTCGTTGGGAAGAAGAGCGGAAAGCCTGTAGAACTACAGCTAGAGGTTCTATATCATTCCAAGAAGGATTGGAAAGCAAGTACGGCTCAGTATGGCGTCGGTATACCAGCGTCCATAATTGCGCAAATGCTGGGCGAAGGCCGAATCGAGAAGAAAGGAGTTCTTCCGCCCGAGAACTGTGTAGAGCCAACCGTGCTATTCAATGAACTAGCCAGACGAGATATGCCTGTAACCATCCGCGCGCCCGCCGATTTCTTGGCCTAGACAAGTCGATCAGAGACTAGGCTCTTCGCGCTTCGGAGATCGATGGGTTGAAATCGCAGGGGGAGCTTGCCCAGTTTCTCAAGCTCGTCGGCTACTGATTGCACGCCTATGGCTTCAAGTTTCCTTCTGGTCGGTATCCCCGTCCTCTTGTCTCACCCGCGCAGTTCGTAGTAGTTGTCCAGCATTTCTCTGCAGAGTCAACTTGGGTATGGAAGAGTTAAGTTTGAGCGACCCCTCTTGTAAGGATCCTTCACCAGAGTCGTTAACCGTGACTAGAGATTTCGAGCGTTTCAGCATTTACGGGTTCTCTATTGGCTACCCTAAGGAGTGCCGTGTAGAATTCAACCCAAAGAGCAGACGCGAATCCGGACACGTGGCTTTCCATTTTCCGGATAAGGTGAAGACATTTCTATCTTGGGGGGAATTGGAAAGGGCGACCAAGAACTTCCAGACCGTTGAAAAACATGCCGAACACAGCCTCGACACGGTCAGGAAGAGCAGAAACGTCAAGAACTTCGAGCGAGTATCCCACGACTCAATGACCGTGCACTCGCACACGGGAGCTTTCGACCGAGTAAAACTTGAAGAAGTAACTGTGGGCCTCTTCACCGGAAATAGGGCTGCACCACGGGATGCATACTCCGTGCACGTGCATTGCCCAGAATCCGGTAGATATTTTGTAATATACACTTTGACTCCGAGCAACACGGAAGGAAAATATGAGACGACTCTGATCGCGATGGCAAATTCGCTGAAATGCCATTAGCTTTGCAAAGTTGCTTTCAAACGAATGGGGATTCTATCAAACGGACAACAAACCTGAAAAACGTACAGGACAAGCTCACAGTCCATCCAGAACTCACTGAAGAGGACCGAACCGATTTCTCAAACAGGGTTCAAACTCTGCTTGGCATCTTAGAGAATGGGCTGAAAACTTTGGCTTGAACGGCACCTCATTGTATACGTTAACGAATACTACTAGAAAAGTCCCCTTCCTAGGGGCTCAACTGATTTACAGGCAGGAACATAACTTGATCACTTTCTTCATCAACTTATTGCGTTGAAGGTTTGAATGATGGTCAAACTAACGGAGGAAGACTAAAACGAAAACACTTTTCGCCGCGGAGAGGCACCGCCACCAAGGTAAGGTCTTACCTTACTGTATATTCGGAAATCTTGAGAGTCACCGCTACCTCACAGAGATTCGCTAATCGTCCGCCTAGCAGAAGTAAAGTGCAATGAAAACAGCTGAAAAGTCTCCACAAACGCAGAGTAAGAAAGTATCCGGATCTTTTCGAATCGATTCGATAAGAGCAAGAGAAATTCTTGATTCGAGAGGCAGTCCGACGCTAGAAGTTGACGTTATTACGCAAGGGGGTGTCATAGGGAGAGCCGATGTTCCTTCGGGTCGATCGAGAGGAACCTATGAAGCGTTCGAGCTAAGAGATGGAGGTTCAAGATATGCAGGGCGCGGGGTTCTCACTGCAGTAAAGAATGTCAATGAGATTATCGGACCCAGGCTTGAGGGAATGGATGTCAGAAATCAGAGAGAAATAGACTCAGCCATAATTAACCTCGATGGTACCAGAGATAAGTCCAAACTTGGCGGAAACTCGACCGTCGGCGTTTCTCTCGCTGTTGCAAAGGCAGCAGCCAATGCCGAGGGTCTTCCACTCTACAGATATGTGGGAGGTTCTTACGCTCACATACTTCCTGTTCCGATGATAATATTCATCAACGGAGGAAAACTGGGCGCCACCGATCTGGATTTTCAAGAGTTTAACGCCATGCCAATTGGAGCAACGAACTTCTCAGAAGCATTGCGGCTCAGCACAGAGGTCTATTACGAGTTAGGTCAACGTCTGGCGAAACGATCCAAGTACGCTTTGAACGTAGGCGATGAAGGAGCTTATTCCCCGCCTGGCATAAGCGACCCGCATGAGGCCTTCGAGGCATTACTCAAAGCAATTGAAACGCTTGGCTATCAAGATAAGTTTGTACTTGCATTGGATGCGGCTTCTACCCATCTGTACAACAGAAAGACCGGCAAGTATCGTCTGATGGGGCAAGAATTTTCCCGCGAGAAACTCATGGATCTGTATGAAGAGCTCACCAAGAACTTTCCCCTTAGATCAATTGAAGACCCGTTCAATGAAGACGACGTCGAAGGTTTCGTTGAGATAACGAAGGCGCTCCGAAACGTACAGATCGTAGGGGACGACTTCTTCGTCACCAACATGACCCGCATCAGGAGAGGAATAGACGCAGGTGCAGCCAATGCTGTTCTTTGGAAGGTCAATCAAGTTGGAACACTTACTGAGGCTCTGGACGTAGCGCAATACTCGATCAGGAATGGGTATAGCGTTGTCGCTTCCGAGAGATCTGGGCAGACCGAAGATTTCTGGCTGGCTGACCTAGTGGTGGCGATTGGGGCAGGTCAGCTGAAGAACGGAGCCCCATGCAGAAGCGAGAGAACGGCTCAATTCAATCAACTACTAAGGATAGAGGAAGAGCTCTGTGGAGCGGCTACATATGCAGGGGCGAGCTATAGGAAGCCGATTTGAAAGAATAATGAGCTGGCGAAAAGAGCGACGGTAAGACTTCCTTATGGTCAAAAGTATATTGCCCTTAGGGTTCCGCGAAGCAAAGGCACAAAGATACTTACACCCAAGGGAGCGACACCGATAGTTGATCCAAGAAAGTATGCTCGCAATAAGATCTCCAGATATTTCCACGAGAATAGAGATTTCTTTCTTGGATTCAAGGGCAAGAAAGTGTGTGTTGTAGTAAGCGATAATACTCGCTTCGCATTCAATCCCCTCATCCTTCCTATTTTGTTGAAAGAACTCGCAGACATCGGCATCTCCAAGCAGAATATCACAATCCTTGTTGCAACTGGACTTCACGTTCCCATGAGCCCTGACGACTTAGTCGAGAACTTAGGAAGAGCGATCGTAAGTAGTTTCAAGGTCGTAAACCACGATCCTGACGGGGAGTTGATTTCACTCGGCACAACGTCGAGAGGCACTCCGCTGTTTATCAACAAGAACTTCATAGAAGCGGACCTGAAGATTGCCACCGGTCTGATTGTCCCCCATTTCCACGCAGGGTTCGGCGGGGGCTTCAAGAGTATCCTTCCAGGCGTCTCTGGGAGGATTACCATCCTCAAGAACCACAGCTTTTCCATGGTAGCGCATGAGACAGCTAGATACGGAGTCTTAGACGACAATCCTATCTACGAAGATATCGTCGAGGGAGGCTTGAGAAGTGGATTGAACCTCATCGTGAATATTGCAGTCGATGCTGACAAGAACATGACTCACCTATTCATCGGAGAGCCTCAGGCGACTCACAAGAAGGCCGCTGAAAAGCTCGCTGAAGACTTGCAGGTCGAGTTCGATGAACTATTTGATGTCGTGGTGACTACAAATGGGGGATACCCATTGGACAGGAACTTGTACCAATGCGTGAAGGGTGTTGCTGTCGGAGAATTGATGGTAAAGAAAGGGGGAACGATAATTCTGGCCAGTGAATGTCGGGACGGAGTTGGACATGAAACATTTCAGAAATACATGTCTTATGGCCAAAAGCCACAAGATGTCTTGGACAAAGTGAAGGCCGACGAGCCTGTCGAGGACCAAGACAATATCCAGATACTTGCCAGGGCACTTACAAGAGCTAAAGTCATTGTCGTCACTGACGGGGTCAAACCTGAGATAATGAGGGCGATGAAAATGGGGTATTCTCGGTCGGTCGAAGATGCTTTGCGGTCATGCGGTTGGCCAGAAGACGAGCTAAAGATAGTGATCGTGCCGGGAGGCCCATATGTCCTGCCAGTAGCGCCTCAATAATAGGCGCCCTAAAACAAGTAAACTTCTACACGCTGGTCGGTTAGGGCTAGCGTGCAAATCCTCTTTCAAATCGCATTTTGAGGTCTTTCAAGTGCGTTCACACAAACACCCTAAGCACTGGGTATAGCGTGGATTAAGAGGAGATTAGCGCACCCAGACGTTGTCTCTAGACATGAATTCCTTTCGCTGCAAGTTCTTTCCGATTCACCAGGTTGAGGGGCACTTCTCCTCGCGTTATGCGGACGCATTCCTCCGCTGTCATGCGTGACATCTCGGCGATAGCCTCTTCCGTGATCCCTCCGATGTGTGGCGTTACGACGGCATTGTCTAACTTCAGAAGCGGAGAACGTACAGGCGGAGGCTCGACAGTAAATACAATCAATCCTGCGCCGGCTATCTTCTTCTCTTGGAGAGCAGTTACCAGCGCTCCTTCGTCTAAGACGGCACCTCGTGACGTGTTTATTAGATAAGCTGTCGGTTTCATCAAAGCGATCTCCTTCTGACCGATAAGACCCTTGGTTTCCGCTGACAATGGCACATGAACTGAGGCATAGTCGGCTTGTCTCATAAGAGTTGAAAGGTCGGCGGGTTCCGCTCCGACTTGCCTTATGGTCTCTGGAGCGAGATAGGGGTCGAAGGCCAGAATCCTCATTTCGAATCCTTTCGCGATGCGAGCGACCTTTCTGCCTATCTCGCCCATCCCGACCAGTCCCAAGGTCTTCCGGACGAGTTCCTCGCCCTTGAGAACACGAGGCAGCTTCCCGTTCTGGCCGCTTCGCCAGCGGCCCTCCCTTATGAAATGATCACCGACATGAACTCCTCTGCTGATGTTAAGCATCAGTGCAATCGCGAGTTCGGCAACGGCTTCTACGTTGGAACCTTTACAGTTCGCTACGTAAATTCCACGCTCGGTCGCCGCTGCTACATCTATGTGATTGCAGCCAACACCGTACCCCATAATTCCTTTCAGTGTCCCTTTCGCCGCATCCATGATACTTGCAGAGATTTGGTTGTACTCGGCGGCGATCACGGTAGCACCTTGAACCTTGATCATGAGCTTCTTCTCTGTCTTTTCTGGAGCCCATACAACCGCCCCAACGTTCTCCAGTAGCTTCATCGCAGACTGAGTCATGAAGAAACGGTCAGCAAGCACAATCTTGGTCGTGCTCCTCAAATGCACGCCTCCGTCGTAACTTCGCAAAACTGCAGATCCGGTTTCGCTTATATGACTTGGTGGGCTGGTTACTCAGCGACGTAGCTATGGATTTTCAGCTGGGCTTCTCTTTCCATCTGGCTCTTTGACAAGAGACAGCGCCACTACGGATTGCCAGGGGCAGAAATCGGCGAGCGATGGAAGGAGAAAGCTTGCGAGACACCTGGCTCCGGCTCAGCAGTCTAGGTAAATATTATATTTGCGGCGAGTGACAGCAATTTACCTGCTAATTGATAATTGCAAACATCTTAATTCCGAGTGAGCGCGAGCTGGGCATGACTCTTGGTGTTTTCTGTGAGTAAGGAAGATCTAGTCAAACGATTAAGAGAAGCCATAATACAGGGTGAGGAGCCGTCAGCAGTAAGAGCAATCGCGCAAGAGCTTGCCAAGACTGATGTTAACACCGTTCTCGTAATTGAGAATGATCTGGCTTTGGCCATGAAGGAAGTGGGAGACCGATTTGAGAAAGGAACCTACTTTCTTACACATTTGATGCTCGCTGCTGAGGCTATGGAAGCCGCCACAGATGTTCTTACTCAGAGCCTTGCGAAAGAGGGTGCGAAAACATTAGAGCAGAAGAGAGAAAAGGCGAAGAAGATACTCATAGGCACGGTAAAAGGAGATATCCACGATATAGGAAAGAACATTGTGGCTCTCCTGCTCAAGGCGAATGGCTATAGCGTGTTTGACCTTGGAAAAGATGTAGCCGCGAAAACTTTTGTAGATGAAGCTGAGAGGATGGGAGCGCAAGTAATTGCTTTGTCTGCACTGTTGACTGTTACGCGTCCTTTTCAGACAGAGGTTGTTAACCTACTCAGAGACAGAGGGCTCAGGGAAAAGTATAAAGTGATTGTGGGCGGCGGTGCAACAACCGACGAATGGGCGGAAGAAATAGGTGCTGACGGTTGGGCGGCAGATGCGTCCAAGGCCCTGAAGTTGGTAAAGCAGCTGTTACCTGACTAGGTGTCTCTCAACTTGAACTATTTGGAAGTCACTAACAGGGCTCTAACGGGGCCTCCGTGCAAAGAAAAGGAGTATGATCTCAGAGTCTTCTACAAGAAACTACAGGAGGTAATAAAACACTATGGTATAGCATATGATCCGACAAACCCGATCCCATTAGACAATTCATTAGTTGACCACCTCTTCAACGCAGCAATGGATTTCTACGTCGATGTTGGAACGTATTGCCTCGATACAGAGAGGATAATCAAGTTCACAAGAGAAGAGGTCAAGGATGCTGTAAGGTCGTCCTTACCTTCCGTACAGTTCGGTGAAGGAAGAAACGCAAAGACTTTGGTTTCACGAAAACCAGAGAGCACGGTTCCTCCTTGGGTTTCAGCAGGAGCCGTTGGTATAGGGGTGTCAGACGAAGAAATATTCTCCAGCCTCATGAGAGCGTACGTTACCTACGTTCCCTTAATGGACTCCCTGTGTACAGCTTCATTAGTCAGCATAGACGGAGTTCCAGTGAGACTAGGCGACCCGACTGAAATTGAGGGCTCCATGAGAACCGTGATGTTAACGAAAGAAGCGTTGAGAGCTTCTAGTAGGCCCGGTCTTGCTATTGCTAATGGTGTAGCTACCGCCGTGTCAGATAAGGCCACCATAGCAGGGGGCTCACTCTTGGGGCCGGGCGATGCAATCGAGATAGGTTCCATAGCCGAGATGAAGATCGACTTCAGCCTTATGAACAAGGTAGCTTACGCAATAAGTACGAACAAGAACATATGGGCCGGAGCAGGGCCTCTCTTGGGAGGTTATTGTGGCGGACCCGAAGGTCTGGCAGTCACTGTGGTTGCCTACAACTTTCATGCACTTCTTGTTCAAAAGGGTACAGTTCAGCATCCTTATCCAATACATTACAGGTATATTTGCAATAGCTCAAGAGAGATGATTTGGGCGAATAGCCTTGCTTACCAAGCCATATCGCGAAATACCAATGTCCCACTCGTAGGTCTATGCTATGCGGCTTCCGGCCCGGCCGTGGAAGAAACATTTTATGAAGCGGCTGCTTCCGCTGCAACGAATACGGTTTCAGGAGCATCTATAGAAATTCAAGGCCTAGCTCAGGGACGGTATGCCGACCATTTAGGTCCGTTGGAAGCCCGACTCGCAGCAGAGGTTGCATACGCGGTCACAGGGATGAAGAGAGAAGATCTCAATGAAATCCTCAAAGAACTATTGAAACTCTATGAAGATAAACTAAGGAACCCGGACCCGGGAAAGAAATATCAGGAATGTTTTGACGTGCGTCGAATAACACCTGCGCAAGGCTACCTGGAACTCTACAAAAAAGCGGCTAAGACGCTAGGAGATCTCGGGATTAAGCTTTGAACAATGCTATCATGATGACAACTCAATATGTGGGCAGAGGCGCGATGTATGCCGGAAGAGAGTTCAGGTAACTATTGATTCTCTGCAATGTACTATCGTTAGCTTGGGTTTGAACAGCAATTAGGATTATTCGAAATTGATGATATAATGAAAATCACTACGCCGTAATGACCACTATGTTCAAGTCCGCCACATTGGTTCCGGTTGGTCCTGTCATGATCGCGTCGTCTAGTGCGCGCAGGACTCTGGACGAATTATGCTCTGACAGGCTTGTGAATATGTCCAAGCCCTTTTCTCCGGCTCTTTTGAGCGTGTAACCATCCACTATGCCTCCTGCTATGTCTGTGGGACCATCCGTTCCATCCGTGTCCACTGAGGCTACGATTATCTTTTCGCTTCCACCAATCTTAAGAGCTGATCCTAAGGCAAATTCCTGACTCGGTCCACCCTTACCCCAATGTTTTGAAAGTTTGACGGTAGTCTCGCCGCCCAAGATCAAGACGCAGGGAGGTTTGAGAATCTCCCGCCTCTCTTCTATCTCCTTTGCGATGCAGCCCAAAACGGTACCGACTTCTTTGCTCTCTCCTTCCAGCCTAGTAGATAGGATCATCGAATTGAGTCCTAAACTCCTAGCTTTCTCTCTTGCAGCCTGGCAAACAGACCTGATGTCCGCTAGGACTACGTTGTGAACCTTTAACCCTGTAAAGTCCTTAGGCTTTGGCGTTTCCAGACTAGGGTTGCGCAACCCATCGCTCAGATAATCTTTTACGGAACCGGGGATTGCCCTCCATAGATTATATTTCCTTAAAACTCGTGCAGCATCTTGGAATGTGGTCGTATCCGGTACGGTTGGACCCCATGGTAGGCCTTCTACTTCGTCTATGACGATCAAATTAACAATCTCTGCGGGATGAATGTACTTCGCGAGTTTTCCTCCTTTGATGGCGGAGATGTGTTTTCTAACAGTATTGATCTCATACAGTGTAGCTCCACTTTTCAAAAGGAGCTTAGTCACCTTCTTCTTATCCTCGAGAGTTATCTTTCCAGGAGGTAGCGACATCAGCGCAGAGGCCCCGCCGGTTATAGCACAAAATACTAGGTCTCTTTCTTTCGCTTGCTTGGCTATGTTCACAATTTTTCTTGACGCCTTGACGGAAGCTCCATCGGGTATCGGGTGGCTAGCCTCCAGAACCTCGGTTCTCCCGAGCTTTCCCCCATGCCCTCTCTTTACGATCACGACTCCTTTCATAAGTCTCTGTCCCAGTATGTCTTCTAACGCTTTGGCAATAGAAAAGGTAGCTTTGCCCGCACCAACCACGTATATGTCTCCTATTTTCGATAGGTCATACGTGAGTTTGTCCACAATCAACTTTCTACTACTTTCGACTCTAACTAGTTTCATCACCTTTCTGTATGGATCTACTGCCTTTATGGCGTGCTCAATTATTTCTAAAGCGATCCTGCGCCCCTTCCTACAACCATGTGACAGCATCTGTTCTCTGTTCTTGACAATCCTCACAAATGCTTTCCTCACTCGCTCTCCCTGCTAACAAGACGTAATTGAGAATGCCGGTCCACAAATTTTGATAGTTTGCAATTCTATCGTGAAGAGACTGCCGATCCTGTAGAAAGATGCACCGCTCATATGATCCTACATAGGAGATCCTCAGAGGACAGTCAATGTTTCGCCGATCGAAGGATGATGAAATTGTTCGAATCGAAACCGTCACAGGGTCCGATTTTTGACGGTCTCAGCATAAGAGATGTTCAAGAGATGGACTTGTTCTGGATGGGCCATTTCTGAACTTGCTGAAGTTTCGCGAACACTCACCTAATGGTTGCAAGTCTAGGTGAGATTCTAGTACTTGAACTTCAAACCTAAATCTTCGAGTTCATTCTTGGCCTTCTTGTACATGTCCAAATGTTCGCGCGAGGGCCTTCCCGTTTTCAGGTCAAAATTATCTTGATATCTCTTGCCGAGTGGAGGATTAGGTATCTTATCCACATATTTCTTCGTCAGGGTCTTTACAATCTCATTTGCGTCCGTTCTTTTCATTCCAGCCGCCGCGTGCGCCACCTCAGCTGCGAATTCCGGCTCTACAGTCGATAGATAATCCACATGAGTCGCCTTGGCGATAGAAGGGCTTTCTATGGAAACGCCCGACACGACAGCCGTTATGACTTGGGCTGCCGTTTCGTAAAGGGCCATCTCTGTGGCAGGTCCTGCGGCTGTGTAGTTCAAGTTCAAGGATAGGAGATGAGTGTTCCTCGCGACGGCCTGAGCGTACATGCTTATCAACCAAAGCATCTCTGGGCCGCTATTGGATATGTACTTCATGTGGGCAGGGTGATTAAGGTGATAGGTTGCTTGGTTAACAAGAGTACCGTGCACATGATGTGCCGCAACAGTCAGGGCGGTCCCTTCAGGCCCACCTGCATAGCCGCCCATTACGCATCCAGCGAGCGTGCCTATCCTTGCTCCGAGGCTGGTCAAGACACAGGCTTTGTTCATCAACTCAAAGGTCGTCTTGAGCTCAGCTAACGTGGCAACAAGATAGCCGTCAGATGGCCTTAGGCCGTACATTGGGTGCAGAGCCGCGATAAGCGCGGTGTCTGATGCGGCGGTTGCGAGGGCGTTCATTATTGGTAGGCCTGGTCTTCCAACTCTTCTCAACGCTTCCCTGGCTAAAATAGCGTTTCTGATGGAACCGTATATTTCTAGAGGGGAGTTGCCTCTTATCGGCACTCCATCTATGATGGTCAGTTCAGGTGTCGTGATAGCATCGGCCAGTGCTATCATTCCGTAGCCTTGCATGATGTTGAGGAAAACCTCTTCTGACGATACGGGCGCTCCGCACGCACCTATGAAGCACCATGGAAGCTCTTTGCTCTCGGGCTGCCTGGGCTTGAAGACTCCTGCGTCCAGCTCTTCCCCAAAGACCGCTTCCGATGGCGCGTTCCTTAATCCTTCCTTAATCTCGTCC
>Ga0315280_10011827_pt1 | contig 10659 bp, 12 predicted proteins | sample YL17G06_40_MG_FD_203697 | JGI IMG/M metagenome (GOLD analysis project Ga0315280, IMG submission 203697) | Sediment microbial communities from Yellowstone Lake, YNP, Wyoming, USA - YL17G06_40 | ecosystem: Environmental > Aquatic > Freshwater > Lake > Sediment | place: USA: Wyoming | collected... | reverse complement strand
GGCCCGCGCAACCCCGGCATAACGGACGATGTCCGCCACCATCGTGGGCTCGTCCGGCTCCTCGAATATGTATTCGTATCGGATGCCGCACGAGCGCATCGTCTCCAATATGGCCGGAGTCCCCGCGCCCGCCGCCGGCGAAAGCAGGACGCCGTCTTTTCCGGTCCGCCCGCCGGTGCTGTAAAGGAGGATGGGCAGGGCGCGGTTGGCGAGGATGAATGGCATGGCGCCGCGGGCGTCCAGCCAGGAGGCCGCCACCACCAGCAGGAAGTCGCAACCGGAGGGGTTGAATGCCGCGATGGCCCGCTGGCCCTGGTCGTAGTTGCAGACCGCCGGGATGGACCGGAGCTCCACTTGCCCGCTGGCCGATACGTCGCGGGCCACCCGCGAGACTATTTCGTCGACGCCGTTGAAATACCCGTCGAATCCCAGCCCCACAATTCCGGCCACCGCCTTTCTTTCCTTGGTCATCTTTCTCCTTGGCCGCTCAATTATACAGCCGCCGTATCGGGAAGGCAGGATGGAAATGCCCGGGGGAGGTAAGAATACGGCGGCTGGCCCCTATCCACCCGTCACGTCATCCACCGCGCCAAACGCGGAACGCAGGCGCGAAAGCGCTTCGGGCGGCAGGGCCGGGCGGGCCAACGACGCCGCATCATCCTTCAGGTGCGCGACGTCCCCCGTCCCGACCAGGACGACATCCATCCCGGGTTCGTGCCGGCAGAATCGGTAGGCCGCGTCGGTAAGGGATTCCGCAATCCCGGCCGCCGTCAGGAATCCGAGCGGTTCCGGCCCGGGGTCCAGGCCCGGCCCCAGCCTGTCCCGGGCCTTGAGGTCCGCAATTATTTCCCGCAGCCTTTCCGGCCCGCTGAAGGCACGGCGGACCGCGAACATTGCCAGCGTCCCTATGCCCCTTGCCGCGGCGGGCGCCAGAACCCTTTCCCGCGCCGACTGGTTGAGGATGTTGAAACCCGCCATGACAACGTCAGGCCAGCCGTCCGCGACCGCACGCGCGAGCATCTTGTGCCCCGGGTCCTGCTCGAACGCCTCGGACACGCCGATGAACCGGATTTTTCCCGATTTCTTCAATCTCCGGAGTTCCGGCACCAATTCCGCCTCGGTGTGGTCATAACTGGCCGGCGTTACCGCATGCAGGAGATAAACATCGATGTGGCCGGTTCCCAGCCGCTTCAGGCTGGCGTCCAATGCAGGCTCCATCTCGCTTGCCTTCACCTCCCTGCCATCGTCACGCCAGGCCGACTTCTTGGTTGAAACCACCACGGAATCCCGCGGAACCCCCCGGATGGCATCGCCGATGATTTCCTCGGTCCCATAGGATTCGGCGGAGTCAAAGACGTTAATCCCGAGGTCCAGGGCCGCCTTGACCACCGCAACGGAATCCATACGGCTTTTGCCCGTGCCCTGGCCAAGCTTGCTGGCTCCCCCGCCGCCCAACCCCATCACGCTGACTTCCAAATCTGTATGTCCCAACTTCGTCCGGGGGATATTCATGTTTCCCGACTATCATAACCGGGCATCCATTCCGGCGGCATCCGCATCGCAACGGATGCCGTAAAATGGGGGCATGGAACCCGGGAAGCCGGAAATGAACGACGCCCAGGTGGACGCCCTCCTGAAGGCGCTGGGAATGGACGGGGCCGACGAACTGCTGGCGGAAATGCTCGGGGACGGCACCCCGGACGCAAATCAGGTGGCGCGAACCCCCAAGGAAATCCGGGCCCGGGTCAAGGAACTGGCGGGCAAGAACCCGGAGAAAATCGTGAAAATCATCACCCATTGGCTGAACGAGGAACGTAGGAGGAAATAAGCCGCCAGGGACACGCTGTCTTGTTGCCCATACCCCGAAATCGGACTCATTGGTAGACTTGACGGTGGATTCATCTAATTGGGGTGCAGCCAGGTGGTTGCTCGCTTCGCGATCCGCAGGAGCGGATGCGCCCAGGAGGGCGAACGCAGGCGCCATAGGTAGATACGACATATTCACTGCCGCCAAGGGCGGTGACCGACGCGGGGTACCCGCCCTGCGGGTCGCGGACATCGCGTTGCGGCGATAGCCGCATTGATAATGCCTCGGCCACTACGCGCGCCGGGTCTTCCCGGCCCGGAAATGTCCGAAGCGCGGCAGCGTGTAGGGCGCGCTTTGAACCCCGCAGATACCCCTGAGCATTTAGACCGACGACCTTGGGGAGCCCTGAGCTCATAGTCGAAGGGGTCGAAGGGTTCCCTGGTTCGAATATTCCACTGATTCAATACCCGCAATGGCACCATCATATTTGGTAAAATCATTACGTTATGGGACTAATCAGGGTGATGGTTACACTTGAAGGAAAGCGCAGAAAACTACGCATCCGGGCGCTTGTGGATACGGGGGCGACATTTTCGGTTATCCCGCAGGAATCAGCCCGCCTTCTCGGCCTTATCCCCATGCGTTCCTACACCGTTGAACTTGCCAATGGAAAATTCCAGCGACTGCCTGCCACAAGCGTGGGAATCAGGCTGGATGGCCGTTCCGCGCCGGTAACCGCCCTCATATCACCGCGTGGCGAAATGCTTCTGGGCGCCGAAACCCTCGAAGTGCTCGACATATCGGTGGACTCCAAGCGGCGGCGCCTGCGAATGGGCAAGCACTTCGCCCTCAAGGCGGCCTGAAAGACACAGCGGTGACAGACAACGAGCGCGAATTCCGGCAAATCGATGGACTCAAAATCTGCATCCGGCACTTCCGTTAAAAGGAAATTGTTCAGGGCGGAAACCCGTTCTTGCATGAGCGGGCATCGCTGATGCGAATCTGGTCCATCCAGGAATTACCTGCTTGGCGTGAGATGCAAAAGAAGGGCTTGTTACGGGGGAAGGTGAACGTGAGCGCCAGTGGTAGATACTTCATTTTAAATGCTGCCAAGGGCAGCATGGGCACGAAGGCACGGCGACCGAGGCGGGGCACCCGCCTTGCGGGTCGCCGAGGAAGTGCCCGAAGCGCGGCAGCGCGTAGGGCGCGCTTTGAACCCCGCAGAGCAAGTTCGCTTGTTCCAATAGTCCCCTGAGCGAGTCCGCCTACTGAGGCGGACGAGTCAAAGGGTTCCCTGATTCGAATCCTCTAATTGTTCATGGATTCTGTATACCAAGGTCATTGCATATCTTCCTAACTAAGCTTTCCTCCACTTCCCGATGGCGTGGAACTGAAGACACCTTTCGTATTGTGGGATTAACGTATATGGTGTGCCTTCTACCTTCCCGCAACGGCACGCATCCATGGACATGGAGATGCCTTAAAAGGGATGCCCGCTTCATCGAGCGGCGTGGACGAGTATAGGCTCCCGGATGACCCGCGCAGGTTTTTCGTCCCGCGGCAACATTTGTTTATTGGCATCAAGGACAAGCTCCAGCGCCTCCTTGAGGTTTTCCCGGGCCTCCTTCAGGGTGCGCCCCTGGGTATTGGCGCCGGGAACTTCGCGGACGTATCCGACATACCATTTCCCGCGTTTTTCATATATCGCCGTATACTTCTTAGTGTTCATGTTTCCGCAAATACTTTATCACGTTTGACGGACAACACCCATTCCTCCGGTATACTTGGGATAGATTCATACGATTGGGGCGTTACTCACAAGGTTCGTAGGCGCCAGTTGATAGACTATATTTACTGCCGCCAAGGCGGGCGGGCGCTATGCCAAGCGGTTACTCGCTTCGCGATCCGCAGGAGCGGATGCGCCCAGGAGGGCGAACGCAGGCGCCATAGGTAGATACGACATATTCACTGCCGCCAAGGGCGGCGTGGGCGCTAAGTCACGGGAGAGCCCGTGCCTTCCCGCTATTCGATAAACTAATTGTAATTGGGGCGTAGCCAAGCGGTTACTCGCTTCGCTCGTAAGCGCCATAGGTAGATACGACATATTCACTGCCGCCAAGGGCGGCGTGGGCGCTAAGTCACGGGAGAGCCCGTGCCTTCCCGCTATTCGATAAACTAATTGTAATTGGGGCGTAGCCAAGCGGTAAGGCACGGGGCTTTGAACCCCGCATTCCCTGGTTCGAATCCAGGCGCCCCAGGGTGTCTGTACTCTGGTAACAACGCAGGAGGTTGCCGGTGCCGTCTCCGGACAACAACGAGGCGATGTCAGGAATCTGACGGAACGCGATCCTGATCGTCCGCTCCCGGCCGTCGTAGACGATTTCCTTGACCAGGAGCCGCATCAGTTCCTGCTGTTCTTCAGGCGCCAGCTTCCCGAAAGCATCCGTCACCCGGGCGAACGCCCGCCGCACTTGGTCGGCGTCCAACGCCTGCGCCTGCCAGCGCTCGATCTCGACGTTCAGCCGCTTGACCTCATCCTCCACCTCCCGGCGGCTGGCGGCCAGGGCTTCCAGCCGGTCCGCGATGAACGGGTTCTTGGCCACGTCTCCCTTGAGCTTTGCGAGGGCCTGGACGAGCCCGTCTGCCTCTTCGTCAATCCGCCTCCGCTCACCCATCTTGTCGGCGACCTGCGCCCTCAGGTCCGGCAGTTTGCCTTCATGCTCTTTTTGCGCCCTCCGGACGATCCGGTCTGCCAGTTCCCGGTTCTCGCCCAGGACCTTGAGCCGGTTCACGATCAGCGCCTCCAGCTCCGGAGCTGAAACGCAGGCTACCTCGCATCCGGAGCGATCCAGGTTGTTGACCTTCGTGCACCGGTAGTACCGGTAGGCCTTGCCGCGGGAAATAGCATGATACGCCGTCATCATTGACCCGCACGCCGCGCATTTCACCAGCCCTTTGAGCAGGAAATTGTGCCGGTTCTGGGTGACCGATTTCTTCTTCTCCCCATTGTGCCGGAGAATCCGCCGGACCCGGTCGAAGACGCCGGCATCCACGATCGCGGGATGCTGGCCGTCCAGTAGTTCATCCCTTTTCCGGTACCAGTTCTTCCCGATATACACCGGGTTGCTGAGCATATAGTGCAGGTTCGTCTTGGTGAACGGCTTCCCGCCCCGCCGCTTGCCTGCCTTTGTCACGTACGCTTTGCTCCGGTACTGCTCGTTGATGAGCCGGGCGGCCTTGCTCAGGGACTTGGTGTGCAGGTAGATCTCGAACATCTCCTTGACCTGCCTGGCTTCCTTCGGATTGGGCACCAGGAACTTGGTCTTCTCGTCCACCTCGTATCCCAGGAGCCGGTGCCCGCCGACCCAGAGCCCCTTGCGCCGGGCCGCCGCCATCTTGTCCCTGGTCCTTTCCGCGATCGTCTCCCGCTCGAACTGGGAGAAGGTCATGAGGATCGACCGCATCACCCTCCCTGCCGGCGTGGAGGTGTCTATGTGCTGGGTGACGGAAACGAACGACGCTCCGTGCCGTTCCAGTACCGCGAGCATATCCAGGAAGTCCTTCATGTCCCGGCTCAACCGGTCGAACTTGTATGCAACGATGACCTGAACCTTTCCCTGGACGACGTCGCTCAGCAAACGCTTCACACCGGGGCGGTCCATGGTCCCGCCCGACCAGCCTGGATCGTCGTAGGCCTGGGGGTAGAGTCGCCAGCCTTCTCCCTCCCGGCTCTTGATGAACGCCTGGCAATACTCTCGTTGGGCGTCCATGGAGTTGAAATCCCCACGCGCCTGTTCGTCCGTGGACACTCTCGTGTAGACCCCGCACCATATCTGCTTGGGCGCAACCGGGTTTTTGATACGCTCGTTCGGAGCAATCATGGTAGCCATCAGTGCCCCATGAGGCCATCGGTGCGGCCCGAAGTCAAGGGTTTTCGACCGGCATGACCGGCGCCACGGTCCGCCTGCCTGTGCGTGTCCCTGCCTGCCACGCTGCGGCGCAGGCATGGCGCACGCAGACAGGCTGCTGTGCGCACTTTCACGATGCCCCGCGCCATCTCCTCACACTCCAACTCGACCATGCGTAGCACGGCGCGGGTGAGCAATTCCACGACTGCCTCCAGCCGCTCCTCTGGAGTCATCCCCTCCTCATCGGCCCATGCGTTCTTGGCGGTTCCTCTCATCGCAGTCCCGGCTCCGATGCGAGGCTTTCCAAGATGCGGTCCGCCCCCTCATTCCGACATCGCTGGCCAATCCGCGCCAGCGACTCGATGGCCGCGACTCCGTAGAGATTGACTGGCGTCCGCGAGGCCGCCACCCGCCGCCGGACAGCCGGTCGTAGACCGAGGAACCGCACCAGCACCTGGAACTGCTGACGCTTGAATCCCAACCGCTTCGCCGCTTCATCCGTGGACAGGAGTGGAGAGGAGGCGGAGTTTTCAAGCCGCATGCGGCTATTCACAGGCGTTTTCCGCGGGCTGCCAATGCCCAAGGGCATATGCTCCGGCTTGATGCCTCCCACCGCCCGCATGCAGCATAGCTTGGCCACCGCCATGCGCCCTGCAACCCCGCTTTCACGAATCCCGCCATCCGTCCCTCCGTGTTCGAGAAACAGAGGAGCCCAGGCCTGCACGCGTCTCTCGCGATGAACGGAGGTCATGCGTGCGGGCGCTCAAGCCCGTTGGATTCGTGTGGTCCCGCCGGTAGGCGGGTCAGGCCTGCCTGCCGCGCTAAGCGATAGCGCGGCGCAGGCAGGTTAGTTCTTAAGGCGTGTCAAACGACCGTGCGATCTGCCTGAAGTCCTTCTTGATTCGAGAGTACCGGAGGATTTCCATGTCTGTCAAGAGGGCGGGCGGAATGCGGTTCGTCTCTCTCCCGCCAAGGCCGGAATCTGCCCTCCAGAAATTGGCCGTAGTGCAAATCTCACGACTTGGTCCGATCCCTCGTTTTGATAAGATGAGCTCATGCTTATGAGCTTTATCACGATAGCAGTCTACTTCCTCTTGCTGGGCGCGCTGGTCTACCTGATTCCGATCGAGCGACCAGTAGACCAGAAGCGTGTGTTGGGCCGCATTCCGCCTGGCGAACGAGCTTCTGTCGCGGGATTCCTGCACGACCGACTCTTGCTGGAACTTGCCCACACGGGAGTTCTGTCAGGTTTCATGCTCACCTTGAACATCGCTGGGGTCGCTGCCTACTACGCTGTCCGTAAGAATGATAATGCCTCTCTGGCTCTGGTCCTTGCCATGATCCTGGCCAATGTCGTTCTGTGGTACATGTTCTTTCGGAATCGGTGCGCCATTGACAGGATCAAAGCGCACTTAGGCCACATCCGTGGCGATTATAAATTCGTGTCCTCTCCTCATGAAGAGAATGTTGCCACCGAACGCAGTCCGATCAGGTGGCTGGTCGTCCATGTGTGGTGGGGGATGCACCTCATTTGCACTGCTCTGTGGATTGGCCTCCTCCCACCGTTTCTCAAGATCATCCTGCCGATCTTTACAGCTCTACGCGGTCAGCTTCTCGAATAATCCTTTCCAGATGGCGACCTTCATGGCAATCCGCCCCCTTCATGGTGCTTGCATCCCCCAGCTTGGTAGCGTTGTAGAATCTGTGCATGATGGCTGAGAAGACCGTCAGATTGTCGGTGATCAGGATATCGTTTCAGCTTCCCGTATGCCTCCATCTGGACGAGAAGGTTGTCTTTGCGTTCAGAGAGGGGAGTATCGTATTGCAGACGAGCAATGTGTTCGAGGAACATGATCCCCGATACGGTTCGGCCAAGGGTATGGAGCTTTCCAGCGATACGCTCGGTGCATTTCGTTTCACGCGACTCACAATCACGCTCCCTGACGAGAATCCATCCCTCCCGCTTCAAAGCGTTGGCGGCGTATACGGAGCACAAATTGTCACCTGCGCAAATCGGCTCATTGATGCTTACCGATACATAACCGGTCGACATTCAATCGCAAACATTCAGAGCCTTGAATCCATGTGGGGATACAGTGTTACCCGCGGGGCCGATGGTATCGTCTCCCTTGACTTCGGCGCAACGGGAAGCACCTTGACGAAGCTGCTACCCCTCCGGAGTTCTGAAGAACACGAGAAACTGCGGAGGCTGATAGAGTCTGATCCGCTACCCCTCGACGTTCTCTTCATGATGGACGCATGGCGCGACGCCAGGATTGGACATGAACTACAGGCCCTCACGGGTGCAATCACGGCGCTTGAGATTGCCCTTCCCAAGTCCCCGCCCGGATTGTGGGAAAGGTTCCGGGCTTTGATCAAGGGAAAAAAGCCTCTTCAGGTGGTGGTCAGGGACATGCTGCGGAGTCGGAAAGCAGAGCAGAAGACGATAGACCTCGTTATCGGCGCCATTCGCGATCGGAACCGTATCGTTCACGAGGGGATGCGGGAAATCACCACGGACATACAGAAGTACCTCACGGAAATAGACCGCGCCATCAGTATCCTGAAGATTCCCCCTAATCCCCCCCCTAGGCTTGGGTCCTGATCGAGAGGACCCATTCCCCCCCAATCTCGCCGAACACGTTCTGGGGTCCTCAGATGCGAAACAGGGGGCACTGTGGAGCCCAATTCCAGCACCCACCGGCTCAAGCCTCCCGGTTACACTTCATGAAGAGGACATCCGAAACGATGGCGTCATGCTGTGCGCGGATGAGCTGGCCCTCGAACTCGACCCGGCCCGTGTAGAAGCGGTTCCGTAGCATCCCCCGGATCGTGGGCGGCTGCCACTGGCCACCGTTCCTCGTAGGCGCGTTCTCCTCCTGCAGGCGCGCGACGATCCATGGCAGGCTCCGGCCTTCGGCCGCCAAGCTGAAGATGCGCTCGACAACGGCCGATTCCGCCGGAACTACTTCAATCCCACCGTTGGAGGCGCGCCTGCCTGCGCCGCGCTGCGTAGCGGCGCGGCAGGCAGGCCGGTATCCATAGGGGAGCCAGCCGCCGACATAGCCGCCTTGGGCGGCCTTCTGCCGCTTGCCCTTTGACAGGCGCTCGTAGATCACCCGACCCTCGAATTCGGCCATTGAAGCCATGATGTTCCGGAAGAGCTCGCCCGTCGGCGTCGAGGTGTCCACGCCCTCCCGAAGGAAGACCGTGTCCGCGCCGTGCTTGCGCAGGGTCCGGTCGATCTCGATCACGTCCTTGACCGACCGGCCGGCCCGGTCGATCGAGGGGAAGACGACCACGTTGAACCGGCCTGCCTTCACGTCCGCCAGGAGCTGATCGAGAGCCGGGCGTTCTCTCAGGTAGCCGGAGACGCCCTCCTCTCGGTAGACCTCGACGAGTTCCAGGTCCTTGTACGCGACGTACTTCCGGATCTCGGCCTCCTGGGCGGCGAGGCCGTACCCGTTCCGGGCGGCCCGCTCCTGGGAGACCCGGATGTATCCACCTGCCTGCCGCGCCGACTGCGGCGCAGGCAGGGCGGCGCGCGGGGGTACGATGCCCTGCGGCTGTGTCCGCATAATGTCCGCTCCGGTGTCGCCTTGTGTCAGGTTAATGTCCGGCCCCATGTCATGGGACATAAGGCCGTGGCCTGACAGAAAATGCAAGCCAGGTCTGCAAAATCACCGTTTGGGACGGGGCTCGTCCTATTTCCGGTGTAGCCGGGTCCGGCGGGGGCCGGATTTTCTAACGGCGCTTGGGGGAAGGGGTAGGCCAGGCTCTGGCCTATCTGGCCCGGGCGCGCGAAAGCTTTGTGTTCTTTGGCTTTTCGCGGAATCTGACAGATGTAGCGTCCATGACTCGACACATGATAGTAGGTGAGAAGAAGCTCCCTGTATGCCCATACCCATGGAATGTCACCTCTCGTCAGGTGGAAAGACAGGCAGGAGCAGGTCTTCCTGGGGGTGCTGGCCCGCTTGAGGGTGTTGACATTGAATTTCCGGTTTGGGAGTATCATAAAAAGTGCCATGCGGGATACGACTTCCCAACCGCCGGGGGTAGACCGCGGCCCTACGGCGCGGAACTTGCACACACACATTTTCTCCTCGATCTCTCCATCGGCGTAATTCGGCAGGAGCACGTTCCGAAGGGAACGTCGCCCTAGTCAAGAACAGAGTCCCCGGATGAACACGGCGCCGGAATCCGTGGATGAGAGGCGGCGGCACCGGCGCTACACGTGGATCAGCGAGGTGAATGGAGAACGGCTAACGCCTGCTCAGGCGGGTCCCCTGAAGACCACGGTTTCCAACATCAGCCGGGGTGGTTTGATGCTGCACACGAATTGTGGATTCTTCCTCGCTCCGGGTTACCAAGTCCGACTGGCTTTTGCTAATGACCATAAGGGTGCGGAGATGAACATTCTAGTGAAGGTGGTGTGGATGCGCCACTACGGAATACTGAATACCGTGGGACGTTGGGCCGGGGGGGTGGCGTTTGAGGCCGGACAGGATGCGAAAGTCGATTGCCTCTGCAAAATGGCGGAGGGGCAATGGAACGGGTCGGATGATTGAGGGCGCGGAACTGACGTGGAAGGCAGCGATCGGTCGGCGTGCCCGATTGCTGGTTGTGGATGATGAGGCGCAGGTCCGCAAGGTGCGCGCGGATATTCTAGCCAATGAAGGCTATGAGTCCCATTCGGTCGGAAATGGGGAGGAAGCACTGGCCGCTATTAAGAAGGAGAAGCCCGACGCAATGCTTCTTGACATTAACCTTCCGGGGATGGATGGTTTCAAAGTACTGGAAGCAATCCGACTGGATTCATTAGGGAGAACTGCATAAATAGGTTGATATCAACCACCTGATTAGGATATCGTGGAGGAATGGCACCCTCCACTAACCCAGCGACACCGGTCCGACGTGATGCAGCCGTATACGAACGCCGCCGCC
>Ga0315280_10011826_pt1 | contig 10660 bp, 8 predicted proteins | sample YL17G06_40_MG_FD_203697 | JGI IMG/M metagenome (GOLD analysis project Ga0315280, IMG submission 203697) | Sediment microbial communities from Yellowstone Lake, YNP, Wyoming, USA - YL17G06_40 | ecosystem: Environmental > Aquatic > Freshwater > Lake > Sediment | place: USA: Wyoming | collected... | reverse complement strand
GCAGGAATAAGCTACTACAAAGAAAAACAATAGTGAAGAGCGCTTTGATAATCACAAACAGTTTTATTTGAAACACTTCTCTGCCTTTTCCTTTGTAGGTTTCTATTGTCCGCAGGAAACAGCAGTGAGAAAAACCGTTTTAAGTAGAGCGTTTCTTATTGTTTATTGAGCCGGTGTGCAATACTCGGTGTTCTAAGGTGTCAAAGACGTTTCTCACAGGCAAATTAGACCTTGGAGGTACATCATAATGAGTTCGCCCCCTGATGAGGAGCACAAACTACTTTATCTTCTAGGAAAATTTGACCCAAGTCTAGCGAAAAACTGTGTTCATAGAGCTTGTGACAATATGGCCTTCCAAGCTATGGAATCTCTTTTCAACCCGCGGTGGATATTAGGCAGAAAAACTGGAAAACCAATCGCCTATAGAGTTCAGTTGAAGACGCCTGGCTATTTCGTTCTTTCTCATCCTCTTTCAAGGTTTAAACGACTGGAAGATTACTGGGTCGGAAATGAATATGCAAAATTTTGCGCAAAACTTGGTTTAATTCCTGTATTCCTGGTAAACGTGAACAGATTTACTCTTTTGAGACTTTGGGGAGAACTGGCCAAAACACTGTTCTCACGCGTGGCAGAACCAACACCCGAAGAGGGATACGTCCATTGGAAAGCTGTGCCTGATTACTCTCGGCAATTGAGCCAACTTCCGGAGCTTTCGAGCATGAATTTCATTCTCAAGCAGAATGCCGATATTAGACCTTATGAAGGAATTGCCTGTGATTGCTTTGAGGAATATTTTACGTTCGGTTTTTGGGCTTTCCCAGAAAGAGGTTTTTCTAACTCAACAATTGTGATTAATGATGATTCAGCAGTTCACTTCGTGTTAAAAGCGTCAAAAAGCATCTACATCCCGATCGAAACCTACACCATGCCCATGGACTTGGGCCTCGAAAAGCATATGCCTGTTGAGGTTTTGGACGTTTTCGGGCTGTCTAGAGAACAAACGCAATATCGACTTGAGAAAATAGAGAATGTAGTTGTGATGAAAGACATTGCTCGTTCGTTAGAAGAGGAGCATCGCCGCGGACATTTTTTCATAAATGGTATTATCTCAGAGTTCAGAAGAAGAGAGAACAGGTTTCACGTTCTGACAGCAGTTGCCCTTTATGAGGTGTCAAACTTCGAGTTGCTTAAGTCCATAATTGGATTATTGGTTTTGCAGAAATTTGAAAATGGCAGTGCACTATCACTCGTCGGCAAACTTGAAGATATAAAGAGAGAGACTGAGAGCGTTTTGAGAGTGTTGCTTCAAAAGGCAAGCCTAGATACGACCATGGCTGACAGTTTTCCGAATCTTTTTTCATGGGCTGTGGATTCATTGAAGCCAATTGTCGTGAAGGATGAGGAGGAACGCGTCTTTTACATGCCACCGGCGGCTTTTGTAGCCCTCCTAGAAGATGGACTTATAGACCGTCTAGAAAAGAAACGTGAAAACCTTGTCAGTGCTTTGAAGATATTGGACATGATGCCAAATGCATCCGATGCCGAGATTCTTCGTTCAGAAGAGAGCTTGAATTTAAACAAAGCTGGAATCTTTCCGGAAAGAGTCCTTATGTCGCTAAGATCAGCACTCGAACAAATACACCTTGCGCGAATTACAAAAAGCCTTCCTACAGAAACCTCCACCGACGCTGTTGAGCAAGACTCTGCCGATTCGTCCGTAAGAACAGAGAAACCACATGTTCAACACTCAATTGATAAACCAACGGTTGATGCGAGCACGGAAAAAGAACAGGAAATATATCGACGCCTCAGAGAAGAGGAGAAGAAGTTGAGAAAGGCCGAAAGAGACCGCTAAAACAAAAGTCAATTCATAGCAGCATGCGGATGGCCTTGGTCTTACCTGCTGTGTACTAGAACTTCACAGGCCTTGTTCTTTGATCCTTTGCAAGAATATCTATGAGATTGCCTATCTTCGCCGCCGAAGGACCATCGAGAACGACTGCAAGTTCATGGTTTAACGTAAGCCCTTTCCAAGAAAGATTAGAGGATCCAACTAGTGCTTTGGACCGATCTACTACAATCAATTTTGCGTGAAGGTCTTCATTTTCGTCTTTGGGATAGAATTCAAACAAAGTAAAATGTGGAAATGAATTGGCGAGCTGAGCGATTGAATTTTGTATCTCCAGCGGCTGTTTTCTGAACCTATTCACAATGAGTGTAGTTCTCACTCCGCGGCTTAAGCAATGTGTTAATAACCGAATAAAATCCTCCGCACCTTTTGTAATCATAAATGTTGCTATTTGAATTTCGTCAGAAGCACCAGTCAGCATCTCTTCGATTGTAGAATTAATTGAACGAACACCATGTCCCATCCAAGTCAAGCCTGTAACGACAACGGTCACCTTATCGTAGCTTACATGAGTCATGAAATACTCTCTCTGAAAAGATTTCTGTCGAGATATACATTTCCTAATTCGCAGGACGTTTCGGAAACCAGAAGGCAGGCATAGCAGGCCGCCCCATTAAGTCTTCCAGTTGCAAGTCTTTGTTCTGAGCAAAGCGGGTCATTAGAGCAAGAATCCACATTTCTAAGTGCCGCAGCTATAACATTTTCAAATTCCGGCACTAACGCAATTAAACCACCCAAACTTCCATCTCCTCCATGTTGAGATGTATAAAGAAGAACGCCGCCATTGACATTACCACCTTTCGTGTCGATTCGCACATATACTCTTTCTCTTATAGAAGCCGAGGAATACCCAGAATCAATTGAGAGTCCTGTAATCAGCCGGTGGGACAGAGTATGCCACCAAATGAATGCTGGATGAAAGAGAGGGTTCCCCATTTTCTTATATTCAGCCATCCATGTATCTACTGTTTGAGACTTTAGCAAATCCAACGATTTGTTAGGTGGGAGGTCAATAAATATACCTTCCCCATGAAGCTCGACCCCGGCATACCAACGGTCTTGGCCGTCTAAGTAAACGGTCTCAACGATCGTGGAGGTTGGTCCTCGTATTGGCCGCCTGTATCCCTTTTGTGCGGTCACTACGCGAAGACGCTTGACAGGCGCGACTCTTAAAGTCACATTTGAGGAGAGAGGAACTAGGTCGACTGCGTTCTTGTCAACCTCAAAATCGCAGGGTTGAGCATATGATTGCGGCGGCGCTCCATAAGTTGCAGCGTGCTGTAACGCTTCAAATTCCTCTTTTTTCACATCATCAAGCGTCAAGTTAGATTTTGGCGGTTGGACGACATCACGAATAGCGGACAGAATATCCTCCTCTTGGGCACGCTCTACTTCTGCTATTGTCACAGGATTAATTTCTGGAAACAATCTTGCCGCTGTTTTGAGCTTGGAAAGGAGTTTGTCTTTTGTCCAAGAGCTTTCTGAAGCTAAAATGGGCAATATACGAGAGCTTTCCAGAATTCTATGGAGCGACGAAGTCCTTGGAGGAATTGTCAATGCCGTTATAAGCTCTGGGATTCTGAGATTGCTGGCGTTTCTTAGGATAACTGAGGCCTTTTCATTGCATTTCTCTTGGACATCTGCCTCTGGAAATCGCCCTGAGCATGCCCACGTCCCATTGTATATATCTTGCAGAGTTGCCTGTGCTCCGCATGTCCGACATCTCAATGTTATATCTCGGAGTGTGCTTCCTGTTTCAATCCAGTCGAAAAGCGATCCGTTGCAAGCCGGATTTTTCCTATGGACGATTTCCTTCCAGCCCACATCGTCTAAATGACCTCTTGGGCAAGCACGCACGAATCTTATAGCTTCATGTTGAGCAACTTTGCCTAGAGTGCACTGTGGACAGCGCGAAATTCCATGATCTGTCAGTTCATATAAGATTCTATGATCTTGGCATAAAGCCCACTTCGGGAATCGGCGAGTCCTAAACAAAATGGTTTCTTCCGGCACCTGCAGATCAGCATTTGTGGGTAACCTAAAGACCCTTCCATCCCCTAAGAGTGCCATCACGTTAGCATCTCTTATCTCGAACTTACTGAGCAAAAGGGAGGTTTGCGGTAAGCCAAATACGTGACCCCAGTCTTTGAAACTTGGGATTATCCGAGGTCCACTCGGTGCCTCCAGTATGCTTCCAGGTCCATATGTTAACACAAATTGAGATGGTCTTATCCCTTGTCCGGTTGTCACACCTCATCCCTCAAATGTAGCTGTTGCTTCGACCTCTCTCAAAGACTGTGGCGCATTTCTGAACACTACAGGCAAATTGGCTGCCTCGTGTTGTGGATCCCCAAGAACAACTGGATTTTTTGGTTCACGGATGATTGTCGATTCATAGTAAATTAATGAGGGCTGGCTTTTTGCGCACGCCTGCCATTTGTCGATTTCAGATGCCATCTCATTCAAAGAAACATTAGATGGAGGCTTGCAACCACTTGGTTGACTTTGACTTCTTCTTTCAACAACATCAGTTAACGCTAAAACTTCTTTCGAGTTTCGGTTGGTTTTCATCGTTCGAGCGCCACTACTTGCAACTATTCCTCCTGACTTGACATAAAGATCCTCAGAGGCCCAGTCTGCGCTTACTCCGTTACCCATAACAGTACTTGCATTTCTCAGAATAGCCACGGCAATTGGCCCAAAGGCGCGCTCGCGAGCCCGCGGCGAAAAGGGATGCACCGTGATTGGTTCAACGTATTTTGACAGACATCGATGATATCCAACAAAGAATTCGTAATGATCAAGGTCGCGTGGTCTAGTTGCTCGAAGGAAAGTTACTACCAAGCCGCCCATCAATCTACCAACACGTCCGGTCGCTTGGATATAGTTAGCTGATGTTTTTGGTTGGCCGTGTACTACCATGAGTCCGAGCCTGTCAACATCAACTCCAGTTCCAAACATTGACGTTGAAAAAACTGCATCTACGTCGTTGTCAGGAAACTTGGAAAGCTGATCAAGCGCTATCGGGATTTCAGATGATTCCATCCGACTTGAAAGTTCCAAGTGCAGATCCAAAGGTCTCACGTTCCCACTCGTTTGTCTTAGTCTCTCTCTGATGTCAGCCCTGAAGAGTCCTAGCGCCGAGGCCAATTCTCGTATTGCATTGAAATATCCAACAAGGGTCCAAAACTGGTCGATTTCCTGATTGGAGCTGCCCGTTGAAAGCTTCAATTCATATGCCTCTCTGAGCAGAGCTGCCCAAATTCTGAAAGTCGGAGTTTGTGGACCGTGGCCCGGAGCACAGACTCCAACATAAAGTCTTCCTGGCGGATTGCTGTCCAGAGAATGTGTCTCACGCGTGTGGGAAAAGAAATTGTCCTCTATTGAAAGCCCAGGAGGGGGGAAAACTGCAACCTTTCGGTTGAAAACGGCGGAAACCTGAGAAGAGGCATGGCGTATGGTTGCACTGGAAGCTACATATTTAGGTCGAATCGGTTTGCCATTACTGAACTTACTGGCAAGAACTTCAATAGCTATTTCATAAATACCGACCATGGAACCTAATGGGCCTTCAATCAGGTGAAGTTCATCTTGAATAATAAGCTCTGGAGGTTCGAATTTTGGGACTTGACATATACTTCCTTCATGCAAACCTCCCCTATCAGGAGGTGCTTCATCTCGGTAAAACCCCCAACAACTGTCAAATTTGGTGACATTCCCGAATAGCGCCGCAGCTCTGGGTTCATAAGGAAGTCTTGCGAACTTATCCACTGTGGCAATGACTAGAGACGGACAGCGATGATAAATTTGATCATCTACGACGTATGCTGAAATAGGAACTCCACGACCAATACCTTTCTTGGCCGGTATTTTAAACTGGGGTAAAATTGTACAGTGTTGCTTCCCAGCAGACGATACGGGAACTAGTTCAAACCATTCCACTTTGTTTAGCTCGCAATCGGGATTAGGACAATGGATTTCAAAATCGACTGGCTGCTTTTGGATATCCCATCTACGAAGGAAATAACCCGGTCGACTCGGTTTTGCAGACTCTCCCTTGCAGCCTGCCCCCAACGCTGGTAGAATATGGTTTCGCCACCATGTATCGATATGGTCTGCTCCTAATTTCTGCCGAGATGAAAATTTAATCGATATCACATAGTATCCAGAGCTTGAGAGATTTGCTACTTTAAAATCGTGTATGACGAACCCTAAACCTTCCATATCAGTCTTTTTGGGGGCTGGGAGACTGGGCGCCTTGACTATAAAATGAATTTCATATGGTTTTGGCATAAGGCTAGGTTTTTTGGGCACAGCAAGTATGCTGTCACAAGCGGGGCACTTCAGTATCTGAGCCGGTTCATTTTCAGAAAATTTTTTGATTTTGACGCCTGTTCCTCCATATATCTCGAATCCCATTAGCCGACTTAAAGCGCCAGGATAACGCGTCTCACGCCTTTGAAACGGGTCATATCCCTTGTGGTCCATTAGACGATTTGGCGTAACCTCTTGACCTACCCATAGACCAATTGAAAAACGAGATGTTCCCCAGAGATTCTTTTCTTGAACCTGATAGCCTTTCGGTCGCCAATCAATGACGCGTAAATAATCGCAGGCAGTGATAGCTACCAAGGCTCTTCGGAACTGTTGAATAGTGAGCATTCTAAGCGTATATCTAGATAATACGGAAGTCCCAGAACCTCCTGTTTCTGTTGAGTGATCACGTCTTCTTCTAAAAGCTAAGGTAAACACAGTTAGTCCGAGATATGCCTCTGTCTTTCCACCTGCTGTTGGGAACCAGAGAAGGTCGCATATTAGGCGAGACGGATGCACATCATTAACAAGGCTTGGTATGTTTTGAAGAATAAAGGCAATTTGGAAGAGTCGCCACACAAGAGGTTTTCCCGTTTTCCAGATTGATTGCTGGTGCATTGCTTTATTCATGAAGCAGAAAGAGAGTCTAGCATCATCGTTTCGTCGCAGTATATTGACTCCCTCCGTAATGCGATTCAAGGACTCTTCACAAAGAGCCAAGTTTCGCTCTGCGGCTCGTTTATGAGCCGGTAACAAGGTTGAAACGGTAGCTTTTTGTTTATCAATCCACGCTTTATATGACCTCGTGATAGGATCAAGATAAGATGCAAGAATATTAGGGTCCCAAGCTTCAGCGAGAGCAGCTGCCTCCAATTCCTTCAAATCTTCTTCTAGCTGAGGTTTCATTGCGACTTGCTGTATCGGATAACAGGGAAGATACTCGGTCCTTACATCCGGATTGGTGAAAAGACTTTTGTCAGGCTCGTCCACTGTCTCTGCATCTATCCATACGAACGGATGCGCTCCCGGTCTTTTCATACGACTTTCATATTCCTCCCATGGTTTTTCAGGGTCGACCTCCTTCCAAGTTGCTCCGCAAAGATGCCCTCTGACCATTGCGGAACGATTTCTGTACAAAAGAGATAAGCTCGCCTCTTCTTCCTCTTCTAGTTGCTCACCAGTTATTGGGACTATTAATGCTCCTTTTTCGCGAATGATTCTCAATTGCGGCTGGAATATATGGTCCTCGGTGCGGGGGTATTGCTCGTCGGCAATCGGCGTTTCATTGACTAGGTAGAATGAAACATGATAGTTACCTTGTCGGGTTTTGATAGTTCGTAGAGAAATGCGTACTCCTTCGCCCTTGAACAGTTCCACGTCATTTGTTACATCGATATTATGTCTTATGAATTTACTGGGTCTCCGATGCCATACATTGTGTTCATCTTTAGCGTATCTAGCCCAAGTTGCACATAACGCTACCTGAAGAAGACCTTTTCCGTCGGCCACAAATGATAGCCCAATTGATTTTGGAAGGGCACGAGGGTCTAGTTGCAGACCTAATTCTGCGAGGCCCAGCTCTTCAGCAACATCGTCATCCTCTTCGGTGCCCCTCTCCACGTTCTGAAAGTCTGACCGGCCGTAAAAAGCAAACGCACCACGGATATAGTCTTTAGGTTCAAGCACACCAACAACGTATTCGCCCTTGGGGTCAACAGCGATTTGCTCAAAAGCTCCGCCGCGAGGACCGAGCAGGTCTTTGCTGAGTGCAATGATCATACGGTCTCTGGCTGACATAGTAACCAATTGTAATTCGTCAACGTCTTTAATGTTTCTTTCGGATTGCCTGAAAGTATACCTAAGTATTTTAAAAATAGACAAAAATCTTCATAAGCACCCTTTTCAAACCAGTTGTTGTGGCAATTCCCGACAAGAAAAAGACAGTCTTTGTTGCTAGGTTAATCGCTTGGGGAGAGAAAAATAGACGTGATTTCCCTTGGAGACGAAGCAACAACGCGTTTCACATATTGGTCGCTGAACTGATGCTCCAAAGAACCATTGCACGGCAAGTTGAGCCCGTTTACATGAAGTTTGTTACTCAATATCCTTCGTCGCAAGATTTGGCCAAGGCACGCCTCGAAGATATTGCCGAAGACCTCCAATCACTAGGCCTCGCATATCGTGCTTTAAGGCTCAAGCAGATAGCAGATATGATCGTGACGAAGTTCGATGGCAAGGTTCCTCAAACAGAAGACGGGTTGCTTCAGTTGCCAGGTGTGGGAAGATACGTCGCAAACGCCGTGCAGTGTTTTGCATTTGGGAAAGAAGTGCCCTTAGTTGACACGAACATTTTGCGGGTTATGAAAAGATTCTTCTCGATAACGACATCAAAGGAATCTCACAAGAAGCGAGAGATATGGGACCTTATGGCTACTCTGATACCGAAACAAAGGGCAAGAGAGTTTAATCTTTCAATCCTAGATTTTGCAAGTTTAATCTGCACGGCGAAGAACCCATCTCATGAAGTCTGTCCTCTCAGGGATATTTGCGATTTCTATCAGAAACGCGCAAAAACATCGGAAGAAGAACACATACACTTAAGATGGTCTGGATAGTACCGTGATTTTCCCATCAGAACCTATGTTCAGCTCAGTCCAGCCCCCAAATTCCCTCGCAAACGCATTTTCTAGCCTAACCGTATCTCCAAGTTTGACCTTTTCTATCTGATCCCGCCAAAGATTTAGTTTTACCCAACCGGTCCCGTCTCTGAGTATAGCTGTTGCAACACGAGCCGGACCAAATTTAGTTATTATGGACCTTGCGTCTCCCATCTCAGCTATCTCTCCAATAATTACCAAGTTGCGCATTCCTGCTTGGATTTGTTTGATCTTGATTAAGTGAGCCAAGAATCTTCCATGACCAGTCAGTTCACTACCGTGGAGATACGATAAAAATCTTTTACTGCTTTTTTTATCTCAAGAGCTACCGCCTTTGCCATTAAAGGAGGAACAGCGTTTCCAACCTGTCTGAACTGGCTGCTTCTCGGACCTCTAAAGACAAATTTATCAGGAAAGCTTTGCAATCGTGCCGCTTCCCTAACAGTTAGGGTCCTCAATTGAGTAGGGTGTATGTATACATATCCGTCTTTGCAAAGATGGGCAGTAACCGTCCAAGCGGGCTTATTCTTCCATAACCTCTTAAACTTGTCATTAAAAATATCATTTCTGTACCCGTACAGGTCTCTGTATTTCTTTGGAAGGTCCTTCCACTTATCTCCGGGCCGCATATACCTGAAGGTCTCTACGTCTCTTGGGGTGTGAGGTCTCGCTACATGGTTGGGAACGCGAGACGAGCCGGCCCTCGCCCATTCTTGGTATTTATGAAAAGTGGGCTTGTAATATTCCATGATTTCCTTCCCCCCACCAGCTCTCAACGGTGGCAGGTCACCTATAGCGTTCCAAACGGAGATTGAATCATTGCAACCTGAACAATCTCTTTGCGGGGTTCTAGGAAATGGATTTTGCATCCCGAGTCTGTTTCCAAGGAAAAAAATTCTCTTTCGATGTTGCGGGACTCCGAAATCTGCCGCGTCAAGTACTCCATAATCCACGGTGTAACCTATAGTTTTAAATTCACTTTTTATTTTCTCAATAAGCTCTCCATTCGCGTATGAAGCCATTCCACTTACGTTTTCCATAACAATGAATTTTGGCATACAATCTTTGACCAGCTTAATGAACTCCTTATACAGAAGGTTTCTGGGGTCGTCGATCAAACGTGGGTTCCCGTTCTCCAGCTTCCAGATACCATTGCGCACCAGCGACGCTATTTTGACTCGCCCTACATTTGAGAAGCCTTGGCATGGCGGGCTGCCGCCAATAACGTCAATTTCTCCACGCGAAAGTCCGATTTCAGTTAGAAGCTCCTTTCCTTCGAGTTCACGGACATCCTTATGTAAGACCTTGCTGCTGGGGAAATTATAAGAGAAACTCTGAAGTCCCTCTTCATCGATGTCGACACCGCACAGAGGCCTAAAGCCTGCCATCTTGAAGCCTAGACTAAGTCCTCCAGGTGCGGCAAAGACATCAGCAAAACTGAACACTCTTCTCATTTTCACCTCAGACCTTGAACTAGACATGATTCTTGGAGTTTGTGTATTTAGATTTTGGTGCTTTGGGAGTGTGTATCGCTCCATACCCGTCAACCCATATTATGTGGATATTTTTTTGCGAGCTCTTCCGTTATGGAGCCCCATGCTTCTCTTAGGAATGTTGTTAGCGCCCAGCCTTTAGCGCGCGCTGACCATCACTCAACCTCAAACCATACTTCAAACAAAGACTAGCCGCAACTTCTTCGTTGTCGCTTTTCATTGTACTCTTTCTCTTCCAGCCATTTATCAAACTGTTCTAGCACATGCTCCATCTGTTTATGGATGAA
>Ga0315280_10011825_pt1 | contig 10661 bp, 8 predicted proteins | sample YL17G06_40_MG_FD_203697 | JGI IMG/M metagenome (GOLD analysis project Ga0315280, IMG submission 203697) | Sediment microbial communities from Yellowstone Lake, YNP, Wyoming, USA - YL17G06_40 | ecosystem: Environmental > Aquatic > Freshwater > Lake > Sediment | place: USA: Wyoming | collected... | reverse complement strand
GGCCTAGTTTATGACCCAATCTATCTGGAACATGATACCGGCGACCATGTGGAGAATTCTCGCAGGCTGGTAGAGGCGATGTCCTATTTGAAAGAGACTGGAATTAAGGAGAAACTCACCTGTCTGCCTCCGCGCCCTGCCTCGCTAGAGGAGCTGGAGATGATACATGCGCCGGAGTACATTTCCTATGTTAAGAGCAAAGCGGAAAAGGGTGGTGGTTGGCTTGACCCTGATACCGTAATGTCTCCGAAATCTTACGAAGCAGCCTTATATGCTGCCGGTGGGGTCCTGGTGGTTGTAGAAGCGGTGATGAAGGGAGAGGTGGATAACGCCTTTGCTCTGGTTAGACCACCAGGGCACCATGCCATTCATGATCGAGCAATGGGCTTCTGCATTTTCAATAATGTGGCAATCGCCGCTAAATTTGCCCTAAGCAAGTTCAATCTCAGCCGTGTTCTTATTGCTGATTTTGATGTCCATCATGGCAATGGGACTCAGGATGCTTTTTATGCCGACCCCGAAGTCCTTTACTTCTCCACCCATCAGTATCCCTTTTATCCCGGGACAGGATGGATTGATGAAACTGGAACGGGTGAAGGAGAAGGCACTACGGTTAATTTTCCCATGGTCGCCGGCTGGGGCGATGAGGAATGCTTGAGAGCTTTCAACGAGATCTTGGTTCCAGTAGCCCGGAGATTTCAGCCACAGCTCATCTTGGTTTCTGCTGGCTTCGATGCTCATTGGGCTGACCAGCTAGCTATGATGAAAGTAAGTATCACAGGTTTTGCTCAAATGACGATGATATTGAAAGAACTGGCTGCCGAACTATGCCAGAGACGTCTCGTTTTCACCCTGGAAGGTGGCTATAATCTTCGGGTGGTTGCTTCTTCCATAAAAGCTGTCTTTGATGTACTTCTGGGTAATTCGGAGATAGATGACCCTTTGGGAAAAGCATCAATGGCAAGAAAGCCCGAGGGATTTGACGAGCATATCGAGACAATAAAAAGAATACACCATATATAAAACTAAAGGCAGGCTCAAAACAAAGAACAGCCAGTTCTTGCTTTGTAGTATCCCTAATATCACGAGAGAGAACTGTCGTTCACTGTAACAGCAGCCTTTTCTTCGGGCAAACTTGATAAGTTGGGAGAATTATGTCTTGGAGATTATGTGGGCTGCCTTACGAAAGGTAGCCAGGTGGAGATTTTCCTCCATTCGCCCTTTTCCAAGGTCACCAAAAGTTCTCCAGCAATGCACATAGAATCATAGGTGCCGACAAGAACGCCTATCAGTAGAGCGAGCATGAAGTAATGTATCGTGACACCACCGAAAAGGAAGACGGCCAAGATAGCAAATACCGTTGTCAGAGAGGTATTTAAGCACCGCCCCATTGTCTCCACAATGCTGGAATTTACAGTTTGGGCGAAATCAGGACTTATGCCTCTGGTCATGTTTTCCCGGATACGGTCATATACCACCACCGTATTGTTTATGCTATAACCAACAACGGTAAGCACCGCGGTGATAAATAGGGCATCAATTTCTATCCCGGTCATCCAGCCGAGGAAGGAGAAGATACCAATCAGAATAGCCACATCGTGGAGAAGGGCAAGAACAGCGCTCATGCCCCAGCGGAAGGGCTTGGGCATCTTACGGAATGCCCAGGACATATAGATTAGCATCCCGATAGCGGCTATTATGATGGCAATGCCAGCATTGCGAGCTGTATTAGCACTTACTGCTGCTGAGGTATAGGAATAACCTGTGACCTCAAGTTGAGTTCCGAGGTCTGTTTCCAGGTTGTCCCGTAACGTGTCTTTTTCCTGAGCTGAAATTCCCCTGAGATGAACAAGGAAGCTACTTGTACCTGTCTTCTCAATATTGGCCTCACTATATCCCAGCTTAGCCATTTCCTGGCTCAATTGGTTTTGCTCTACTGGAGAACTGAACTCCAGAGTGAAGGATGTGCCACCAATAAAGTCAATTCCGGGTTTGAGCCCAAAGATGGCTAGGGAGGCTATGCTCGCAATAAGCACTAGCGCGGAGATAAAAAAGAACCAGCTTCTCTTACCAACAAAATCAATCATAGTTTCACTCCATAAGCTGCCGGACTGGTGATTAAGCGGTTTTTCGGGATAAAACGCAGGAAAGTTCTGGTGATGGTTATGGCGCTGAACATGGACATAGCAACACCGATAAACAAGGTTATGGCAAAACCTCTGACCGGCTCAGTACCTGGCAAGCCACCCATCCAGTAGAGGACTGCACAGGCAATAAAGGTGGTGATATTACTGTCTCTAATGGCGGTCCAGGCGCGGTTGAATCCAGCCTCAATGGCAGACGCTAAGCTACGTCCACCTCGCAATTCTTCCTTCATGCGCTCAAAGATAAGGACGTTGGCGTCTACGGCCATGCCAAAAGAGACGATAAAGCCACCGATACCAGGTAGGGTTAGTGTTACTGGGATGAGTTTAAAGATTGCCAGGATGACAACGCCATAAATCCCCAGGGCAAGGCAAGCTATAAGACCAGGAAAACGATAGTAGAGGAGCAGGAATAACACCAAAGCGGCTATTCCGATTTCTGCCGCGAGTAAGCTTTTCTTTATGGAATCAGCCCCTAAAGTAGCCTCTATGTCCTTGCGCTCAACTATTGTCAGCGGAACCGTGAGGGCACCCGAGTTCAACTGTATCGCCAACGTCTTGGCCCTCTCGAGGCTCAAGCCGGTAATTACTCCCTTCGCCTCAATCACTGCCTGCACCGTTGGTGCTGAGATAAGCTCATTGTCAAGGAATATGCCAAGGGGCTTATTCAAGTTGCGGGTGGTGATTTGCTTGAAAAGAACCGCACCTTCCGTATTCCATTCAAAAGCTACTTCTGGCTCATTTGTTTGTGAGTTCAAAACCACACTGGCATTAGGTTTAAAATACGCTCCGGTAAGTTCTTCCTCCGTCCCATTGCTGCCAACTGCCTTGGCTATAACCCACGTTGTATTTCCAGTGGCATTAAGCACCTGCTCGCGGAAATCCAACTTGGCAACTTGCCCAATAAGCTCAAGGGCTTCATCAATATTCTTCACCCCTGGAAGCCTAGCTAGAATGAAATTGCCCTGTTCGTTTTGCATTATCTGGACTGTCGGCTCACTAATGCCATAAGCATTAACCCGCCGTTCGATTGTCTGTTTTACACCCGCAAGAGCCTGGGCATCTGTCAGCGATGGATCCTTCTCACTCAGGTTAGCGCTGTAAAGCAACTGACTGCCGCCCTTGAGGTCAAGCCCTAACGTGAACCCCGTGCGGCCTCGTATTTCGTGATTGGGCCAGACTACCCACAGGGCAAATCCAAAAAGGATTATGATAAAGATGAGTAAACCCTTGCTGCCTTTCTTCAATTGATCACCTATCCTTCATAGTATCAAAAAACAAGAAGTGGTGCTCGGCACTTTTTTCATAACAACCCGTGCCACAATGTTACCTCTCCAACTCCTTACGCACCAAGGTTAATGCTTCTTCTCTAGTGCTTAACTCACCGCTGGCATGAGCCTCGTTGACCATGGCGAGGAGCTTGCCAATCAGTGGGCTAGGCGCTAAGTCAAACTTGTTCATTATATCATGGCCATCAATGAGGTTCACCGGTAAGATTTTGGCTTGCTGCTTGTCATGCTCTGCCAGTATGTAATTTATTAATTGGCAATGTTTTTTCCATTCTTCCATGGATGCCAGGGGCCCGCGGCTGGCCAGATAATCGGCTAAAGCCAGGAATAGTATATCAATGCCCGCCTCGCCGGTATCCCGGAAGTAGCGATAAATTGCCCGTTGAGTGGGCAATTCATCATTTGCCATCTGAGCTGGACGGAGGTGATGATAAACAAGGCTTTCCACCAGTCTTATTTCTCGATTGCTAAATCGCAACCGTTCCAAAATGTTCACAGTCATAGCTGCCCCTTGTTTGGTATGCCCTAAAAACCTGGCTCTCCCTGTATCATCAATAAATTTTGTCATTGGTTTAGCAATATCATGGAATAGCCCAGCTAACTTGAGTAGAACCTTATGGTTACTTCCGCTGGAAACCTCCTGGGACAAGTGACTCTCTATTACGTCGGACCAGGGAGCGGTGGTTAGCATATCGTCATTGCTGTACTCCCAATCGCTTTCTCTAATGAGGAATTCTACCGCAGCTACGGTCTGTAAAGAGTGTTCGAAAACATCCCAGAAGTGCATTGTTGGTTGCTCTACTCCCTTGCCATTTGCTAACTCGGGGATTAGAGCGAGCAGTAAGCCAAGTTTATCTAAGTATCTCAGATAGTAAACAGCTCGTGGCGGAGTGAGCAAACGAAGTAACTCTTCTCTAACCCTCTCCCCCGAGACTTCAGTGATAGCCTGGGAATAGCGACAGATTAAAGATTCTGTGTTTGGCTCTATAGTGAAGTCAAGCTCGGCAGCTAACCTTATTGCCCGCAAGAGTCTTGCGGCATCGGCTTCAAATATTTGCTCGCTCACCCCCCGCACTATTTTATCCCTCAAATCCTCCTTACCGGAAAAGGGATCGATAAGCTTCAGGGGGGATCGCTTTTCAGCCCCCAATTTTGCCGATTTTCGGGAACTCGTAGTGGTGGCCGTGCTGGCAGTGACAAATTGGCTGAGTTCCAGAGCCATGGCGTTTATGGTGAAATCGCGGCGGGCAAGATCAGATTCAATATCTCCGGTAAAAGAAGAGAAATCGAAATGCCACTCTGTACCACGCGATTCTGGGTTTTGTGAAGTCCTTCCTGGCTGCTCATCTTCAATCACCACCACTCTAGCTATGTTGTTGGCATCATCAAGGAGCACAAATTTGCCTCCTATTTCTCCGGCTACTTCCCGAGCTATGGTTATGGCATCACCGCTTACAGCAATATCTATATCGTTGGTCTCTCTTTTCAAAAGCCAATCGCGGATGAAGCCACCAACGATATAGCCTTGCTTTTTCTGGATAGCTAACAGGTGGGATATCTTAGCCAGGGTGGCAAGCAAATTGCCCTTTTTTGTGATGGACATGACAGAGCATTATAGTTTGTGGCGCAAGCATTGTAAAGGTCTATTGACTTTCCTGAAGCATTGTTATTTTGGTTCATAAATTGGAGTACATTTCATCAGGATAACGTCTGCCAGAGAGGGAAAAGGGCGGGCTAATTTATCTAATGTCTTTAGAAGAGCATAAGAAACAGAATGGGGAAGTTTGGAAAGGAAACTACCCCACAGGGGGAGTCCAAAAAAGAGGGATATTCCCTTTGTTTTCTTAATTTCAAAATGGTGCTTCACCAAGCTGTTTAAGAAGGGGTAATCAAATTTATATTTGTGGTCTGGTGGTAGCTCCCAGGGCTTCCTTTCCTCGGCCAGCGAGGGGGAAAGAAACTTTGTTACTGGATATAGCTTCTTCCCCAAGCGGAAACCCAGGCTATCAAAATTAGCTATGGAGATTATCATTTCTCCTCTAGGTTTAAGCACGCGGGCAATCTCCTCCATTGTTTCGCTGGGGGATAAAAAATGGTCTAACGCTCCCTTACACATAACTTTGTCAAAGGAGTGTGACTTAAAAGGTAAATTCTCCCCTATTCCCTGGGCTAGAGCTACCTGGGCATTGCTTTCACTGAGATACTCTTTAGCTCGGACTATCATTACTTGGGATGGTTCAAGCCCGATAACCTTCGCTCCTTTTTCCCATAGTCGTGCACCGTCAATAGCCCTGCCGCAGCCGACATCCAATATTAGCTCACCATGGCTGGCGGCTACCTCTTCCAGGGTTAGATGGAGCATTTGCTGGAATAAGAATTCCAGGTTAGGGTAGACTACGGCGGGCACTACATCGTCGTCATTCCATTCCAGGTCGATTTTTTTTGCATTGTGGTTTTGTATCATGATTCGGATTCGAGATTCTTAATTGTGGGGTTATCAAGTTTGTGAAGAGGCGCAGTTTTTTGCGACTGGCTTTATTTAGCCTCCTGCCAGCGATAATATTGGTTAAGTTTGTAAATAGCTTTAGCGGCACGTTCCATGGAACAGAAGACTGGGATGGACGCTGTGAGGAGCTTTTGCTCTATCTGCAATCTTTCTGGCTCAGCGGAGCCAGGCGGTAAAACGACTATTATGGGCTTATTTTGCCTGCTTCCAAGCTCTATAAGGAATTCGTTTATTTCTTCCAGTCCTTTCCAGGAGTAAATTGGTAAGAGGATGTCTATATCCTCTTGAATTAATACGATGTCGATAACGGTATCCCTTGCTATTAAATCTATGGCTTGAAATAAAGCTGCTAGGCCTCGGAATTGTGCCTGGCTTACATCTACCGGATTACGCAGGATGCTACCTACTTCTCCCAGAAGCTCACTCAGTTTTTGCTTTGTCTCAAAGGAGAGAGGTGGGACCTTGAGCCCATTCTCCATGCAAGCATCTCCAGCGGCTACCGAGTTGCCGCCGCCCCCATCAGCTAGGCCGCCAATAATGGCTGCGCTGGTACCTTGCCAGTGTCCAAGCTGTTGGAAGATAAGTAGGGTGTCAGTCAATTCCTCTAAACTATGCACTTCTATAGCGCCAGCTTGCTTCAACATTGCTGACCAGATGGCTGCTGAACTGGCTAAAGAGCCGGTGTGGGACATGGCAGCCTGAGCACCAGCTTCTGTTCTCCCTCCTTTCCAGACAACTAAAGGCTTGACCTTGGCTACTTCTTTCACAGTGTTGAAAAGACGAGCTCCGTCTCTTGTTCCCTCGAGGTATGCACCAATGACTTTGGTTTTGGGGTCAGCAACCAGGTATTGCAAAAAATCGCTGGCATCCAAATCAATGCCGTTGCCAAAGCTGACTCCTTTGCTGTAGTTGATGTGGCGGGCTATCCCGGTTGTCACTAATTTGGTGGCGATGCCGCCGCTCTGGGAGACGAAGCCCACGGAACCGCTTTCACCGAGTATCCCCAGGGGGAATGGGATTTTGTGTTCCGGGCAATATACACCTATGCAATTTGGGCCGATGATGCGAATGTTTCCCTGTCGTGCCTTCTCGAGCATTTGTTCCTCTAGCTTGCGTCCCTGTTGTGCATCTATCTCACTGAATCCAGCAGTGAAGAATTGGACAGTTTTGACATTTTTGGCCGCGCAATCATCGAGGAGCTCCAACACAGATTGCCGAGGAATGGCTACAATAACGTAATCTACCTCTCCAGGGACTAGCCTGAGGTTAGGGAAAATCTCGAGGTCGGCGATTCGGCCGCCGCTGGAACCAATGGGATAAATGAGTCCCAGAAAACCAGCGGAACTCAAGGACCAGACCCATGCAGAGCCGGCTTTTATCGAGGTAGCCGATGCCCCGACGACGGCAACAGATTTGGGGTAAAAGATAGGCTCAAATTCCTTAAGCTTTTCCTCAAACAAAGCTAAGCCTCGGAAACCTCAATATGTCTGGTGAAATCCAAATCTAGCAAACTTTTGGTTATCGGGACAGCGGCATTTCGATTATTATTCCAGGATTATTCGGGCATCAACAGCTACGGCCTTATCAGGATAGGCGAATATGGGATTAAGGTCGAGCTCTTTTATTTGAGGATTTTTCTCGACAAACTGAGACACCTTGACTATTAGCTTTTCCAATGCCGGGATGCTGGCTGGCTTTTGGCCTCTGTACCCTTCCAGTATGGGATATCCCTTTATTTCTCTAATCATTTCCCGGGCATCCCTTTCGGTAACCGGGACTATTCTGAAGGAGACGTCCTTTAACACCTCTACCAGTATACCGCCGAGGCCAAACATGAGTACAGGACCGAATTGAGGATCCTTGCTCATGCCTACAATCACTTCCACTCCTGGCGGAGCCATTGATTGTACCGATACACCCTCGATTTGGGCTTCAGGGTATGCCTGTTTAACAGAGGATATAATCTCGCTGTAAGCCTTGCCTACTTGAGTAGTGTTGGCTAGTCCTAATTTAACACCGCCAGAATCGCTTTTGTGAACTACATCGGGGGAACTTATTTTCAACACTACCGGAAAGCCCATTTCCTTGCCTATGGAAATAGCCTCCTTTTTACTTCGGGCCAGCTTCGCTTCAACAATGGGTATCTCTGCCTTCTTAAGAAGCTCCTTGGATTCAATCTCGGTTAACAAATTTTGGCTCTTTACCATTGCTTATCTCCTTCCATCGGTGTGATTATTCAAAATTAGCCCTTTATTGTAACCCGTTATTCATTTTTTCTCCAGCAGGTTTGTGGTTCGACTTATTCATTAAAGCAAATAAAACAGTCTATCACCTTGGCTTGCACAGAACTTCCTTGACCCTCAACTCAAAAAAGTCATGGGTATGAGCTGGCTTAACGACCAGTGCTGTATCTGCTCCACTCGCTGTGCCGCCGATAGAGATTACCTCTTCGTCTGTCCTTATGAGACCAGCATCGGCAGCCATAAGAGCTATCTCACAAGCTACTTTGGTGCCCTGCCCAAAGACCCTTAAGGTGTGAGCTATAATCTCATCCACTTGTGAGGTATTTAACTTGTGCCGAACTGCCCTGCCCACTCCGCCAAAGGCATGGGTGGCAGTCAGAATTAATCCCCCCTTCGCCAATATCTTAGCCCTGTTTTGCGGGGTTAATTCCTGAACATCGGGGGCTCGCAGCCCTGTAGTATGAGTAACTACCACTACCTTATAGTTGGCGAACGCCTTCACTGCCTTCAACCCAGTTTCCCCGCTGGTAGAGGCTACCACTATGGTTTTTATCCCTAACTCCTCGGCTCTCTTCTTAGCTATCTCAAGGGTTTTCTCAGTGTTTGCACTGCCTGATTCCAGAAAATAGACACTTCGGATTTCCATCATATCGGAATTGACACCTCCCTTCTTTAATTAATAATATCTTACCAGATAAGGGAATGAGCATCATTTTTGTCCACGGTTCAGGCGCTTATGGAGACATCTGGCGCTATCAAACCGACTACTTCCCGGATAGCCATGCTGTCAACTTACCCGGACACCCCCATGGTCAACTCCTTAGTAGCGTAGAGGAATGTGTTGACTGGCTCAGGAAGTACATCAAAGGGAGAGGAAATAAAGATGTGGTCTTGGCTGGACACTCCTTGGGTGGGGCTATAGCGCTGATGTATGCCCTAAGATACCCCCAGGAGTTGAAGGGAATTATCGTCATCGGCAGTGGAGCCCGGCTCAGGGTTCACCCTGGATATTTAGCCCCATGTGAAGAAGCTATTAAGGGCAATCCCCGGGAGTGGTATCAATTAATCGAAGAAATCTATCGCTTAACTCCGGAGGATTATAAAAAGGAAGTCGTAGAAAAACAGAAGGCTATTGGTCCTGCCGTCATGCTCAATGACTTTCTTTGTTGTGATAAGTTTGACCTCATGGACAAAGTTCAAGAGATAAAGCTACCTGCCCTTATTATCTGTGGTGAATTGGACGCAATGACCCCTATGAAATATTCTAATTACTTAGGAGCCAAAATCGCTAACTCCAGGGTGGTGATTATTCCCCAGGCTACCCACCTTGTCCTCGCTGAGAAGCCGGAAGCGGTCAATAAAGCCATAGAGGATTTCGTTAAGGGGATAGCTTCTTAAATTTCTTTGGTCTTTGCAGCAAAACCAGGCATTTGTTGTTGCTTGGATTCAGATTTCCACAGATTAGCCGGTTCTGATTCGAGTTCCATGTGAATCACCGTGGATGAGCAAGAAACTCTCGGGAATTTGCCACAAGTGAGCGTCAAGCTTGGCACGATGTAGCAGGCGTAACCTCGTTAGCCAGTTTGAGCTTTTGAGTATCGCTCCACTGCCACCGCAGGCCATTTCCCTTCGGCTCCAGCCGCAAAACTCCCTTGGCTATCAATTCGCCCATTCGCCGCTGGGCTACCTCTATGTCAACGCCTAGCTTCCGGGAAATTTGGCGGGCTAGTTCGGCCTCGGCGCTACCGGGATTCAGGTCTGTGGCTGATGCTATCACCCCGAGCCCCTCGATGACATCTTCCTGAAGCAAAGCCCATACGAATTTCTCCTTTTCCTTCCCTTCGAGTATCTCAGCGCACTGGGCATCTCCGTCTTTAGCCCGGTGCTTTATATCATCCCAGGCAGCTTCGATCCCCCGGTCATAGATAGACATGGCTTCTTTTACCATCTCTTTGCTCATGGTTGCTGTCTCGGTGATGGGCTCGTTGGCGTTATAGCGTGCCCAGTTTCGGCTGAGGATGCGAATGCCGTAGTCCTTAGCTTTCTCGTACACTTCGGTCCCGGGGAGGGGGGACAGGATATGGAAGCCATACTTGGCGCCATATTTGTGATAAAGCTCATCGCCAAAGGCCAGAGACTTGAGGGCCGTATCCCGGCTTTCCCCGGGAAGTCCGAAGATGAAGGAGTTGAAGACGTTGATGCCAGCCTCAGCGGCTATCTTTACCCCGCGCTGCACCTCGTCGGGGGTGATTCCCTTTCTTATAGTTTTCAGTATTTCCTCATCCGCCGACTCGACGCCAAAGAGTACCCAGTCGCAGCCAGCCCGGTTCATTAGCCGAGCCAGGTCCTCGCTAATCCTATCCACCCGGGCAAAAACGCTCCATTTTATTTTCAGGTTACGTCTGAGCATTTCCTCGCACACGGCTTCGGCGTGGCGATGGTTGGCGGTAAAGGTGTCATCAACGATGTTGATTTTCTC
>Ga0315280_10011824_pt1 | contig 10661 bp, 5 predicted proteins | sample YL17G06_40_MG_FD_203697 | JGI IMG/M metagenome (GOLD analysis project Ga0315280, IMG submission 203697) | Sediment microbial communities from Yellowstone Lake, YNP, Wyoming, USA - YL17G06_40 | ecosystem: Environmental > Aquatic > Freshwater > Lake > Sediment | place: USA: Wyoming | collected... | reverse complement strand
CCTCCTCGTGAAACTGATAGAGCGTCCGAATGGGATTGGCTACCTGGCAAACGTCGACAAGAACCTGGACTATCTGTACACCTCTCTGAACCTGGACATGATTGGTATGGTGGCCAACGACGTCTCCAAGATGAACAGGATGCGCTCAGAAAAGGCTCAGGGACCCACTCTGGATGAGCGCGTTCGCTCAGAAGAATGATTCTGCTCACGACATCTGTCTTAGACGGCTGCTTCGCTCGCGCATGAAAACGGAAAAAGAGAAGTTTGTAAAGGGTTTGTGTTTCCGCTTGCCCTGCAGCTACTGCTCCTCGCCTCTGCGCCTCAAGCTCACCACGGCGAACAGCGCCATCATGCCCGTGACCGGCACGATCACCATCGGAAACTCCGGTATCATGACATTCAGAGTCACGTTCAACCAGAGCTTCGATCCGGCAACTATGCTCTGGTTCTCTCCGGTCCACATGTCTTTTGCCGCGGTGATTTTGATTTCATCACCAGCCATATAGTGCGCAAATGAGCCCAGGTCAACCAGATAGGCTGCGAAGACAGCATCCGAGACGGCTACCTTGAATTCCCCCGTTCTCAGGTCTGTGATGTTCACGGGGCAGTCAGGCAGTTTGGCCCCTACGGATTCGAAGGTGTACCCCAAGATATTGTAGGGCGGTCCAGGGGGGCTTGAGTGGTCTCCACCGGAGCTTCGGGCTGCGATGCCTTCTCCTTGCCGATGGGCGCAAGAGCGATTCCAGAGACGATGACGACCGCAAAAACGATGAGCAACCCGATCGTCTTAGCACGTCTCTTGCCCAGGTACGCTGACCTAGGGCTCTTCGGTCGCGACATGCCCTTCATACCGTTCCCGTAGAATCCGGTCGCTCGAGTCGTGTTCATCTTCCTCGAACGAGACTCGACTTTCGCGCAGAGATCGCATGATCCAATCTAGCTGGTGTATTCACTTTGACCTACTCACGGGTTGTAGGTCAACACACCACTCGCACTGAACCAGCACCAGTATGCCCGTCCTGGCACGAGTGTGAAGTCCACAGAAGGCAAATCCGGGTAGTAGACAGAGTACGCCCCTGTGATTGGGTCGTAGGATGCTACGGTCAACACGCTTCCGCCGCTATACATCGTGGATATGTCGCTCGCATGCCAAGTCGTCTTGAGCGAATCGAGGCCTAGGGCTACCCAGCCACCACCCGTCGGAACGCTGATTGCCTTGGACTGTATGGTGGTCGGGACACTTCCATTGAGATGGAGCGTCTCCGCGGCACCTGCACAGATCCAGTAACCAGTGCTCTCACTGATCGCGAAATCATATTCTGGTGGATAGAAGCCGACGACGAAGATCTGGTCATAGTCTCCTGTCTCCGGGTTGTATCCGGCCACGATGTCGCCATCCATCAGCCCGAGCGTGCTCGCCTTACAGCCGCCACCGACAGTGAATACCGACACGAAGTTCAAGCCACTCACGAGGGAGAGACCGAAGAGATCGGGGAAGTATGCTCCGGACGAGTACACGTCGTACGAGCCCGCTCTATCGTCCTGCCAGGCTACAAACACTCGCCCGGGCTCGGTCGTGATGATTGACGGCCTCCTCTGCATGTCGTTGTTCCCGGGTGTCGCCACCTCCGTGCTAGCTGTGAACCGGGTTTTGCCTGCTGCTAGATACGCGAAGCGGATTGCATAATTGCCCTGCCTCTCATCCTCCCATACAGCGTAGATGTTCCTGAGCTGGTCCGCGGCAATGCACGGACTCCTCTGGTCGGCGCCAGTCGAGTCATCATCCACCCTGAAGTCCGGAGTCGAGATCGTGCCATCTGCCGACACGACCGCTGCGTAGATGTCCCAATTGCCGTTCCTCGAGTCCTCCCAGGCAGCAACTATTCCGCCGCCGGGCATCGGGGCGATGGAAATCGCCCTTTGCGCCGCCCCGCCATTACCCGTCCTGTCGAGTCTGGTCGGAGTAGTGAAGCTCCGTCCGCCATCGGTCGAGGTGCACACGTATGGATGGGGCGTCCCTGTCGCGTTGTCCATGAACGCCGCGAAAATGCAGTCACCATTGGACTGGAGAGCCACTCCAGTCTGCCCGCTGGCGCCGCCTGAGGGCACCATCTCCTCGCTAGGCGAGAAGGTCGCACCTCCATCCGTCGAGTAGGCGCCTCTAACCCGCAGATTATGCGTGCGGTCGTCCGTCCAGGCGATGTATATCGCGCCCCCAATGGTGACCGCTATCGAAGGGCGCTCCTGCCACGAGATCACGCCGTTGGAATCGTCCACCTTCACGTTCCTCGTGAACGTTGCACCGTCATCGTACGACTTCGTGAAGAAGATGTCATAGTCGAACTTGCTTCTTCGGTTGTCCTGCCAAGTCAGCAGTATGGTCCCGTTCCCCGACACCGCGACCGCGGGCTCTATCTGCTTGGATGAACCGCTTGAATCGTCGGCCCTCTTGTTTGGACCGAAGGTCGTTCCGTTGTCGAGGGACACAGAGACGTAGATGTCCTCATTGCCGGAACGCGAGTCCTGCCAGGCCACGAGGAGTCGATAGTCAGGCATTGCGACAATGACTGGCACTACTTGGTCGTTAGCCTTGTTGTCGTTTACCATGATGGGCGGTCCGAAGAATGTTGAAGAGGAAGTCGCCCGCATCACAAGCTCGTTCCCTTCGGAGCCTGCAAGGAGCGGTGACAGCACAGAGAAGGCGATCAGCGAAGTAGCGGCCTTCAATAGGGCGCCCTTGCTGGGAAGATGCCTTCTCATGGCTAGACGCCCTGCATGCTCGGCCAGCTTCCTCTTCTGTCGGATAGCAGAGTCCAGCACATGGCTGAGGCCGTTCATGCCAATGGCGCGCCGCGGCTCGGGCACGCCCTCAATGCCGTCTCTCGAGTCCGTCCCCCCGATGTTGAAATGGACAAAGATATCTGAGAAGAGGTTTTGGCGGCAGGTCCGCGGCTACGCGGGCCTGCGCCTCGCGTCACACCGCTGTTCTTACGGGTAGACTGTTACCGTCTGGTACACCGTGTTGGTCTGGCCTATCGTGTCCGTAACGGTCAGCGTGATGATCACGTCAAAGGGCAGTGGCGCAGTCTCGAACAGCGTCACGTCCAACCGGAGGTACGATCCTGCAACGACCCCCTGGTTCTCTCCGGCGAGCGTGCCCTTCACCGCGGTGACTTCGACTATGTCACCCGTAGTCCAGGCCGCAAACGACCCTAGATCAACACTATAGAATCCGTTGAGGTCCGAGACGGCGGTAGTGAACTCTCCCGTATTCAGGTCTGTGATGGTCAGGTCACAGCTAGGCAGTTTGGCGCCCAACGAATCGTAAGTGTACCCGGCGACCGGGTAGGGCGGTCCAGGAGCACCACCTGCCAAGACTACCAGTTGCGGTGTCACGGCCAGAATCGCTCCTTTATAGGCATATGTGTATGTGTGCGTTGCACTTGAAGAGGTGTACACTTCCGGCGCTGATCCGTCTCCCCAGTCCCAGGTGTAGCTGACGATGCCATAGTCATCGCTCGATCCGGCTGCATTGACATTCACCGTGAGGCCACTTACAGAGTATGTGAATGAGGCCTTCGGAAAGTTGTCAATTATGTCGACGACCTTTTCCGCCGAGCCATAGAGACCATCGTTGTCCTTGACCGCCAATGTAATTGTGAATGTGCCCTTGGCAAGGTAGGTGTGCGTTGCACTCATTCCAGTAGCAGTCTCGCCGTCGCCGAAGTCCCAGGCGTACGATTGGATCGTCCCGTCGGAATCATACGATGCAGACGCGTCGACCACGACATCGAAATGCGTCACAACTGCCGTAAAGCTCGCGACAGGCGGATGTGGCATCCTCGCTACCACGTCAGTTGTTGCCTGACCTGTCATTCCGTCGTTGTCCGTGACCGTCAAGGTGATTGTGTACGTCTTTTCGACAAGGTAAGTGTGCGATGTACTCACGTCAGTCCCGGTATCACCGTCGCCGAAGTCCCAGGCGTACGATTGGATCGTCCCGTCGGAATCATACGAGGCAGACGCATCCACGCTAACGACCATCCAGTCCATTGTCGCTGTGAACTTCGCGACAGGTGGCGTCGGCGGCGGTACGACAGTTACGTCCTGGCTCAATTCTCCAGTAAGACCGTCGTTGTCCGTCACCGTTAGCGTAATCGTGTAGGTTGCGCCTGCAGCATACGTGTGGGTGGCGGTCAAACCCATCACAACCGATGATTGGTCACCAAAGTCCCAAGCATAGGACACTATTGATCCATCAGGGTCGTACGAGTCGGTCGCATCAACGACAACATTGAGGTAGTTCTTGACCACGGAGAACAACGCCACTGGAGGCATCGCGGGCTTGAACATGTCCTCGACGGTACATGACGACCCCCTCGGGCCGTTTGGCGTCCCCGTGATCTCGTACGCGTGGCCAACTGCCATGGTGACGTTTTGGGTATCAACCCAGCCGGTCGGGTACGCATCGTAAGCCGCGAACCTAATCCTCTGGTGCATGATCTCCTCTGGCACGCCAGTCGAATTATCGTAGACGTCGATGACGAGCCACCTCAGACCGCTGTTCACAATATGTCCTGTCCAGATGCCATACTCTTGAGGCACATACTCCCACGTCTTGGCGCTTGCATTGGGCCCCTTTTCACCCTTGATGATCTCAGTGGTGGCCATAGCCAACGGGGCCGCTGCCACGAGCACCATGACGGCGCAAATCAGAATAGCTCCTACTGCTCTCTTTGCCAACCTGCTCTCCTCCCTCTAGACTGCCCGACTCACAGATGCGAAAAGCGAACGCGCTCTTGGTCGGCTCCTCCCGGGGTCCCGCCTTCGCACAACAGCCGGACCTAGTCAACTCCCTGTCCCTACATCACAGGCATCATACTAATATGTTTCTAGCTACTGGCCGACGCGATTCTTCCTTGTGAAGCTCCAGATGACGATTGTCTGAGGAATGCTGATTCATTGCGAGTTCTTCGATCTACGAGAACTAGCAGGCGAAGACAAAAGGCTAATCTTCCGTGGGCAACGTGGGTCGGCCTCGCTTCCCAATCTTCCTCGACACCCTCAGGTTTCTCACCCTTTGCAGTAGACCCCTGCGGGGCCTTGGAAATGCCGTCTCAACGTCAGCGAGAACCTCGATAGACTCATCATACACCTGCGACTGGAGATGATTGACGCAATGGCCGACCGAGTCACGAGCATGTACAGGAAGCGCTCTAGAGAAGCTACACGATCCGAGTCTACCAGGCGAGTTACATCAGAGGGGCGACCCACGCGATGTTCGGGTTTCCCGGGTTATCCGCTTCGCTCGCGCATGAAAACGGAAAAAGAGAGGTTTCTAAGGGGTTTGGATCGCATTTGCTCTGCAGCTACTGCTCTTCGCCTCTGCGCCTCAGACTCACCACGGCGACCAGCGCCAACATCCCTGTGACCGGCACGATCACCATCGGGAACTCCGGTATCAATACGTTCAGCGTCACGTCCAACCGGAGGTACGTTCCTGCAACGGCGCTCTGGTTCTCTCCGGTCCACATGTCTTTTGCCGCGGTGACTTTGATTATGTCACCCTCAGTCCAGACCGCAAATGACCCTAGGTCAACACTATAGAATCCGTTTCCGTCCGAGACGACCGTGTTGCAGTATTCCCCAGTATTCAGGTCTGTGACGTTCAGGTCACAGCTAGGCAGTTTGGCGCCCAACGAATCGTAAGTGTACCCGGCGACCGGGTAGGGCGGTCCAGGAGGAGCTAGAGCGTTCGCCGGAACTCTGTGCTGCGTGCCGATGGACCCCAGAACGATCGCAGAGACGATAACGATCGCCGCCACGAACACGAGGAGCAGTCCTATCGTCTTGGCAAGTCGCCTACTCAGAAATGCTGACCCGGGACTCCTCGGTCTCGACACGCCCTTCGCGTGGTCAATACAGAATCCGACCGCTAGGCTCGTGCTCATATTCCTCGAACAAGAGCCGCCACTCGTGTCGAGGCCGTTCAGTCCGATCTTCCCTTTGTTATCCATCTCCGTCACCTCATGGGACATAGGTCAACGTTCCGCTCGCGCTGCACGCACACCAGTACGCATGTCCGGGCACCAAGGGGAAGTCATAAAAGCCGAATTCGGTAATGTACATAGTGTACTCCCCCGTGACCGGGTCGTAGGATGCTACCACGTCGATGGTACCGCCCGAGAACATGCCGGGGATGTCGCTCGCAAGCATAGTCGTCTTCAGCGTATTGAAGCCCACGATTGCCCATCCGCCGCCCGCCGGAACAGTGATTGTCCTGGACATCGAGACAGTCGGGATGCTTCCGTAGAGTTGGAGCGTCTCCGCGGCACCTGCAGAGATCCAGTAACCAGTGCTCTCACTGATCGCGAAATCATATTCTGGTGGATAGAAGCCGACGACGAAGATCTGGTCATAGACTCCTGTCTCCGGGTTATATCCGGCCACGATGTCACCATCCATCAGCCCGAGCGTGCTCGCCATGTAGCCGAAACCGACAAGAGGCACCGTTACGAAGTTCCAGCCACTCACGAGGTTGAGGGCGAATGCGACATGGATGTAGTTCGCCTGGGTCACATTGGCACCATGGCCATCGTTCACGTGGACTTTGTATGCAATCTGAGTGATCGGCCACGTGAAGGTGTGGGTCGTCGGATTCTCGAATCCCCATGTTCCATCGCCAAACTCCCACGAGTAGTTGAGTGGGTTTCCGTCAGGATCGGTCGCAGTGGCGGTGAACGTTATGAGATCGCCTATGGTGACCCATCTCTCCGGCAGCGGATCCACAGTCGGAGCCCTGTTGCCCTGGAACACTTCCTCGTCAATGCCTGTTGACGCGACCGGCGGAGCCTGACCGTCATGAACGCTCACAAAGACCGTATAGACATCTGGAGTGGTTGCGACGGTGTACACATGTTCAGCGTAGACGGTCAATCCTGCGTCCACTAATTCGTAGACTGTGCTGGCTCCATCACCAAAGGTGAACGTGTAGGTCAGATAATCGCCATCAGCGTCGGTGGCCCTTGCAGAGAAGTTCACTACTTGTCCCGTATACGGGAAAGTGTTGTTCGAAACGAAGGCCCTCAGTATGGGTGCATGGTTGTTCGGATCGGTCACGTGCACGAGGTTATGACCTGACACATTGTGCAGAGGCAAGCTGGTCAGGTCGTCAGCCCACACAACCAACGTGAAGTCTTTCTTCACCTTGTAAGTGTGATCGGCAGATGTGACGGTCGTGACGGTTATTCCTCCGTCTCCCCAAATCCATGTATATCGGACATGGTCCCTCGGGTCGGGGTCGTTGGACGTCACCGTGAATGTCGTCGAATGTCTAACCGTAACATTCGGGTAATTGGGGACGACGCACGTGGGCGCCGTATTCGCTGACACAGGCACTAGCTTAGACGTGGAGTTGGGCCTCGCATCTCTACCAAGGTGGTGGTCATCGACGTACATCGTGACCGTGGAGTCAACCCCGCCAGCGAACTGATGAGTGACTTTCTGACCGGTTCCTACATGACCATCTCCGAAGTCCCATGTGTAGTAGAGAGTGTCGTTATCAGTGGCAGTTCCGTTCAGGAAAACGATGTCACCGGATGTGGGCGTCGATGGCTCCACAGTGAACTTCAAGTTGGCAGGCAAGTCGTTGCTCAGGTCCTTGATCACGACCTCCATCTTGTTCCAGCCGATGAAACTGTCCTGAGACCCTACCTCACGGGCGGCCATGTACACCGTATAGATACCGTCCGCGCTGTAGCTCTTCGGCACACTCTGGTCCGGCTGCCAGGCGGTCTTGGTCCCGTCTCCGAAGAAGAAGCGGTATTCCATCGGGCCGTTGTCCACCGCGCTGAGCCCAAGGCTGAATGAGTGGTTAACGGTATCTTCGTGGACAGATTCCAGCGGAGTGACCTGTGGCGAGGGGTTGTCCTCAGGGTAGATTTGCATATAGAGCCAGGGGTACAGCTGCTCAGGTACGAGCGTCCAATGTGCGCTCCAGTCACCCCAGTTCTGCCACTTCTCACCGTTGACAGTGCTCACTGCGAAGAGGTTAGCCGAGTATGCTGGTAGTATGTCAGCATGCGTGTCGTAAAGCCTTCTCTGCATCTCGTCGAGTATCACCATTCGAGCAGCTGGATCCATTTCTACCAGCGATTGGTTGTAGAGATCATTGTAGCTTGCGTTGAACCAGAACAGGCCGTTCCAGGCTCCCAGTGACATTGTCGTCGTCACTTCCAGAATGTCCACGGTTGGGTCAGATGTCGGAGTGAATTCCCAGTCCCACATCCAGGTATCGTAGTTGCACGATTTCCACGCGCTATTGGCATCGTTGCTGGACTTCACGGTGTAAAACGTCTCGAGGTCGATTCCCGCAGTCTTCATCCAGGGGATTACCTGCCGGGCAGCAGGGTCCAAGAATGTCTGAGTGTTCACCGAGAAGAAACGGAACCTGAGCACATCGTTGCCTCCGATCTTCGCCAAAGGATAGGCGTCGGGGTTGGGATTGCCCAATTCGTCGTATTCCCATCCTGCAGCATTTAGAAGATGTCTTGCCGCCACCGGGTCGAACTGGACGCGCTCCTCACCCACCGGTGCACGACCATTTATAGGATCCTCACTAGCTTGCAGGCCATAAGTATAGTGCCACGGGTTGGCATCGGGTATGAATGTGTCCCCGACGTGCGCGAGACCCTGCAGAGCGCCATCGACAATAGCCTGATGGTCGATACTCATGGCCATTGCGAGTTTCACCGTCTCATCAAGCAGGAGCTGATTGTTGGAACCATGGTTGTATATCCCCCCAAGCGCCCTACGGGTCGCATCGGGCATCTCGTTGAGGCAGAACTCGAGCTCGAAACCCGAGCTAGATTGCTGCCGAATAGCCCCAGGCCAGGTTGCTATCACGCCATTGTACTGAGTCCCGGTGACATAGTCCATGACATCCAGTTGATTGTTCTGGAAATCGGCCAAGTTGCTATCTGCGCCAGTCTCAGACTTCCAGACGATTTTTGTGACGTGAGATTGCCAGCCGCGTTCCTCAGTAGCGAACCAGTTGTCATTTCTCGCCAATTCGATGACACTGCCCGTGGGCATACCATCGAGGGTGTAGTAGAACGGCCCAGAACCCACACAGGGAGCAATCCCTGAGGCGTAGTTGGCCCAGTCCCATTTCTGCGTCGCCCAAATATACTCGGGCAGAATAGGTATCGAGCTCATGGCGTTCAGAAACGGCGCATAGGGCCCGTTGAGCGTGATGTCGAAGGAATAGTCATCTGCGCCTCTGGTAACGTCCTTGAGAATATTCAACCCGCTCGGCAGCGTCGGGAAGTAAGACTTATAGCTGTTGCCGACACTGTCCCGACAGAGCAACAGAGTGAACCTAACGTCCGCCCACGTCAACGGATGGTAAGGTTGCACTGTGTCCAATCTGTTATAGAACTGCGCAGTATGAACAATAGTCAAGTGCCATATCAAGCCGTCCGGGGAGGAAGACCATGACGTGGCAAGGTCACCGATCAGTTTGGCATCTGTGTCCCGCTGTAGCAAAAGGCTATAGCATGGATATATGACGTCCATCTCCTGACCCATCGTGTATGTCATTGGGTTGAGAGTGTTGATCGTAGTCGTAAGCTGAATGACGCTCATCCTGAGTAGCCTTTCTCTTGCTGCAGCAGACGCGTTGTCCACGGCGCTTATGTCGTGGCCGCCCAGCTGAAAAGACGGTAGCCCCAGCATAAGCACCGCGAGAAACAATGCCACGAGAACTGTAGTCCTAGTCGTTCTTCCAATTTCGCCCATGAAATCCTCGACTCCTTTGATTCTAGCTGTGCAGCCTGCAAATCGGGACCTTGTCTGCTGAAAGCTTACGAGGGGTTCCTGACACGGTCAAGAACCTTCCACGTCTTACAGAAGCTATCACAGTTCCCCCCAACTTCAGACGACAGCAAAGATTGAAGTGCAAAGACGCTATAAGTCACTTTCGCATCCTTGAACCTTGCTGGACACGAGGAAAAGGCGAACAACCATGGAATCGCTTCTGTCCCTGCAGGCCTCCTCCATCAATCCTGTGGAACGGCCTGTCGGAGGCGGAGGTTCGCGCACCAGAGCGCAAAACTAGCGGCGCCTCAACTTCGGGTTAAGGATCTCGTCAAGCGCATACCCAAGCAGAGTGAAGCCCAACACCACCGCCACAATACACAGACCAGGAGCCAGAATCCACATTTGGAGCCCATTCTTGAACGCGCCCGCCTCAGATGCATAGGATAGCATCGTACCCCATGTCACCACTCCTGCTGGCCTTAGCCCCAGGAAGCTTAGGGTGGCCTCCGAAAGAATGGAGACTGCAACAGTCAGTATCGTGTTTGCAAACACAAGCGGGAACGTGTTGGGGAAAATGTGCCGCCGTATGATATTCATCTCGGACGCTCCAATCGCTCTTGCTCGCTCCACAAACTGTCTCTCTCGAACAGAGAGTACCTGAGCCCGAACCATCCTTGCGGTCGTGGACCAACCAGTGAGCCCTATTATCAGAATGATCCCGGTGAGATCGATCTTGCCAATGAACGCAGCTACGATGATCATCAGGACAAGCCAAGGTATTGACAGGACGACGTCGTTGAGACGCATTATGACTTCGTCTTTCCAACCCCCGACATATCCGG
>Ga0315280_10011823_pt1 | contig 10661 bp, 8 predicted proteins | sample YL17G06_40_MG_FD_203697 | JGI IMG/M metagenome (GOLD analysis project Ga0315280, IMG submission 203697) | Sediment microbial communities from Yellowstone Lake, YNP, Wyoming, USA - YL17G06_40 | ecosystem: Environmental > Aquatic > Freshwater > Lake > Sediment | place: USA: Wyoming | collected... | reverse complement strand
TGAAGAGCTGGGCCGCCTGTTCCCCGAGGGGAAAGAGGACTTCGCCGCGGAGAGGCCCCGGGCCGGCAAGATGCTCGCGCAGTTCACCGAGGCCGGCGGCAAGGACGTCTATTTCGTCGTGACCACGGCGCTCGTGCCGCACGGCCCCCCCGGCTTTCTCGTCGTGCCGATCCATCCGGGCGTCGATGAGAAGGCCCTCCGCGCGGCCTTGCCGGGGCGCAACGAGGCCGCGCAGCGGATTGGCGACGCGCTGGTGATCGCCGAGCGGCAAGCGATGCTGGAGCACGTGCGGACGCTCAAGCCGGACCCGCGTCCCGAGCTTGCCGCCGCTTTCGCGGCCGCCGGCGATACCGCTGCGCAAGCGGTCTTGGTCCCGCCGGCCTACACCCGGCGGGTCGTAGACGAGATGATGCCTGAGCTTCCCAAGCAGATCGGCGGCGGATCGAGCAAGGTCTTCACGCGGGGCTTGACCTGGGCCGCCGCGGGCATCGACCCGCCGCCGCGGCTGTCCGTCAAGCTGGTCGTCGAGTCGCAGGATGCCCAAACGGCCGAGGCGCTTCGGGCAAAGCTCCTCGAAGTCCTGCGGATCGTCGGCCAGATCAAGGAAGTCCGCCAGAAGCTGCCCAACTTCGACCAGGCGGTTGCCGTGCTCGCGCCGAAAGTCGAGGGCGACCGGCTCGTGCTAGTTCTCAGCGAGCAGAGCCAAGCCATTCGCACGCTGATGACGGCGCTAAGTGTCCCGCTGGACCAAGCGCGGCAGGCCGCCCGGCGTCAGCAGTCCGTCAACAACCTCAAGCAAATCGCGCTGGCGGTGCACAACTTCCACGACGTCTACAAGAGCTTCCCCGCCCAGGCCAGCCGCGGCCCGGACGGCAAGCCGCTGTTGAGTTGGCGGGTGCACATCCTTCCTTTTATCGAACAGCGGAAGCTCTACGAACAGTTCCACCTGAACGAGCCCTGGGACAGCCCGCACAACAAGGTGCTCATCGACAAGATGCCGCAGGTCTACCGCTCGCCCGCCTCGAAGCTCAGGGAAAAAGGGAAGACCAACTACCTCGTGGCGGTGGGGCCGGGGACGGTCTTTGGCGGCCGGGAAGGGATGAGAATTCAGGATATCAAAGATGGGACCAGCAACACGATCATGGTGGTCGAAGCCAACGACCAGCACGTCGTGATCTGGACCAGGCCCGAGGACCTGCCCTACGACCCGAAGGACCCGGGAAAGGGGCTCTGGGGACTCTATGAAGGCGGGACCAACCTGGCCATCTGCGACGGCTCGGTCCGCTTCGTCAGCGAAAAGATCGACCCGGAGATCCTCCGCCGGCTCTTCGGGGCCGCGGATGGAAAACCGGTGGAGTACTGAGCGATTCGTCGACTACCGGTTCTGCGCCGTAGCCGGTATACTGTCGGCGGGGTTGCTTCCGATACGGACCCGCCGAAGGAGGCCGTGGCCAGCCATGCGCGGCGCAATAGTAACGGGAGGATCGCGGGGGATCGGCCGGGCGATCGCGCTGGAACTCAACCGCCTCGGCTATGCCGTGGCGGTCAACTACGCCCGGCAGGCCGACGCAGCCGAGGACGTGGCCAACCAGATCCACGCCGCCGGCGGACTGGCGGTGGCAGTCCAGGGAGACGTGGGCGCGGCGGACGACCGCGGGCGACTGGTGCGCACGGCCCTGGAAAAGTTCGGCCGGCTCGACCTGTTGGTCAATAACGCCGGGATCACGTCCCAGGGTCGCAAGGACGTTCTAGAGGCGGCCGAGGAGAGTTGGGACAAGGTGTTCGCCACGAACCTCAAAGGTCCCTTCTTCCTCAGCCAACTGGCGGCGCGGGAGATGATCCGTCAGATCCGCGACAAGACAATCCCCGGCGGGAAGATCGTCAACATCTCCTCGGTCTCGGCCTACGCGGTCTCCACGAACCGCGCCGACTACTGCATGACCAAGGCCGCGATGGGGATGATGACGCGGCTGTTCGCCCAGCGCTTGGCCCCGGAAGGGATCGGCGTGTTCGAGGTCTGTCCGGGGGTGATCGAAAGCGACATGACCGCCCCAGTCAAAGAGAAATACGACCGGCTGATCGCCGAAGGGATCTGGCCGATCCGCCGCTGGGGCCGGCCGGAGGACGTCGCCCGCGCCGTGGCGGCCATCGTGTTGGATTACTTCCCCTTCACCACCGGCCAGCGGATCGACGTGGACGGGGGATTCCACATCCGGACGCTCTGATCAGCACCCCTGCCCGGTGAGTCTGGAATCTTCAAGGACGCCCGGTCGCTTGAGGCGCGGCGGGCTGAGCCCGATCCTTCCGGTATTGGGCGTAGACGGTCTTGAAGATCTCGTTGGAATAGGGGAAGCGCGGATCCGCTCCCCAGGAAGCGGCAATCTGTTGCTGCTTGGCGATGTGGGTGTAATTGTACGGCCGGAAGTAGTAGTACCCGTGCATCGCCGGAAAGTAAGCGTAGTGTTGCGGCATGTTGCAGGCGCCGCACAAGGGACACGTGCAGGCCCGACCGTCGCAGTAGCCATTCTCGTCGCACGGCTTGGAATCGGAATCTGGTTGGGCCGAGGCGTCGCTCGGCGACGCCGAAGTCTCGGGCGCCGGGGCAGGAGGCGCCTGCGCGGCCTCCGCGGCCACGGCCCGGGCACGATGGCCTGCCACGAGGGTGACTCGCTCGCCTTCGCCGGAAACGGGTGAAATACGGTGCGCCGCAACGACCGCGGCGGGCTCGGCGTCCACGGGACTGACCGTGACACGGCTTGGGGGGACAACCGCGGCCGGTTTGGCGACGCCCGAAGGGGACGTGACGGGAATCGTTGTCTTCTGGCTGGATTGAGTCACCGCGGCCGGTTTCGGCTCCGGGATGACGATCTTGGAGCACAGTCCGTCCGAGGTTCCGGCAACCTCATCGCCCGGCGCACGCTCCTCTTGCGACCGGACAGAGCCCACGGCCACGACCGTCAGCAGCGTCAAGGAAGCCAGGATCTGAAAAGCCCACTTGGACATGGGAGCCCCCCATAGGATCTAGGTTTTTCTCCGGCTACAGGGAACGGCACGTACTGCCCCCTGGGTCAAGACATACCGATGTGTTCTTCTTTATCGGTCCGGGTGAAGTCGAGGGTTGAGCCTTTACGGGGTGTCCACTCCCCGAAGAGTGGTAAAAATGGGCCGTTTTGGACGTTTAGCGCATCCAGGAAAACTACAACCCGACGATCCGCTTTGTCACGCGCAAACTGCAAGACCACCCAGTCCACTAGCACCTGCAAATATTCATTGTCCCGACGAATCCTCCCTGTCGATATAGTACTAACGAGACCGCGGGTTTCCGCCGGTCTTGGGCGTTGGATTTTCTGCCACAAGAGCAAGCTGCCGCACGATGCGGACAACCCGATGCTTGGCTCACATGACTCGTAGGGAACACGAACCGTGTGGGGGTCCCAAAATGACCAAGGCTGCGTTCAGGCAACCTGAAGCGGAAGCTTTTCCTGGTCGCAGGGGGGGGGCACGGAGGAACGGCCGGTTGGGCCTCGTCCTGGTTGCATCCTTCCTGGCCTGTTGGGGGCGGTCGTCCCTCGCCCAGGACGCACCGAAGCCCGTTGCCGCTCCGCGAAGCGCATCGGAAGCCGTTACCAGTGAGTTGGTGGAATGGATTGTCGAGCAGGGGCTGCCCATGGATGTGGATCCGGAGCGATCCAAGATCGTGCGGACCCGGCGGCCGGTGACGCGGATCTCGATTGCCGATCCCAAGATTCTCGAAGTCGTGCAGTTCAGCCCCACGGAGTTCGAGTTGATCGGCCTGTCGACCGGCCAGACCAGCCTGAGCCTTTGGTTTGGCGAGGCCGACAAGGGCGGCCAGCTCCTTCGCTACCAGGTGCGCGTGAGCCCGAACCGGGCGACGGAAGACCGCAAGAAAATTGAGTACAAAGAATTGGAGCAGCGGATCAATGAACTGTTCCCGAACAGCTTCGTCCGGCTGATTCCCGTGAGCGACAAGCTGATCGTCAAGGGGCAAGCGCGGGACGCCGAAGAGGCGACGCAGATCCTGGCCGTGATCCGCGGGCAGCCGCCCGATCAGAGCAAGACCGGCGCGGCGTCGACGTTCGCCCCGAACCTTAACCAGGGGCGTGCCGCCGAGCCGTTCCCCGATGGCACCAAGCTCCCCCCGAGCAGCCTCATCAATCTCCTCCAGGTCCCGGGGGAGATGCAGGTCATGCTCAAGGTCCGCGTGGCCGAGTTGAGCCGCTCGGCGTTGCGGAGGATGGGGGCCGAGTTCCAATTGTTCGAGGGCGATTTCACCTTCAATTCGCTCCTCGGCCTGGCCAATCCCGCGGTCAGTGCGGTGCTCAACACCGAGGACGTCACGTTCGCCCTCCATGCGATCTCCACGAACAGCTATGGGAAGGTCTTGGCGGAGCCCAACCTGGTGACCATGAGCGGGCATCCCGCCTACTTCATCGCCGGCGGCGAGTTCGCCGTGCCGGTGGTGGTTGGGGTCGAGGGTGCCGCCGCCATCTCGACGAACTTTCGCGGCTTCGGCACGCAGTTGACGTTCGTCCCGACCGTGCTCGACAAGGACCGGATCCGCCTCCAGGTAGCTCCCTCGTTCAGCCAACTCAATGAGCAGAACAGGGTAGACGGCATCCCCGGCCTGGACAGCCGCGCGGTGGCCACGACGGTCGAGCTTCGCGAAGGGCAATGGCTGGCGATCGCCGGCCTGCTCCAGGATGAGCAGCGGGGGAGCAAGAGCCGCGTCCCGTTCCTCGGCGACCTTCCCGTGGTGGGCGCCGCGTTCAGCCGGCGCGAAGTGCAGCGCGACGAGACCGAGCTGTTGATCCTCGTCAGCCCGGAGCTGGTGCATCCGCTGGAGGCGGAGGAAGCGCCGCGGCTGTTGCCCGGGATGGAAGTGACAGAGCCCAACAATCTGGCGTTCTACCTGGTTGGGGAAATCGAAGGCGACCCGGCCTGCGACCATCGGAGCACGTACTGGCCGGCATACTACGGCGAGCTGCGGGCGGCGCGGCGAGAGGCCAAGCTCGAACGGTGCTACCAGCACCGCGAGAACTACTACCTCCAGGGCCGTCACGGCTTCTCCGAATGAGGCCACGGCTGGAAACGATTCGGTCAAGGAGACCTGTTCCATGAAATCGGAGCCAAGATTGGCAACCCTTCTCGGCGCGGCGATCTGCCTGGGAGCCCTGGCGGCGACGGGTTGCGAGTGTTGGAAGCAATACTACCGGAGCCCGTCGTCGCTGCCGCTGGGCACGGCGAGCGACCCGGTCTGGGAGACCCAGGAGCGGAACGCCGAGGCCTCCGACTTCGTCGTCTACGAGCACGAGTTCCAGTTGGACACGGAGTGGCTCAACCTCGGTGGCGAGGACCACGTCAAGCAGATCGCTGCGCGGCTTTTGGGCGGGCAGGATGTACCGGTCATCGTCGAGCGGAGCATGTCGTCCCCCGCACCCGGCACCAAGTTCCAGTATCCCGTGAATCCGAACCCGGAGCTCGACGCCCGCCGCCGTGAGATCGTCGTCCGCTCGCTGGCCGCGATGGGGATCCAGGACGCCGATCAGCGGGTCGTCGTCGCCCCGGCGCTCACCCCGGGCATCACCGGCAACGAAGCCGAGAACATCTATTACCAAGGATTGGGAACTCAGGGATACGGCGCCTGGGGAATGCGCGGGCTGGGCGGATTCGGCGGCTTCATGTTCCGCGGGTTCTAGTCGGCCGCTCCCCTCGCCTGGTCCCCTCGAAAAAGGTGAATCACGTATGCCCCCTCCTCTCGGGCGCCTAGTCCTCGCCCTGGCCCTCGGGCTCGTGGCCGGCGGGTGCGCCAGCCAGCCCTCGCCCTTCAGCAGCATGCGCCGGTCGAGCCTGCCGGCCAACCGACCCTCGGGATCCAGCGGTGCGCTTTCCGATTTGACCTCGGGCTGGAAGAGCCCGGCTGCGGCGAAGCCGGATCCTGTCTTGCCCCCTGCTTCCCAGGGGGACAAGATCCAGGGCCCCTTGGCGCTGGCCCGGCTCAGTGAGCGCCGCGGCCAGCCGGCCCAGGCAGAACAGCTCTACCGGGTCGTGATGGAACGAGACCCGCAGAACCCAACCCCCTATCAACGGCTCGGCGTGATGCGGGCCAAGGAAGGGAGGTTCAAGGAGGCCGACGCCTTCTTCGCGGAGGCCCTCCGCCGCGCCCCCTCCGACACCAACGTGCTCTGCGACGTCGGCTACTCCTACTATCTCCAGCACCGCTTGGAGGAATCCGAGCAAGTCCTCCGCCGTGCCCTGGAGATCAAGCCCCAGGACGAGCGGGTCTGCAACAACCTGGCCGTCGTGGTCGGCGACCAGGGGCGCGACGGGGAGGCCTTGGTCCTGTTTCAGCGGGTAGGCAGCGAGGCTCGGGCCTATGCGAACCTCGCGTTCATCTATACCCAACGCGGAGAAATGGACAAGGCCAAAGGCGCCTACTCGCGGGCCTTGGCACTGGAGCCCAACCTGCGGCCCGCCGCCGAGGCGATGGTCCAACTGAGCCAGACCGAGCGCTCGCCCGCGCCAGCCCGGGCCCCAGCGCCTGCGGAACGCTCCCCCGCCGACGTTCAGGTGAGCGAGGCAACGCCTCGGGCGCCGGGGCGTGCGGAGCCGCGATTGGCCGAGGTTTCGAGGCGTGAGACGACAGCCCAGGCCCCAGCGCCTGCGGAACGCTTTCCCGCCGACGTTCAGGTGAGCGAGGCAACGCCTCGGGCGCCGGGGCGTGCGGAGCCGCGATTGGCCGAGGTTTCGAGGCGTGAGACGACAGCCCTCCAACCGATGGCGACGCGGGTATCGATCCCGGCGCCGTCGGGAGAGGCGGCGGAGCCGGTGCGAACGGCGACCCGCCAGGCGGTGTTCGAGCCCCGTCTAGCCGCGGGATCGGTCGACCTGGCCGGATTCGCCGCGGCCGACGACCGGCCATCGCGGCCGCTGGTGGCCAGCAGGCCGCGCCCGGAAGGCAGCTCCGCCCAGACCTGGCCGACGATCAAGGTCCCCTCTCCGCCTCCGATCGCGGAAGGGGTCTCGACCCTAGGACAGCGTTCGAGCGTCCCCACGCTTGGGGTCAGCGCGCCGGGGTTCCCTCCTCCCCAGCCGTTCCCTGCCGTCCAGAGCGAGAATCTCAACCCGTTCGTCCGCTGGTGAAGACCGCGCGACGCTGCCGCGCCGTCAGTCCGTCCGAGCGGCCGCGCGAGGCTGGGTATTGCCGGGCCGGGGCCGCGTGAGCGAGGTGGAAAGGTCCTCGCCCCGGGCGCTGGCAGCGGTTGATCGCGAAGCCTGCTTTCGAGGCGGGGGACTCGACAGCGACCTGCTCAAAATGTCGCTCTCGGCCACCATCGTCTGCGGAGACAGGATGCCTCCCGGCCGGTTTTCCTTGAGCACGAACTCTCTCATTTCAATGATCGCAGGAGTGAGCAGGAGGACGTAGACCGGCGGGGCGAGGCAGAGGACGAGCGGGAAGAGGAGCTTCACCGAGGTCTTGTTTCCGTGCTCTTCGGCCCGCTGCCGCTGGGCGCGTCGCACGCCGTCGGCAAACTCCACCAGGGCGCCGGCCACGCTGCCTCCCTGCTGGTCCGTCTGGCCGACCAGTGCCGCCAGCGACTGGACGTCGGGGATGTCGATGCGGGCGGCGAACTGGCGGAGGGCGCCGTCCAGGGAACCCGCCTCCATTTGCCGGCCGATGATCTTCAGCTCGCAGGCCAGGTCGGCGTGCGTCGTGGCAAGGTCCCGGCCCACCCGCCCGAGCACCTGCGGCAGCGGCAATCCGCCCTCCATGCACATGGTAATCATGTCCAGGGCATCGGGCAGGCCGTATTGGATCCGCTGCAAGCGGGCCTTGGCCCGGGCGTGCAGGAGGAGGACGGGCATCGCGAACAGCAGGCCCGCCACGACCGCGGCCGAGGCAATGGCGGCGGGCATCCACTTGGGGGCGGGTTGGGGAGCGGCCACGATCGCCGTGCCGACCAGCAGCACCCAGCCCACCACCAGCACGTTGCGCAGCGCCATGAACTCCTGGTAGGCCAGGCGGTGGTAGAACCCCGCCCGCCTCAGGTCCCGGGAAGTGCTCGCCTTGCTCCTCGCGGAGACGGGGAGCACGCCGGCCAAGGGGACGGTGAGCGGGCCGAAAATCAGCCGCCGCGCTTGCCCGCCCGCGAGGATCTCACCCTCGCCATTCCGCCCGGTGCGAATGAAGAGGAGCCCCAGCAGGAAGAACAACCCGGCGACGATCAGGAACGTGGCAATCGGGAACAACATGATGTCTGCCTTTCGGGGTCAATACTTGGGCCGCAAGAGCCGCGTCGTCCAGACCAATCCGATGACTTCGAGCACGATGGCGACCAGCAGCACCGACCGCCCGAGCGACGACTCGAACATTCTCTGGATGTAGTGGGTATGGAAGAGGAACAGGTAGGCGAACAAGAGCGGCGTGATGAAGCCGATCACGGCGGCGGAGATGCGTCCCGCGCCGGTCACGGCCCGCAACTGGCGGCGATAGCTCAGCCGGTCGCGGATCACGGCGGCCAGCCGCTCGATCACCTTGGCGACGTTGCCGCCTGCTTGCCGGTGCACGGTCAGGGCGGTGGTGAGAATCCGCACGTCGATCAGGTGTACCCGGTCCACTAGGGACCGCATCACGGCGGGGAGCGACAAGCCCATCGCCAATTGCCTGCCGCACAAGCGGAACTCGGCGGCCAGCGGCTCGGGGGACCTCTGGCCCACGAACTCCACCGCCTGGTCGAGGCTTTGTCCGGCGCACATGCTGCGGGCGAGCATGTCCAGCGCGGAGGGCAACTGCTGCTGGAGCGTGGCGATCCGCCGGGCCCGCTGGATCATGAGGCAGGCCAGGACCACGGCCATTCCCAGGGAGACGCCGGCCAGGGCCGCGGCCGGTTGGTCGGTGAGCACCAGCGCCGCCGACCCCGCCAGGATGCCGACAAACAAGAGGAGGAAGGTCGCCACCGCGGGACTGGAGGTCCAGCCCGCGTCCCGCACCAGCCGCAGGAACCAGCGGTCGAACTTCCGTCGCATCCCCCGCGGCTCCGACTCGTGGCCGGGGCGGGGGAGGCGGCCAAGCTGCGCCGGGCTGCCTTGGGCGGCCCGCGCACGGTCTCTGTGCGCCTTGCGGCGGCCGAGCAGCTCGCTCGTGGCTAGCACCAGGGCCCCGCACCCCGCGGAGATTGCCAGGAAGACCATGAAGACAGCCAGCGTGACGCTCACGAGAAACCCCCTTCGTGTCGCTTGTGCTCAAAAAAGGTGTTCAAATCGCCGTCCCCAGCGTAGCCGTCCCGCTCACGCGGGAAGCGTCCGCGCCGCAAACAAGTCGGCGGGCAGCGCGATGCCCGCGGCCGACAGGGTTTCCAGGCACGCCGGCTGATAGCCCGCCACGTAGAATTCGCCAAACGCCACGCCCTGTTCGTCCACGCCGAGTTGGCGGAAACCGAAGACGTCGCGGACGCGGTACTTGCCCTGGCGGGCGTGGAGGATCTCGGAGATCCGCATCACGCGGCGGATGCCGCCCTTGAGCCGGGCCACGTGGACCACCAGGCGGATCCCGCCGGCGACGTACTGCCGGACCACGGGGACGGGCAGTTCCAGGCCCGTCATGGCCACCATCATTTCCAGGCGCGAGAGGGCGTCGCGGGTGTCGTTGGCGTGGATCGTGGTCAGCGAGCCCTCGTGGCCGGTGTTCATGGCCTGGAGCATGTCCAGGGCCTCGGGGCCGCGGACCTCGCCGATGAGGATCCGGTCGGGCCGCATCCGCAGGCTGTTCCGCACCAGGTCGCGCTGGGTGGCTTCGCCGGCGCCCTCGATGTTGGCATCGCGGGTTTCGAGGCGGACGACGTGCGGGTGCTGGAGGATCAGCTCGGCGGAATCCTCGACGGAGATCAGCCGCTCGTCCTTGGGGATGAAGGCAGAGAGGGCGTTGAGCAGCGTCGTTTTGCCGGCGCCGGCCCCGCCGGAGATCATCATGCTGACGCGGGCTTCCACGGCGGCCGCGAGGAATTGCCGCATCTCGGCCCGCAGCGAGCCGTTGGCCACCAGGTCGTCGGCGCTGAGGGGGCGGGCGCCGAAGCGGCGGATGGAGAGCTTGGGGCCTTCGAGGGCCAGGGGGGGGACGATGGCGTTGACCCGCGACCCGTCCGGGAGCCGCGCGTCGACCATCGGGCTGACCTCGTCGATGCGGCGGCCGACGCGGGAGACCACCCGCTGGATGATCCGCATCACGTGCTGCTGATCGGCGAAGATCACGTCGGTCCGCTCGAGCCGCCCGTTCCGCTCGACGAAGACCTCGTGAGGGCCGTTGACGAGGATGTCGCTGACCGAGGGGTCCTTCATGAACTTCTCCAGCGGCCCGAGCCCGAAAATCTCGTCCATCAGCTCGCCCAGCATCCGCTGGTAGGCCGGCTCGCTCAGGCTTTGCCCGAAATCGCTGCAAAGCTCCTCGGCCAAGCGGCGGATTTCCCCCTTCAGCCGCTCCTCGTCGATCTCACCGACCACGGAGAGGTCGAGGGATTCGATGAGTTCCTCGTGGATGATGGTTTTCAGCCGCTGGAACTCGATTTCGGACGAGCTTACCGGGGCGGGAGGCTCGCCTTGCAGTTTGGAATATTGAGAAATCATGGTCTGACCCTGCCTTCCATCGA
>Ga0315280_10011822_pt1 | contig 10662 bp, 8 predicted proteins | sample YL17G06_40_MG_FD_203697 | JGI IMG/M metagenome (GOLD analysis project Ga0315280, IMG submission 203697) | Sediment microbial communities from Yellowstone Lake, YNP, Wyoming, USA - YL17G06_40 | ecosystem: Environmental > Aquatic > Freshwater > Lake > Sediment | place: USA: Wyoming | collected... | reverse complement strand
TCTCCACTCGAGGTCCGATTGCTTTGATGTCTTGCATAAAAATCTATGATGAACCCAATCCGATGGGATACCAAGGCGGAAGACAGCGACTGTCCCACTGTTGGTTCTTCCTTGACCGGCTGTCGGAAAAAGCAACAAAATCACAGTCCGAAAAGCATACATTGAGACGAGCGCAAGAGTTTCGGGGGGCGGGGGAAGGGGATGTGTTGGTTTCTGCCCCCCGACGAAAGGGCAGCGTGGCCTTTCGGTTTTGGGGGGCTCGCAGGCTAACCGCCTGCGCCACGCACGGGACAGCTTGACATGGCACGTCAATTGCTCTTATGTGGCCGGGTGAGGGTCAAACGTTAGAACACCAGCAGCGGTCTGTTTTTACGATGTTGTCGGCGGACGGGTTGAGGCGTGGCCGACAGACGCCAGAGAAAGGTGGGCCAACCCATGAGAGCCGAAGAGATCAAACAAGTGGTAGCGGTTGTTGCGTTTGCAGTCATCCTGGCCGTGACCGCAGTCTTTGCGGCTTCGAAAGAAGCGGGGCAGCCGGGCAAGGCGCCCGAAAGCGGACGCGAGAGCATTGTGATTGAGCCGCGGGTCACGCCCGTCCCCCCGGTTCCTCCTCTTCCGCCGACCGAATATGGTTTTACCGCGGACATCTGGGCGGATCAGCAGGTCTACACCGTCGGCGATTTGATTCGGATCAATTTCCGGGTCAGCCGGCCCTGCTACGTGTACATTTTCGACACGGACACGCGCGGAGTCACGCACCAGATCTTTCCCAACTATTTTGACCCCGAGAACGAGGTGGTGCCGGGACGGCGCTACTTCATCCCCGATTCGACCTATCGGCTTCGCGTGACCGGGCCGCCGGGAACCGAGATGCTGCGAATCGTGGCGGTGCGCTATCGCGCCTCGCTTTACGAGGATCAGCATCAGTTTACTCCCCAGGACCCTTTTCCCACCTATCCCGAGGGCTCCAGGGGCTTCCTGCGTGAATACCAACGCCAGGAAAAAGGGCCTGCCGCTTCGGCCACACCCAAGAGCGAGATGAGAACCCGCCGGGGTGACGAGCAGAAGAGCCTCTCGCCAAGCCGCAAGGAAGTTAGCGGGGCCGAAGCCGGTGCTCGCCGGCCCGAATCCATCCGGGTCGAGCCGAATCCTTCGCCCCCCCAGACGATCGTGGTCGAGCCGGGAGGGGAACCGACGTACGACCGCGACTATGCCGAGGCCTATACCACCTTCCGCGTGACAGATCCTTATGTTCAACAGGCGCCGACGTACGGACAGTTGGACATCAGATCGCGTCCGAGTGGAGCGCGGGTGTTTGTGGACGGCGTTTTCCGGGGCTATACGCCTGTGACTGTAAACTATCTGCCGGCGGGCATTCACTCGGTTCGGGTTGAGCTGCCGGGATACATCCCCTTTGTCAAGGAGATCACGGTGCCCGAAGGGCGGACGGCCGTGGTGGATGTGAGACTGCGTCCGACGGGTCCGCGGTGGTCGTTTGATTTTGGGTTTGGTATGTAAGCGGGTGTCTTAAGACTCCAGGTTCTTCCGGGATTTTGGTGGAAACAGGACGCCTCCCTTTTGTCATTGCGCGGAGCGGCCGCGCCGCGACGAAGCAATGACAGGCAAAGGGCGTGGTTTCAAGACGCTCTTAAAGCAGTGGTAGCAAGCTCACCGCAGTCCACAGGTTGGCCCCATTTCGTTTCAGCCGGTCAGGATTGAGCCGTTTGCTGAAGCAGGTATCTGCTTCGGCTCGTGGCGCGACTTTTGGGAGTCCCTGACTGCAAGGCCGCGTAGCTCGCCAGCAGCGGCTTGACAAGCCAATCGTGACCGTCTAAAAAGATTTCGCATTAGCGGCTGGAGACCGCGCCGATGGCTTATTTCCGACCCACGCAAACGGTGTTTCGGCCCGCCGTCAAGGTGAGCCCGGCGAAACCCGCTCCGTCCGAAGACGTGATTCAGCTCATGAATCTGACGAAGCGGTTCGGCCGCAAAACGGTGGTCGCGGACCTGACGTTTTCGGTCCCGCCGCAAACGCTGTTCGGTTTTCTCGGGCCGAACGGGGCGGGCAAGAGCACCACGCTCTACATGCTTCTGGGGCTGGTCCGGCCGACCGGTGGACAAATTCGGATCTTCGGCCGGTCCATCCGGTCGCGCGAAGTGCGCCGGCGGCTGGGGTCGCTGGTCGAAACGCCCGCATTCTATGGCTACCTCAGCGGGCGCAAGAACCTGGAGCTCCTCGGGCGACTGACGGGCACTTCCTCGCGGGCCGAAATTGACGAGGTGCTCGAAACCGTCGGTTTGCTCGAGCGCGGAGGCGACAGGGTCGCGACTTATTCGGACGGGATGAAACAGCGGCTGGGTGTGGCGCAGGCGCTCTTGCACAAGCCCGATCTGTTGATTCTCGACGAACCCAGCAATGGTCTGGACCCCGAAGGCAACCGCGACCTGTGGATGCTCTTGCGCCAGCTGGTTCGAGAGCGGGGGCTGACCGCGCTGGTGTCGAGCCACCTGCTGGCCGAGGTCGAAGAGTATTGCGACCGCGTCTGCGTCATTGACGAGGGACGTCAGGTGGCCTGCGACACGGTCGAGAACCTGCTGAAGTTTCCCACCTGTTTGCTCGATCTAATTTTTCCCGACGAGACCGTCTGCGCACTGGCCCTGAGAGCGTTCGAGCGGACCGATTGGGTGAGGGTGATGAACGACTCCCCCACACCGGTGGACCGGGTGCTGCGCGTGGAGATTGACCAGAAGCCGGCGGAACTGAGCCGTCTTCTGCGACAGAACGTGATTGACGTCGAAGCGATTATCCCGGTGCGGCGCACGCTCAAGGAGTTTTTCCTCTCGCTGACGAGCAAGGGCGAAGGGCGATGGGGCAAGGGCGCACCGCAGATTTGAGAAGAAGGCTGTGAGGCGGGGCAGAAAAAAAACCGACAATGAAAAACGGACAACGGACAACTGACAACCGATAATGAAAAACGGACGGCGGACGGCGGACCGATGGGCGTTTGTCGGTGCGATGGGGGTCGTGGCGGCGCTGTTCGGCTGGCGCATCTATCAGTTCTGGGAGTACACGGTTGATGATGCGTATATCACGCTGCGCTATGCGCGCAACGTGGTCGAGGGCTATGGGCTGGTCTACAATCCGGGCGGGCCGCGAGTCGAAGGTTACTCCAACCCCCTCCTTCTTCTGTTTCAATGCGTCGTGCTCTTCCTGAACGGCGAGGGGATGCTCTGGACAAAGATCCTCGGCGCGCTGGCCGGTTTTGCCACGCTGGCCGCCTGCCTCCTGATCGCGCTCGATCTGTTGCGGTGGGCGGGCGAGGAAGCGACGCGGGTGTCGCTGATTGTGAGCGTGGCGGGAGTATTCTATGTGGCCGACAACGCACCCCTTTCGACGGGAAGCGTTTCGGGACTGGAGACTTCGCTGTTTGCCGCCCTGCTGACCTGGGGAACGTGGGGATTCCTGCGGGTGCTGCAAGGCGAAGGGCGGCGTGCGGGTGTCGCCGTGGCGGGACTGTGCCTGGGGCTGGCCACGTGGACCCGGCCGGAGGGGATCGCGTGGGCGGGGGGGGTGGCCGGGCTGGTAGTCCTCATGCGCGCCTTGCGACGCGAATCGGTGCGCGCGGCTCTGGTGGCAGCGGGGCTGGCGATCGGATTGTGGCTGGCTCTCGAGGGATTTCGTCTGGCCGTTTTCGGAGATTTCCAGCCAAACACCTACTACGCCAAGATGGGCGGGGAAGCCGGACCGCGTTTTTCCAGCGGCATGCGCTATGTTCTGGCGTGGGCGGTTCTGGAATTGGGCTGGATCATGCTCCTGCTTGCGGCCGTCGGCCTGTTCCTTCAGCCGATGGGGCGACGCGGCCCGACGCTGGTCGCACTGTTGGCCGTGGTCGGCTTCCTCGGAATGGTTGCCTATGAAGGAGGCGACTGGATTCCCCACGGGCGGCTGGTGGCGCCGGTCTTTGGCGTGATGGGCGGATTGTCATCGGCGGGATTGGGATTGCTGGTCGGGCGTCTGGCGCTGAGACGCTCTCGCGAGCTGTCGGTGGCGGCGACGTTGGTGTTCTGCGTCGGGATGTACCAAGGGACCCGTGCGGATTTCGTGCGCGGCTTTCGCGAAGTCCAGACGCGCGTCACGGGTTGGTCCGATGCCCACCGCCCGCTGGGAGAGTGGCTGGGAAAGTGGCGCGAAAAACGCGGCGGCCGGCTGGGCGTGGCTCTCAGTGACATCGGCATGGTCGGTTGGTTCAGCGGAGCGCAAGTCGCCGACCTCGCCGGACTGACCGATCGCCAGTGGGCGCGCCTGACCTATCAGTCGGGCGGAACGGCCCGCTATCCCGCGAAGCGTCTGCTGGCCGAGCAACAGCCCGAGGCGATTGTGCTGGTGTCAACCGAGCGTCCGTTCGGGGACTTGCTCGATATTACCTGGCGCCCGGACTGCGATATTCTCGCGGACCCGGAATTCGCTCGGCGCTATCGCCATCGAACCGTTTTCACGCACAAGGATTTCGCGAGCGACGGATATTATCTGCACGTTTTTCTGCGCCGGGACATTTACGACGAGGCCCCGGCGGTAACGCCACCGGTCCCCCGAACCCACGATGGGATGTAGCGCAGCCTGTCAGGCTGTGTATTCTATTTCGCAGGCTGACAGCCTACGCTACTCGATCGCCCGCGCCGTGGAGCGGTCTTGACAGCCCACAGGACAAACGATCATTGTTCGGACATCAGGCATTTTGATTCGGGCCGACGGGGTTTGGCCGGAACGCGACACAAATCAGACGAACAGAGTTGAGGTGGACCATGCGATGGAGAGTCTTGTCGGCCGCGTTGGCGCCGGCCCTGATCGGGGTCGTGATGTCAAGTTGCGCAAATCGCAAGGTCTGGGTTTATGTCCCGCAAGCCGTGCCCCGAATCGGCGCCCCGCTGCTCGACAAGTCGGTCGTCGTAACGCCGTTGGAGGACGCGCGGCCGAAGCTCAATCGTGACTACCGGGCCGTGGGTTTCATTCCGTTGATGCCGTTTGGCTGGCAGGACCTGGAGAGACCCGAGGTCCCCCTGGCCCATCTCACGACGACGTTCTGGCTTTTTCGACCTTCCGAAGATCTGGCCAAGGCTATCGCCGGCGAATTAGCGCGCGCGCGAATCTTCCGCGGCGTCTCGTTTGCGCGCGGACCCACCCAAGGGGACCTGGTGCTCCAGGGCAGACTCGTCTCAACGAAGTTCAAAGGATTGATGTTCACGTATGGGCTTTCCATCGTGGGCGAGGGGCTGTGGCTGTTGGGGCTTCCGGCGGCGCGGCTGCGCAACGACCTCGAACTGGAGTTTGTGCTGAGGGACAGCAAGACCGCGGAAGTTTTGATGAAAGGCAATTATGTGGTGAGGGAGGCGCGCCTGGCCTGGGTGTACTATCTGTTCCCGGATTTCGACTGCGATCAGCTGCTCGCCGAAATCGCCCGCATGGTGGTGGCGGACATGGAGAAGACGTTGCCTGCCGGAGCGGTGGGGAAGTAGGACAGGTTGGCAACCTGTCCCACGCGATCAGATGTTCAAACTCCAGATAAGGGCTGCCAACCTCCCCTCCGGAGAGAAACAGACAGGTTGCCAACCGGTCCTACACGGAGCCAGAAAGTGCGAATCGGCATCAACGCGCTGGCCGCGGAAAATCGCAGCGGCACGGGACGCTATACGACCGAGCTGGTCAAGCACCTCGCCCGCCTGGACCGAGACAATGAGTATGTCATCCTTCTCCACGACGATTCGCCGCTTCGCGCCCCGTTGAAGGAATTCGAGAACGTTCATCTGGTCAAAGAACCACGCCGGTCGCGCCTCGGCCGCATCTGGTGGGAACAGCGCCACTTGCCGGGGCTGATCGCCAAAAAACATCTCGTGGTGTTCCACGCCCCCGCGTTTGTCCTTCCGGGGCGTTCGTCGGCCGCGACCGTCGCCACCATTCATGACCTGGTCTTCATGCGCTACCCGGAGACCTTCGGTTATTTTCGCCGCAATTATCTCAGCTGGGCGATCCCGCGGTCGGTCTATCGCGCGACAAAAGTGATCGCCGATTCCGAGGCCACGCGGCGCGACCTGCGCGATCTGCTGGGAGTCAAACCCGAGCGCGTCGCCGTGATTCCGCTGGGCATCGGCGAGGAATTCTTCAACACGGCCCCCTTCGAAGCGTTCGCGCAGGCCCACTCGATGCTGGCGTTGCCGGAACGGTACATTCTCACCGTTGGAACCATCGAACCGCGCAAGAACCTCGTCCGCCTGATCGAGGCCTACGCGATCGTCAAGGAGCGGATGAAACGCCGCTGCCCGGTGCTGGTGCTGGTCGGGCGCAAGGGCTGGAAATACGAGGACGTGTTCGACCGAATCGCCGACCGGCAGCTGGGCGGCGACGTGATCTGGAGCGATTTCCTGAGCGACGAGCTGGTGCGCGCGGTCTATCAGCACGCCACGCTGTTCGTTTGCCTGTCGCTGCACGAAGGATTCGGCCTGCCGCTGCTCGAGGCCATGGCTTCCGGGGTGGCGGTGCTTTCGTCCGACCGCTCCTCGATGCCCGAGGTGGTGGGCGAGGCCGGGGTGCTGGTGGATCCGACGAACGTCGAAGCAGTGGCCGACGCGATGGAGGCGCTTTTGAAAAATGACGAACGGCGGCAGGAACTGGCGGCACGGGCGCGCGAGCGGGCGAGGGGTTTCTCATGGGAGTTGACGGCCCGGCAAACGCTCGCTATATATCAGGAAATTGGTTCGTCGCGCGGTGCCGCGCGGAAGTCGCGCGTTTGATGCCGGCGGCGAATGGAGTGTAACAAAAGATGTGTGGAATCATTGGTTGTCTGGGCACGAGCGACGTCACCCGGACGTTGATCGAAGGTCTCAAGCGGCTCGAGTACCGCGGCTACGACTCGGCCGGCCTCGCGGTCGTCAGCGACAGCAAGCTTCAGGTGCACAAGGTGGTCGGGCGGGTCAGCGAATTGGAAAAGACCCTCCCGTCCGATTTCCATGGAACGGTCGGCGTCGCTCACACGCGCTGGGCGACCCACGGCGCGCCAACCGTGGTCAACGCCCATCCGCACGTGGACAGCACGGGCCAGTTCGCGGTGGTCCACAACGGCATTGTCGAGAACTATCGGACGCTCCGGGGCCTGCTCGAATCGAAAGGGTGCACCTTCAAGAGCGAAACCGACTCCGAAGTCCTCGCCCATTTGATTGCCCTGCATTACGACGGCGATCTGTTGGCCGCGGTGCGCCGGGCGCTGCGCGAGGTGCGCGGCACCTATGGCATCGCGGTCATCAGCACCCTCGAACCGGGCGTTCTGGTGGCGGCCCGCAATGGCAGCCCGCTGATCGTGGGCGTGCGCGGCGACGGCGGCTACCTGGTGGCTTCCGACGCGTCGGCGCTGGTGGCTCACACGCGCGACGTGGTCTATTTCGAGGATGGCGAAATCGCCGCCTTGAAGGCCGAGGGGCTGCGGACCGTCACGCTCGAAGACCTCGAGGTTAACAAGACGGTCGAGCGCATTGAGTGGGAAATTGACCGGCTCGAACGCGGCGGCTTCGACCATTTCATGCTCAAGGAAATCCACGAGCAACCCGAGGTGCTGCGCAACGCCACGCGCGGCCGCCTGCTGGTCGAGGCGGGCGAGGTCAAACTCGGCGGGATCACGCTCTCGAATCGCGAGCTGAAAAAGATCCGCCGCATCGTCATCACGGCCTGTGGGACGTCGTGGCACGCCGGACTGGTCGGCGAATACATGCTCGAAAGCTATGCCCACATTCCGGTCGAGGTCGAGTATGCCTCGGAGTTTCGCTACCGGCGCCCGCTGCTCGAACCCGATGACCTGGTGGTCGTCATCAGCCAGTCGGGCGAGACGGCCGACACGCTGGCGGCGCTGCGCGAAGCCAAGGAACGCGGCGTGGTGACCGTCGGCATCTGCAACGTCGTCGGCAGCACCATCGCGCGCGAAACCGACATGGGCATCTATACCCATGCGGGACCCGAAATCGGCGTCGCCTCGACCAAGGCGTTTTCGGCCCAGCTGGCCGTGCTGGCGCTGCTCACGCTGCGGCTGGGGCGGCTCCACTATCTCGCGCCCGAGACCGCGTGCGAGATCGTCCGCGCCATGGCCGAGTTGCCCGAGAAGGTCGAAAAGGTGCTCGCGCGGGCCGACGAGATCAAGACCACGGCACAACTGTTCGAGGCCAGCCACAACTGCCTCTATCTCGGTCGGGGTTTTAATTTTCCCGTGGCGCTCGAAGGCGCGTTGAAGATGAAGGAGATCTCCTACATTCACGCCGAGGGCTACCCCGCGGCCGAAATGAAACACGGGCCGATCGCGCTGGTGGACAAGAACATGCCGGTCGTCGTGATGGCCACACGCGATCGCGTCTACGACAAGATTCTGTCGAATATCGAAGAGGTGAAGGCGCGCGGGGGACGGATCATTGCCGTCGCCACTGAGGGCGATCACGAAATTCAGCGCTTTGCCGACCGGGTTCTCTATGTCCCCGAAACCCTCGATCTGTTGACGCCGATCCTGACGGTCGTGCCGCTGCAACTGCTCGCCTATTATGCGGCGGTGGCGCGAGGCTGCGACGTGGACTGCCCGCGCAATCTCGCCAAAAGCGTTACGGTGGAGTGAGGGAGTCTCACTGCCCGCGAAAGCTATTGGAGGCGCAAGCCTGATGGCGGTGCCCGAGCCGACTCCCATTCTGCGTTTGGTTCACTATGACAATCTGCGAATCTACCTGCAGAGGGGCGGAATTCACGCGCCAAATTTCGAACCATCCGATGGTCTGAACTACCATGTGATTCACGACATCAAAGTTCAGCAAAAGCGCCGTCAGAAGCGAGTGTCTTGCGGCCCAGACGGCGTCGGACATGACTACGTACCGTTCTATTTCGGGTATTTGTCACCGATGCTGTTGAATCTCAAGACAGGGAGGGTGGCCGGCTACGGCGAGGGGCAGGAGCCGCTGATTTATCTGGTCTCAACCTGTCAAGCGGTCCGCGATAGCGGCGCGAAGTTTGTCTTTACGGACGGCCACGCCCTTGCTACATTCACATCGTGGTTCGAGGATTTGAAGCATCTGGACAAGGTTGACTGGGCCATCGTGAATGAGCGGTATTGGAGCGACACCGTCAACCACGACATGGATCGCCAGAGGCGTAAACAAGCCGAGTTCCTTGTGTACAGATTCTGCGATTGGTCGCTGATCCACAAGATCGCAGTGATCAGCGACCGTATGCGGGCGAGTGTGATGGAGATTCTGGCCGGTTTTCCCCACCAGCGGGAACCAGAAGTAGTCGTGGAGCGGGGCTGGTACTATCGCTGAAGGAGGCGCGCCATGGTCAGACCTGCAAAAGGGAACCTCCTCGTCGCTGACGCAGAGGCGCTTGTAAACACAGTGAACTGCGTCGGCTACATGGGTCGAGGTATTGCGCTTCAGTTCAAGCAAGCGTTTCCGGAGAATTTCAAAGCCTATCAGCGAGCTTGCCGGTGCGGAGAAGTGAAGCCCGGCCACATGTTTATTTTCGAGACCGGCAACCTAATGAATCCCAAACATATCATCAATTTCCCGAGCAAACGTCACTGGCGCGGCAGATCGAGACTTGAAGATATTGAGAGCGGCCTCAAGGCTTTGGTGCGAGATGTTAAACGGCTCGGGATCAGATCCATTGCGATTCCCCCTCTCGGGTGTGGGATGGGCGGATTGGATTGGAGAGTCATACGGCCCATGATCGAAAAGGCTTTTGCGGAGGCGGACGATGTTCAGGTCCTGCTCTATCCACCGCACGGCGCCCCGGACGCCAAGTCAATGCCGGTCCGCACCCACAGACCGAAAATGACGACCGCGCGGGCATTGTTCATCAGGTTGATGAGTCAATACCTCGAGCTTGCTTACCGTCTGACGCTGCTTGAGATCCATAAGATCGCCTACTTTCTGCAGGAGTCCGGCGAGCCGCTCCGATTGATTTATCAAGCAAGCCGTTACGGCCCCTATGCGCCAAACCTCAACAAGGTACTGGAAAGAATCGAAGGGCACTTCATTCGAGGATACGGAGCCAGCCAGAAACCCGATCAGGACATCGAACTGCTACCGGGGGCCGTCGAGGAAGCGGATACCCAGATGACCAGCCACGGGGAGTCTTTCGCCAGGCTGGAGCGGGTAGCCAGATTGATCGAAGGTTTCGAGACGCCATACGGGATGGAGCTGTTGTCGTCGGTTCACTGGGTAGCACGCCATCGAGATCCGGCAGCGACCGACCCTGATGGGGCCGTGCAAGCCGTCCAGGGATGGAGCGCCCGCAAACGCCGGATGTTCCGGCCGGAACATATCCGGGTTGCGTGGAACAGACTGGAGGAAGAAGGTTGGCTCCGCTGAGTCGTATCCTTTGATCAGAAGGCGTGCCGCGGACGCATCATTCCCGTCGCCACCGAGGGCGATCACGAAATTCAGCGCTTTGCCGACCGGGTTCTCTATGTCCCCGAAACCCTCGATCTGTTGACGCCGATCCTGACGGTCGTGCCGCTGCAACTGCTCGCCTATTATGCGGCCGTGGCGCGAGGCTGCGACGTGGACCGCCCGCGCAACCTCGCCAAGAGCGTCACCGTGGAGTGAGAGAGAAGGGGTGAGAAGTCAGAGGCCAGAGGTCGGAAA
>Ga0315280_10011820_pt1 | contig 10662 bp, 8 predicted proteins | sample YL17G06_40_MG_FD_203697 | JGI IMG/M metagenome (GOLD analysis project Ga0315280, IMG submission 203697) | Sediment microbial communities from Yellowstone Lake, YNP, Wyoming, USA - YL17G06_40 | ecosystem: Environmental > Aquatic > Freshwater > Lake > Sediment | place: USA: Wyoming | collected... | reverse complement strand
TACACCATTCGTCTTCATATATGACAAAATTATCATATTTTGTCATATAATGTCAACCATAAATTACATATATCCCCATTTTTGGGCAGTTTAATAGGTAATATGAGGCGTGCACCCGTTCCGCAACCTTGCACGAGCTGCTTCAGCAGTGGCCGCTGTGGACACTCACCGGCGGTTCGGGTTCGGATTCGGAAAGGGATTTTGGCAAATGGCTTTTCGATCAGTTTTTCGATTGCTTCGAATTGATCGAATCCAATTCTCAGTCTCTGATTTTGATTGCAGAACTCTACCACAGGAAGTTTTGGTCACGTGACATACTTGAAAAGGCCCAAGAATGGCAAAAGGAGATCTGCGGCCACGCAGATCCTCCAGCCGCTTTTCCAGATCCGTCTAATATAGTGGAGGGTGCGTTGGAGGGTGGAAAATTTGCGTTTGAGTGGTTCGACGAGGATTTCTCTATCCCTGAAGGCCACAAGTTTTTTAAGAAACTGGACGAAAAGAAAGTGGAAGAGGAAGTGAAATCGCATTTTCGAAATCGCCCTTTTGCGTGCCTTGTGTTTCGTTTCCTTGGGGTAAGAAGCAATGCCCATGAGCGCAGATCGTTCGGAAAGCTAATTTCGGACCCGGTGGGAAAGGACATTAAGCTGTCCCAAGCATTAAAGACTTTTGACAACGCGCTTGGCAATTGGGTAAGCAACCCGAGTGCAAAGGTCGAAGACAAGTATAACGAAGTGTTTGTTGGAAGAAATCCTTCAGATCCATCGATTGCAGAACCCGGGGTATTTCGCGCCCTAGAACGTGCTTCCGTAAAGCTGACGAGCAATTTTACTGAGTATATGAAAACACTCCCCCGTCAGCTCCACACCTTCTGGTTTTCAGTGAATAGCCTTATTTTGCCTGGTCGTGACGGTCGTTACCTTCCTTCAAAGGAGGAAAGGGATTTGTCTTTTAGCACAGTGAAGAACCCAGAGGATAATGATTGGGCCACGATCGGATACAATCATCTGTTATCATTTTCGAACGTAAACGAGATGTTCCTGCAAATACCTCTTCTTGAGAAGCCATACGTTCCCTCACTATACGAATGGCTTGTAGGTCATCGTAGCTCGTCTCCTCAAGAGCCACCTAAGTCGGTAACGATTGCATACGCGGAGCCGAATAAGAAGCAGCAGGTAGAGGAAGCAATACGTGGTGCGGAGACTCCGGACGGGGCGAGTCTGGCGTATTGGTCTGAAATAAAGGATATAGTCCGTGATAAACACTTGCTCGCCCTGATTCCCTTTGGCAAGAAGGATGATGAGTTCAAAATTGGCCCATATGTCAACAAACTAACCGATTATGGTTACTGTGGTAATCCTACCGAAAAGGGTGATCCAGGGATTGCCGCACGCGTGATGGAGTCCATTGCATCTGTGTTACTGGATTTTCAATTCTTGAGGAGATTTGTAGATTTTCATGAAGGAAAAAAGGATGAAAAAGAACTAGCGCAAGAAGCCTTGGATAAATTCGAGAATCGTTGGCTGAGAAAAGAGCATTTTTTCAGCAATGAAGAGTCACTTCGGGAATTAGCTCGGAAGGCAGCTTCCGTTATGCTACCGCTTCCTTACAAGGAGTGTATCGAGTCGGCCTGCGAGGCCGCGCGCAAGTTGTTGCGAAAGGAAAGTGGCGCGACCCTCCCACGGGTTTGGACAACGTTGTCTCCATCTCGAGACGAGGGCGAGGCACCTTGGAATGTCATGTTCTTAAGTGATCGCTTCAATGGCACCATGTTGCTTGATTTAATCATGCTTCAGATGGAAAAGACGTTCCAGGCAATCCGCGCGATTGAGTTAAAGTGGAAGAAGGTACTGGATGTAAAGAAAGAGACAGAACTGTCAGAAATGCGGCAGCGCCATAGTGCGATTGCTGGATTTAGCCATCAGGTTGGACATGTAATCGGAGGCAAATCTTGTTTTCCGCTATACAAGACCCGAATAGAAGATTACCTGACAGGTTCCAAAGGCGAAGGCGAAATCGCTGCAAGAAATGCTCAGATACTTTACGCTGCTTTGTTGCCCCGAGCCTTTGAGGACGCCCTGGATTCTGAGGGGGCGGTTCTGTCCCGCTGGGAAGCGACGAGTCCCGACGAACAATGGATCACAGTGTCCCAATTCCATGAAGCCGTTTGGTTCAACCTCGCTAAGCCGCTTCTGGACCATGTGAAACTTCTCGTCGATCAGAGCCCAGAGACGACTTTTCGTTGCGCAGGGCTGACGTTGGATTTGAAGCAACAGCATCCCTTCCCCGTGGAGTTTTTGGTACCGAATCTCGAGGTTGTCAAAGTCGCTTATTTCGAAAGCCTGTGGAACGCGTTTGAACATGGCGCCTTCGAACGGCAGACGGGCACTGCAACAGTAACCTTGTCCGTGGAGAGGGAGCCCCACGCAGTTACCCTTGTGATACAAAACCCGTGGAAACCGGAGAATTACGATCACTCTGGCCGGCATGGTCTTGGCTACACACGAGCGATGATCGAATCTTTGGCGAAGGCGGGGGCTATGGCGAAAACTGGTGTACGAAAATACGCAGCACGCTGTAAATTGGAATCAAAAGCGGACCCACAGAATCTCATGTGGGTTGGCCGGCTCACGCTGGGAGGTTATTAAGATGAGCTTTTTTTACAAAGTGCTGCTCGTGGATGACCGGCAAGAATCCATGGACCGACTCAAGAAATGCACAGGCCTCGAGCCAAAACAGTGTCGCACCGTGGACGAAACCCTGCAGATGGTTTTCGATGTGACTGATATATACAATGCGCCGGTTGGAGGCTTCCCTCAGCATGGTTTTGACTTGGTGCTTCTCGATTTCGAACTGGAACCCGGCCAAGACAAGAACCCTGAACATCAAATCTTACATGGCAAGGATCCACTTGGCGGACTAACACTTTTTCCGATATTAGCCCATAGCTTCGAAGGCCCGGGACCGTGCGTTGTTGCCTGCTACTCGGCCATTCTCGATCGCACCGACCGACTGAAGAGGCTTAAGAAATTTTTTGAGATCGGGCAAAATCTCATGCATGGCAGCGACCTGAAAATAGCGCAAGCTGGCTTCAAGGACTTCAGCTTGGTTCCTTTGATCAAGGAGCGTTCTAACGCTATTCTGAAGCAATGTCCTATGAGTGTTTTTGTAGAAATTCAAGAGGCAGCTAGACAGTGCGGGGGAAACTTAGGCAAATTGCTCGATGAGTTCGAAATTCCCAGTCTAACCCGACTGCTTGGCAAAAAGATGACTCTTGGTTGCCTGCGTCCAGATATTGGGCGGAGAATATTTCGAGAGGACTGCAATGAGGACCCTAGTCGACGAGTCATCGCGGACGAAGAGAGGAGAGACTTCAGAGAATGGATTAGACTTGCAAACGTATCTTCATCACTATGTTGCATGATGAGGGATCTCTGGAATTCCGTGGAGATAGACAGAGCAGGACACGCGGTAGGAGTAAATGAGCCCAGCGATTTCTGGCGGAAATTGATATCCTTTTCAGGCGGTGGTGCACGCATTGCCGTTCATATGAAGCAAACCGGCAAGCTTAGACACGGAGCAGAGGTGGTTTACTCGATCCCGCTTTGTGTCGCCGAAAAGCTTGTGGAGATGACGTGGACGTCGAACGTGAATCGGTTTGAGAAGTTCCATCGTTTTTTTCGACTCTCAGTCGCGGATACTGCTGTCCAACGAATGGGCCATGGCGCGGGATATGCCAAAGGTTACTTCTTAGAAGATATCAACCGAAGCTGCCGGTACACCATCCAAGCTCGATATAGAATGTCCGATTGCCCCGTCAGATACGTCTACATACCGCAGTTTCTGTTGTCACTTTTTTTGGAGCAACTCGGAGATGAAGCGGCAGCAAAAACATTAAGCGTTGATATAACTATGGATAATAGTTTTTTGGAGTTCTCTACTATAGCAAACATACCCATTAGTGAGCAGCAGGCTATATCCCTAGCGAGCGCCAAGACTTGGAAAATGTTTCCTGGCATAGACTCCTGGGGCGAGTTCGTAGTTGTTGACGAGTACTTACGGGGATGGGCATCAGGTCCCTCGGGAGCGGTGAGCATTCCCATGATTGATTCAAGTCTGTATGCGAATTCCTATGCGTTGAGATTTCCGATGGAGAGTTAGATGAGCATCCCAGTTTACAGCATTCTAATATGGAATAACGTTGAGAGACGTGTCCGTATGATAGTGTGTGAAGATGCTGATGACGTTGCCGATTGGTGCAAGGCAGGATTCGGTCCGGAAGTTGAGCCACTGAGTTCGCGTGATCAAGTACTTGCTCGCTGCAGGGAATCGGGATGGAAGACTTGGCTAATTTTGGACGGGAAACTCGCTGAAGAAGAGGAACTGACAGGCAGGCGCACAGTCTATGAAGTTTCGAAGTGGTGCGATATCGAACCAAGATTGAGTACTCAAGAGAGGGCGCAGCAGGTTGTGGTGTGGAGCGGTTCTCACTCCACCACAAAAGAATTCTTCCGATGGTACGTTAAGACGGCGAACCCCGTTGAGGATCTCCAACTGATACGACTGTGGTGCGAAGAAGCAGCAACCGGCAAACTCACGCCCGATGCTTGGCCTCTAAGTCTCCTAGGAAGATCTGAAACTCTGTCACAAGTCATTCACGGTCTGCATAATGTCTTTCTTCCCGTCGGTCTTGACGTTTCAACACTTGCCGACATTGAAGAACATTTATCCGGAGCCGCGGTGGTAATCGGGGAAAATTGTAGAGTTGTGGAGGACGTTTTCCGAGACCACTTTGGAAAGCAAGGTGAGTCCTATCTCGGAGACAAATCCCGGCAGCACGATGGCTTGGACATCCTTGCTTATATTGACAAGCTTTGCAACTCTCTGCCTGAGGACGTGAAGTCAAAGATTGAGACCAAGAGACAGGCGGTTGGCCTGGCGGTGGGAAAAGCTCGCCTCATCACCAAGCAGGATAGTTTAAAGAGACCGGGACAGATTGATTGCTCATTTGTCGAGCAGCTGAAGAATGTACTCAAGGAAGTTTCAGACAAGGGCAACGAATTGGTGAGTGCGCTCCGCGAAATTCGCAAGGGGAGTGAGTCAGGACAGACATGAAAAGCAAATTATTGGTACTAGATGATCAACACCAATATGGGCGGTCCTTGGAACGTGCTCTGCGAAAAGAATATGAATTAGTCTTAGCCACATCGCTGGCAGAAGGGAAAGAGAAGCTGACGCCGGACATTGGCGGCGCGCTTGCTGATGTCTGTTTGGATGAGTCGAATCCGAATGACCGGCAAGGCTTGGAATTTGTTTCCTGGGCCAAAAGCCAGAGGCCGGACTTGCCAATTATATCTATGTCAGCTGTAGATGATGAGTCGCTTGAGGTAGATGCCTTGAAGGCTGGGGCAACCAGGTTCCTGCGAAAGCCGATCGTCATCTCGCAGTTGAAGGCGCTATTGAGGGAAATGCTCCGTGAGGGGAATTGAACAACAGATAAAGGCGCATTCAGGTGAGTGAGTGTTGATGAGGTCATATCCTTCGAGTTTATTTGTGTTCGGTCGTGGATAGACCGATGACGTCTCCTATTCACATATTAGTTGTTGACGATCAGATCGGAGATGCAAACAGCCCGCATCAAAGGTCTTTTCTGCGGGCCCACGCTCATCCGCCACTGGAGTTTCATTTCGAATCCTGCGCCGCAGATGGCCACTACGATCCGTCTAAGGCGGTGCAGGCGTTGCACGATTGTCCGGAGACTGATCTTGTACTGCTGGACATCAAGTTCGGCAGTGAAGATGACCGGCTCGGCTACAAGATTCTCCCGCTGCTAACCGCACAATTCCCTGCAGTTCCTATCCTAGTGATGAGTTCCGTGGACCGGGACATCGAGTCACTTGGGCGATGCCTCGAAGATGGGGCGATAGGCTTCGTCATCAAGGATCAGAAGCCGGAAGACTTTCAGAAGACCATTGAGCAAGCTCTCACCATCGCTCGGTCTCACGTGCTGTTGGGGCAAAGCGCTCCCCTGCGCGAACTACGTCGTCAGGCAGCCCGGCTTAGCCCATACGACCAGATTCCGGTGTTGATCGTGGGTGAACGCGGGACCGGAAAGGACAGAGTTGCCCGCTACATTCACCACAGCGGGCCGCGCGGCCACGGACCATTTGTTGCGGTCAACTGTGCTGCCATGCCGGAGTCGCTAATCGAGTCTGAACTTTTCGGGGCCGAGAAAGGCGCCTACACCGGCGCGATCACTACACGAATCGGCTACCTGGAGCGGGCGAAGGCCGGGGTGCTGTTTCTCGACGAGATTGGCAACATGGCCTTGGCTATGCAGGCAAAATTGTTGCGGGTGCTTCAAGACAAGACGTTTCGCAGGGTCGGTGTCTCCGAAGAAGAACTAACGGTGGATATCCAGCTCATCTGTGCGACAAATATCGAACCTGACTTATCGATCCGTGATGGCAAGCTTCGAGAAGACTTCTACGACCGAATCGCCGCAGTGACGATCCGTACGCCGCCATTGCGAGCGTGCATCTCCGATCTTCCTGAGCTGGCAAACCATTTCCTTTACGAACTTGGACTCAAAGGAAAGAAGAAACTGTCGGAAACAGCGTTGCAGGCCATGAAGGGGTATACATGGCCTGGGAACATGAGGGAGTTGCAGCGCGTGATCCAGGAAGCTGTTGTCCGCTCAGAACAAACCGCCGAGATCACCTTGGACCACCTCCCGCCCGCTATCTCGAAGAAAGTGCAACCTCTGCTCGCCTCTTCAAATGATGTAGTTCTTGGTATATCGCAGTTGTCCGATGATCCCACGCAGTGGCCCCGTGAACGCCTGCTGAATGAGTTGAGGATAGCAGTAGCAGCTAAGCACCGTATCCAAGCATACAAGGGTAGCCAGTGGAAAGCCTAGTTTATGCGGTTGATGTACCCAGAATGCAGGGCGGCCAATGCCAAAGGCTTCAACGATCTGCTCCGCCGCCTCACCAAAGGCCCTTGGGGTGATCCGAGGTGGACGCGCGACAAGGAATTAGCCATACTCATTGCTGAACTTCAAAAATAGATCGAGGTAGTCGTGCAAAGGTGGCTGATCATCGCAACGAACCAGCAGATAGCGAAGTCGCTCAAGCGCCATCTCGCTGTGACTCAACATCTGGAACCAGACCAGATGAACTGTCGTCCTGTTAGATATCGTCTGACGCCCGGTGAAGAAATTAGTGAATTTCAGCGGTTAACAGCGTGGATCGAAGGTCAGGTTGAGAAGAAGGACGAGACAAACAGTACACGCAACTTGGTTGTTTTTACCGACGTGTGGACGCTGGGTGAAGCCAGTTTTGACCAACTCAACCCGTTGAGTGTGGCTGGTGAGCCATGGGCGAAGGTGCTTGGTTTGTTAGTACTAGCCTTTCCTGAGGTGCTGTGGGTGTGCGCTGGTTGTGGAGATGTCGCTAAAACGGATTGGCTTTTCGAGCGCGCGCATCTGATGGGGGACAGCAGTCCCATGACGATGGCTAAGGATGGTTTGGTGCCGCTTTTCGACCCCTGTGGCTTTCGAAATGCAATCCGGCGTCTTATTAAAGATGACCTGCAGACCAGGGATGAAGCTCCTGATGTACCGGTGCGCACGCTTAACGCATTCGCAATAGACGAAGAGAAGAGCTACGCGTTTTTCCATGCCTATATAGCATTTCGTTTCGGTTTCTGTTGCCATGTAGTAACCAGTCATGGAATGATGCAATCCCTTTTTGCTGCCAGCGCTCTTGATTTTGCGATCCCGTGTATGATTTTTGAGGATCTCTATCTACCCTTTCCCGATGCGAATATCATGCTGGGCTATTCAAACTTGCAGACTCGTGACGCCAATTGCCCCAAACTCGCGAAAGCAAGTCATCGGATCATAGTTACCACAGGACATGGGCGCAAGGTTGACAGACAAAGACTCATGACCAACCGAAACTATCTGGCCTCCCTTCGACAGCAAGGGCAGTGGAACAAGATACTGTTTAAGCCGCTATCCGGCATTTTCAACCTTTGGGAAATGGCTGGACTGAATCGGAGGTTGGGCCAGGGGCCGCTTCGGGGATTGGCAGATGGTTTTGTGTGGCCTCCTACGCCAAGAGATCATAGCGATGATCGCTCGGTGCACAGCGCCCCAGGGCGGCTCCTTGAGGTGGCAAATTGTCTGATCGATAGGGCCGAACGGCTGCTGGCAAACGTCCGCAATGCGGCGGATGCGGTACATGGTGCGGTCCTGGCCACCGAAGCTTTGGAGTTGCTTGGTAATCGAACTCCCACTACGGCCTTGGAGGCTCTATCCCTCAAACACCAGTTTGAAGTTCTTGCAGAATGCCAGTTTTACGGGGTGCAAAGTACGTTACACGTAAAGTCGCGTCTTATGGATTTGCAGAAGGAAGTGCGTTCCCTTGCCTATTGGTTTGCCCCGCGGGCAAGGAAGTTTTCCGAGTGGAACGCCGAGGCGATTATTCTGAACAAACTCATAAAGATTTTCCGCGACCACAACCGGCTCGATGAGGAACACCAGGCCTTGGTGCGAAGCCGCGCGTTGTATCGAAAAATGTGGTTTCATAAAAACCGCTGGGCCACCCTCTTTCATCCTGTTGCTTGGTATGTGGAGTTTCTTCTGGGTTCGCTCCCGCGCTTTATGGGAGCAATTGTGCTGTGGGTTGGGGTGTTGACACTATTGTACCATTTCACCACAGAAATAGTTACGAAGGATACCGAGACTTATGTAAGTGCGTTTGTTCAGGCGATCGGCTCGTTTTTCTCGATTCAACCCCCCCCTGAAGGGCTGACCGGCCTGAAGTCTTTTGTTGTCGCCTTGGGTGTTATAGGTGGATTTGTTCACCTGGGTATTTTCATATCGCACTTGTACTCGGTGATCTCACGGAAATAGGAGAGATTCGAAATGGAAGCAGAAAAAAAGCAAGCACAGACAGGTGGCCCAGACCCGCAACCTGGTGCAGTCAACGACGTTACTCGTCAGATCGAACAAGTGGAGGCCCGGCTTGGCAACCGCATCGAGAAACTTGAGGAAGCCGAACGACGCCGATCGTTGGAACGTATGACGAAGGTCGACCGCGCGCATAAGGCTTCACTTCGGGCGGCGGGCATCTCCGGTGGATTCTTGGTATTGGTTGGTCTCAGTGTCTTGGTTCGCACTTGGCTGTTTGCAGCTGGTTGCATCTCTCTGGAGCAAGGTAAGCTGAGCTGGCTTCTGGGGCACGACGTACTGCTTGCGGTAGTGGCAGCGGCACTTCTCGTGATCAGTTTGGCCATTGCCTCACGCCTTAGTCGTGATGATTGAAAGAACGTGCCCTTTCGTTGAGGAGCAGGGTTATCATCGGTTATCAAAGAAAGAGGATAGTCGATAATCGAAACCACCACTCCCATCACCATACCCAGAGGAAGACCCCCCTAAGAGTCATCTGTATTCAGTTCAAAGTCTGGCGAAACTGTTTTCCTCAACTACTTCCCGCTAACTCGGGCATCGCACTGAGGGCGCACCAGCAGCCCGAACGATTAGAGAAGTCGAGGGCTGGATTTGTTGGAAGGCCTAGCACTCCTCGATCGGCTGACCGATGGGCTCGACCTGGGGTGAAGAAGCCGGTTGCTTAAAGGTCCTGCAAAGTTGAAATACCCTCGGCGTCGAACTCAAGCCTGACGTTATTCCATTCTTTTAATCGTAATCTCCGAGAGGGTGGAGATTTCCCTTATCGACTCACGACAGAAACTGATGGTGCTTCCTGGCTATGATCGATTCGACTATCTTCACTTCCTAACACAGTCTTTCCGAGGAGGCTTGCTGCCTTTTGATTCACTGTCTCCATCAAATGGCCATAGATATCCATTGTGACATTGATGCTGCTATGGCCGAGCTGGCATTGGATGTATTTGGGGCGTTCTCCCTGGGCAATCAAGAGGCTGGCATAAGTGTGTCTCAGATTATGAAATCTCATTCGAGGCAGTCCGGCTCGCCGTAAGGCGGGGAAGAACCGTCGATACAAGAGATTGGCTGTGTTCTGAGGGGTCCCTTCTTCAGTCGGAAAAATAGGGTCTGGCTCTCCTTTGGGACAGACCAATTTCCACTTTTTCAATTCATGGATCAACTCCGGGGAGAGATCAATTTTTCGTCTGGAGGCCTTGCTCTTTGGTTCCATGAATTTGCCGTGGTTGAAGGTCCTCCTAATGTAAAGGTGGGAATTCAGCCAGCCAACATCTCCCCATTGAAGACCAATGAGCTCCCCTTCTCTTGCCCCGGTTAAGACGGCTGTCATGAAACCCCCTGCTTCTGTTTGCTAATTTATTTATGATGATATTTTTATTCCCTTGACTTTTCACTGATTTATGTCTTTAATATTATTCAGGTCATGACCGAATAGGCCAGAATTTGAATTTACTGTTTACAAGTCCCGAAAATTATTTAATAATGATCTTAGATGCCGATATAACTTAAACAGATGTTCGAATTCTTAGCGATTACATTTTTTGTGCCCTTTTTAGTTTTATTAATAATGATGGTCTCGTAAAAAGTCAGGCAGCAAGTTTTATTAAAATTTGGCTGCCGAAGATATCGAGGCCGAAATAATTGTTCATTTTATCGACAAAAGTTGCTATAGCGTAAGAGAATCGCTCTTTGAA
>Ga0315280_10011819_pt1 | contig 10662 bp, 12 predicted proteins | sample YL17G06_40_MG_FD_203697 | JGI IMG/M metagenome (GOLD analysis project Ga0315280, IMG submission 203697) | Sediment microbial communities from Yellowstone Lake, YNP, Wyoming, USA - YL17G06_40 | ecosystem: Environmental > Aquatic > Freshwater > Lake > Sediment | place: USA: Wyoming | collected... | reverse complement strand
GCGTGCTGGGTGCTATTCTTTGGTTCGGCATGGGTTGTTCCTTTCTGGCCTTCCCGGCCAATGGCTTTACTCGCCTTAAGGATAACCCATGCCAACCCGTTTTTACAGCATTATAGGGACATCACCTTTTCAGCTGGTGAAAGGGGTGAGGTGAAAGGTCGGAAACAACACCCCCCTCTAGCGAAAAAGAAAAGACATGCATGGTTGGCCCGACGCGTGTTTTTTCTCGGCCTATTATAGACACATATTTCCTCCTTACCCTTTCACCCTTTCATCAAAAATCAAATCAATCAATCAAATCAAGGCAGGAAGCCTGGTGAAAGGCGCCGGTGAAAGGTCTGTGAAAGGTCTCCGGCCCGTTAGCCTTTCACCCTCTGGCTCCCGACACTTCCCGCTTTCCTCCGGTAAGTAACCCCTGGGACCCTATTATCGGAGGTTGACCCCTTGTCATTGCTTCACGCGATGCTCCGTCACGATGAAAGGCGTGGGGAGATAGGGGCGGCTGAGTCTTCTCCCTCGCCTGCCAACCACGCCCCGGCCGAGGCGGGCGGCGAACCGCCAGCCGAGGCCGGCTCTTCGGCCTCTGCCCTGTACGTGGCCACCAACCTGGAGACCTGGGAGACCTGCACACCAGAACCCGACCAGGATGCGATCTGCGAGCCATGCGGGTTCCGGCGGCTCGACCCCGAGTACTACGCCTGGCTGCGCTCCAGGATGGTGGTGGCGCAGAAGCGCTACCAGACTGGGCGACTCCCTGCCAGGCAGTACGAGGAACTGCGCGCCCGCTTCAATGCCGTTCACGCCTGGGCACTCGAGCGGTTCAGGGAGCCGGTTCTCCTGGAGGCGGTGCGCTCTCTCGATCCACGGGCCTACCGGCCTCCTGCCGTGAAGGACGCAGAGGAAGGCGACTCGTCAGACGTGGTGGAGGCCGCGCCGCCTGCCCACTCCTACCCTGTCCAGGGCGACTGGCGGTTCACGGAGCCTGTCTCAGCAGAAGGGGTGACGAAGGTGGACGCCGTCCGCGACCGCGCGCTGCCGCTGGGTTGGTCAGAAGCCCAACTGTACCAGAATCGAGGGCGCTACAGCTTCCCCTGCGGTCAGGACTATGGCCTGGTCTGCTTCCTGCACCCCGGCGATGAGATCGGTGAGGTCACTCGCCGCTCCATCGAGATCGTTGGCGCCGGCGGGCGAAGGCTGCGGCTTTACAACACCCAGGCGGACCAACCGTGGCTGCGACCGACCGCATGATCCCCGCGAACAGCCTCCACCGTGTTCCGACACTTCGCCGACTTCTCCGGTATGTATTGGGTAGAGGCGCGCGTTAGCGCCTCCTTGATGATCGGACTCGAAAGGACAACACATGGACAGCAAACCGCCTCTCGAAACCAAGGCGGTGTCTGGGATCACGACCGAGCCGCGCGAGATCTCCGCACTGCGCCCTCATCCCCGCAACTACCGCCGCCACCCCGAGCGCCAGCTTGAGCTGCTGCGCGAGAGCCTGCGCATCCACGGGCAACAGAAACCCGTGGTCATCACTCCCGATGGCACCATCCTCGCTGGCCACGGGCTGGTGGAAGCGGCGAAGGCGGAAGGCTGGACCGAGCTGGCTTGCCACGTCTACGACGGCCCCTACCCCGAGGCATTCCTTGCCATAGACAACCGCGCCTCCGATCTGGCCGAAGATGACGAAGCGTCCCTGGCGGCGCTGCTGCGCGACCTCGACTCGCAAGACCAACTCAACGCTGCGGGGTGGCAGGACAATGAGCTGGGGGAACTGCTGACGAGGTTGGGGAGCGAGAGTGACGCTGAGCCGGTCGAGGTCGAGGCGCCCGAACCGCCCACAGTGGCGGTGACGCGGCCGGGAGATATCTGGGAGTTGGGCCGTGTCGTGCAGTGTCCGCGCTGCGGGAGGCTCACCGATGTCTGACTGCACCTGTCGGCATTGCGGGCACGGGTTTACCGCCGAGCCGGTGGCGAAGCACCGGGTCGCCTGCGCTGACGCGACCAACGCCGCGGACCTGGAAATGCTGGTATGCGGCGACGCCTGCGCGCTTCTGGCGACCGATCCCCCCTACAACGTCGGCCTGGACTACAGCGAGGAAACCGACGACAGTAAGAGCAGCGACGCCTATCGGCAGTTCACGCGGCGATGGTTTGACCTCGCCCGGGCGCTCACCCAGCGCCAGATCGTGACCCCCGGGTGCAACAACCTTACCATGTGGCTGCGGCTGTACCAGCCTCAACATGTCGCGCCGTGGACGAAGCCCAACGCGATGACCAATGGCAAGGTCTCCCGCTTCTGGTGCTGGGAGCCGATCCTGTTCTTCGGCGAGCAGTGGCCGCGCGACCGGGCCAACGACATCTTCGACTTCCCGGTGGGCACGCACAAGCACACCGGCGGCCATCCCTGCCCGAAGCCGGTGCGGATGTGGGCCGATCTGCTGGTTCACTACTGCGCTGAGGCGGGCCTGGTGCTCGACCCCTTCCTCGGCTCCGGCACCACGCTCATCGCGGGCGAACAGACCGACCGGCGCGTGCTGGGCATGGACATCTCGCCTGCCTATGTCGATGTCGCCCTCATGCGGTGGCAGCGACTGACCGGGCAGCAACCGGTCCTGGCGGCAACCAGGCAAACCTTCGAGGAGGTGCGCCGTGAGCGACTTGGTTGAATGCACCTGTGCACACTGCGGCAAGCAATTCCGTGCTGTCCCCATGCCCCAGCACCGGGTCATGTGCGGGGATTCCACTGATCCGGCTGCGGTCGCCTTGCTGATGACCGGGGAGCGGGCAAGCTTGGTTGCTTGCGATCCGCCTTACGGCGTCGCCTACGATGGCAACCCGCATCGCCGCCAGGTCAGCCCGACGCAGCACGGCGGCGGCATTGTCTACGACCCGATCGAGAATGACGATCTCAGCGGCGAGGACTTGGAGCGGTTCCTGCGCGCGGCCTTCTGCGTTGCCGCCGCCCACACCACGGAGGAGGCCGCGTGGTACGTCTGGCACGCCTCTCGCACCCGGCCCTGCTTCCTTGCCGCGCTCGCCGCCGCAGGGGTCACGGTTCATCAGGAGATTGTGTGGGTCAAGGAGGGCTTTCAGTTCGGCCGCGCCGACTACCACTGGCAGCACGAGCCCTGTCTGTACGGGTGGCGCGAGCGCCATACCTTCCTGGGCGAGCGCAACCAGTCGACGGTGTGGCAGATCGCCAGGCACAGCGAGCATCAGCATCCGACAACCAAGCCGACCGAGCTGTGGCGCATCCCCATCCGCAATCACCTGCAGCCGGGAGAGATCGTGCTGGACCTGTTCCTGGGCAGCGGCCCGGCGGTGATCGCGGCGCAGCAGCTCGGCTGCCGCGCCATGGGAATGGAGCTGAGCCCGGCATACTGTGACGTGGCAGTGCTGCGCTGGCAGACACTGACGGGCAAGCAGGCGGTTCTGAAGGCCACGGGGCAGACCTTCTCCCAGGTGGGAGCCGCGCGGATGGCAGGCGCAGCGCAAAGCTTCGCCGGCGCATCGGACGATCTAACGAGGCCCCCGGGGCCGTGCGACCAGGCGCCGGCTCAGAATGCGGCGACGGCCTCGCCTGACGGGGAGTGAGCGCCCATGAGCGGATCGAACCGAGATTTGGGGGTCACGCCGCGGCAGGAGAAGGCGATCTCTTGCCTGCTCTCGGAGGCGACAATCGCGGGCGCGGCGATCCGGGCGGGGGTGAGTGAAGCGACGCTTCGGCGCTGGCTGAAGCAGGACAAGTTCACCCACGTCTATCAGCAGGCGCGCCAGGAGAGCTACCGCGAGACCTTACGGCTCCTGCGGCGGGCGGCCAACGCCGCGATCACGGTGCTGGCCAAGATCATGCAGGATGCCGAAGCGCCCAAGACCGCACGCATCCGTGCCGCTGAAGTGATCCTGGAGCATGACCGCAAGGGCGTGGTGGAAGAGGACTTGCTGACGCGAGTTCAGGCGCTGGAGGACCAGATCCATGCTGCGCAGCTACCTTAGCCCGGTTGCCCGTCGGGTCGGCCAACTCGAGGCGATGCAGCAGGCAGCGGGTGGGCAGGGCAACTTGAGCATCAATGAACAGGCGCAGGTGTGCCGCAACCTGCTGGCCGCCTGTGCGTGCGGCCACGTCGAACGTACTCTCGACGGCTATCGCGCCATCACCGATCCCAACACCTGGCACGAGCCGTTTGAGATCGAGCCGGGACGCTGGGAGAAGCGTTGTAAGATTGTGCCGGAGATTGCCGAGGAGATCGCGGCGGCTGCAGAGTTCCTGAACGCGCTCTTCGCGCGCACCGGCAAGTACTTCCCAGTCTATGAGGGGATTGCGAACCAGCCCGATGCGCAGTTCCTCGCCGCCGTCTACCGGCATTACGGCGTCCGGTTCCTTGAACAGTGGTAGTGGGAATGTGTGCGCAGGTGAAGCGATGACGAGATCGTGCGTCCGCACAGGGCAGCTTAACGGGTCAGCGGCGCAGCAGCCTGCGCCGGCAGCTCAGGCGCAGTCGCGCTTCTCCCCGGTCAGCTCTGCGAATGTGGCATGAGCAGCTTCTCGTAGGAGATGCACCATGAGGGTATCGGATCGTATTCGCGCGCTGGAGGCGGCGCTTGGCCGGCAGAGAGAAGTGGCGGCAGATCCATATGCGGGCGAGACTGCGGCGGCAGCTGCCGAGTTCAACGACAGGATGACCAGGATGTGGGAACGCTACTCAGCCGATCGGGAGAGCTACCCGCCCTGGGAGAACCGCAGCGCAGCGGCAAAGCTGGCGACGGCGGAGACGCCCGAGCAGTTGGCGGAGGTGAAGGCGCTGCTTGAGTCATCTCTGGCGCAGGCCGCGGAAAACCGGCGACGCTACGAAGAGCAGGTGCGCCAGTACCAGACCACTCATGTGGGGCGGGCGCCGAGGCGGAATGCCGGCGGTTGGCTCGCTGACCGACGTCGGTGGCGCTAGCGAAAGCGGCTCGCCGGCTAGTCCGCTGCGCTCTCGCAGACGCTGTCGGTTCCAATGAGGAAGTGGCAACGCGTGGTGCCGATGTCGAGGCGGGATAGTCATGCTCCGGGCCGAGAGCGTCTCAACATAGGCGCAGGGGGCCGCAAGGACGGCCTTGACTATCGGGCGACGCCGAGCGAAGGGTATGGCGGTCGGCGTCACTGCCGGCACAACATGACTCACCGGAGGAAGACGAATGACAAAGGCAGAGCAGAACCGAGCGGTAGAGAAGCGCGCCCAGCAGCGGCTGGCGGTGCGCAAGGAGGCGGCCCAGCGCGGGGCAGAGACCCGGCGGCGCAATCGGGAGGCGCCGGAGAAAGCCCACGCGGCCGCACAGGCGGCCGAACCGCAGGAGGGGCGGGCACAGGCCGCCGATCGCCAAACCAGGGGCCCTGAGCGCAACGTGGCGCAAAAGGGGCGCGCCGGGGGGCCGATGGCAACCGTGGCCTTGCGGGGAGAGTCGGCCCAGCGGCTGCGAGCGCTGGCTGCGGCTCAGCACATGAGCCTGTCCAAGCTGCTGGTGCGTATGATGGAGGCGTTCGAGGCCGCGGCCGAGTAGTGACGTTCCACGAGTCCGCAGCAAGCACAGGCGAACCGCTTTCCCCTACTGAGGAGGGCGGTTCGCCGGCGTTCCGGTGGTGGCCATCCCCAGCGCGGTCATGAACCCTTCGCCCGCTTGCGGCCCTGCTCTGTCAGTGCCCAGATTCCGCGACGGCTACCGTCGAGATCGCCCTTTTTCACCAGTGCCATCCGCGTCCAGCGAATCCGGTTGCTCCAGATCGTCTCCTTGCGGTTCGCCAGGCAGGCCGTCCGTTGCTTCTCGTCGAGGTTGAACTGGTCGGCTAGCTCCCTGTCGATCTGCGCGGCGTCGCTCCGCATCTCGGCTTCGCCGCCTCGCTTGAGCAGCGCCCTCAGCAGCGGTACCTCAATCTCGCGCTGGGTTGGCAGCTTCGGACGGGCGGGCGACGAGATGGTGTCGATACCGCGGTCGCGCCGTCGGGTTTCCCAGGCTCTGAGGGCCGCCTCGCGGCGCGAGTCTCGTGTTTGCTCGCCAGGGGAGAGCGATTCCTCTGCCGGCATAGAGGACGGCGAGAGCTGCGTGTCAATGCTCACGCGCGCCCGGTCAAGGAACCCGAGCACCTCGCCCTTGGTCAGGTGGCTTCGGTTCTGGATCAGTCGTACCAGGCTTGCGTCCTTTTCCCTGATCGAGTCCTGCAATGCCTGTGTCCCTCGGCGATCTACGTTCAGGCGCGTCCAGAGGGTCTCGATCTCGTTTGCCGGCAGCTTGTCGCACGCAAGCAGCGAAAGCACGTAGGCTGGTTCATAGGCCGGCGCGGCCCCGTCCGGCGAGTGCAGGCAGGTCGAAAGGAACAGCTTGCTCTCCAGGTCGCCCGAGGCATCGCTCTTATAGATCTCCCAGAAGTTGCCGTCCGTGAGCACGCACCACTCGACGCCCGCGGCACTGGCGTAGTTGACAGCCTGCATCCGCGCTCGATGATCGCCACCGCCGCGTCCCAGGGGCTTCGCCTCAACGAACAGCCGAGGACGGCCCCCCACAAAGAGCGCGTAGTCCACCGGATTGTCCTGGGACTTGTAGCGGTATTCCCACCGCACTTCGTCGGGGTCCTCGCAATCCCACCCCAGCGCACGGAGCATCGGGGTGATCAACGCCGACTTCGTCTCTTCCTCGTTGATCTGGCCGCTCTTGGCGAGTAGTTTGGCGGCGCGGGCCCGCAGATCGCTGATGATGTCCGCCAGGCTCCCCATCGTCTCCTCCCGCAAACCAGGTTGCCAGGCGTGGCGATCCGGATGGGGCCGGGCGAAAAGAGGAAGCCCGCGGCAACCTGACCGCCAGCCTTGCTACAGGAGTGGCGTCGGCCACCGCGGGCAAGGTGAGCCCGCTGTGGCCAGCGGTCATCGGAACGAAACGCCACTCCTGTAGCTGGGTGACTATATCACGTTGGAGCGAAATCGCCAAGTCACACCTGCATCTGTCGACGCTCGACGCCGACGCCTGCGTCCAGGTGTCATGAGGCGGCTGGAGTCGGGCCGTCTCCAGTTTCCGCGCTGCCTGCGCCGATGCCACGGCCGAATCCATGACTGGATGCCGCACCCAACGTCTTGACTTCCGGGCTTATGTAAAGCTTTACATAAGCGAGGTTATGTGGAGTAAGTTGTTATGTTACGCAGACATCTGCGGCGGCTATTTTCAGGCTTGTTTTGGCGGGGAGCGGGGCATAGTGCTTTACATAATCTCCGGCGTCGCGCGGCTCAAAGGGCGTGCAGCCAAGCCAGCAGCGCACCGTCATCGCGCCAGGAAGAGGGGCGGGGAGAGACCGGGATGGGCTCCATCGTCTCCAGCGCGCGGCGTTTCATCTCAAGGTCAGCACGTGCGTAGACTTCGCTGGTGGCGATATCCACATGTCCCAGGAAGTCCCGGATGATGACCAGGGGTATGCCGGCCTGGAGCATATGCATCGCCTTCGAATGGCGAAACGTGTGAGGGGAAATGTGCTCCGGCAGGTGGGGCTGGAGCTGATGGGCAAGTGTGACATACTTGCGGATCAGATGCCGCACACCGGCCCTGGTGAAACGCTGGCGGTGACGGTTGACGAAAAGGGGATGATCCAGATAGTGCGGCTGGTCGAGCCGGTGCTCCTCCAGGTGGTCGGCGAGCAACGCGATGGTATTGGGCATGAGCGGCACGATGCGAGTCTTACGGCCCTTCCCCGTGAGTCGGATCTGCGCGGGAGCCTCTAGTCGCACGTCTCGCACGCATAGATCGATCAGCTCCTGCACTCGTGCGCCGGTATCGTAGAGCAAGCTCAGCAAAGCCAAATCCCGTCTCCCCCACGGTGTGCGCAGGTCCGGCTGAGCCAGGATCGCCTGCATCTGCTCAGCGGTGAGATAGCGCAGAGCCGGTTGGCCCCATTTCTTAGGGGGGATGGCGAGAAGGCGCTGGCAGTGCAAGATATGCTCAGGGGCCTCGATCTGCAAGTAGCGCAGGAAGGCGTGCAGCGCCGCCAAGCGTTGATTGCGAGTGCGGATGCCGCAGCCGCGTTCGGTCTCCAGGTAGTCGAGAAATTCGATCACCAACTCGGCACTCAGTTGCTCAATGCGCAGTCGCTCGATGGTCAGTCCTTGGCGGTCACGGCAGAAGCGCAGCAGCAGGGTGACGGTGTCGCGGTAAGCCCTGACGGTATGGGGGCTGACATTGCGCTGCATGGGGAGGTAGTCGGTGAAAAAGGCCTGCAACCGCCCGGCGAAACTGGTGGTGGTCATGCCTGCTCCTTTCGCGGGATCACTTGGTCATACTGAGCCTGCAACGCCGCGATCAGGTCGGGATACATCTCCGCGGTCAGCCGGAGATAACTCTGGGTGCCACTGAGCGAGACATGGCCCAGGTAGGTGGCGAGCACCGGCAAGGCTACGCCGAGATCCGCGCCGTCACGATACCACCGCATCAGGCGGTGCACGGCGAAGGTATGACGCAGGTCGTGGAGTCGCGGCCCCTTGCCGCGGCCTTGATAGGAAATGCCACACTCCCAAAGGAGACGGCGAAAGGTGTCGTGGATGGTTCGGTCATGGAACACCCCTCCGTCCGGGGCGGGGAAGAAGGGCTCCGTGGAGGCTTTCTTCCCCAGGTGAGCGGTGGCGTAGCTCCGCAATCCCCGGGCGAGCGATGGGGCAACCGGAACCAACCGATCCTTGCGGAATTTGGCCTCGCGGATCGTCAGGACGCCGCGCGTGAGATCGACATCTCTGACCTGCAAGTGCAAGGCCTCATTCACCCGCAGTCCACATCCGTAGAGCAGCCGGAAGATAAGAGGGAACATGATCTCCCGACGGGGCGAGAAGACATGTGGCTGGATCTCATCAGCAGCGGCCAGCAACCTACCCATCTGCTCGTGGGTAAAGACATAGGGGACGAAGGACGATTTCCCCTTAGGGATCAGATGGTTGCCAGGAAGATAGGGGGCAAAGCCACGGCGGATCAGAAACAGGCAGAGTTGTCGTATGAGGCGGGCCCGACTCTGCTGAGTGCTGATACTCTCGTGGGGGCGCCTGCTGATCCACATCTCGACTACTGCCCTGGGTAAGTCTGGACTGGTTACCCCCTGCGCGAGGAGGAAGCGGTCAAGCGCGGCCAGCTTCACCGGTTCGCCGCGATAGCGGCAACCCAGGGCGCGTTTCTCATCCACAAATTGATGGAAATGGGGACCGAGGGCGCTGATATAGGTGATTTCGGTTTTGCGCTCACGCATGATGCACCGCCTCTGGATCGAGTGCGCAGTCTTGCAGTTGTGGCAGATCCACCTTGGTGTAGATACGGGTGGACTCGGTGCTGCGATGCCCCAGGATGTCGGCGATTGTTGGTAGCGGGATGCCGTTACTCAAGAGGCGGCTGGCGAGCGAGTGGCGCAAGGTATGCAAGCCGGCAGTTTGCTCGGGTGTCACCGGAATACCCGCCCGGCGGCGGTACTTGGTGATGATGTACTCCAGATTATCGTTATGGACGAAGGGGCAGAATGGCGTCTTGCACCACAGGAATACCTCGCGATGGACAACAGTGGGACGTCCATTGCGCAGGTAATCTATTAGTGCCCATCCAACCTCCTCCGTCAAAGGCAAGGCGAGCGGCTGGCCGGTCTTTGCCTGAGGCAACTCAATCCGTCTCTCCTCCCAATTAAGGTGTTCCAGCTGCAAGCGCACGATGTCCCCAACCCGCATTCCCAACCGGGCGGCGAGCAGCAGAATAGCGTAGTCCCGCTTGCCTTGGGGGGAGCCGCGATCCACCTGTGCAAGTAACTTCTCAACTTGCTCCGCGCTCCAAACCGTGGGGATCTTGGCGTGCCGGCACCGGCGGATATGGGGCATGGCGGCCGCCACGTCATCTTGGAGGATGTCTCGCCGCTGTAGGTAACGCAGAAAGCAGCGCGTGACAGCGGCCTTAATCGCAATTGTCCCTGTGCAGTGATGGGCCTGGGCAAGCAAGAAATCGGATGTGTGAGCCGCACGAATCTGGGACAGATGCTCGACGCCCGTGCGCTGGAGGAAAAGGAGTAGTGCCGGAAGATATTCCCGTCGCTTCCTGAGGCTTGACCGCCCCATACCAGTCCGTTCACACTCCCGTTCGTACTCCGCCAGGACCTGTTGAAAATGTGGGGACAAGGAAAGTCGCCGATCGGGATGTCGCTTGGGCTGGATGTGGCCGCACACCCAAAACTCGGTTAGCAGCCGTAGGGCGTTCAAGCGTCGCTTGAGGGAGCGCGGCATCGGTTGAGGGTAGTTGCCAGCGGGATATCCATTGCAGGCTAGGAAACGCTCCACCAACCCAACCGAGAACTGATTGGTCTTCTCCACATCGCGCGCAAAACGTTTCAGGGCTTCCCACACGCGGCCGTAGTCACCCCGACTACTGCGTGAGTAACCCGTCTCCTCCATCCGCCGCCGCGCTTGATCGATCAACTCTTCGATAGCCTGGCCCCCGCCGGCCTCCACCTGTACCTTCTCCATGATGCGCCTCCTTAAGTGATGTAGGGCTAAGCCCCAGTCCATCATGGAGCGCAGGATTATGTTGTGTAAAGGCCTCGACTTTCTCGTCGAATCGAGCGTGAATACAAGGTGGCACGTGGCCGACCGCTACATAATCACTCGCGCAGCATAATCCGGT
>Ga0315280_10011817_pt1 | contig 10663 bp, 7 predicted proteins | sample YL17G06_40_MG_FD_203697 | JGI IMG/M metagenome (GOLD analysis project Ga0315280, IMG submission 203697) | Sediment microbial communities from Yellowstone Lake, YNP, Wyoming, USA - YL17G06_40 | ecosystem: Environmental > Aquatic > Freshwater > Lake > Sediment | place: USA: Wyoming | collected... | reverse complement strand
AATACGATCATCCACCCTTGATCCCATTCTCAGCCTGCGGCGCAGCCATGCTCGTACGGAGATCAGCCTACGAGCGTGTTGGAGGTTTCGATTCAGCGTTCTACATGTACCTTGAGGACGCTGATCTTTGCTGGCGACTGTGGTTGGTGGGCTACGAGATCGTGTACGAGCTTCTGGCCAAGATCGCGCACTACTTCTCAGGCGCTACCGGACAAAGATGGATCGACCCGGGAAGACTCTACCTAGGCCACAGGAACCTTCTCCGAGCGATTCTCAAGAATTGCCAAACCTCTCTCTGGTGGGCTGTCCGCAATTATCTAGTTCTCAGCTTCCTAGTCGCTGCCGGCTATTCCTTCCTAGAGCCCGAGAAGGTCGTTCAGATCGTGAAAGCGATTGTGTGGAATCTGTCCAACCTCAAAGACACTTACGCGCGGCGACTCTCACTCCAAACGATAATCAGCAAGGACGAGATGCTAGTGCTGAGTAGAATGTATCCACGAGTCTCGACACACCAACCTCTAGAACACAGTGGGTTGAGGCATATCTTGGACATTTTGTTTGAGTACAACCAGTCTCCTTTGCAGTCGGATTGATTAGCATACGTGCTGCCAGTGATCTCGGAGCATGGGACTATTCTACGGCCGACTCTTGATGCGCGACAGTTTGGATCCACTCCCAGGTTTTCCTGACCCCTGACAGGAGTGACGTTTCCGGCCGCCATCCAAACTCCCGAGACACTCTTCGAGCATCTAGGACTATCCTGGTTGTCTCTCCCACTTGACCTTGCTGCATAGTCCTCCGCAGCCTCTTGTCATTTATCCTCTCGACATCATGAATGATTGATTGTGCGCAAAGATGTGCCTCTTCCAGAGCCAACATTGTAGACATGATATCTGTGCGGCTTATCCAAGGATCTAAGCATAACATCAACCAGATCATTGACAAAAATAGTCTCTGATGGTCTCACCGCCCCCAATTACGGGAACTGGTTCCTCAAGCAGAGCTGCTCGCAAGAGGACCGAAATGACGCCCTGCCGCGTCGTCCAGCCGCGCTGACCAGGACCGTACGGGTTCGCGATGCGATATACGATGCTATCCAACCCCTGCAGGCGGAGAAAACTCAGATACCTTTCAAGCGCGACTTTCACGATCGAGTGAGGAGTGACAGGCTCGAGGCGATCGTCTTCTGCAGCTGGGCATCTCGGTCGGAGACCGTACACTGTTGCCCCGGAAGAGGGAAACAGGATGCGATGGACACCCATCTCCTTCGAGTGATGTGATTGGGTTCCTGTGTGGGTGTCAATGTCTCTTGGAACAATATGACAAGATGCATCCGTATGTTCAAAGCTGAACCTCTCCGGTCGCTTGCTTCCATCGAAGTTCTGCTTGAGGCATGCGCCCGCGCAAAGAGTATTAGGCGGCTTCCGCTCAACGAGATCACGGACGAGGCTGGGATCTCACATGCCGAATGGCGCATCTGCAAAGGCGCGAAGCCATCACGACGGCTGCGAAGCTTCACCAGTAACTTGGCAAGATCCCAACAAGTATGCCCGACCCGCCAGTCTGGAATTTCAGGACGGGTCGGCCGTCTTCCATGGATATCAAGAGTACGTCCTGACAAAGGACTCGTTGGCCGTGTCTGGGGAAGACCCGGGCCTGCAGAAGAAACACGACTTGTTGGCCCATTTCTTTCAAGCCAAGTATCTAGGCCATAGAACAGTGCTCGATCTGGGTGCGAATGCGGGTTTCTTCTCTTTTTGGGCTTTGCAGAACGGAGCTGACAAAGCGGTTGCGTTGGACATGGATGAAACATACCTAACCATAATGGAGAATGCGGCGCGTAAGCTTGGGTTTGATCGTCTGGAAGTTGTCCGAGCGAATTTCTCTGAATGGAACAAGCCCTCGGATATCGTTCTAGCGCTGGCTCTTGTCCATTGGGTTTATTCCTGCACCGCTTTGTTTGGCAGCCTGGACTCGATAATTACGCGACTTGCCGAGCTGACCCGATATATGTTGCTGATCGAATGGGTTGATCCAGAGGACCCCGCGATCGGGTTTTTTCATCACATCGATTGGAATCGAGGATCCATTCGCGGTCCCTACACAAGAGTTGCCTTCGAAGCTTCGTTGGCACGCCATTTTGCAAGGCATCAATCTGTCGCCGAGGTTTCTCCAACGAGGAGATTATACGTGGCGTTCAAGAGTCTACACGATATTGACCTGTCAGGACCGCTACCATTCATCCTGCCGAAAGAGCACATCATAGCGAGCCGGTGTCTCGTAGTCCACGACGGCTTGCAGTACTGGAGCCGTGTGTATGATGACAAGAAGACAGTCCACAAACAGGCTACGCTAGACCTTGCCGAGCGCGAAGCCTACTTTCTCTCCCAGCTGAACAGCGACTATTTCCCTCGCGTATTACACAGCAAGTCACTGCAAGGATATTCAATTGTTACACTCGAGAAAGTTAAGGGTCTCCCTTTGAAAGAAGCCATGAAGGAGATACGCAGGACTTCTTCGAGTTTTTGTTCGTTTGTACAAGACTGCCTGAGTCTCGTGGCGGAACTGTGCAGAAATGGGATCACTCATCGAGATATCAGGGTGGATAATATGTTTGTTCGAAACGGAAAACCTGTTCTTGTGGACTTCGGCTGGGCAGTGTCCAGTCGGCGGCCATACATTACTCCAGAAGGATTAGGGGTTTCTGGCAGACCAACCGATGGCAGCTTCTGCGACATGTATGCAATAGGCAAAGTATTCGAGCAAATAAACCAACATCAATACAAGGCGTTTGACCACATCATAGAACTGATGACCGAGCAAGATGCCTCTTTGAGGGTTACTGACGCGCATGTTCTCAAGGTACTGTTCGAAACCGCTGCTGCGCCCACCCGCCACCAGAAAAGAAGGTAATCAGAGTGGGCGAAATGCGCAAAGAGAAGCACCCTCAAGGAAACCTTGCGGCCTACAAGAATGCGGTCAGCGAGCTTCTCGAACAGATCTCTAAGCGAAATCAACGCTTGTCATCTATTAGAGCGGAGCTATCCCGTGCCCAAGCGGTTTCAGAGGAAAGGGAGAGTCGGAGAGCCACTGTAGAATTGGAATTGAGCGAACGTTTGAAGGACCCTCTTGGAAAATTGCTCTGGATGTACTCGAATAGGCCTGATCTACAACAAGCTTTTCCAGAAGTCAGAGAAGGCGACTATTCACGCCTCCTGGATTGGGCGAAACAATGTATCTCCTCAGGGAAGGATGAGGCTCGCCAACGGCTTCGCACGCATGCCGATTGGTATGAGAACAATTCTTTGATTAGAATGCGAACTGAACAGCAAGAACTGAAGGAAAGACTTGAAGCCGTTGATAGCGAGCGATCTAGGCTTAATGATGAGTTGAATCAAACTAGAACAGAACTATCGCAACGTGAATCTAAAATTCAGACTTTGACGGATGAGCAATCTAGGCTTAATGATGAGTTGAATCAAACTAGAACAGAACTGTCCCATTTTCGGGAGGAACTGCTCGCCATTCAGGATAGTTTTGGGTACAATGCGGTACGATTCTTTACCACGCGTCTTGACCGATTATTACCAGACAATACTGGTCGTGGTGAGTTCCGCAAGATTGTTGTAGCAAGTCTCCGAATCGCCCGCAAACAGGGCATCGGCAGTCTAATGAAGCAAGTATTGGAGAAAGTCAGAAGGCGTGAATTCAGACTGATTGAATATGCCTTGAACCCTATTACACAAGGAAACAAGAACTTAAACCGGACAGCGATTCGCGAGGAATGCAGTAAGCTCGAACATAGGCCCAAGATCAGTGTCGTGATGCCGGTTTTCAACACTCAAGCTGATCATCTTAGGGATTCAATCCGATCTGTCACTGAACAGGCTTATCCAAACTGGGAGCTGTGCATCTGCGATGATGGGTCAACACATCTAGCAACGAAGAAAGTTCTAGAGCAATTCTTGAAAGACGCAGACCGCATAAGAGTTACATTTTCTGCAAGAAACGAGGGAATCGCAAAGGCGACAAATAGGGCTTTGTCCGTCGCTTCTGGCGATTACGTTGTGTTATTGGATCATGATGATGAGTTGACACCAGACGCCATTTTCGAGATAGCCAGGGCAGTGAATATTGATCCGAGCGTCGACATCATCTATTCAGATGAAGATAAGATAGATGAAGAAGGGCGGTACACAGAACCTTTCTTCAAGCCGGATTTCTCGTTACATACGTTGAGAAGTCAAAACTACCTAGTACACCTAGCCGCAATAAGAAGAGGACTTGTGGTCGATGCCAACGGATTAGACAGCGAGTTCGATGGCGCACAGGATTATGACCTGTTTTTCCGCATATTGGAAAGAACACAAAGAGTGCATCACATATCGAAGATACTTTACCATTGGCGCAAAAGTCCTTGCTCGGGTGCAAAGAATGCGCTCGCCAAACCGTGGATCTACGAGAAGGGCAAGCTAGCTGTTCAGAGGCATCTTACACGATTAGGGTACAAAGCTGCTGTCGAGATTGGCAAAGGGTGGGGGCTTTACAAGGTCAACTATCAGGTTGAAGGTGCTCCGGTTGTGGACATCCTGATTCCGACAAGGAAGATATCGCACATGAAAGAATGCCTCACTTCTCTAATCGGCAGGACAACATGGAAGAACCGTAGAATTTTCGCTATAATCAATGGAAAGGAAGACTATGAAGTGGTCGAGATGAAGGGTAAGTATTGTGAAGAGCTAGATCCTTTCACCGATCATGAGACAGGCCTGATTGGCCCCCAGCTTCAATACAACTGGTCAAGAATGAGCAATAGAGCCATGTCAGCAACAATTTCACCGTATGTCATATTTCTAAATGATGACACGCGGATAATCAGTGGAGATTGGATACAGAGTATGCTCCAGTACGCGCAACTCGAAGACGTAGGTGCTGTGGGTGCGATGTTGCTCTACCCTGACGGCACGATACAGCACGCGGGAGATTATATCACTGAAAGCGGAACCGGCGATCATTGTTTCAGCGGCATGGATTCAAATAGCTTCGAAGTGAACGGCTTGGCACAGTCCATACGCGAAACAAGCGCAGTAACAAGCGCATGCATGATGGTCAGACGCACTGTTTTTGAAGAACTAGGAGGCTTTGATGAGGAACTCAGAAACTACGATGACTACGATTTCTGTCTACGATTACGGGAAAGAGGGCACAAGATAATCTACACCCCTTACGCAAAAGCCTATCATTTGGAAAGCCCTACTAGGCCACAGATTCATGACGGGGGGATGCTGGACCGTTTATCGGAAAAGCACCCCTGGGCTAGAAGCGATCCATTCTACAGGTACGAGTACAGGACGATGTATCATAAACAAACGAAGCGTTCAATGTGGTGAACTCTTGCAGATGCTTCGCATTGGCAAGAGAAACGCGATTCTTCTTTGCCTGCTTATCGGATTCTGCGTAGCCAACAACTACGTATGGTTAACAATGGACTCGGTTCCGCCTGCTTGGGATGAAGCCTCGTACCTGACCTACAGTATTCAATATTATGACGTCTTGAAGCATTTCGACCCTGACGTTCTATAGGAATTTCGGCAGGATCGGTTCCTATCGACCGCCTCCTTTTTTTCTTTTGCCTTCATTGGCATATCCCCTTTTTGGATTGTCAAAACTTGTTGCGACGATGACGAACGTAATATTCTGGATAGTTCTGCTGCTGGCTTGTTATGGAATCGGCAGGGCATCACATGACGCAAACGCCGGTTTGCTAGCCGCTTTCCTTGTCTCCGTGTATCCTCCCCTATTCTCTCTATCCCGCCATTTCCTCCTAGATTTTGCCCTAACCTCCGTGGTCGCCCTAGGCTTCTTCCTCTTCATCAAGTCAGACGGTTTCAGAGCTAGGGCTGCCTCAATCGCCTTTAGGGCAGTCCTCGGAGCAGGGATGCTGATAAAATGGACGTACTTCGTGTTTATTATTGGACCATTGTTCATGATCTTGTTTGGATCTCTTTTCGGTATCCTTAGAGCTCGGAGGTCCGGCGAGCGTCGCGGACGGTGGTTCGGTGCATATTCTCGGAGAATGAGGAATTGTGCGATGGCCATATCGCTTGCGCTTATGATCTCGTCTGTCTGGTATCTGCCTAACATTAGATTGATTTATAGTTCGTTGGTCTGGGCTGGGTTTGGCCAAGGTGCGCTACCATATACCAAGGTGAATTGCTAGGCTACCAGTCTGTCACCTTTTACATTTTCGGGCTGATAGAAGGGATTTCTCTTCTTTCTAGCATTCCTTATCTCCACAATCTACTCACTTAGATCCCATAGCAAGAATCTTGTTCTTCTTTTGGTCTCCTTGGCGATACCCAATGCGGTCTTCACTTTGATTATGGATAAGGACACAAGGTTCATGATTCCGGTTCTCCCGCTCATAGCTGTAGCGTCTGTCATTGGAATTTCGAAGATACCGAAGAGGCGCTTGAAAGCGTTGGTAATCCTTTCACTCGCGTTTGTAGGCATGGCGCAATTTCTAGCGTGAATCGAGAATCCAATCCCTGCAAACCGAGAGGACCACTCTGACCAATGAGTTGAACCTCGCTAGGACGAGCCTGACTCAGCGTGAATCAACAATCCAAACCCTGGAAACTGACCGCTCGAGCCTAGTCAGACAACTTGGAGAGGCAAAGAGAGAACTCTTGGAGATCCGGCACAGCCTCGGCTACAAGGTCATGAGATTCTATGGCTCCCGTATCGACAGAGCACTACCTGACGGCACGTCTAGGGGCGTATTCCGAGATATAGTCGTGGCAAGCTTGCGTGTGCTGACAGAGCAAGGCGTAAGAAACTTCACCCGACAGGCCATCGACAAGATCAAGCGCAGAGAGTTTAGAATCAGTAAACCAGGGCAAACAAGACCTTTCTTGGTGACTATCGAGAGACCTCCGAGCACTTGACAGCTACGATATCGCGCTCATAAGCAGACCCCATAATGCTCTGATCGCCATGGAGCTTGTGAGGAGAACCAACCCCAAGGCGCGGGTGATATACGATGCCGAAGCGCTGTGGTATCGCCGAGAGCAGCTTAGGCGCCGCCTTGGATTCAGTTCCTCTTATCCAAGATTCGAATCTGCGAAGGCTGAATTCTCCATAATAGAGTCCGCAGATTATGTCATCTCAGTCTCAGACGCTGAGAAGGAACTGATATCACAGAAGCTTGGACGAAGCAGTCGGGTCATCCTTCTGGGGCACCCCCATGCGGCTAATCCTACACGGACGCCGTTTGAAGAGAGACAGGACCTGCTCTTCCTTGGGGGATCTAAGAGCTCTCCAGGCCCAAACGATGACGCGGCCATCCACTTTGCAAGAACAGTCTTCCCCAGAATTCAACATAAGATTCCTGGAATCAGATTCATCATCGCCCGAAGCAACGTTCCGCAATCGGTCAAAAGGCTTGCCTCAGATTCTGTCCTAGTGATTGGCTATGTGGAGGATCTTAAACAACTCTACGAGAGCGCTCGCGTCTTTGTTGCACCGATCAGGTTCGGATCGGGAACTATGTGGAAGGTGACAGAGGCAAGGAGCTACGCGCTTCCCTGCGTCCTCTCAACAGTGGCGGCAGAAGGTGGAAATCACAGATGGAGAAGAAGCGCTCATCGCGAATGACGAGCATGACTTCGTCGAGAAGACGATTCGACTTTACCAAGAGAAAGCTCTGTGGACTCGCATAAGAGAGCGCGAGCTGGAGTATGTTGCGGAGAATTGTGATCCAATTGTGTGGGAGAGGAACTTGGATCAGTTTCTCAAGAGGGTCTCACAATCTGCAGCCTTTCAGCAAGGATCCTAAGCTTGCGGCGACCGGTGCAACGAGCAATGCCACCGGTGAGCCACAACTTGGCCCGCATTCGATACGCAGAATTCGCAAGATACCGGAGGATGTCAAATCATATGCAGCCGCAAAGAGCCGCCTGTTTGTGGATGCTAGCTACAGGCATGACACCTACAAGCACCTGCCTGCTCGGTTGGAACGCTTTCTCCGTGACAGGCCCGACAGATCGGACATCTGGAAACACTACGCATCAGAACAGTACAGGAAGAAGGAATATGTGAAAGCACTGGGGGGCTTGAGATGGCTGTGGCAACCCACTGATGAATGAATGCCCCCTCTGACACCGAAGATGAAGCGAAGACTCTTTATCAACTCATGACAATGTGCTATTTGCAGTTGGGTTGCATGCATGTCAAAATCCCTTCAAATCGCGAATCACCTCGACGCCGGCGTGTTCCTAGGTAGTTCCGAGCCGTCTGTGCTTCCTGAAGGGGCAGTTTTGGATCAGTGGTTTCGAGGAAGAATCTGGACAAAGGCCCTGAAGGCACCGTCGTATTACCAAACTTACTCTCAGCGCTGGGGTCACAGGACTGCTGCTCGAAAGATCCTGCAACACATGTTAAGGCGACATTCGTCCCAGTGACGCCGGGCGGGACAGTATCTTGCGGAGTGACAGGAAAGGGAAAATCCTCGGGTGCATTGTTCTCCTTGCGATAGTTGTAATATTCTTTTGGCGAGTGTTTCTTTTCGGTTACGCCATCACTGGAGACGACATCATCTTTGGATATTATCCTTGGGCAGCAAATCCTCCGGCCGGATACGCAGGCCCTTCGAACCCAGTCATAGATGATGGCACCAGAGTCCTCAGACCCTGGGCAGAGTTTGCCTCCCAATCGATCAGGGAAGGCAAGCTACCCCTTTGGAACCCGTTCATGGGCGCAGGCGCGCCATTTTTCGGAAATATCATAACAGCTGTGTTCTATCCCTTACACTTCCTGTACTACCTCGATGTCCCTCTAGGCAGGACATTAGGGGCTATCTTAACACTCCTGCTTCCCGGTGCGTTCATGTACATTTGGATGCTCGAGAGAAAGACCGGCGTATTCCCTGCGCTGGTCTCCAGTGTCGCCTTCATGCTCTCTGGGGCGGTAGTCCTCTGGATAACATTCGATTTAAGTCTAATCTGGGCCCCATTAGCATTCTACTTGACAGACAGACTGGTCAAGACGCCGAAAGCCTCTTCCATTTGCGGTCTGGCCACAGTAGTCCTCATAGAACTGCTATCCGGGCCAGAGTGGGAAATCGTAGCCTTCATCGCGCAGATCAGTTACCTTGTGTTCCTTCTTGCGATCGAGTCAACAGGTGAGATTGGCACAATTCACCGAACCAAGAGCTTTCTTGCGAGCGCAGGGGCATACTGTCTAGGCTTTGCTGCTGCATCAGTTCAATTGCTCCCTTCTGTTGAGTACCTTCTCGAAAGTGAAGTATGGATCTCGCGCTCATCGAGGCCAGTGGCAACGTTCTTACAGCCAAGCTATTTGGCAACAGCCGTATTCTCCGACTTCTTTGGGAATCCGGTGATAGGGTCACGCAACTGGTTCGGTCCGTTGAACTACAACGTTATTAATTCCACGTATGTTGGCCCAGTTGTACTAATTATCGGATTCTGCTCCCTCGTTTTTTCGAGAAGAAGGACGAGACTGTTCTTCGCCACCTTAGCGATCTTCAGTGTACTATTTGCCTACGCACCAGGGTTCAGTCAGTTGATCCCATTCCTCAACATGGTCGACCCAGTATACGTGGGAATGCTCTTTCCGCTATCACTTGCGGTGCTTGCAGGTTTCGGTACGGAAGGACTCTGTCGTCGGTTTCGCAAGAACACAGCCCGAAGCTCCGCGATGTGGGTATTTGTTGTCTCAGTTGCGCTGTTGCTGGCCTTCGTGTTTATCAAACCCGACATTGTGACATTCTGGTCCCCTAAGAATCCGCGAGTCGAGGGAATATTGGGCGCTGCAATTCTGACAGGAACCACAATTGGAGTCTTGGCACTTCGGTCTGCTCATAGAATTGGCCACAGGCAATTCCAAGCACTCATTTTCCTGAGTCTTCTCACGAGTATGATCCCCTTCGGAATGGATTATAACCCGCAGATAGCCCCGGGATCTGTCTACCCGATGCCATCGACTCCCGCGATACAGTTGCTGACCCAAGATAGGGGAGTGTTCCGCATCATGGGGCTAGGTGGCTGCTGTACCTTCCCAGACAACATAGCGATGAGTTATCGCCTTCGCGATGTGCGCATCTATGATGCTTTCACTCCTCAGCATTACGGAGAGCTGCTTCGGTTAGCGACTGATTGGCAGGCAACAGCATCACCCATTACGAAGATCAAAAACATCAACCTAGTTCGGCTGTTGAACGTCAAGTACATTATCACGCCTCCGGCCCAAGATCCGGGAATACAGGAGCTCGTGAGCGAAGGATCCCTGACCGGAGTATACGAAGGAAAGGACGCGCGCGTTTTCCTTGTCAGAGGATACATCCCGGCGGCATTTATCGTCCACCAAATTGTTATTGCACGAGACTCCTCCGAGTCGCTGGAAGCCCTGGCTTCTCCATCTTTCGACCCAGCAACCACTGCCGTGATTGACGAAGGGAACACGAAAGGTTTCGTGAACTTCACAACCACATTCCCAAGCCAAGAACAAGTCAACATTATCCAATATGAATCGACGTCTGTCCTGATCGAAGTGACCGCCGCGAAAGATGGATACGTGGTGCTGACTGACAACTATCTGCCCGGATGGCGAGCCTACGTGGATGGCAATGAGACGCCAATCCTGA
>Ga0315280_10011816_pt1 | contig 10663 bp, 9 predicted proteins | sample YL17G06_40_MG_FD_203697 | JGI IMG/M metagenome (GOLD analysis project Ga0315280, IMG submission 203697) | Sediment microbial communities from Yellowstone Lake, YNP, Wyoming, USA - YL17G06_40 | ecosystem: Environmental > Aquatic > Freshwater > Lake > Sediment | place: USA: Wyoming | collected... | reverse complement strand
GCAAACCTGAAGGAAGGGTTCGATAGGCTCGAGACTGTCATAGATGAGCTGAGAAAATAGCCCTAGACCGTGTGGGATTCCAGCATGCACGTTGAAGCACTCAAATGCATTTCGTGTTCGACGGAATACGCGTATGGAAAGCTCTTTTCATGCGACAAATGCCAAGAGTTGCTGGACGTAGTTTACGACATGGGCTCGGTTGCCGAGGCCTTGTCAAAGGGGCAATTCGGCAAAGGTAGCAGCCTAATTGAGAAGTATGCGCAGCTTCTTCCAGTCAAAGGAACTAAACCTCCCGTCTCGCTGGGAGAGGGCGATACACCGCTCCTGACCAGCCACCGGCTTGCTGAAGCCATGGGGCTCAAGAAGTTGTATCTGAAGGACGAAACGAGGAATCCCTCCGGAACTTTCAAGGACCGATCAGTCTCCGTCGGCGTCACCGTCGCGAGGGAGAATGGTGTCATAGACGTGTCGACTGCTTCGACGGGAAACGCTGGCGCCTCTCTAGCAGCATATTCGGCAAAGGCGGGCATGAAATGTCGAATCATTATCCCGGCCACCGCAAGTCCGACCAAACTGGTTCAGGCGATGGCTTATGGGGCGACGATTATTCCGATTCAAGGATCTGTTGACGCGGCACTCGGTCTTCTCAGAGAGGCCTATGACGCGTGGGCATGGTACCCCATACCGACCTCTGGTCCAGTCAACCCGTATCAGGCTGAAGGCGCAAAGACGATAGCATACGAGATCTCGTCGCAGCTGAAGGATAACCCGCCGGATTGGGTATTCTATCCGATTTGTGGCGGAGACAACATCGCCGCCAACTGGAAAGGCTTCAAAGAGGTTGAAATCCTGAACATGGCTGGCAGACCGCCTAGGCTTGTGGGCGTTCAAGCGAGCGTCTGTGATTCTTTGGTGGAACCGCTCCGGGAGGGGCACGAGCGAATACGTACGATGAAGAACCCTCGGACGATTGCCTCAAGCATATGCATAGAGTATCCTCCTACTGGGCTGGCGGCTCTGAGGGCGATTAGGGAGTCAAAGGGCGTCGCGATCGGGGTTGCTGACGAAGAGATGCTGGACGCACAGAGTCTTCTGGCGGCCCGAGAAGGCATTTTTGCTGAACCCGCTTCTGCATCTGTTGTGGCAGCGCTCAGGCGCTTGGTTGATCAGGGCGTCGTTGCGCGAGACGATACAGTCGTCTGTGTGATCACCGGAACCGGCCTGAAGGAAACAGCGGTCTTGAAAGAAAGGTACATTCTTCCACCGCCTGTTCCCGCGACGAAAGAAGGCATAGCATCGGCGGCCTAGGACTTCAAAATGGCCGTACGGCCACGGCCTACCTAGGGACTATCCGACAGAGAATTGGCTACAGATTATCCGTCCACGAACTACGTATTTGGACCACGCTCGACTTCTTCGACTTCTCGGTACCATTGCTGTCTGGGCCCTATCTTTGCTCGCATCTTCCATCCCATTGACTTCGGGGCTTTCTCAATCTCCTCCTCGAGAAGCCGTATCTTCGAAGCGATATCAGCTCTGTCCGAGTCCTGTAGGACCTCGTACTGTTTCAGCGATTCCGCGATCCTCGTCAAGTTCAGCTTTGAGGTGTAATAGAATCCCCAGTCCTTCGATAGAAGATCCGAAATGTAGACGGTATCAATGCTCTCTTGGTTGCTCGCTGAGACATCATGTTCTCGCAGAAGAACCATGCAATCTTTGACATCCTTCTCAGTGATCTTGACTATCTGTAGCTTCTGGAGCAGAAGATCGGCCAATGAAATTGTCGGATAATCCACGCTGAGTCTTTGTCTGAAGTCAATAGTATGGCACATTTCGAGTCGATCGAAAAATATGTCTGCAACGCGTCTATTATCCGGGTCATCCAAAATGTATCTGTTCAAGTAGCGCATTATCATGACCCTCCGTCTGTCAAATTGATATCCCATTCTGAGGAGGAAGTCTAGAACCGAGTCCTTCTCTGAGCTGAGGGCCATGAAGTCGATGTCGGATATCTCCCTGAGTAGGGCCTCATGAAGATATGAGAATCTTGGGCAGTGTATCCTAATCGCGGTAGCTCCCATGACTCTTAACGTGATTTTGTTAGGCCCGGCGCTATCCACTAACCTCCGGGCTTCTTCTGTGAAGCTAGAGAGAGGCACTCAACATCGCTCCGCAAGCGGTTCTCCTGAACATCCTAGCGTCTGGTAAGCATTGTAGATTTCAAAGTTTCTTCAAAGGTCTGCTATCGCGTGCATTGGCGGTGGCCTAGTCATGCTCGCGTCAAGGGTCTAAACGGTGCTCCTAACAATCTGCAGGAACTCTTCCTCAGTAAGCGTCCGCTTGTTCGCCTCGGCAGTTGTCTTGACTTTCTCGAGAATTGCATCGACAGCAGTTTCAGGAACTGTCAGGCCTAGTTTTTTGGCCGCGTAGAATATGGAGTCTCTGCCGCTCTTCTTGCCCAAGAGTATTCCTATCGGCTCGTGACCCACTAGGTCGGGAGTAAAGGGAAATATCTCAAGAGGCATGTTTTGTGGTTCGAGTCTGGACCACCATCCAGTTATGATTCCCGACTCGGTCTTGAAGATATTGTCTCCTACAATTGGCGCGTTCACGGGTAGCTTCTGGCCGGTTACCTGCTCTACAAGCTTTGATAGGCCTCGGAGCTTTTCCAGTTTGACTCCGGATCTCACTCCATACAGAAGTTGCAGGGACATCATGGTCTGCTCTAGAGAGGCGTTGCCCATCCTTTCTCCTATGCCGTTCACTGTGGTGTGAATAACCTCTGCTCCCTCCGCTACCCCCGCAATAGTGTTTGCGACCGCGAGTCCGAAGTCGTTGTGGCAGTGTACCTCGAGCGGTTTCTTGACTCGTTTCTTCATACTCCGAACCAAGTGGGCAAAGCCTGGGGGAGAACACACTCCGAAGGTGTCGACCACTGTCAGTGAGTCCATATGACCTCTGGTTGCGACTGCGTTGATGAGTCTCCAGCACGCTTTGAAGCTTGCACGCGATGAGTCTATTGTAAAGAAGGTCACGTAGAGCCCGTGGTCGTGCGCATAGGCGGTCGCCTCCACCGAGAGATCGATGGCTTTCTTTTCAGGCCACCCGTAGGCATACTTGATTATATGATCGCTTGACGGGACCTCCATAACCAATCCATCTACGTCTGCCTTCAAACCGAGGTCAACATCGCTCTTGGCACAGCGCGCAAATGCAAACACCTTGGAAGCAAGACCCTCATGTGCTATAGCCTTGACAGCCTCAGCATCTTCCTTCGAGACTGCCGGCATCCCAGCTTCAATCCGGTCTACGCCCGCCTCACTTAGCGCCCGTGCGACTCGAATCTTCTCTTCTTTGCGAATTACTATGCCAGCCTGCTGTTCGCCATCTCGTAGAGTGATGTCGTGAACCCGCACTTGCTTCGGAAGCTTCAGTCCTTGCCTCGCTGCCTTGCTGTAGTTATAGTGACTTACAAACCACTGAGCCGTTTTCCAGAGCTGTGTCTTCCTTGCCAACGCAGAGACCTCTCACGCCGTCATCAGGTCGCCTCAGGGATTCATAAGCCTTCCCGACGTAAAGCAAAGCCGTCAATTCCCTTTACGATCGATCGTTCTGTTTGCCCCGAACTGTCAAGTCTTAAATACGTAGACGCGGGCAGAAGCTACTGGGAAAACCTATGGCAACTGAGAAGCTGTTCGTTAGGAAGGCTAGCGGACTCGTAAGAGGAATGTCAGGGACAGACGCTTTGATAGGAAACATTCTTTTGGCGAATCTTATCTACGGCGCCGTAGGATTGCTATTCGTGCCCTCAACTTACCCGGGCTCTCACTTGGTTTGGTCGATATTTTTCGCGATCATTGCAGCCGCATTTCTTGACGCAGTCTACGTGCTCTTCGGAGCCACTTTTCCCGTTTCAGGGGGAGACTACGTATTCAATTCGAGAACTCTGTCTCCAGCTCTAGGATTCGCGGCCAACGCGGCTATGATACTGTTTGCTGGCCTATTCATCAGTATCTACGGCAACTGGTCCATGACGATCGGAATGGCAGGTTTTCTTTCGACACTTAGCTTAATGACGAACGATCCCGGACTAATGAGTATCGCAATGTTGGTAACTCAGCCGGCGATAGTTTTCCTGATAGCGACGATCATTAACGTCCTGATCGTAGCGATTGTTCTGACAGGTCTAAGGCCCAGCATGGTCGCTCAGAAGATACTCTGGATTGTCGGTATGATCGGCGTGTGTGTAGCAATATTTGTCATCGCACTGACCCCCCATGATGTCTTCGTAAGTAGGTTCAATGCGCTTGCATCATACACGGGTGTCGTGGAGACCGGTGGGCAGGAAGGTTTCCCCGTAATGCAACAGTGGAATGACAGCTGGTTGGCTCTAATGGCGATCGGCTTTTCTGGATTGACGGTGCTCTATACCCAGAACAACGTGTACGCTGGCGGAGAGCTCCAGAACCCTAGGAAGAACATGCTTTTCTCGATAATGGGGGCCTTGGCCATACTGGCCCCACTGACCTTGATCATGGCGTACGGCATGCAATTCGTCATAGGGGACCAATTCCTAGGAAGCCTTTACTACCTGCAACTTGTGGGCAAGAGCCCTCTCCCAGTTCCGGCGTCGTACAACTTGTTTGCTAGCATTTGCGCACCCAACGTTGTTCTGGTATGGATCATGGGCCTCGGATTCATATTGTGGCCGTTCGGCACAATGATATTCGTCTACACGTTTACGAGCAGGTCCGTTATGGCGTGGTCGTTCGATAGAATCCTGCCTGACAAGCTTTCTGAAGTCAGTCGCAAATACCACGCGCCAACCTACGCTATACTGTTCATCTTCGTCTTGTCAGAAGCCGCGCTGATTCTGTACACGTGGTCTGTGGCTTTCGTGACTTTCGTCGCGGCAAGCGCCATTAGCTGCACAATGGCATTTCTGTTTACGTCGATTTCAGGCATAGTCTTTCCGTGGCGGAGAAAGAGACTGTACGAAGGTTCACCTGCTCAGAAGAACATTGGCAAGGTCCCGCTGATCGCTGTGGCAGGCTTGATATCAACCATATTCATGATTGTCCTGCTCTACGGTCTAGTCGCTTGGCCCTATACATTTCCGCCGTTCGCAGAGCTAACGACGACTGAAGCAATCCTTGCAAGGACCTGGTACATCGTATGGTCATTGGTCTTCTTCTGGGGAGCCTTCGTCGTCTACTACATCAGCAAGTACGTGAGAAAAAGACAGGGCATAGACTTGGATATGATATATAGCGAAGTCCCGCCTGCCTAAGCCTTCTGCAAAGAACTCCTTTTTCTTTTTCTCTTTTCTTTTCCTTTCCGTAGATGTGTTCTGAGAAGCTTTACCCAGAAGTAAACATAGTTGATTTTACCCCTTTTTCGTCGAGATTTACTATCGCGCCCTTGAGCATGCCTTGTTGATACTCACTTCCGGGATTGAGGCACAATGTTCGCCCGACTTTACGGGCACCTTTTGATTCGTGGATATGACCGTGCAGACCAAGGAGGGGTTGGTATTTGTCTACAGCATGCTTCACGGCTTTGCTCCCAACCGGGATCATGACTACTCGCCCGGTGCTCACCACCTGTTTGAGGTTCTCATCTAACTTGGGCGCCATGTCTATGCCGGAGTCGTAGGGGGGACAATGAAGGTTGAAGACGCAGTTTTCGATGTTTTTGACCTGTGAAGCCATTGCGTCGATTCTCTTCTCCAACGCCTCCTCATTTTCTTCCCTAGGTGTATCCCAAGGGGTGGGGTTGCTCCATCCAGTGCTGATCATCTCGTGAGTGCCGTCCAAATCGACAACCTTGCCTTCAGGGTTGACGACGTAGTCTGACTTCGCGAGTTCCTTATCTATCTCGAATCTGTCATCATTTCCGGGGAGGATGTAACACCTAATCCCTGACCCCTTCAAGTTCTGCTCGATCAGGGAAACAGAGTCCCGGATTCTTTTGACCATCATGTCGGCAAAAAGGGCGTCGACCCTTGTGGGGTCGTCATGGAGGCCTTTCAAGTCGTCCTCCGACGCAACCAGTGGGTAGAATCCTAGGTTAGCAATTCTGTTTTCGAGAGTCTTGACATCACTGTCACTGACTATGTGCGTCTGTGAAAGAAAATCCGCCTGGTAGGGTCCGTCTTTCCTCTTGATTATGGGAACGATGGCCTTGCCTGTGAGATCGCCGTCGAGAATGACGATATTGGCCTTGTAGAATCGGCCGGCGTTGACAAACTTTCGGAAGACAACGTCGGAACTGTGGACATCGGTTGCGTAAAACAGCCTGATCATCAGTTGAGCGGCTCCGAGCGTAGAGCGGTTTGTGCATGGTATTTAAGTCTGATTCGGCGGCGATAGAGTTCGATGAGCTGAGACGTGCCTGAATGAAACGTCCTTGGAACGGCGCTTGCAACAACTTCGCTCTAAGAGAGAGCAACGACATAGAAGATAGGACTGTGACGCCAAGGTATGCAAGAGGACCGAAAGACACAATATGAAGATGTTTCCGCGATTTGATTGGAATGGGCTATGAATGCAGGCCAACTAGCCGAAGAATGGATTATTGCGATGAATGCGCATGATGTCGAACGCATGGCAGCATTACTTACTGAGGATGCGGTGGGCGACGAGGTTGCGGAGTCTGAGCCTAGATGGGGGCGTGACAGGATCGCAGAGGGCTACCGCGAAGTCTTCGCGGGATACCCAGACTGCGTGGCAGAGAGAGTGAACCGCGTAGTAGACGAGGATCAAGCTGTGGTTGAAGTCAGATTCAAAGGAACCAACAAGGGCCCATTCCGTGGCACCCCGGCGACCGACAAACCTATCGACCTCAGAATAGCGTACATAATCAAGGCGAGACGAGGAAAGATAGAACGCGTAACAGAATACTATGATCTGGTTACGCTTCTCACTCAACAGGGAATGATGCCCAAGTAGCTGCGAATCCCGTTCATGTCCCGGTCGCGAAGGAATCCTTCGTTGATCGTAGTTTCGTGATCTGCTCGACGAGAGTCGGAACCACGTCGCGGAAGTCTGCCACAATTCCAAAGTCGGCTGCCTTGAAGATGGGCGCGTTGGGGTCCTTGTTGATCGCTACGATTACTCTTGAATCCTGTATTCCTACAAGATGTTGCATCGCACCCGATATGGCTATTCCAATATAGAGTCTAGGGCGGACCGTTTTCCCGCTTTGCCCGATCAATTGATCCTCTGAGGCCCACTTCTCATCAACCGGAGGTCTCGTGGCCCCTACGGCTGCGCCTATTGATCGAGCAAGCTCCTCAACTAGCCTCCAATTGTCGATGCTTCCGACTCCCCAGCCTCCAGCAATCACTACGTCAGCTGTGTCGATCGGTGCGGCTCTCGGCTCCTCCGTGACGATGTCCAAGATCTTGATGTTTAAATCCTCTTGCTTGAGATCGACAGGAATCTTCAGGACTTCCCCACGTCTCCCCTCAACAATCGTAGGGGGTATCATAACGCCAGGCCTCACGGTCGCCATCTGTGGCCTATGCTTTGGACACACGACGGTAGCCATTACATTCCCACCAAATGCTGGAACCACTTGCAGAAGTTGACCTTTCTCGTTCACATCCAAGCCCACGCAATCAGCAGTCAACCCAGTGCACAGTTTCGCTGCTAGCCTTGGAGCTAGGTCCCTCCCCGTGGAAGTCGAACCTAGGAGAAAGATCTCAGGGCGTTTCTTCCTCGCTAGGTCGCTAATGATGGCCGCGTAAGCTTCACTGTGATAAAACGTGAGCAATTTGTTGTCGGCGAGGTAGACCTTGTCCGCACCATACGCCACAAGCTCACCAGCCAAATGCTCCACATCGTGGCCGAGCAGCACAGCCGCAAGATCCGTGTTCAACTTGTCGGCTATCTTGCGGCCGCAGCCGAGCATTTCCATGCTCACAGTCATCAGCCTCCTGTGGCTTTGCTCGCATAACACCCATACGCCCCGACAAGCCGTCATGCCGATCTCCTCGACAATGGCGCCCAATCACAGGACTCCGAGTTCGCGGAGCCTCTGAACGAGAAGCTTTGATGCCGTGTCAGGCGCTCCGCTCAGCATCTCTCCTCTCCGCTCCATTACTGGAAGGAATAAGTCAGCTACTTGCGTTGGAGACCCCGAGAGACCAATCCTACTGCTATCAATATCCAGGTCTCTGGAGGTCCACACTCGAACTTCAGCCTGCATTGCCTCTGAGATTCTCATAAGCGAGACATATCTTGGAACGTTAATCTCTTTGACAACGGAGAGCACTAGAGGCATTCGGCCCTCGATCACCATGTACCCATACTCTAAGGCTCTTTCAACACGAACGATCCCCCGTTCGAGAATCTGGATCTTTCTCGCGTACGTCACATGAGGTACTCCCAGAAACTCTGCGATCTCCGGCCCGACTTGGCCCGTTCCTCCGTCCAAGCTCTGATTCCCGCAAAGGATCAGATCGAACTCTCCTAGCTTCTTTATTGCAGCAGCAAGGGCATACGATGTCGCGAGCGTGTCTGCTCCGGCGAATGATCTGTCAGATAGCAGGACAGCGTCATCGGCCCCGATGGCTATCGCCTCGCGCAAGCTGTCGGTCGCCGTCAACGGCGCCATACTGATTGCGGTGACTATGCCTCCGAATCTTTCCTTTATCCGCAACGCCTCTTCGAGGGCGTGTTTATCCAGAGGATTCAGTACGCTGGGGATCCCTTCCCTCCTCAAGGTTTTCGTCACAGGATCGAGGGCGAGTTCGCTCCAGTGACGAGGGTCGGGAACGGGCTTGACGCAGACAATACTCTTGACAGGAGACAAGATACGCCCTCAAGAAAAGTACAGAAAAGAGTCAGGCTAAAGTCAAAGCCTTCCTTGCCATCACAAGCCGCATTATGTCTGAAGTCCCCGCACCTGCAATGAGAAGTTCCGCATCCCTAAGGAGCCGCTGCGGAGCCAGCTCTCTCATACATCCATACGCCCCGAAGACATCTATTGTCTTCTTGGCGCATCTCACAGCCGCTTCAGCGGCCCAGAACTTCGCCATCGCGTTCTCAGCGTCGCATCTCTCACCCTTGTCGCGCAACCAAGCCGAATAATATGTCAGTAACCTGCTAGCCTCATAGTCCATGTATATGTCCGTCAGGTTCCATTGGACCCCCTGAAGTTCGCTGATAGGTTTCCCGTACAGAACTCTCTGCTTGGAATACCTCACAGCCTCTTCTAGGCACGAGCGGACGATGCCGAGGGCGGCACAGGTTATTCCCGGCCTTCCCACATTGCTTATCGCACTCAACGCGATCCTAAGGCCATCGCCCTCTTTCCCAATCACATTCTCCTTTGGCACTTTACAATTCTCAAGAACTAGCTCACCAGTGTTGCAGCCTCTAAGCCCGAACTTGTTCTCCTCTCTACCGGGGCGGAATCCGGGAAAGTCGGACTGCACAACAAACGCGGTAAGGCCTTTGGTGCCTTCGCCTGTCTTGGCAACTATCCCAAGGACTCCCGCCAGATGCGAATTTGTTATGAAACATTTTCTGCCGCTTATGACGTATTCATCGCCCTGAAGCTTCGCTGTTGTCTGTATTCCCATAACGTCAGATCCGCCCGTCGACTCGGTCACAGCGAATGTAGAGAGTTTCTCCCCTCGTGCTAGGAGAGGCAACCACTTTTTCTTCTGCTCCTCCGTCCCGTCAGTAACGATAGGGGAGATCCCTAGATGAGTTATCTGTAATGTGTTCGCCATCGCCGCCGATACGCGACCTATCTCCTCCAGCATGATCGTCCTGGCGATGTGGCCCATTCCTAGTCCGCCGTACTCGCGTGGAACCATCACTCCCATGAATCCGAGCTTCGCCATCTTCTCTAAGATGTCCATTGGAACCTTGCCAGTCTCATCCATGTTCTGGACTTTGGGCTTGATCTCAGCTTCAGCGAATTCTCTCACGCTCTTCCTGAGCATCTCCTGTTCAGGAGTAAGTGCAAAGTCCATCAGATTCGCCCAAGAGATTCTGTGTCAATGTTTAGCTTAAGACTTGCTGAACCACCGATCGAGATTCAAGATGTCCAGCCGCATGCCGCCTCGAAAGACGGATCAGGGCTGGCTCAGAATTCCAGGCATGTTAGAACAGAACTCAAGCGAACAAGAATGTTCTGTGATAGAACTCCGCCTCGTTCATTTGTGTTCTATTGCGAAGGATATCGTAACTTGAGTCGAAATTGTGAACAGGGCCTTCGTTGTGTGCTACGTATGCTATTCTGGAGATGGGGTGGTTCGGGTCGGGCGTGGTTCCGTCCTTTATCATCAACTGAGCATAGGCGGCGTCGACCATCGCGATAGCGGACAAAATGTGCTCCTCGAATTCCATCGGGCCGTAGGGGACAAAGTTGGCTCCGGATATGACGTGGTTTCTAATCGGCATCTACGAGAACGTGCCCGCAGATATCTTGGAGGCTCTGCAGATGGATGGCACCTCGCGGATCAGAGCCCTCTTCAGAGAGGTCATACCGCTAAGTCGCTTCGGTTTCTTCCTGATACTGGTTTTCTCTTTCGTCACTTCATGGAACGACCTTATGTTCGCAAACACTGTGGGAATCGTCAGTGTGAAACTGTTGCAGCCGAGAATTCTCGAATTCATGTCGGGGGGAAGAGTGCTGTATACGCAGA
>Ga0315280_10011815_pt1 | contig 10664 bp, 7 predicted proteins | sample YL17G06_40_MG_FD_203697 | JGI IMG/M metagenome (GOLD analysis project Ga0315280, IMG submission 203697) | Sediment microbial communities from Yellowstone Lake, YNP, Wyoming, USA - YL17G06_40 | ecosystem: Environmental > Aquatic > Freshwater > Lake > Sediment | place: USA: Wyoming | collected... | reverse complement strand
ATTCCCACTATAATAGACATTATTCCGCCGTATAAAAGAATTGAAAAGAAATTATGAGCACCTGCATCTTCCCTGTATTTTCTCCTGAAAAAGAAGCCAAAGGCTGCGAGAACTAATCCATAAATTGCATCGCCAAGTGCTATACCAAAAAATAATGAAAACAATATGGCAATAACAGGTACCGGGTCAACATTAGAATAAGATGGCACACCAAATAGTTTTACTAAAAATTCAAAAGGCCTAAAAAGTGGAATATTTCTTAGAGAAACTGGCACAATGTCATCTTTTTCAGGATCTGAAATCATTACAATACAATCTTCATCGTTAGACACTGCTAAGATTTTATTTAGTTCAATCTCTTTTACAAAGCCTCTTAAAAGAGCAACTTCTTTTCCTTGCAAAAAATTCTCCAAAGTATTGTCTTTGAATTTAAGAGAATTATAAAAATCCTTTAATGCAAGGAGATTTATTTTGAATTTATAGTAATCCTTTATTTTTGATTTTATTACAGTTTTCTCTTTTTCGATCTCGCTAAGTCTTAAGTTTATTCTTTCAACTTCTTCTTCTATAAAGCCTGTAATATTCTCTAAATGTGGAATTATAGAAACATTATACTTTTTAATTAGACTATTTACTCTGTCGTCGTCCTCATTGAGATAAAGTATAAATGCCTTTGTACTATCTTTTTCGGTTTCAAATGGATAAAAGAATGTATCAGATAAAAAACTATTTTCTTCGGAAGATAAAATTGCTAAATCCTTGTTTTTTACGGTGAAGCAAATTGACTTTGTAAGTTTAGTTCCAGAAAAAATAGAATATTGAAAAGGAAAACTTTTCATTATATTTATATAATTTTTTTCTTCTTTTAATACATTTTCTTCCTCGATTAATAAATTAAATTTGCTAGAAAGTTCGGACATGTTTCGGTAAAAATCTTTCAAATTAAAGTTTTCAACAATCTTATCAAATTCATTTCGCAATAAAATTTGCTTGTCAGGGAAAAAAGATTTAAAAAATCCACTTTCACCTACGCCAAACTGTTTAAAAATTGACAGTGCAAAATCAATTTCATGAAGTTCCTCTTGATAAGAAATCTTTGAAATGGGTTTTGTAAAATAAGAAAAATCATTCAGGTCTTCTTCTTTAAAACTTGATATATGAACCAGGTTTAAATGAAAAAGTCTGTCTAAGATTTCATTTTCTTTATCTTTATCAACTAAAATATTTACTTTTTTTACTTTTTCAATCATACAGAACCAACAACCTTTTCAATAAGACTTTTTGAAAGTTCAGGTATTTTTTTAGAAGAAATTTCTCTAAAATTCTTAAGTCTTCTGTCATTTTCCTTTTTTAAAACAGTTAAGTCTTCTTCAAATTTTCTTTGAAGTTCTTCTTTTTTTGCCTTTATTGATTTATCAAGTTTAGCATTCAATTTATCAACTATTTCTCTTTTTTGTTCCTCTAAATCTACCTTTAATTTTTTAACTTCTTCCTGGGCCAACTCTATTATCTTTTGAGCTTCTTCCTCGCTATTTTTTATAAGATTAAGCAAATCTCTTTCAACCATTTATTCCCCCTGCGAAGCTTTTAAAACTCTCACGTAGGTTTTTTTGTTTTTCTTTATTGATCCTTGAACAAGGGCGCCATTTTCGCAGACCTCTTTAATAAAATCTTTTTCCTCTTGAGTAATTTCCATCCCCGGAACAAAAACTGGTATGCCTGGAGGATAAGGAGCAACAATTCCCCAGCTTACTCTGCCTACGCTTTTTGAAAGCTCAACGACATCATAGTCCTTATTAAAAGCATCAGAAGGTGACATTACCTGTTTTCCAGCATAAGGAAAGCAGGGAAATTTTATCCTACTTTTCTCTTTCTTTGGTTTAATATTTTTAAGTACCGAAATTAACTTATCAACATCATCTTTTCCAGTACCAATTGTTACAAACAATAGAACATTCTGTAAATCTGAGAGTTCAATTTCAATATTATTCCTATTTAAATAAGACTCAAGTTCGAATCCTGAATAACCAAGTTGTTGAACATTTATGGTTAATTTTATAGGGTCAAAAGCATCTATATCATTGTTATTAATAATATTCGAGGAAGTTACCCTAAAACCAGATATTTTAGATATTTCATTCCTAGCATATTCTGCAATTTCAATGGTTTTTTCCCACAAACTTTTACCGCGTATTGCCATTTCACGTCTTGCAATGTCCATAGTCGTCATAAAAATATAAGAAGGACTTGAACTTTCAATGATCCCTAATACTTGCTCCACCCTATCAATATTAACTTTGTTCGAAACCACATGAAGAAAAGATGTTTGAGTTAAAGTGGGAAGAGTTTTATGAGCACTTTGTGCAACAAGGTCTGCCCCGTAATATATAGCTGACTTTGGAAAAGAAGGATGAAAGGGAAAATGCGCACCATGAGCTTCGTCTATGAGTACATACATATTATAGCTATGCACAAGATCAATCATTTCCTTTATTCTTCCCTGCATTCCATAGTAATTGGGCGTAGTTATTAAAACAGCTTTTGCATCTAAATTATTCTTTATAGCTTTCTCCAAGGATTCAGGAGTTATGTTTGTTATAATGCCAAATTTCTCATTAAATTCTGGTTGGATGAAAACAGGCATAGCACCAACTTCAAATATTCCGCCAATTACTGAACGATGCGAGTTCCTCCCAATAATAATTTTGTCGCCTTTCCTAACAGTGGAAAGAATCATGGCATGGATTGCAGCAGTTGTACCATTAACAACAAAAAAGGTTGCCTTTGTTTTATATAGATCAGCAGCTAAATTCTCTGCTTCTTTGATAACGCCTTGAGCATAGTGAAGATAATCCAGTCCTGAAACCTCAGTGAGGTCAAAATCAAAAAATTCTTTTCCAAAAAGCTTTTTTAAAATATCAGGTGCACCTTTGCCTTGAGTATGTCCAGGCATATGAAAAGGTATCATATCTTTTTTAATATAATTTACAACAGCTTCATAAAGCGGAGCGTTGTTCTGGTCCAACTTTTCCTCCTAAATAATCAAAATATTATGGTCGGGATGGTGGGATTCGGACCCACGGCCTCTTAGTCCCGAACCAAGCGCTCTACCAAACTGAGCCACATCCCGTAAATGGTCGGGGCGAGAAGATTCGAACTTCCGACCCCCTGCACCCCATGCAGGTGCGCTAACCAAACTGCGCCACGCCCCGCCTTTAATTGTGGCACGATGGTATTATACAATTTTTCTTATGAATTGCAATAATATTTCATAAAATTATCTAAAAATCATAAGCCCAAGTAAGTAATAAGCCAGATTCTGTTTCCACTAATAGTGGAATGATCATTTATCTTAGCGACCAACCCGACAGCATGGAGGGAGTATCCTAAGCCATCCTATTTGGTCTTGCTCCGAGTGGGGTTTTCCAGCATGATTCTGTCACCAGAATCACCGGTAGTCTCTTACACTGCCTTTTCACCCTTACTTGCATAAAGCAAGCGGACTATTTTCTGTGGCACTTTCCTTAGGGTTGCCCCTACTTGGATTTCCCAAGCACTCTACTCCCAGGAGTCCGGACTTTCCTCAGGTTAACAACCTGCGATCACTTTACTTACTTGGACTTACTTTCTAATTCTCTGGATAATACAAAATTTTTCCACAAACTTCACATTGAACAATTTTATCTGATTGACCATCTTTAAAATCTTCGATTACTTCAAGAGGTATTTCTGCACCGCAGCTTGAACAGTGTCCTTGGTTAACCAATGCAATCGCCCCGTGTGGAAAATCTTTTTTTATCTCATTATAGCGATGAAGGATTTCAAAAGGTATTATTTTAGTTTTTTCCTCAAATTCTTTAATATACTTTGCCGTTTCTTCCTGTACTTCCTGCTCCAGCTTGTTGTACTCCTTTCTAACATTTTTAATTTTATCTTCCGATTGAGCAATTTTATCTTTAAGAGAACTTATCTTTTGCTGCCTTTCCTTAATACTTTGCTCAACGAAATTTAAATTTCTATTTAAATCTTCTACTTTATTTGCAAGATTATCTTGCTCTTTCTTCAATCTCTTTATATCCTTTGAAGTTTTTGATTTACCGCTTCCAAGAGAATCCAAAATTGTCCGAAGGCTTACTTCATGTTCTTTTATCTCAGCCTCAATCTCTTTTTTTCTTTTAAAAAATCCTTCAAGGCTTGAAGTTAATTCTTCTATCTCTATCTTAACTGATTTTATTTCATCTTCAATTTTAAGCTCTTCTTTAATTTCTTTGATTCGCTGTTCTTTACGTTGTGTTGATTTTTCTTTCTGTTCTAGTTTCCAAAGCAACTTTATATACATCTAAACCTCCCAGTGGTGGGCCCGCCTGGATTCGAACCAGGAACCAATTGGTTATGAGCCAACCGCTCTGCCTTTGAGCTACGGGCCCTTCCTAACTTTGCAATAGATATTGTAACGAAAAATTAATTAAAAGTCAAGAGATATTTTAGGAATAAAGAGAGGCCAGGCAAATCCCTGACCTCAAATTATAATGAGGGTGTATATTCTACTTTTTTACCTTTTTTGACAAAATGACAGGCAACATAATGCTCATTATCAACATCAATAAGCGGCGGTTCTTTTTCTGCGCAAATATCCTTCGCATACCTGCACCTTGTCCTGAATCTGCAACCAGACGGAGGATTTATTGGAGAAGGTAGATCTCCCTGTAATAATACTCTCACCTTTTTAACATCAGGGTCGGGAACAGGAATAGCCGAAAGTAATGCCTGTGTATACGGATGTAGCGGATTATCAAACAATTCTTTTGTATCAGTAACTTCAAAAAGCTTTCCAAGATACATAACTCCTACTCTGTCAGAAACATGCCTTACAACAGCAAGGTTATGTGCAATAAGAAGATATGTAAGAGCGAGTTTTTGTTGAAGTTCGAGCAAGAGGTTTAAAACCTGTGCTTGAATTGAAGCATCAAGAGCCGAAACCGGCTCGTCTGCAACAATAAATTTAGGGTTTAAAGCTACTGCTCTCGCAATACCTATTCTCTGCCTCTGCCCACCTGAAAATTCGTGAGGGTAACGGTGAAGATATTCAGGGCTTAAGCCGACAAGTTTCATAATCTCAACAACTCTTTCTTCTTGCTCCTTCTTGGTGCCAATCTTATGAACAAGGAGTGGCTCTCTTATTATTTCTCCAATTGGAAGCCTTGGGTTGAGAGAGCCATACGGATCCTGGAAAATAATCTGCATACTTCTTCTCAAGGGCCTCATTTCAGATAAAGATATACTCGTTACATCTTTCCCATCAAAAATAATTTTTCCTTTTGTAGGCTCTATTAATCTAAGAATAGTTTTACCAATAGTTGTTTTTCCACTGCCAGTCTCACCAACAAGAGAAAATGTTTCACCTTCATAAATATGAAATGAAACATCATCAACAGCCTTCACCCAACCAACAGGCCTGCTAAAAACTCCTCCTAAGACAGGAAAGAATTTAACCAAATTCTGAACTTCGAGTATCTTCTTCATACAACCTCCTTAGCAGCCTGGACAGGATGAAAACATCTTACAAGATGGTGTGGTTCAAGCTCATTAAGCTCTGGCATCTCTTTTCTGCAAATTTCGGTTACAAACGGACACCTAGGATTGAAATGACACCCCTGTGGCATATGATAAGGACTCGGTACCATTCCTTCAATTGCAGGGAGTTCGACTTTAGTTTCTTCAAAAAGCAAACTTGGGACCGAGCGTAATAAACCATAAGTATAAGGATGCTTTGGATTCTTAAAAACACTTCTTGCATCTGAGTACTCTACAATTTTCCCAGTGTATGTAACTGCTATATTGTTTGCCATTTCTGCAACAAGAGCAAGGTCATGAGTAATAAAAAGCACTGCCATTCCTATTTTTTTCTGTAAGTCCTTCATCAGTTCAAGAATTTGAGCCTGAATTGTTACATCAAGAGCAGTTGTTGCCTCATCAGAAATAAGAAGGTCCGGATTGCATGAGATTGCCATTGCAATCATAGCCCTTTGTCTCATACCACCGCTTAATTCATGCGGATATTGATTAAACCTTCTCTCCGGTTCAGGAATACCAACCAGGTTGAGGAGTTCTATTGTTCTTTTTTTGGCTTCTTCTTCGCTTAAATCTTGATGTAAAAGTATTGCTTCTATTATTTGATTGCCAATCGTGAACACAGGATTAAGAGATGTCATTGGTTCCTGAAAAATCATAGCAATTTCAGAACCCCTGATTTTCCTAATTTCTTCCTCAGTTTTTTTAAGTAAGTCCTCGCCTTTAAATATAACTTCTCCTCCAACAATTTTCCCAGGTTTATCGATAAGACGCATTATAGAAAGTGAAGCTACACTTTTTCCACATCCACTTTCCCCAACCAACCCGAGGACCTCACCACGTTTAATCGTAAAACTAACTCCATCAACAGCTTCAACTACTCCGTCATCGGTGAAGAAATATGTTTTTAAATCCTTAACATCGACTAATATCTGATTCTTTTCCATTTTTCACCTACCTGTAAAGCTTCGGGTCCATTGCATCGCGAAGTCCATCGCCCATAAAATTAAAGGAAAGAACAGTAAATAATATGGCAAGTCCAGGATACCAAACCATTCTCGGGGTAATAAACATATAATTCTGGGCGTTTTGTAACATGTTTCCCCAGCTTGCAAGTGGTGCCTGAACTCCAAAACCAAGGAAACTAATGGATGCCTCATAAATAATTGCTGAGCCGATACCAAGGGTAGTGGATACAATAATCGGAGCCATTACGTTAGGGAGATAATGAACAAACATAATTCTTCTTCCGGAGCAGCCTATGGCTCTGGCGGCTTCAGAAAATTCTTCTTCTTTAAGAGAAAGTACCACACTTCTCACAAGTCTTGCATCTCCCATCCACCCAAAAACAACTATTACGAATATGAGGGGCAGTATTCCTTTACCAACAACAGAAGCAAGTGCAATCAATAAAGGAAATATTGGTATAGACAGCAAAATGTCAACAATTCTCATAAGAATGGTATCTACAATTCCTCCATAATGTCCTGCAGTAAGCCCTACAACTGCACCCACTACAGTTGCAGAAGTTGCTGCAGAGAAACCAATAAGAAGAGAAATTCTGCCGCCATACATAAGTCTTGCGAGAACGTCTCTTGCGTAATCATCTGTTCCAAGAGGATGTGCCACGCTCGGAGGTAGAAGCTCTTCCCCACCTGCTAATTGCAAAAAAGGATTTACTCTCCATATAAATGGCCCAACGAGCGCAAATAAAATAATTATAAGTAAAGATACCAGACCTACCATAGCGAGTTTATGTTTTAGAAGTCTGTGAAAAACTAACCTCCAGTAACTATATTCAACTGTCTGGGTTACTTCGCCTAAAGCAATTTCTTCTGCCATATCAGAGCCTCCTCTATGTATACCTTATTCTTGGATCAACAAGACTATACACTATATCAGCAATAAGATTCGAAATGATAACGAGAAAAGTAAAAAAAATAAGTATAAGCATGGCTGTGGGGTAATCATTTTTTATTTCAGACTGCAGTAAAAGTTGTCCCATCCCGGGGATATTAAATACAAATTCAGTTATTGCTGCACCGCTTACAACTCCTGGAATCGTAAGCGCAATTAATGTAATTATAGGAATTAAAGCATTTCTTAAAGCATGTTTATATATTACTTTTCTTTCCTCGAGACCTTTTGCCCTTGCAGTTCTAAGATAATCCTGGTGCAGCACTTCAAGCATAAATGATCTTTGATACCTTACCCAGTAACCTATAGAGTTCATTGCAAGAACAATAACTGGCATAAGAAGATATTGCACTCTATCTAAAATCCTCGGGATAAGTGCAGCAGACTCTATACCAGGTGTTTGGATGCTTCCAGGAGGAAGTAAAGGCAAACCCGAAGGTCTTTTAAGCCAGACCGAGAAAACAATCATCATCATGAGTCCAAACCAGAAAGTAGGCATGGACATCCCGAAGAAACTAAAAACAGTCAATCCATAATCAAGTTTGGAGTACTGACGTACCGCAGAAATTATCCCCAAAGGAACGGCAACAACTATAGAAAGAATGAGCGAAAGACCCATGACTTGAAGAGTAATTGGAAGCGCTCTCAAAATTACCTCTTTAGCAGAATATCCAGGGTAAAGCAAAGACGGCCCCCAGTTTCCCTGAAACACAGAGCCAAGCCATTTAAAAAATCTTAAATAAATCGGAAGGTCAAAACCCCATGCATGTATCAAGGCTTGAATATCCTCCCGTCTTATTTTAGGATTTTCCATCATTGCAGCAAAAGGATTACTTACAAGGCTTAGGATAATAAAACTGATAAGTATAGCTCCTAAGAAGACAGGAATCAATTGCAAAGCTCTTCTAATTAAATAATTTCTCATCTAAATTTAACCTCCTGGATTAACAGTTTTCAGGGGGCAGGCAGTGAAAGCCCCGCCCACCCCCTTCTGTCAAACCTCTTATTAAGAGAGCTCTATTTCAGGTTATTATCAAAGTACCACCATGGACACATCCAGTTGTAGTAGATAGTTCCTGAGAAGAAGTGGTTCCAGTTCTGAAGACCTTTTCTTACGGTATCAGGATAAACACGCTGCTCAAGAAGGGCATATGGAACTTCTTTAGCCCAGAGCTCCTGGATCTTATAAAGCGTTGCAACCCTATCGGTTGTAGGTTTAAAAGCTTCTTTAAGAGCCTGCGGAACGAGTTGATCAATTTCTGCGTTGGAATGTCTACTAACGTTCTGACCAGACCAGCCATTTTCCTCAGTTGGAATCTGGCTTGTCTGGAGAGAAACCAGACCGCTGGTCGGGTCAAACTGGTCAAATGAAATACCATGCAGAGTAATTGTAAAAGTCCCTCTGTCTTCACTATCAAGCAAAGCATTGAAGTCCATAGGATCATGCTCGGCTTTAATTCCAACAGCTGCAAGCATTGGTTCCATAATCGTTACTTCTCTTTCCCTGAATGTCGCGCCCAAAGCATAGGGGAATTTAAGTACAGCAGGCTGTCCGTTTGGTAAAATTCTTTGTGTATGATCCGCATTCCATTTCCAACCCGCCTCATCAAGAAGTTTGTTTGCCATATCTGGATCATACTTGTATTGACCTAATACATTTTTAAAAGCCCATGTTCCGGCTGGTATCAGCGAAAGTGCAGGATCAAAACCAACTTTTGCTCTCTGTACAAGCAAAGCTCTGTCTACTGCATAATAAAATGCCTGCCTAACTCTTACATCTTTGAAGAAGTCTGATTGCGTATTAAGTTGCATTATACCAAATGAAGTCCCCTTGTTGTAATAAACATCAAAATCTTTACCCATTTGCTGTTCAACTTTTTGTGCAAGGTCGAGTGTAAGAATTTCCGAACCGGCATCAATACCACCTGCAAGCATATTTGCAAACTGGGTATTAGTGTCTTGAATTATTCTGACTGTTAGTTTCTTAAATACAGGTTCGCCGCCATACCAGTATGGATTCGGCTTCAACGTATAATACTGGTTAGCAACATAAACATCAAGCATATAAGGGCCTGCATAAATAGGATTTTTTGTACCAAAATCAGCACTGTTTATGTCTGCAGGGTTTTTGTCAAAAATAGGTCCAAGAATGTGTTTGGGATATACTGGCACACCAAGAACTTCATAAGCGTCTACTGCAGACCATTTGATATCAAGCGTATAATCATCAATGGCTTTTATCGAAGTTATCAAATCATATGGATACCTCGAAACAACCTCTATTTCAGGAGCCATATACAAGTTATAGCCAAAAACAGCATCCTGCATTGTCAAAGGAGCTCCATCTGCCCACTTTAAGCCGTGTCTCAATTTGAATATAGTCTGAACTTCGCCTGTAGCTTCGTTTACCTTCAACAGACCATTTGTAATTGTTGGAACTGCTGTTGCAAATTGTGGAAAAGCTACACCCGTTGGAGTTGCACCTATCAATGAATCTTGCATGTAAAATACAGCTTTTGCTGTATATGCTGAACTTGAGGTGACTTGAAAGAAATTTTCGGGTCCCTCTTCATCGAGTTCAATAATATCTGCCTTGCCATTTGTTCCAGGAGGAACCATTATGGCATAGATTTCATAAGCACATTCTGCACGGGTTCCAGCAGCAGTAGGTCTTAGATTTCTGAAGTTATCCCACGAAAGAAGCTGAATTTTTGGCCTTACAGCAATGGTCATTGCACCGACTGCCCAGGACGCAATTTTATCTTCGTCATTTGCAAAGCAAATTGATTCTTTGATAGCGGAAGCTTCTTTTTCTTTACCGACAACTCTTACTCCAAGGACAGCGAGTTCCTGCCTTGTAATATTCTTATCCGGCCCGAATGTGCCATCTGGATAACCTTTAATATAACCTGCTTTCGCTGCCGCTTCTACAAAACCGTAAGACCAACGGCTTGAGTTTACGTCCTTAAATGTAGCTGTTGATGGCTTGTATTCCTTAATGCCTTTTGCAACGCAAACCATCTTTGCAAATTGTTCTCTCGTTACGGGTGACTCTGGTTTAAAAGTTCCATCCGGGAAACCTGCAACTACATTCTTACTGACAAGATAATTAATCCTCTTTGCAGCCCAGTAATCCCCGGGAACATCTTTAAAACCCGCCGCATTGACTGAAGCAG